>Ga0310836_100319_pt1 | contig 45492 bp, 38 predicted proteins | sample SM_ome_4_FD_201310 | JGI IMG/M metagenome (GOLD analysis project Ga0310836, IMG submission 201310) | Sorghum-adapted microbial communities enriched on stacked mutant (SM) sorghum from Joint BioEnergy Institute, Emeryville, California... ... | reverse complement strand
GTCTGTGAACCCAGCCAGCTCCACCTCGGCAGCTTCGATGATAACCGTGCACCTTTTCCACAAGAGCATTTGCCTGGATTGGAGCTGGGCCAACCGGCGCTGCATTCGCGTTGATGGTTGCGCCGCAGAAAGTGGCGCCACCTAAGATCGCCGCTGCGATAAAGCCTTTCATCAGTCCTCCACACGAACTCTTACGTCGTCATCGGTGAACCGCCCGGGAGAGGTTACGTTCCGAAGATGCGACTCATGAGCCCAAGGGGGTGCAATAAGATAGAGAAATCAGCGGCCTGAGGCTTTCCGTGGAGTGGAGAATGAAGCGACGATGCTTAAGGGCTGCGAGATTAGAGGTTTCGGGCAAGTGCCTCAGTCATGTTCGCGGGAGTGTCAGCGAAGATAGCGCGAAGATGAGGCCCAGCTAGCCATTGACATTACGCCACCGGTCCGCGCGAAAGCTATTATTCAGTGTCCCGAAAGCTGCTCATTTCCTCCGTCTGCTGCTAATCTTCAGCTGATCCACAGACAGGAGGATCATGGCCATGCGCGGCAGGCGACGGCAACGATGCAGCGGACTAAGTGCCAAGGGCCTCCCAATCGTCCTTGCGATTTTCTGCATTCTCGAAAGCCTGGTACTCGGAAGAGCGCTGGCTGAAGGTCGGCCACCACAAAGCTGGGAGAGTGTCTATCAAGACGCGGTGTACTTCTACCAAGTAGGCAATCTTCAGCAGGCTCTCTCGCATGCGACACGGGCCCGCCAGATCCTTGCGCAAATGGGAACCAGCCCATCCGATGAACTGGCACAGACCCTCTCGCTTGAAGGCGTGTTGCTGGACCGGCTTGGCAGACATGCTGAGTCGGAGCCACTCCATCGCCGTGCCTTGAAGCTGCGAGAGGAGAGCCTTCACCCTGAAGATCCCCGCCTCGCAGAAGCGCTCAATAACCTCGCTGTTGCAGTTGATCTTCTAGGCCGCCACGCCGAGGCCGAGACTCTACACAAGAAGGCGCTGGAAATTCGCGAGAAGGCGTTCGGCCCCACTCATCCCCAAGTCGCGCAAAGCCTGAACAATCTCGCCAAGGTTCAGCTCGCGCTCGGCCGCCCTGCTGATGCTGGACCGTTGTTGCGGCGGGCCATCGCAATCCTCTCGCAGGGACGAGGAGAAAGCCTGACACGCAGCCAGCTCGACCTGGCGGACTTTTCAAGTAATGAGCGTGAGCCCGATGAGGGCATTGCGCACGTCGGCAAGGTGGGCGCTGCGATGCCCGGCCCGGTGCCGGGCATTCGACCACGTCCAATGATATCTCCGGATACAGCGGTTTCCTCGACAGCCGACAGCAGTGATCTTGCACATGAAGCCAGAGCGGGCAGCGCGGCTTTTCACGAAGCTGACATCGCCATTACCCTACTCAATCTGGGCATGATGGCGCAGACGGCCTACACCGGCCCGAAGCAGGGAGAAGCTGGTTTGCTTTACCGTCGCGCAATCGCAATCCAGGAAAAGGTACTGGGCCCGGAGCACCCGGATCTCGCGACGAGCCTCAATAATCTCGCCGAGCTCAGCCTCATTCAGTGGCACTACCGGGAGGCCGAGGCGCTGCACAAGCGCGCGCTGGCCATTCGTGAGAAGGCACTTGGCCCGGACCATCCCCTCACGGCCGCCAGCCTCACTAATCTCGCGCGGCTTTACAGCCTCACCCGCCGGCCCGAGATGGCGGAGCCATTGCTGGCCCGCGCCGTAGCGATCTCGGAGCAAGCCCTGGGGCCGGATCATCCCGACACGGCATTCGCTCTGCGCAGCCTCGCCATGACGCATGCCGCTCTCGGCAATCACGCCCTGGCGCTGGACCTTCACCGCCGTGCAAGCCGATCGATCATTGCACACGCGTTGTCCTTTAACCAAGCAGTAGCTTTAGACGACGGCGACGCGCCGCAGAACAGAGGCAGGCTCAATCATCATTTCCAAAGCCACATCGCAGCGCTCCATACCTCAGTCGAAACCGGCGTGGAGGACGAAGCTGTTGCACGCGAAGAATCCTTCGAGCTGGCGCAGCGGCTTGGAGATAGCGCCGCGGCACGTGCCCTCACTCAGATGACTGCGCGTGTCGCGCGCGGCCCGGGACAACTGGCGAAGCTCGTTCGCGAGCGGCAAGATCTGGTGTTGCGCTGGAAGGATTCGGACCGGCGGCTCTTGTCAGCGCTCGGTGTCGCTGTTTCCGACCGGGACGAAAGTCTCATCCGCGCTCTTCGCGAGGAGCTTGCCGGTCTCGAAAAGCAGATCGCATCCATCTCGCAGCATATCGACAGGGCGTTCCCGGAATACGCGAGCCTTGCCAGTCCCGATCCCGTCCCGATCAAAGAGGCCCAACGGCTGCTGCAAGAAAACGAGGCTCTGGTCCAATTCCTTATCGGCAGCTACGGCAGCTACGTCTGGGTCGCAACAAAAGACGACGTGCGCTGGATCAAGCTCACAGCCGGCCGGCGCGAAATCGCTAGAAAAGTCGACGCATTGCGATGCGGTTTGGATGCCAGGGGTTGGTACGACTACGGATCGCAATGCCAAAGGCTGCTCGAGACCGGTTACAGCTTGAGCGATTACGAGAGGGGCGAGCCGCTACCCTTCGACCTCGCCAAGGCGCACGAGCTCTATCGCGACTTGTTCGGCGGCATCGAGGATCTGATCCAGGACAAGCACCTTCTGGTAGTCCCCTCGGGACCACTGACAAAGCTGCCGCTCCACGTGCTTCTCACGGCCGAGCCGCCAATGGGAGATCGAGGCGGTGCCGCTGATTACAGCACTGTTCCGTGGTTGGTACGCCGTCAACCTATCACTGTCTTGCCATCGGTTACGGCTTTGAAAGGCCTGAGAACTGCTGCCACTGCGCAGCAACCGACACGTTCGTTCATCGGCTTCGGAAATCCGCTGCTCTCCGGACCGGATGGCCAGGACCGTAGAGCCTGGCAATTCCAAACTTGCCCTCGCGAGCCCGCAACCGGCATTCGCCAGCAGCTCGCCAGCGCCATGCAGTACATCCCTGTGCTCTCGTTGCTATTCCGTAGCAGCTTGGCCGACATCCGTGAACTGCGGCGGCAAATGCCTCTGCCCGAGACCGCCGACGAGCTGTGTATGATCGCTCGTCGACTGGGGGCTCCCGAGGACGACGTCTGGCTCGGCGAGCGCGCAACCGAGCGCAATCTGAAGCACCTCAACGCGAACGGCGAGCTTGCAAAATACAAAGTCTTACATTTCGCGACCCACGGTCTCGTCGCTGGCGATCTGACAGGTTTGGCCGAGCCTGCACTCATTTTGACACCGCCTGACGAGGCGAGCGCTGAGGACGATGGATTACTCACTGCGTCCGAAGTCGCGGAGCTCGACCTCGCCGCGGAGTGGGTGGTCCTTTCCGCCTGCAATACGGCTGCGGGTCAAGGCGGCGACGCCGAGGCGCTGTCGGGTTTGGCGCGCGCCTTCTTCCATGCCGGCGCCCGCGCACTGCTGGTCTCTCACTGGGGGGTGAACTCTCACGCCGCCGTCAAGCTGGCGATAACCGCCTTCGCGGCACTTGCCGACCGCCGTGCATTCGGTCGTGCCGAAGCGATGCGCCAGGCGATGCTATCGATGATTGAGAGCGGCAACCCCATCGAGGCCCATCCTTCGAATTGGGCGCCGTTTGTTGTTGTAGGCGAGGGAAGCGGGGGATAGGTCTAGGTAGGCCTCTTGTGCTGCTCGTTTGGGATTGGCTTGCGCACAGCCTTGGCTAGCTGATCGCGTTGTCCCGACGAGACCGCCAACGCGAAGCCGCAAAAGAGGAGCTCAAAGATCGATTCCCAACCTTCTCCACGTTGGCAGCACCCTGTTTCGCGTCTCTGCCAACAATGTCGATAGTTTCTCTTGCGCGGCAGCCAGGTCGTCCACGGGCGTCCCACTGTCCTTTATCTGTTTGCCGTGTCGCTGCAAGAATTCGTAGGCTGAGAAAGCGGTTACTGGCGTCTCCAAGCTCTCGCTCAACAGCAACTGCCCGAGAAGACGCTCCGTATATGAGGCGTAAATCGCCGAGCCGAGGACCGGAGAGGCTAGGAAGCGATGTGTATCATCGCCTAGCGCCAGCTCGAACACAGCGCGGTTGAGTTTTCGTGCAGGTTCCCGGTCAAGCGAAGCATGATCGCTACGGCAGATCCGCATCACCCCTGCATTAATCAGGATCTCAAGTACGCCCGGTAAATCGACCTTGGGCACGCCCTTCTTTTCACAATGAGCTCGAATGGTGCCGATTGGCGTCGGACCATCCGCGACCGCTTCGAGAACCGCAGGAATGACGTTCGGCTTTGGGCGCGCGGTACCTACCGGAATCGGCCACTCGGTAACTCCATCAGGTATAGCCCCAAACTGCACCAGGCAAATGGCCTCGTAGTGCTGTTCCAGCTCCTGCTGGCCGAGCCGAACACCTCCTTTGATGTAGACATCCCGACGGAACTGCTGATTGACGAAAAAATCCTTTAGCAACTCGCGCAGGCCCAGGTCAGGGGCCTCCGTATAGGTCTGCATCAACTTCTGCGGTACATTGAAGGCAACCCGGTTCTCGATAACGCTTGCGGAACCAGCATAACTGAGCTTGGCCTCCGCCATCTGCTCCATCACTTCGGTGACAAAAAGTGGATTCCAGTTCTCGTTCATATATTCGTGCACAAGATACTGGAGAGGCAAATTCGGAAACTGGGCAACGCGGCCTGGTCACGTGTGTTGCCGTCTCCAGCGCTGCCTTCTTTCTCGCGCATATCCCTCATTCCCGTTACGCACTCCTCCTCCGCTTCGACGCCATAGGCCTCGCGCTCTTCGCGGTAACAGGGACAGAGATCGCTCTCGACGCAAATGTCGAACCGATCATTGCAATCGCAATGGGCGTGATCACCGCCACGTTCGGCGGCATCATTCGCGACATCCTCGGTGGCGAAAGTCCAGCGCTCTTACGACGAGAAATCTACGTACTGCAGCTTTTCTCGGAGCCACGTTGTTTGTCGCGCTAGCCCAATTCGGCCTAGACCGAAGCATCAGTCTTGTTGCCGGATTTGTCATCACCCTGATCATTCGCTTGGGCGCCCTGCGCTGGAACTGGTCGTTACCGAGATATCGCCCGCGACCAGGACAAGAGTGACGGTGACTAATCGACCTCAATCGCCACCTTCGCACAGCCCACGCCTTGCTCGCAAATAGTGAGAAAAAACTGGCACTACTTCTTCGCGATAAGCTGCATCGAGGACGCCAGAGCTGCGCTAAGCCTAGGGTCATCTCGTCCTCAGCGAAGTTCGCGTACGTGATCGGGAAATTTCCATCAGCGGATCGAGGTCGTCTAGCCAAAAGCGCCGCCGAAGGGCTAATCCAAGGACTGGTGCGTCAGCCTCATCAGCTTCGAAACCGTAGATCGCGCCCAGAGCCTGTCTTCTGCGGGGAACGCTGGATCGCCGCACGTCAGCAACTACAAACCTTACCAAGATTGGCCATTTGTCCGGCGTCTCGCCTTGAGAGTTCCGAGACGCAGCGAGGGCTCCGAATGAAAGGGGATCTTCACAGCAAATTTGCACTGCGCCCGGCGACAATTCTGATACTCATTAGCTCCTCACGCGTCGCCACTCGCGAAATTGACAGTGTCATGCGGCTTCTGGGCGCTCCCATTTGGCGAGCTCACACCAACGTCCGATCTCCGATCGAAATCTTATGAGCCGCCGACGGAATTCACGATGTCGAACGTTTACCTATAACACGTGCTATCAGATCTAAGCGGCCGCTCGGCTCAGGAGAAGGTTTGGGGGATCCGATCCATGAGGGTATCGTCATTGTTGGGCCAGAAACGTTGCTTGAGCGGCGCTGGGATACGCATCATAACGGCAGGCCTCGTCATACTAGGGCTGTTTTCTCCCGCTGAGGCGCAACGAAGGCCGCGAACAGCGGATGGTGACCCGGTTGTTTCGGTGTACGAAGTCAGGCTCGAGCGCATCAACGAACGTGTTGATGCCGTTGGCTCAGGCCGAGCGCGCCAACAAATCACGCTGACCACTCGGGTTGCGGGTGTCATCGCCGAAGTGTTGTTCAAGGGCGGCGACAAGGTGGAGGCGGGACAGCCTCTCATAAGGCTCAGCTCCGAGCCGGAGGAAATCGCTGTCGAGATGGCGGAGGCGCAGCGCGCAGAAGCCTTTGCTGCCGTGGAGCGATACAAGCAACTCAATTCGGCTTCGGTTTCGCGCGTTACGGTGGCGCAGGCGGAAACAGCCTTGAAGGTCGCGGATGCTAATCTGCGCCGTGCCCGCGAGGATCTCGAGCGTATGACGATCCGGGCACCGTTCTCGGGCATCATGGGGCTCACGGATCTTGAGACGGGCGACTATCTGGCTGTCGGCACACCTATCGCGTCGCTGGACGATCGCTCCAAGATCATCATCGAATTCACGGTACCCGAGGCCGTGGCACAATTGATCAAGATCGGCATGCCAGTGCGCGCGAGCCTTGCCGCCCGACCTGGCGAGGTCTTCATGGGTGCTGTCAGCGCTGTCGGGACCCGGATTGATCCTGCCACCCGGACGCTGACCGTGCGCGGTGAAATTCCGAACCCGGATCTTTCGCTAATTCCCGGTTCGACGTTCTCCGTCAGCGTTCGGCTCGAAGGCAATGAAGCTCCCGTGGTGCCTGGACTTGCGATCCAGTGGGACCGCATGGGCGCCTACGTGTGGCGGATCACTGACGAAAGCACGGTCGAACGCGTGAATGTCGCGATCGTCGCGCGCAACGGCGGCCGCGTGTACCTCGATGCGCCTCTGAAACCCGGCGAGAAAATCGTTCACGAGGGTGGTGGCCTGTTGCGCGAAGGGCAGAAGGTTCGGATGCACGGGCTTTGATCAAACCTCCATCCCCATCATTTTCCTCCAATTGCAACCGGAACCTTCCACAATGAGCACCTCAGCCTCTGGGCCTTCGAGGTCAGGCCCGCTTCCAAATGACGGCGGGTGGGTCAGCGTTTTCGTGCGCCGGCCGATCTTCGCGATGGTACTCAACCTGCTCGTGATCATCGCAGGCATCGCGGCTGTGCAATCGATCGAGATACGCGAGCTGCCGGACGTCGACCGCCCTGTGGTGACGGTGCGTTCCAGCTATCCGGGAGCCTCGCCTGAAAGCATGGACGCGCAGGTGACGGCCATTATCGAAAGCGCCGTCTCGCGCGTCGAAGGGGTGACCAGCATTTCCTCAAACTCCTCCTACGGCTCGAGCCGCGTCTCCATCGAGTTCTCGACCAACACGGATATGCAGACGGCTGCAATGGACGTGCGTGACGCCGTTGCAGGCGTCATGAGGCAATTGCCGAAGGACATGGACGAGGAGCCGCGCATCATGAAAGCCGACGCGGACGCCTCGCCCATCATGCGTATCGCGGTTGCCTCCGACACGCTGTCGGAAAGCGAGCTGACCGATCTCGTTAAGAATGTGATTGAGGACCGGCTGGCAGCCGTGGAGGGCGTGGCCGCCGCCAACTCCTATGGTCTGAGGGCGAGGACCATCGAGGTGCGCGTCTCTCAGGTGGCGCTTGCGGCACGGGGGCTGAGCCATGCCGAGCTAATCCAGGCTATCGGGACTGCATCGGTGACGGCTCCGTCGGGCGCCCTTGAGAACGCGACACAGCAGTTGATTGTCCGCGCTGAAGCTCCGGTCGAAACTCCAGAGGATGTCGCCGCCATCGAAATCAACTCGCAGACCAAGGTGGGCGATGTGGCGTTTGTGCGTTGGGCTTACCAGGAGCCAACGGCAATAACGCGCCTTGATGGGAAAACGGCGATCGGCATTGAAATTATCCGCCAGGCGAAAGCCAACACCGTCGCCGTTTCGGACGGCGTACGCGCCGCAATTGCAGACCTCGAACGATCCCTCCCCCAAGGCGTCAGCATGGTCGTGACCTCGGACGATGCAATTTTCATCCGGGAGTCAATCAACGAGGTCGTGGTTACGCTCGTCCTCGCCACGATCATCGTGATCCTCATCATCTTCGCCTTCCTCGGATCAGTGCGTGAGACTGTGGCGCCGGCTTTCGCCATTCCGGTTTCGCTGATCGGCACACTCGCGGCCGTATGGATGGCGGGATTTTCGATCAACCTTCTGACGCTGCTGGCGCTCGTTATCGCGACGGGCCTCGTCGTCGATGACGCGATCGTTGTCATCGAAAATATTGCGCGCCATCGGGCCATGGGGGCAGGGCGCCGGGCGGCTGCCGTGCTCGGAACGCGCGAGGTCGTGTTTGCTGTGATTGCCACGACGGCCACGCTCGTCGCGGTATTCGTTCCGATCTCGTTCATGCCGGGAACTGTCGGCAACCTGTTCTCCGAGTTCGGTTTCGTCCTGGCATTCGCTGTGATGGTGTCGTCGTTCGTGGCGCTCACAGCCTGTCCCATGATTGCTTCGAAACTCGGGAAGGGCTCGGCACCTGCCGATGCGCCGGGACGGTTTACACGCATTGCGCGGGGGCTCGCCTATGCTTACGCCCTTGTCCTCGATCTTGCTCTTCGGGCACGCTATCTCGTGCTCGTCATCTGCCTCGCCTTCGCGGCGCTGGGCGGTTTTGCTTACCTGTCGCTTCAGCACGAGATCACGCCGTCGGAGGATCGCGGCGTCATCATGATTTCGTTGGGCGCCCAGCAAGGCAGCAATCTCAACTACATGTCTGCCCTGACGCAGAAGGCTGAGGATGCCCTGAGCGACTTTCAGAAGAGCGGCGAAATTACCGCCTCTCTGGCGATCATTGGTGGTGGCTCGACCAATCGGGCCTTCCTCGTGGCGGCACTTGCGCCTTGGGCAGAGCGCGACCGGACGCAGCAACAGATCCAGGCCGCACTGCAGCAACGGTTGAGCGGCATCCCGGGCCTGTCCGTTTCAATGCGCGCTCCCAACAGCCTTGGCATCCGCGGTGGCGGGCAAGGTTTGCGGTTTGCCGTTGCCGGCCCCGATTACGACCGTCTCGCCGATGCCGCGAGTGCTCTCGCCAGCCGCCTTTCTTCGACACCCGGCTTCCGCAATGCGCGGACGGACTACGACACCACGCAGCCACAGCTCTCGGTGCGCATCAACCGTGAGGCGGCGACACGGCTCGGTGTTCCCGTCGGCACCATCACAAGTCTGATCAACACGATGATCGACTACCAGAAGGCAGCTGATCTGTTCGTCGGCGACGAGATCATCGAGGTGCAGGTGAAAGCTGGGGGACGGCCCATCGACGACCCGTCCGATCTGGGCAACCTGTTCGTGAAAACATCCGACGGCAAATTCATCTCGCTATCGTCGCTGGTGACCATGGAGGAGGTTGCGATTGCGCCGAGCCTCGGGCGCGAGAACAGGCTGCGGTCAGTGCCTGTGGTTGCCAATCTTGATGACGGCATGGTTCTCGGCGAGGCGGTCAAAACGATGCGGGCCATCGCTGCCGAGGTTCTCGAGCCCGACATGTCGATTGTGCTGTTGGGTGAAGCGAGGACGCTCGAGGAGACAAGCCAGAGCACGGCCTTCGTATTTGGCATTGCTCTGCTTGTCGTATTCCTTGTGCTCGCGGCGCAGTTTGAAAGTCTGGTGAGCGCCTTGGTCATTCTCGTGACTGTGCCGTTCGCTCTTGCGGCCGCGGCCCTGGCCATTCTGCTCACGGGCGGAACGATGAACGTCTACAGCCAGATCGGCTTGGTACTGCTGATCGGCATCATGGCCAAGAATGGCATTCTTCTGGTGGAGTTCGCCAACCAGCGCCGCGATGAGGGCGCTGACGTGGATACCGCCGTCCGCGCAGCGGCCACGACCCGGCTGCGGCCCATCATGATGACGATGGCGACAACCGTGCTCGGCGCCCTGCCCCTCGTTCTGGCGAGTGGCGCCGGAGCGGAAGCACGACTGGCTCTCGGTTGGGTCATCATCGGGGGGCTCGGCTTCGCAACGACGTTTACGCTGTTCCTCACTCCGGTAATCTATCGCCTGCTTGCCCCGCTCTCGAAGCCCCGGGCTCACGAGGCGCAGTTGCTCAGCGCCGAGCTTGCTAAAGTGCGCATTTGAGGAGGAAATTCTGTAGGCGAGGACGTCGTAATCGCGACGCACTGGATTCGCGATCCCGACACCTGCCTAAGGCGAGCGTCGCGTCCGAGCGGATCAAGACCTTTCTCGAGAAGTTGCAGAGGCAGTTTCACTCTGGTGGTTACATCTCGAAGGCAGAGCGTCTACCGCGTGCTCATCCTTACGGGTTCTGCGAGATCCATTAGCAATACCTTAGAGGATCCCACAGAACACTGGGCATCAACAGCCGCAGCTACATTACTCTCTGAGCTTGAACCGGACGTAGAAGCGGCGATGCGGCGCCCCGCATCGCCGTAAAGGATTTTATTTCCTTACTTGCTGGCGACGGCGGCCATTGCCCCTCGGGCTTGCTCGACCAGATCGACGCCGATCTTCTCGCTGTATTCCTGCACGACGGGCGCAACGCGCTCCCGCATGGCTGCAAGGGCTTCAGGCGTTGGTTCGATAATCTGGAAGCCCTTCGCTACGAGTTCCTGCTCCAGATCTTCAGCTGCCTTACGAGAAACTTCGCGTTGAAACTTCGCCGATTCTTTTGCGGCTTCCGTGACGAGGGCCTTGTCTTCGTCCGACAGGCTGCCAAACCACTTCTGGCTAGCAAGAAGGACGAACGGCGTATAAACGTGACCCGTTTTGGTCAGATACTTCTGCACCTCATAAAATCTGGCGGTGTAGATCAGAGCATATGGCGTTTCCTGACCGTCGACCGAACGATTTTAATAATAGCGAGCGAGCAAAGCGGCCGAGCGTGCAAGCATTCCTGGATTGGCTACTCGCGGAGGCTGCCGCCGATGAACCCTTTCCTGCAGCCCAGCTTCCCGCCAGCGGCGCAATGTTAGCTGAGCACTGAGCTTCTATTACGAGCGACTACACCCCATCCTCGCAACCACTGCTGTAGCACAAGCTCGACGCGCCGATTTTTTGTGGCAACCCGTCAGCTCTCTAGCGCAGCTGGCCGATACACAAGAGCAGGTGAAGAGTCAGAATAGAGCCGCTGCCAGTGAATCAGAATGACGATTGGCGATTGGCATAAGCCGTTGAAATCATTGGCGATCCAAAGAGGATGAAGATGAGAACTGGTGCGTCAGGCTCATAACCTGAAGGTCGTAGTTTCGAATCCTACCCCGGCGACCAAATTCTTAGCACGATCAGTAAATTAAGAGGCCCGCTCTAAGCCGGGCTTTCTTGCATTTGGATGTCGGCAGCCGCGGGCAACCACCGTGCCACGCTTATACGTCTAGGGTGGCCGTGGCGCACAGTCAGAGTGCCAACTACATTTCGACCAGCAGGATTCACTTAGCCTCAGCGCATACGGCGGTTACCTTCCCATCCGCCTATGCCCCGTTGTGTAGGAATTTCGTAAGCGGGGCTCCGTCAGCACGTTGACGGAGCCCCGCTTACGGATTAACGCACCGAGCCAAAGTAACTCGGCTCGTTAAGCGTCGAATTTTCCAAGGCCGTTCGTTTCGAGTGTGGTCCCGCCGATGTTACCTACTGATCCATTCGGTCATGGTCAGTGCCTAGAGAGTGGCGGCGCTGATATTACGGGGACATACGGCAAATTAACTCGTTTGCATGCCCCCTTGGCTGGACAGCGTAGGCGTCGGTTGTGGCTTCGAGGCACACACTCTCGTTCCAGTGTACGGACGTCAGCGCGTTCGTTCTCAAAAACTGCGTTGTCCACCTCACCTTTACCCCAGCAGGCGCCCGGAGTTGATCCGCTCTGGGCATGAACTGATTGCTTCTGATCGGTGTCGCAACCCACGCGGTACCGCAACGCTCCAATTGGTAGAAGAGCGCTCTCCCGAAGGCCGAGCGCGTCGCAGTTCCCCAAAGATATCAGCCGACATCAGCTAGTCGCGAGCGCTGGCCAACCAACTCTGTTGACCGTGGTTGATCGGACGTTGGGCGAGATATCCCAAAAGCGCAAAGGGTGTCAGTCGCAGGACCAACTGTGTCCGAGGATCGTTGCATCGCGTTGAGGTCAACGTCGTCCTTCAACGATAGGCTCGCGGACTTTTCGACGGGTCCCGTGACAATCTATCTTCTCCTACCGGGCAAGCCTATGGAACGCGCCACGAAAGGCTACGGAATATCCGCGTCCGTCAACCTGCTGGATACGCCGACGCCTTCGCAGCCAGGAATCAGACGCGGCTCCCGACCAGCTTGTCCACCTCTTCCTTCAAAACGCGCACAAAGTTGCGCGCTATCACCGGCACAGCCCGTGTCTTGGAGAACACGACATGTGGTCGCGTTTCGATCATCGGCCGGAAGCGAACGATTCGCAGATCGGGAAAGTCTCCCGCGAGCTTCGGAAACGCATCGACGAAGGCAACACCCGCACCCGCTTGTACCAGCGTGTAAGCTGTTCGCGTGTGATTGACTGTAAAGCTCACGCGGAAAGGTACGCCACTGTCCTCGAACGCGTTGCGCAGGTGCCGCCCGGTATAAGTTTCCTCGGAAAACCCTATCAGTGGATGACCCACTAGGTCAGCCGGTTTCAGCTGTCGCCGAGCCGCGAGCGGATGGTCCATGCGTACGACACACCCAACCTCGACACGGCACAACTCGGTAGCTTCCAAATCCTGCCCGCTCGGCGCCACGTCGACCACGCCCAGATCGACTTGGTGCATTGCCACAGTTTCGATCGCGCGTCGGGTGTTCATCGAGCGAATGTCGAAGCGCAGACCCTGATGTTGCTGGTGGAACTTCGCGGCCGCATTTCCGACCAGCGTCGTCGACAAGGTCGTGACGGTCGCGATAGAGATGCTGCCGCTAACGCCGTCGCGGATTTCGTCGGCTAGGTGCTGGATTGCCTGCACATTGCTGAACAAGCGCTCGACCTCGGGCAGTAGGGCCTCGGCCTCAGGCGTGAGCTGCAGGCGCCCGTTTGCGCGGAAGAACAGCGGCAGGCCGATGCTTGATTCGAGCAGCCGCACAGACTTGGTGACTGCTGGTTGCGACACGTGCAGCATGCGCGCTGCTGCGGATACTGAACCTGTGTTCGCGACTGCGCGGAATACGGTCAGGGCACGGACATTGAGCAAGGACTAACCTCCCTATAACTTGGAGTTTCAGAAAGCTTAGCAAATTCTATTGGACGTGATAATCGGCCGTGTCCTAAAGTTTGGTGCGATTGAGGCCTTTCGGCCCTCGAACTCCCCTGAAAGGACGCCCGTGTCGAGACGAGAAGACATCATCGCGATGCCCGTGCCCACGGTGGAGGAACGGATCCGGCAGATCGAGTCGGAACCGCTGCCCGCCAATATAGGCACCCTGCTGGAGGAGGCCGCGGCCGAAAGTCCGGACCGCCTCGCTTGGAACTTCTTCGAAAGCAACGAGCAGATCACCTACCGTGACCTGCTGCGCCGCGCTCACGCATTGGCCAACGGCTTGGCGCAGGTAGGCGTCAGGCAAGGCGACCACGTGGCTGTCATGCTGCCCAATATCGAGGCGATGCCGCTGAGCTGGCTCGCCCTCATGTTGATGGGCGCGATCATGGTTCCATGCAATATCGCCTATACAGCGCGCGAGGTGGCTTACGTGGTGGACAACGGCGATGTCTCGTGGTTCATCGTCCACGCAGAATGCCTTCCGGTGCTGGAAAGCCTCTCGCCACTGCCAGGCAAGCTCGCCACCGAGCGCATCATCGTTGTCGGCGATCCTTCGACGAAGCATTTGCAATGGGAAAGGATCGCTGCTTCAGGCACCGGGCGTCACGTTCCAGCGAGGGCCGTGCAGCTCGATGACCTTGCCAACATTCAGTACACGTCGGGCACTACCGGCTTCCCCAAGGGCTGCATGCTGTCGCATCGCTACTGGCTGCTAACCAGCAAGGTCAACGCTCGGCGAGATGGGGTCAAATACCGCAACATACTGTGCTCGACACCCTTCTTCTACATGGATCCGCAGTGGTTGTTGCTGATGGCGTTCTATCAACGCGCCACGCTGCACGTCGCGCGACGCCAGAGCCCGAGCCGGTTCATGCAGTGGGTGCGCGACTATCGAATTAATTTCTGCCTGCTGCCCTATTTGGTGCTCAAGCAGCCGCCGTCACCCGATGATAAAAATCATGAGCTGGTGCGCTGCAACGTCTACGGCATCCCAAAAAACATTCACGCGGAACTCGAGGAGCGCTTCGATCTGATCGCTCGTGAGGCTTTCGGCATGACCGAGACCGGCACTTGTTTGTTTATGCCAATCCAGGCAGTTGATATGGTTGGCTCGGGCTCTTGCGGCAAGCCTGGACCGTTCCGTCAGGCACGTATTGTCGGCGAGGACGGCATACCCGTCGCGCAGGGCGAGATCGGCGAATTGCAAGTACGCGGGCCCGGCATGCTGCAGGGTTACTACAAGAATCCGGAAGCGACCAAGGCCGCGTTCGACGGCGATTGGTTCCGCACTGGTGATCTGTTCCGCCAGGACGAGCGCGGCTACTACTACATAGTCGGCCGCGTGAAAGATATGGTACGGCGAGCGGGTGAGAATATCGCGGCACGCGAGGTTGAAGCTGTGATCGCTGGCCTGCCGCAGGTAGTTGAGGTTGGTGTAATCCCTGTGCCGGATGAGACGCGCGGCGAGGAGGTTAAAGCCTGCATCGTTCTGCAGCCTGGCCTGACGCGCGAGGACGTGCCGCCGCAAATGATTTTCGAGTACTGCGCGTCGCGCTTGGCCCCGTTTAAGGTGCCGCGTTATATCGCTTATTTCGATGAGCTGCCTAAGACGCCCTCTGGAAAGATCGCTAAAGGCACGCTCAAGTCGATGAGCAGTGATCCGGTAGCCGGAAGCTACGACCGCGTGCAGGAGAAGTGGCGATGACCAGGCCTGCCTACATCGACTACGGCAGCACACCGCCGGTGCCGAGCATACGCAAGACAGCGCCCCACCTGTCCAACTACCGTCGCGTCTATCGCGCGAGTGAGCGCGCGGCACGGCCTGCGGATGACTCGAAGCCCGAGACGCTCGAGGACTATCTGGCTACTTATGAGCGCAACAACGCACGCCATGTGGTGATCAAGGCGCGCGATCTTGAGACAACCTTCGGTTTCAAGGTGCGCAACGAGGATGTCGCGCAGTTCTGCCGGGACCACGGCCCACGCTTCATCGGCTTCGCAGGCGTCGATCCGCACAAGGGCATGGAGGCGGTGCGCGAGCTCGAGTTTGCGGTTCGCGAACTCGGCCTGCGCGGACTAAACCTCCAGTGCTTCGAGCACAAGCTGCGCTGCAACGATGCCAAGATGTATCCGCTCTATGCCAAGTGCATCGAACTGAACATCCCGGTGAACATTCACTGCAGCACGAACTTCTCGACTGCAACGCTGATGGACTATGGCCGCCCGATCTATCTCGACGAGGTTATGGTGCATTTCCCCGAGCTGCGCGTCGTGGCCTCGCCGCCGGGTTTCCCATGGGTGAGCGAGCTGATCGCGGTAGCTTGGCGGCACGTGAACGTGAGCATTGGACTAGTCGCAATGCGCCACAAGTACTTGAACGTACCGAACTCGGGCTATGAGATGCTTCTGCAGTACGGCAACAGCGTGCTCCAGGACCAAATCATCTACGGGTCGGCCTATCCGATGATGCCGATCGAGCGCAGCCTAGCCGAGATCGACGAATTGCCGCTGAAGGACAGCGTGCGTCGGAAATGGATGCACGACAACGCCGCGCGACTGCTGGGAGTGTGAACGGCTTAAACCGAGCCAATTGTAGGGAGGAAACAATGTACAAAAGGGTCATGGCTGTGCTGTGCGCAGCCAGCGCGATGTCCGGTCTTGCTTTCTTGCACGCACACGCGCAGGCGCCGGCCAAACCGGACCGGATCGTGGTCAACGACTCGGGTGGTGCGACGCAGCAGGCCAACCGCAAGACGTTCTACACCGCGTTCGAGAAGCAGACGGGCGTGAAGATCGTCAACACCAGTCCCGTTGACCTCGGCAAGCTCAAGGCCATGGTTGCTAGCGGCAACATCGAGTGGTGCGTGACCGAGATCTCGGGGCCGGACGCAGTGACGGCCGAGCGGATGGGCCTGCTCGAGCCGCTGGACCGCACGGTGATCGACCTCTCGAACTTCCCCGAGCATCTGCGGGACCGGAAGTTCGTGTTTCCGAAAAGCGTTTATTCGACGGTGATAGGTTACCGGACCGACGTCTTTAAGGATGGCGGGCCAAAGTCGTGGGCCGACTTCTTCGACGTGGAGAAGTTCCCAGGACCGCGCACGATGCAGAACAGCCCGATTGAACAGCTTGAGTTTGCTTTGCTCGCCGATGGCGTGCCGATGGACAAGCTTTATCCGCTAGACGTCGACCGCGCATTCAAAAAGCTCGACGAGATCAAAAAGCACGTCGCGGTATGGTGGACCACGGGCGCGCAGTCGGCACAGATTTTGATCGACAAGGAAGCGGTGATCGGGACCGCTTGGAACGGCCGCTATTACAACCTGATCAAGGAGGGCGCGCCGATCGCGATAGAGTGGAACCAGGGCGCGATCAAGGAATCGGCATTCGGCATTCCAAAAGGGGCCAAGGATGCCTATTGGGGTCAGCGCCTGCTCGCACTGATGGCCGACCCCAAGCTGCAGGGCGAATATGCAAGTATAATTGGTTATCCCGGCGCAAATCTTGAGGCCACGCAATACACAGACCCGAAGATCGTGCCATTCCTGCCGACCAGTCCGGACAACCTCAGGAAGCAGTTCTGGATCGACCTGAACTGGTGGGCCGACAATGGCGCCCAAGTGCATGAGCGCTGGGCCCGCTGGATGCTCGAGAAGTGATGCGCGCCATGGCATCACTGGACGCCGGCACACTGGAGGTGGTCGGCGTCACACGACGCTTCGGCACGGTTACGGCGGTGGCCGGCGTCGACCTGACTGTTCGGCGGGGAGAGATGCTGACGCTGCTTGGGCCGAGCGGCTCGGGTAAGACTACGCTACTAAAGATCGTGGCGGGGTTCGAGACACCGGACGAAGGTGCCGTGCGCATCGACGGGCGCGACATCACTATGGCGCCGCCGGCCAAGCGCGACATTGGAATGGTCTTCCAGAACTACGCGCTGTTTCCACACATGACTGTCGCAGAGAACGTGGCGTTTCCACTGGCCATGCGCCGCGTACCGCGCGAGGAGCGGGAGCGGCGCGTGCGGGAGGCGCTAAAGCTCGTCGACCTGCCAACGCATGGCGACCGGCTGCCCCGGCAGTTGTCGGGCGGACAGCAGCAGCGGGTGGCTTTGGCTCGCGCGATTGTGTTCGACCCGCAGCTGTTGCTGCTCGACGAGCCGTTCGGCGCGCTTGACCGGCAGCTACGTGAGCAGATGCAGCTTGAGGTGCGGCGCCTGCAGCAGCGGCTCGAGCTCACAGCGCTGTTCGTCACGCACGATCAGGAAGAAGCTCTCGTTATGTCCGACCGAATCGCCGTGATGGAACAGGGGCGGATCGCACAGCTGGGCTCCCCCGAGGAGATCTACCGCTCGCCGGCGAGCCGTTTCGTGGCCGGGTTCATCGGCGAGTCGAACCTGTACCGCGCGCGACCGATCGGCGATGGCGTAGTCGAGCTCGAGGGCGGATTGCGGATACCCTTGCCGCCCCGGCTAATCGGCAGTGGGCACGGAGACCTAGGACTGATGCTGCGTCCCGAGCGCGTGCGATCACTTGGACCGGGCGATACGGCCGACATTGCCTTCGATGGCGCGATCGAGGAAGTCGTATATCTCGGCGAGACCATCAAGTACCGCATCAAGTCTGACGACGGCCAGATCAGCGTACTGGCACGCTGGCCGCTGCATGAGGTGGGCCGGATCCTCAGCCCCGGGCATCGCGTGCGCGTGGGTTGGCGCAGCGCGGATATGCACAGCTTTCCATGGTCATGAGCACACCGACCACGATACCGATCGAGCGCCCCACGAGCTTGCCCGGTGGTCGTTTGTGGCGGCGGCATCGCGACGCGCTCAGTTCGCTGGCCGTAGCCGGTCCCGCGCTCCTGTTCCTGCTAGTGTTCTACCTTATCCCGGTGGTGATGCTGCTTGCGCAGAGCGTCGAGGGGGAGGCGCTCGTGCACTATCGCAAGGCGCTGACTGACGGTTTGTATGTGCGCGTGTTGCTCGACACTCTTCTGATCGCTGCGTGGGTAAGCCTGCTTTGCCTAGTCCTGGCCTATCCTGTGGCCTACACGCTGTCGATCCTGCCGCCGACGTGGTCGGCCGTTGGAATCGCGTTCATTCTGCTGCCGTTCTGGACCAGTGTGCTGGTGCGAACCTACGGCTGGATGGTGCTGCTCGGGCGCAACGGGCTAATCAACCGCATGCTGACAGATCTGGGCTGGATCGATGCGCCGCTACCGTTGCTGAACAATATGATCGGTGTGTTGATCGGCATGACGCACGTGCTGCTGCCCTATATGGTGTTCCCGTTGTATGCTGTGATGCGCCGCATAGATCCAAACCTATTGGCGGCGGCGCGGGGGTTGGGCGCTTCGGGCTGGCATGTGTTCCTTCGCGTCTATCTGCCGTTGACATTGCCCGGCGTCCTGGCTGGCACGACGCTCGTTTTCGTGCTGGCGATCGGCTTCTTTATCACGCCCGCCCTGCTCGGAGGCGGTAAGGTGCACATGATGGCAGTACTGATAGAGCAGCAGGTGCGAATGTTTCTGAACTGGGGCTTCGCCGCCGCGCTGTCAGCGGTGCTGCTGGGTGCGACGCTTCTGACGTATGTGGGGCTGCGTCGTTTGCTGCGGGGGAACATGCAGTGGAGCTGAAGGCGGCACGTGAACGTATTGGCAGGCGGCGCTGGCGACCCTGGCATTTCGTGCTGTTCGCCTTTACGGCGCTGGTCCTGCTGTTCCTGATGGCGCCGCTGGTGGTGGTATTCCCGATATCGCTGAGTTCGTCATCTTATTTACAGTTCCCACCGCCCGGCTGGTCACTGCGATGGTACCAGCAGTTTTTCAATGATTCGACCTGGATCGATGCGACGGTGCGCAGCATTAAAGTGGCGGCGGCCACGACAGTGCTGGCGACAGTGATGGGGACGGCGCTGTCGTTCAGCTTGGTGCGCGGTCGGTATCCGGGCAAGGAGTTCTTCAACCAAGTCTCGATGATGCCGCTGATTATCCCGACAATCATCTATTCAATTGCGGTGTACGGGTGGTTTGGTCAGCTGAAACTTATCGGGCTGTGGCAGGGCATCGTACTGGGGCACACGGTGCTAGCGATTCCATATGTGGTGATCATCATGGCAGCGGCGCTGAGGACCTTTGACATCGCGCAGGAGCACGCCGCGATGAGCCTCGGAGCGAGCCGTGCGCGGGCGATCTGGTACGTAACCTTGCCGCAAATCCGGCCTTCATTAATCTCGGCAGCGTTCCTGGCCTTCATCTCGTCGTTTGACGAGCTGGTGGTGGCAATGTTCCTCGGCGGGTCGAACATGACCTTGCCGAAGAAGATGTTCGATAACATCATCAACGAGATCGATCCGACGATTGCGGCCGTGTCGGTGATGCAGGTGGTGCTGGTGACGGTGGTCCTGATCGTGGTATCGAAGCTCGGTTCTGGGGCAGTGCCGGCAGAGCGATAAAGTGTTGAGAATCCGGATGCCGTTTCAGGGGCGTCAATGTCCGCTTGACCTGCAGCGGCCCTGCCCATGGATCGGCGCCGGAACCAAGTTGCCGCGTGACCAATGTCCGCAACTTCTGCAAAGCTGATGTCTTAGGGAACGATGAATTCGACGGGCAGTCGTCCGAAAGTCCTCAATAGTTGATCCCCATTGCTTAGTCGGGGTGATGCTAGACTACGGAAAATAAATGCTGCCCAAGACTGTGATGCGGTGATTAACGGCCGTGCACTTGGCCATCCGCATCCAATGCTTCAATTTGGCAACGACCTGCTCGATGGGGTTGAGATCGGGGGAGTAGAGCAGAACGAATGCGAGCGTTCCGTCTGCTTGCACAATGGCGTGGCGGACGGCTCGCGAGCGGCGACTGCCGAGATTGTCGATGAGGATGTCACCAGTCGACAGTCTCGGGGCACGAGGAATTGCTCGATATAGGTGTGGAATAGTGCCATTGATCGGGCCGTTGATCATTGCCACGAGCGGCTCCGTAGGGCAGCCAAGAAGTCAGAGCCTTTCAGCGGCCATCGGGAGCAAAGCCCTTGAGTCGCTAACCTTTTCGGCCCCCAGCAGCTGAAGGCGCAAGGTTGAGCCGTTCGGCGATGCAACGGCTGCTGGAACCCGACGCGATGGCCTTTGCACCCGCGAGCGCAGCTCTTACGAATACGGCTTCTCGCCACGCATGTAGGCCCCTTTTCTCCAGCATGCCTTTTGAATCGAAAAACGACTGATTTGTAAGCGGTGCCGTGACCGCACGTGGCATGACCGGGGCGGGTCATGTGATCGTCGGCCGCCATGCGCACGGATCGAGACGACCATAGCGACGTCCATAATGACGTCTCCAAGCCTGTTCGGCTGCGCCGCGTCGAGGTGCTGAACGGCGTCGAGCGCCGGCGGAAGTGGCCGGACGAGACAAAGTTTGCGATCGTCGCCGAGGCGCTGGAGCCCGGTGTCGTGATCTCGGACGTGGCGCGCCGTCACGACATCAATCCTTCCCAGCTGTTTGGCTGGGTCAGGCAGTTCCGGGGCGAGGTCCTGGCCGCCAGTCGACAGCCGCACGCGCCTCGTCCGCCGCTGTTCGTGCCGACCGTGCTGGATCCGGCTCCCGCCCCGGTCACAAAGCCGGCGCGCGCTCCCTGCGAGGCCGCAGCGATCGAGATCTCGATCGGTCCCGCCACGGTGCGTGTCCGCGGTCCGGTCGACGGCAAGGCGCTCGCGATCGTGTTGAAGGCGCTGAGGGTGCTGGCATGATCGTCCCGCCGACCGGCATCCGCGTGCTCGTGGCGACGAAGCCCGTCGATTTCCGCAAGGGCATGGATGGGCTCGCGGCCTACATCGAGCAGCAGCTCCAGGCTGACCCGTTCTCGGGCGTCGTCTACGTCTTCCGCGCGAAGCGCGCCGACAAGGTGAAGCTGCTGTTCTGGGACCAGACGGGGCTGGTGCTGGTGACCAAGCGGCTGGAGGACGGTCGCTTCCGCTGGCCCGCAATCCAGGATGGCGTGATGCGGCTGTCACCAGGTCAGCTCTCGGCCCTCTTGGAGGGACTGGACTGGTCGCGCGTGCATATGCGCCGCGTGCGGGCGCCACAGGCGACGCAATGATCCTGGTGACAGGTTGACTCCCGGCAGAATGGTCCGCTGACGACGCGCCAGGCCTCGCCCATGCTGTGGGCATGACGGATTCGACCGACGCTTTCCCGGACGACATCGAGCGCCTCAAGGCGATGCTGCGCGCCGAGCAACGCGAGAAGCGGCAGATCGCTAGCGAGCGCGATGCCGCCATCGCCGAACGTGATCGAATGTCTGCCCAGAACGAGCGTCTGCTCCACATGCTGCGCCAGCTGCGGCGCAATCACTTCGGGCGCAAGTCGGAGAAGCTCGACGAGGATCAGCTCGCTCTCGGGCTCGAGGACCTGGAGACCGCGATCGCCTCGGGTGAGGCCGGCGTGGAAAAGACCGACGCGACGCTGGCAGCGTCGCGCAGGACGTCGCGCAAAGTCAATCGCGGCAACCTTCCGGCGCATCTGCCGCGCGAGGAGATCGTGATCGAGCCGCAAGCCAAGGTGTGCCCCTGCTGCGGCGGCGATCTGCACGTCATTGGCGAGGATCGCTCCGAGCGGCTCGATAAGATCCCGGCGAAGTACCGGGTGATCGTGACGCGCCGGCCCAAGTACGCGTGCCGGGCCTGCGAGCGCACCGGCGCCGACGACATCGCCGGCATTATCCAAGCGCCCGCTCCTGCGCGGCTGATCGAAGGCGGACTGCCAACCGAGGCGCTCGTCGCCGATGTGGTCGTCTCGAAGTACGCCTGGCACCTGCCTCTCTACCGGCAGGCGCAGATGATGTCCGCCGAGGGGATCGTGATCGATCGCTCGACCTTGGCGCACTGGGTCGGCTTCGCGGCCTGCGAGCTGATGCCGCTCTACAGTCGACTGATCACAATCCTGAAGGGCTCGAGCAAGCTGTTTGCCGATGAGACGCGCTGCCCGGTGCTCGATCCCGGGCGCGGCAAGACGAAGACCGGCTATCTCTGGGCCTTGGCGCGCGATGATCGACCGTGGGGCGGCTCCGATCCGCCGGCCGTCGCCTACCTGTACGCGCCCGGACGCGGGGCTGAGCACGCCACGCGCCATCTCGTCGGCTTCTCAGGCGTGCTGCAAGTTGACGGCTATGTCGCCTACAAGCAGCTGGCGGACCCGAGGCGCGTCGGCGGCCCGCTCGTGCTCGCGCACTGTTGGAGCCACTTCCGCCGCCAGCTCTACGACGTCGCCAAGGGCGGCAACGCGCCGATCGCGAGCGAAGCGCTTGTCCGCATTGCCGAGCTCTACGGGATCGAAGAGGAGATCAGGGGGCAGGGCGCCGAGGCGCGCCGCACGGCTCGGCAGACGCGCACGAAGCCGCTCGTCGACAAGCTCAAGGACTGGCTCGAGAAGCAGCTTGCCCGCCTGTCCAGGGGTTCGACCACGGCGGACGCGTTCCGTTACGGCCTCAATCACTGGACCGGCCTCGTCCGCTTCCTCGATGACGGGCGCATCGAGCTGGACTCGAACACGGTCGAGCGTTCCATGAGGCCGATTGCATTGAGCCGGAAGAATGCTCTCTTCGCCGGCAGTGACGAGGGAGCGAAGAACTGGGCGGCGATCGCATCGCTGATCGAGACAGCCAAGCTCAACGGAGTCAACCCGCACGCCTGGCTCGCCGATACTCTGACGAGGCTCGTCAACCGCTGGCCCGCATCCCGCATCGACGAGCTGATGCCCTGGGCCTACGCCAACGCCAGCCACTGATCCGTCAACGTGCTGACGGAGCCCCGCTTACCAGCATCACGCCAGCGGAGCTGGTCATCACGGCTCATGGCCTGAGGAAATTGTACGGCGAGGAGCTGACGTTCACGGGTTCAGAGTTCACGGTAGCGGGCCTTGTCGCTGGCGACGAGGTGACGTCGGTGACGCTGACGAGCGCCGGCGCGGCGGCGACTGCGCCTGTTGGTCATTACAGCATCGTGCCCTCCGACCCGCAGGGCATCGGCTTGCAGAACTACAATTTCACTTTTGTCAATGGTCTGCTGATAGTCGACGGGGTGTTCTTGACCCTGCCCAGCCAGCTTGTTCCATCGCGCCTGCTGATGAGCTCGGGCACCGAGGTGACGTTGGCTTCGTGCAGTCCGGCTGAGCTGGCCGCGATGCTGGTTGCAGCCGGTCGTGTTATCATCCAGGCCTCCGAGCCGGGCTGCGGCGGAGCCGGACCCGCGTCGGCGGAGGCTATACCGTAGGCGCGGCGGCTGCTGGGGGTGCGCATTCACCGCTCCTGCGCTCGTCGCTGGCGTTTGCGGAGCTGGGCGTCGGGTAACGTCATTGTCCGTTACCCCATTTGATCTCGGGGGCTAATCTCGTTAGAGGCAATCTACGGCTTCAGGTTGATGAGAACTGGGATTTGAGCCTCCCAACGCGGACGACGCAAGTCCAAGTCATCACAAAAGGTACCTGTCCTCCTACTAACGACACGCACTGAACATACCTGAGCGCCGCGAGAGTCCATCTCTGATCTTGAAACGAGGGGAAGAAGGACGCTCGAACCAGCCTGGCTGTATCAAAGCAAGAGCTTGAAGCGACTCATTGTGCGAGGGCCGAAAATGGCCCAGCCTTAGTCTTTAGTGCAGCGCTTCCGCGACCGCCGCAAGCATAACCATGTCCTCGTTGCGCGCATGTGGACCTGACGGCAATTGCGGTGGCGTGTTCCAATAAGCCAACTTAACAACAACAAGTTCTTCGGCTGGGTTGACTGCGATAAACTGACCATTATTACCGATGGCAAAATAGCAGCTTTCACCCCCTAGCAACTTAGTAGGCATCGGGTCACCTAGGTCTACCCGGAGTCGAAGTGCCATTTCGGGCGGATCCATCCCATCAGGCAAATAGCGCCAAACTTGGAATCCATATGGCTTGCCTGCCCGAATTGATGCCTCGCTGGGGGTGATTGCCTCCTTCATCCAATCGTCGGGCACAAGGGCTGTCCCATCCGGTAAGCGTGCGCCCACAAGCAACAGCTGACCAAGACGAGCATAGTCCCTCAGAGTTACACAAAGTCCGGAAGCAGTGAACGTCGTGCCTCCCATAGCTTCTGCGTTCCAGTAGGCGTCGTGCTCCATTCCACACGGACGCCAGATCCGTTCCTCCAAATAGCGGGAGGGCGGCAGACCGATGGCGCGCTCTAAGACTAGACCAACGACGACGGAATCTGCCGACGAATAAACAAAGCTCTCGCCTGGCGCTGCTCGATTCGGGGCTGGGCGGCGCCCAAGTTCTATGAGAAACTCTAAGAAGGCACCCACGCGATTACTAATAGTGCAGGCCTGCAACTTGAACACGTCAGTTGTCGGATCGAGGTAATCCTCAGTGTAGGGTACCCCCGAAGTCATCTGAAGAACGTGACGTAAACGGACGCCCTCGTATAGTGTCCCTCGAAGCTCGGGAATGTAGCGCACGACTTCATCTTCGATGCTGCTGATATGTCCTTCTCGGATGGCTAGCCCGATCAGCAAAGCAGTGACCGTCTTTGCCATCGAGCGCGATGCCCATAGCGTCTTTGGCCCATTTCCAGCAGCATAGCGCTCGAGCCGCACCTTCCCCTGCTTTAGAGCGATTAAGCCAACGCAGTTGGTGCGCGCCATATAAGCGTTTAAATCGTGTGTCGCGCCCTGATAGCGGTAGAATGGAGCCACGAACTCAGCAGACCCAAGAGGTCGCGCTTCCCCAGCTCGAATGTGATATGAGGGGAAGATGCGGTGCATATTGCGATGGGCAATGAGCCGCTCAGCCTCGTTCCAGCGGAACTGGTCAGCACCGCGTGGCAAGGGCTGGGAAGTCACGTCGTCAAGCAGCATGGCACTCTCTTTTTGTATGTGTTTCGGCTATCAGCCTGCCGCCACGGGACCGCTCGCTGTGTTTAAGAAGTCGAAATGACAGGCCACGACTTGAGGCACATGGGGCAGCGAACGAAGCTGCGGTTCCTCCACCCTGCAACGGTCTTGCACAAAAGGGCAGCGAGTATGAAACCGACAGCCGGGCGGCGGGTCAATCGGGCTCGGCACATCGCCCTCAAGCACGATGCGCTCACGCTTTTTCGTTGGATCGGGAACTGGGACGGCTGATAGAAGGGCGCGCGTGTAAGGATGGGCCGGGCGACTGAAAAGAGTGCGGCGTTCGGCAACTTCGATGATCTTGCCTAGATACATGACCGCCACCCGATCAGTAAGATGTTCAACAATGGCCATGTCATGACTGATGAACAGAAGAGTAAGCCCGAGATCGAGTTGAAGCTCCTTTAGGAGGTTCACAATCTGTGCTTTAACTGAGACGTCCAGCGCCGAAACAGCCTCATCGCAAACGATAAATCTTGCCCCCGGGGCGAGAGCTCGGGCGATGGCAATGCGCTGGCGTTGGCCACCGGAGAATTCATGCGGATAACGCCAGAGAGCATCTCTCGGTAATCGGACCTGATCCAACAGAGCCATTACGCGAGCATCGATTTCGGCTCTGGTGCGGACGAGGCGAAAGTTGATCAGCGGCTCGGCGATGATATCGCGCACGAGCAGCCGAGGATTCATGCTGGAGTACGGGTCTTGAAAGACCATCTGCATGTTGCGGCGCGCGGTGCGCAATAACTTGCCACGGGCATTGTCAATCCGCTGGCCTTCGAACCAAACTTCCCCGTCCGTTGGGCGAATAAGGCCCATAATAATCTTACCTAGTGTGGATTTGCCGGAGCCACTCTCTCCGACGACAGACAACGTTTCCCCTCGTTCTATCACAAGATCGACGCCATCGAGTGCGCGAACGTGACGGCGCTGGCCGAGGAATTGGCCCGGTGCAGGGAAGTGCTTCTTCAAATTTTTGACTTCGATGACCGGCTGCCTAGCCGAAGCAACGTTAGCTGCGAGCATGTGACACCTCGTGGTGACAGGCTACGGCGTGCCCCTCGCCAACGGATCGTAGCTCCGGTGTCCTCGTCCGGCAGATTTCGGAGGCTTGGGCGCAGCGTTCGTGGAAAGGACAGCCTGCAAGTGGCTCGCGGAGCGAGGGCACTTGTCCCGGAATCTCGGTTAATCGATCGCATGGCCTCTCATTCAGCGAGACGCCTAAGCGTGGCATCGCTGCAAGCAGCCCCGCAGTGTATGGGTGGCGTGGTTCGGTGAAAATCTTTGCCACCGAAGCCTCTTCAACTTTGCGCCCGGCGTACATTACGGTCACGCGATCGGCAATTTCTGCAACGACGCCGAGATCGTGCGTGATGAACAAAATTGCGGTTCCAAGACGCCGATTGAGATCACGCATAAGATCGAGGATTTGCGCTTGGATCGTAACGTCTAGGGCTGTCGTCGGCTCATCAGCGATCAATAGTTTCGGGTTACAGGCGAGCGCAATGGCAATCATCACACGCTGGCGCATCCCGCCTGAAAGTTGATGCGGATACTCCTTTAGCCGGCTCTCCGGATCGGGAATGCCAACGAGCTTCAGCATCTCAAGAGCATGTGCCTCAGCTTCTGCTCTCGAAAGAGACTCGTGCCGCCTCAGTGTCTCAACGATTTGCCACCCAATCGTGAGTACGGGGTTGAGAGAAGTCATCGGCTCTTGGAAGACCATAGAAATCTTCTTGCCCCGGATGGCCCTCATCTCCGACTCCGAGGCGGTGAGAAGATTTTGGCCTTGGAAGCGGATTGCACCGGTGAAGCGAGTAGTCTCCTCGGGCAAGAGGCGCAGGATTGACATGGAAGTCACGGACTTCCCGCAGCCCGTTTCTCCTACGATCGCAAGCACCTCACCCTCAGCAATCGAAAGGGAAAGGCCCTGCACCGCATGTAGGTCGGCGTCGCCACTGCGGAAGGTTACAGTGAGCGCATCTATTTCTAGGAGGGGCATTACTAGCGCTCCTTTGGCAGGCGCGGATCTAGTGCCTCACGCAAGCCATCACCCAGCATGTTGATGGCGAGAATGTTGATCGAAAGGAACAAGGCGGGGAAGAAAATGAGAGTGGGCTTGATTTGCCACACCATCCGACCTTCTGCGATGATGTTTCCCCAACTCGGCACCGTCGGAGGAAGGCCAGCACCGATAAACGAAAGGATCGACTCGGCTATCATTGCCGAAGCGCAGATGTATGTAGCCTGAACCGTAACCGGCGCAACTGTGTTCGGAAGTACATGCTTCCAAATGATCCGAATTGGCCCTGCTCCCCCGATTATCGCGGCATCAATATAGGGTTCCTCTCGAATCGAGAGAACTACGGAACGGACCAGCCTAGCAACGCGCGGAACCTCAGCAAGAGTGATCGCGAAGATTACGTTCCGCATTGACGCCCCAGTAAGTGCAACAAGTGCGATGGCGAGTAGAATGGAAGGAATCGCCATCATTCCATCCATGATGCGCATAATGACGGGGTCTAGCCAGCGGCTAAAGCCAGAAATCACGCCAATCAGAATACCGAAAGCCGATGCGAGGAGTGCTACAGTAAAGCCCACAATGAGCGAAACCCGTGCGCCATAGATGACGCGGGAATAAAGATCTCGGCCAAGCAGATCAGTGCCAAACCAGTGTTCAGGAGACAGGTCGCGAAGTCGAGCTGCCGGGTCGAGCGCTCCCGGATCAACTGTCCCAAGCCAAGGCGCGGCAATAGCCATTACTATTAGTGCGGCTAGAGTAAGCGCGGGTCCAATAATCATTGGTTGCCGTCTCACGAAAGAAAACGAGCGCTCCCAAATCGAGGCCCGGCGATCAATGACTGACGCAGGATGAGAAGAAATGTTCATTAGTAGCTGATGCGAGGATCAAACACGGTGTAAAGGATATCCACGAGCAGATTCAGAAGCACATAGCTGATCGAAAATAGCAACACGACACCTTGAATGACTGGGTAGTCGCGGCTCAAAATCGCATCTATTGTCAAACGGCCGAGACCTGGCAACGCGAAGACGCTTTCGGCCACGACCGAGCCCCCGATCAGCAGCGCAACTCCTGTGCCGACAACCGTGATGATTGGTATGGCCGCGTTCTTTAGAGCATGAACAAAGAGGATCGCTAGTGACCCTAGGCCTTTGGCCCTCGCTGTACGGATGTAATCGCGTGACAATACCTCAAGCATGCTAGCGCGCGTGATTCGGGTGATGAGTGCCACATAGACCACCGCCAGCGCCGAGGCGGGAAGAATAAGGCTTCTCAGCCAAGGCAGCACCCCCTTTTCCAGCGGCGAGTAACCCTGGACAGGAAGCCATCCGAGCTTCAAACCAAAAACATATGCGAAGAGATAGCCAGTAACGAACAAGGGTAGCGAAAAACCTGCAACGCAAAAGATCATCGCGAAGCGGTCAAAAAACGTTCCTCGCGCCCAAGCAGCTGCTACGCCAAGTGGAACCGCAATCCCCACTGACAGTATGAGCGTCAGTGCCATGAGAGAAATCGTGGGCTCAATCCGCTGCAGAATCAGTTCAGCGACCGGCTTGCCGCTCAGCACCGACCGGCCAAGATCGCCTCTTATTATATTCCAACCCCACTCGTAAAAGCGTACAAGAAAAGGCTTATCAAGGCCGAGTGAATGTCGGACACGCTCCACCACCTCTGGCGTCGCCTGATCACCTGCAATGATTAGCGCCGGATCACCGGGCGCGATATAAAGCAGGCTAAACACGAAAAGCGACACAACCAAGATTACGGGCAGTGTCGCCATACATCGGCGGAGAACGTAAGTCAGCACATTAAGACCTGGGTGCAATTTAGATTGCAGAACCTCCGCTCTGTCAGCCGACCTGGTTGCGGAGCGGAGGCTTCGATTTCGTTCAAGCCGGACGGACGTCAAACAATTTTGCGAATCCTGGCCGGAAGCCCGTTAAAGCCTTTGTGGCAACCCCCGGCGCTTCGACCTCTCCGCAGGGGATATATGGCACATCCTCCCAAGCCTGAAGCTGGATTTCTTTTGCAATGGCAAGCTGCTCTTCAAAAGTGGCCGCGTCGAACCACTTCTGATTGAGTTCTTCTAGGCGACTGCTAGTGGGCCAGCCGAACCAACTTGCTTCGCCCGCACCGCGAACAAAAAAGTTCGACGCCTGATCCAAGAAATAATCTGAATCGCCCAAGACAAAGAAACAGCTCCAACCACCCTTATCGAGCGGTTCCCGACTCGTTCGGCGCTGAGAAGCGGTTGCCCAATCCATGGTTTGAAATTCGACATTGAATCCCATTTTGCGGAAGATTTCCGCGCCAACTTGGCTTGCTGCGAGGAATGCAGGCAAATCAGTTGCAACCAACATTACCAAGCGTTCACCCTTGTACCCAGCAGCCTTTAGCTCCGCCCTTATGTTATCCCAGTCCTTCCGCGCAGCGAGTTTTTCCATCCCGGCATCATTGCGCATCGATCCAGTATAGATACCCAAGTCTGCAGACCAGCGGCCGGATCCGCCCACAGCCTGCATGATCGCCTTTTGATCAATGCAGGACAGCGTAAGGCGGCGTATCGCAGCATTATTGAATGGCTCCGTGAGGTGATTTAGGCGCAAGAAACAAACCTGACTAGCAGACGGTACAATCTGCAGGTCAGGATGACTTTCGAGCACCGGTATAAAATCCGGGAGTGGTCGTTCCCACCAATGAATTTCGCCTGATTGAATTGCGGTAAGTGCAGTAGCAGGATCGGGAATGATATGCCACTCAACGCGTTCAAAATGAGCTACTTTCGGTCCGGAGCTGTGCCCAAATGGCCCATCCGACCGGGGAACGTAATCCTCGAAACGCTTGTAGGCTAGGAAGGCGTTAGGATTGTATTCGCTCGCGAGAAACCGGTATGGTCCGGAGCCGATTATCTCTTCGACTGGTTTTGCCGGATCAGTTTTGGCCAGGCGTTCAGGCATAATAGCTGGCATAAACGATCCGACTTTGCCTAAGGCGGCAGGGAGAAGTGGAAAGGGCTTTTTCAAACGAATCGTTATTTCACGGTCCGAAGTAGCACTCACTTCATCGGTCGCAGCCCTCAACATAGCGCCGAAAGAGTCACGCCTCATCCAGCGGTCGATTGACGCCACCGCATCTCGTGCCAATACCGGCTCACCATCATGAAACTTGAGGCCTTCTCGAAGTTTCAATACCCAGGTCTTCTTGTCGTCCGAGATGGTATGACCTTCCACCATTTGGGGGTGCGGCTGGTAGTTTTCGTCAAGACCGTAAAGCGTGTCGAACACCATGTAGCCGTGGGCACGGGTAGCTGCGGCTGTATTGGCGATCGGGTCTAGCACTGCCGGGGAACTCCCGGGTATGAACTTAAGTACAGCTGAATTCATATTAGATGCGGGTGAGTAGGACGGCAGTGCGATTGCCGCACTAGCTGTGGCCACCCCTTTAAGAAACTCGCGCCTTTTCATGATTGTTCCCCCCTCCTGGTATCCCAATTTAAATCCCATACCCAAGACAGTCCGGCTTGTCCAAAGTGCGTCACGTGGCGGCAGTTTCGTGCGCTCCTCTCTGCGACGCACGCCCCTTGATTTCTGCATTGCGCGGCATGTTCAGTCCATACTGAAGGCCTGATGGCGACCACTTCCGTCCAACGACAACCGGTCAGTACACTAAATTCGGGTGTTACATGCGGGCGGGGCGAACGTGATTGAACCGAGGATTGGCCCTGAACACTTCCATCCGGCTTCCGCCGGCGCGCATCTCCTCACCTATGCGCCGCTCGATGCGCTGCAGCTCCTCGGCATCAGCGATGATCTGTTCCGCGATACCTGCAGGAATGACTACAACACCGTCGCTATCGGCCAGTAGATAGTCGCCCGGGGCAATCTGTACGGGGCCGTCCCATTGGCTAGGTAGGCTCACTGGAACATCGCTTTCGACCAGTTGCCACCGCCGCGCGCCGTTCACCGGCGTAATCGCGCCCACTACGCATGGGAAGCCTAGCTGGCGGATTTCATCAGCGTCCCGAATAGCACCATCGGTAACGAGACCCGCGCAGCCACCACGTTGCAGGCCAAAAGCAACGAAGCCACCGAGGAGAGCCCCCCCCTGAAAACCGCCGGCCGCAATCACAACGACGGTCCCAGGCTTTGCCACCCGCTCCAAGGTGTCAGCCGGCGCCGCGGGTACTTTCGCTTGCGCGTTGATAATGCGCTCTCCCCTGAGACACGCCGCCCGTCCGGCAAATCGTTGCCCCGGAATTAGTGCCGACAGCGATGAGCTAAGGGCATGGTTGGGAAGGCCAGCTTCGTCGAGGACATCGCTGAGTTGCCCGCTTTCAAGGTTCTGCAGACGGTCGAGTAAAGGATCCTTCATCGAACTGGCCCCCTCAAATTGCGGCAGTCGCGTCAATACCGAGGTCACGCGCGACCGCAATAACCTCATCTATGACAGATCGGCTCAGGATGAGACCTTCTGCTCGCTGCTTCTTCTCCCTGCGGAACTCGAGTTCTCCGGGCATCAAAATCTCGTCAACACCGGGCACGCGCTCCGACGCCTTCATTATGTCGATGTAGGCATCCATCCGATTCTTGAAGGCGTCAACATCGGTGAAAGCTGCTATATTGATGGCAATGACGAAATGACCGTTACGCTGGGGCCGATCGAGATTGTTGTAGAGCTCGCAGAGCTCTTGGCCAAAGGCTCCCCCGGTGAGCAGGCCTGACAGAATCTCACAAGCAAGGATAAGCCCCCAACCCTTATATCCGCCGATGGGTAATATCCAGCCGCCTCTCTTGATCCAGCTCGGATCATTGGTCGGCCGTCCATCGGCATCTACAAGCCAACCATCGGGTAGCTGCATGCCCTTTTCGGCATAATAGAGGATCTTGCCGCGTGACGACATGCCAAGTGCCGCATCGAAGACAATAGGCGGAGCCTTTCCGGTGGGCACACCTATGGCTATCGGCAACGGACCTGTGAGGGGCGTCTTACCACCCCAGACCGGCATGATGGGCGACCCATTGGTGGTTGCAATGCCGATCATGTCTTGCGCAATTGCGCGCTGCACGTAGTACGCGTTTTCGCCGTTGTGGTTGGAATTGCGGATACCCACGGCGGCGACACCGGTCTGTCGCGCCTTTTCGATCGCGGCGTCCATAGCACGAGCAGTCAAAACCGCACCCAGACCATCGCCACCGTCAATGAGAATAGTCGCGGCGGTTTCCTTGATCACAGTCCCCCGGCTTGTCGGCTTGAAGCCGCCCTGCTGCAGCCGACGGATGTAGATCGGCAATCGCATAACTCCGTGCGAATTCATGCCGCGCGCATCAGCAGACACCAGTGCGTCGGCGACTAGCTTGGCATCCGGCGTAGGGACATCGACTTTTTCAAGCATTGCCTGCACCAACGCCTCTAATCGCGCAGCATCTATCAAGTATGAACCATCCTCTAGGAGCTTCATGAGTGTTTTCTCCTGTTATTTAGCGTTTCGCGCGAAATTAGGGTCGCTGGTCAAGGCGTGCCTAGAACCAAATTGGGCAACCAGAGTGATAACTCTGGGACGAGCGTCAGAATGAGAACGACGACTACGCCGGTGAAGAAAAAGGGGAGGGACGCTAAGAAACCTTTTTCAAGCGGCACATTGCCAATGCGGCAAGCAAGTGCAAGGACAATACCAACAGGCGGCGTAAGGAGCCCGAGGCAAAGATTCGCCGTGACAATTACACCGAAATGAACAGGATCAACTCCGAGCTTTTGCGCTACTGGAAACAAGATTGGCAGAACCATAATCTTGGCGGCGTTCACCTCCATGAAAGTTCCGAGAATGAGAAGCACTAGGTTAACGAGGAGAAGGAAGGCTATTGGAGTATCCGCGACGCTTAGTATCCAGGCCGCAACCGTCTCGGGCGTTTTTGTGTAGGCAAGCACCCAAGAAAAGAGGCCTGCGGCACCGATTATAATCATAACTACGGCCGTTGACTGGATCGTATTGCGAAGGCTCGCTGCCAAAGTAGCCAAGTTAACTTCGCGGTAGATGAAGCCCACTCCGATCGCATATAGTACCGCGATGGCTGCTGCCTCCGTCACAGTGAAGACGCCCATACGGATACCAACGAGAATAATCACCGGCAGCAGCAGCGCGAACCCCGCCGCGCGCGTTGCTGCTAACACCTCTTTTAGAGGTGCCGATGGCTCCGCCCTCATTTTGCAATGACGCGCCTTCCAGACGACCACAAAGATCATCGCAGTAGCCCACAGAAGCGAAGGAATTATCGCTGCAATGAAGAGGCGCATTATGGACGTATCAGTCAAATAACCGTACAGGATCCAGGCAATTGATGGCGGGATCAGAGGCGACAAGGGAGCAGAACAGGCTGTAACTGCCACCGAAAATGCTGGAGAATAACCTGAGCGAACCATAGCCGGAATGAACACCCGGCCAAGAGCACTTGTATCTGCCACGGCGGATCCGGAGATTCCTCCAAAGAGCACGGACGCCAGTACGTTGGAAATGGCTAGGCCGCCGCGGAAACGGCCAACCAAAGCGTTGGCGAGCCGAATAAGACGGTCTGAAAGACCTCCTACACTCATGAGGGCGCCCGTGAAAAGGAAAAAAGGTATGGCAAGCAAGGAAAAGTTGTCCATACCCGCGAAGATCCTTTGCGGTATGATCAAAGGACTAACGTTGCCGCCGAGAAGCAGCGCAAGCATACTGCCAATGATGATTGCAAAGGCGATTGGCACGCCAATGACAGTGAGGAAAACAAACGAGACGGCCAAAATGGTGAGCATTTCGGCAACCCTTTTACCTGGTTAGGCGACGCGCGAGGAGAAAAAAGGCTATCAGCGCGGCACCGACCGGAACGGCTGTATATGCCCAGGTCATCGTTAAGCCGAGCCCCGTCGAGACGCGACGTAAACCGGAAACCGCAAAGCCATACCCAAAATAAGTCAAGGAGCCAGCCATGGCGATGACGCAGAAATCGCGAACCACGCTGAGGCTGCGCGCAAATGGTTCCGGCAGCATGTCAACCAAAACCGTAACTGCAACGTGTTCGCCATGTTCGAGAACATAGGCGCTGCCGAGCATCGTTATCCAAACAAGCAAAAATCGCGCAAGTTCTTCCGACCAAATCGTCGGCGCATGCAGTACGTAGCGTGCGAAGACCTGCCACACGATTGCAGCCACCATGAACAGAAACAGAACGATTAGAACCTTGTCGAGAACGCGCTCAACGAAATGGATTAATCGAAACATTGGAGCCACTCAGAGGTCAGTTTTGAGGCTTCTCGGCAGCAATGAATTGCTTGAGGTCGAAGCGAACGCCAGCGTTGCCGACAAATTAGCCTTCGCCGGCCTGCTGGAACCGAACAATCCATTCCCGAAAATCGGCTGGGTACTGCTCTTTAAGTGGCTCTAACTTTTTCCGGAATGCGGAGACATCGGGCCGAATGATTTTGGCGCCGTGCTTTTCAAGTTCCTCTTCATACTTAGCGAGAAGTTTCTGAATCTCCTCAGAGCCCCACTCCATTGCCTTCTCGCCTTCCTCAATGAGTATGGCTTGGGTCTCCTTTGGAAGATTATTGAAGAATTCCGAATCAAAAATGAAAGTGTAGTATGAGTTTACGTGCCCCGTCATTATAACGTAAGGCACAGCTTCATAGTATTTGGATCGTAGATGTGCCTCAAGCGGATTTTCGCAGGCGTCAATCACTCCTTGCTGCAGCGCTGAATAGACTTCAAGGCTAGGCATCGGCGTCGGGCTTGCGCCAAGCATCTCCCATGTAGCACGGAAGATCTGTTGATTAGGCACGCGCAGCTTTAGTCCAGCTAGATCCTCCGGCGTCTCGATCGGTCGACGCGACGCCATATGACGTGCGCCGCGGAACCCCGCACCTATCAGTTTAAAGCCAGTCCTCCTCTCGATCTCGTCATGAAAGGCTTGTCCGACCCCATCCTTTTTCATGACCACCTTGAAATGGTCGTAGTCCCGGATGAGGTAGGGAAAACTTGCAAGACCAGCGAGATTATCGTAACCGTCGAGCTGCCCAACTTCCTGAATGACAATGTTCGTTGTGCCAAACTTCAAAGCCTCGATAGTCTCGGCGGCAGTGCCGAGCGTACCCGAGTAGGACATGTCGATAATGACCTGCCCGTTTGTGCGCTCCTTTACGGCCTGGGCGTATCGATCGCCGACTTTGGACCAGAGGTTATCAGGGGGAGCAATTATTGCGGCCTGCAAGCGCAATGGTTCCGCCTGTGCTGAAATAGTGAGGGCAACAAGTGCGGCAACTGCGGCGAAGCTAGCCCGAATCATTAGCGTTCCTCCCTAGGTTGACTGTGGGAAATTATCAGATTACACCCCATGATAAACGCTACCATCATATTAGCGTTTATCATTGCAGTCAAGGGAACGATCGAACGTGACGAATGATAGCCTGCCAGTAAAGCGGCGCACCAGAGCTTCAGCCAAACAGGCAAGTATGGCGGACGTCGCGCGACGTGCTGGTGTGGCAATGATCACCGTCTCGCGCATGCTGCGACAGCCTCATCTCGTTGCTGCCGAAACGCGAAAGCGGATTGAGGCGGCAATGGAGGAAGTAGGCTACGTTCCCAATCTGGTAGCAGGGGGGCTCGCGGCGACGCGCACCCAGGTAGTCGCCGCGATTGTGCCCTATATCCAGCATGGTGTTTTCGCCGACGCTGTGCAGGGCTTATCAGACTCGCTCAGCCCATCCAAATACTGTGTCCTTCTCGGGAACACCACGGAATCGAGTGAGCGCGAGGAAGGCATTGTACGCACGTTGTTGGGCCACCGGCCAGCGGGTCTCGTCATTCAGGGCGCAAATCATTCGACGGCCACGCGACGACTCTTGCAGAAAGCGCAGATCCCCGTAGTCGAGATGGGCACGTTGCCAGATGATCCAATCGATTGCTGCGTAGGCTATTCAAATCGGCAGGCTGCAATTGCAATGATGGAGCATTTGATAACAAGAGGACGCCGGCGGATAGGTTTTATTGGTGCTGATCCCTCTCAAAACGATCGGCATGCTCAGCGTCTCGACGGCTACCGAGCCGCGCTGGAGGTCGCGGGTATAACCCCTGATCCGCGTCTTGTCGTGCTGGCCCAATTCGGAATTTCCCAAGGGCGGGAGGCATTATCGCATTTGATTGAAGTGGATCCGAAACTCGATGGCCTCTTCTGCGCGTCAGACTTATGGGCAGCGGGCGCCCTCTTTGAGTGTATGCGGCGGGGCATTCCCGTACCGGATGCCATCGCAATCGCTGGCTTTAACGACCAGGAGTTAGCTGCCGAAGTGGTGCCAGCGCTGACCACCATCCGAGTGCGCCGTTATGAAATCGGTTATACGGCTGGCACTCTAATTTTGGAACGAATTCAGGGAAGAGAAAATCATCGTAAGTCCATTGATGTCGGATTCGAATTGATTGTTCGTGAGAGTGCATGAGAGAGTGGGATTGTCATCGTGTGCCAAAGACAGACAGCCGCGCTAGTTTTTTCTGAGCACGTGGGGTGGCGACGGAGCAGTACCCCCTCACACTAGGCAGGAGGGATCGCCGTTGGGTTGATTGACATTGCCTTCGCTGTGCTGCCTTCCAATGCCGGCGCACTTCAAGCTGGCAAGGATCATTCTAGCTCAGGCATAAGCCAGTCGCCGTGAGCCCAAGGCTCGTTTTCCGATACCGCCCTCAACCATCAATGAGGGATAGTCCGGCTGAGAAATGTTCTGGTAATGGAGGTTGATGCCTCCGGCTCTGCAAGTATCCTTTGTCAATGACGCCAGCATAGCTGACGGTCTCGAATGGGATAAGGCCCAAGTTTATGGCAAAAACGCCAACGCTGGGGCTCCAGTCCGGCCATCAGGATAGAACACTGCGACTCCCCTCTGCGAATGTTGTGCCCGGCTTGCAGCTTGTTCCAACGTTCGTACAAAGTCTTTGAAGTTCAGTTGCAAATTTTCCGACCGAAACGCGAAAGTCGGCGAGTAGACGAATAATCGACAGTGGCTGATCCTCCTAAGAACCAGTTCAGATCCATTGGTGAGTAGGTAGATTCTCAATTCATAGTATGGTGGCGAGGTGATGACGCAATCTAACCTTCCAATCGTCCCCTAAGCAGCGTCCAAGGTCGATCGCTCCCAGCTATCTCCTTCTATTGTCACACCAACCACTTTCGGTAGCACAACCCCTGTAGTGTCTGAGGTAGAAGATTTGTTTGCACTAACCTCACAGAAGTTATGCCAAAAGAAGGTGATCAGTGCGCGTGTCAACTTTGGTTTCCGCTTCTTTATCAGTTAAAGAAGTGGGCAGATAGCTGATCGAACGCTCTGAGGCGCATTTGTCGGATACACCTAAAGAATTGGAACTCCTAATGAGTAATCTACACTCGACTAAGCCATATCTGCTAGGCATAGGTGAGTCGAGACTCAATTATATGGGGAGTTTCGAGACAGTGTAATGAGGCTGTAGCAAAATGATTGTTTTTGATACTTTTGGTGGATGTGGATTTTTCGGGCAATGGCCGATCCGCGGGGGCTTCTGCCTCATCAGATATTTGATGGCTGATGAAGCCGGTCAAGGCGGTGCATTCCCGGACAATTATGATTGCGCGGCCAGTTACTTTTGCCAGCATTTCTGAATACAAGCCGCACGACATCCAGATGGTCGCGGCGGAAGTCGATGGTCAAATTGTCGTGCGCGAATGAACAGAATGACAGCCGAGTTAGGGTATACAATCAGAACGATTTGGTTCTGCGCTAGCTGGGACATAGGCGGACCGTGCGGAACGTCGACAAGCTCTTGCTCTGTTTCAGGTCCTGTGCTGTCTTCTAGGTTATGGACCGTTGAGAAAGGAATTTGCCATGAACTTGTCTTTCATGCTGAAAGAGCGCGCCGCAGCAGGAAAACCCATAAGGGTCGGCCAGGTCGGCGCCGGCAAGTTCGGCACGATGTTTCTGGCGCAGGCACGCACGACGGTCGGAATGCATGTGGCCGCCGTCGCCGATCTCAACGTTACAAGGGCAAAATCCCAGCTTAGGATGGCGTCCTGGCCGGAGGAACAGTATTCCGCGAACTCGCTCGACGAAGCGCTGAAGACAGGCAAAACGTTCCTAACGGAAGACGCCGAGGCTATGATCCGCCATCCCGCCATCGATGTCGTGGTGGAGGCTACTGGAGATCCAAAAACCGGCATTCGCCTCTGCCAGCTCGCCATTGAGAACGGCAAGCACATCGTCATGGTCAACGTGGAGGCGGATGTCGTCGCTGGCCCACTGCTGGCAAAGCGGGCGCGACAAGCTGGGGTGGTGTACAGCCTAGCATGGGGTGATCAGCCGGCGCTCGCATGTGATCATGTGGATTGGGCACGGGCGTGCGGCTTCAAGGTGGTCGCGGCTGGCAAGGGGACCCGCTATCACCCGACATATCACAAGCTGACGCCTGATACGGTCTGGGAGGTGCTAAGACAGCAGCTCAAGATCGATGACCCGAAGAGCATCAATCTCAAGATGTTCAACAGCTTTTTCGACGGCACAAAGTCCGGCATTGAAATGACGGCGATCTGTAATGCTACGGGGCTTGAGTCGCAGACGGAGGGCCTCTCCTTCCCGCCGGCGAGCCGCTATGAACTTGCTGACGTCTGCAAACCTAAGAGTGAAGGTGGCGTGCTGGAAAAGGCAGGTGTGACGGAGGTCACATCGATGCTTTATCGCGATGGCACCGACGTACCTCATAATCTTGTGATGGGCACCTATGTCGTATTCGAAGCAGCCGAAGATAACGACTACACTCGCCGCTGCTTTAAGGAATACAACTTACTGCCCGATAAGTCGGGTCGCTACGCTGCTCTCTATCGACCGACCCACATGATCGGTCTAGAGTTAGGCGTTTCAATCGCCTCTGCTGTATTGAGACGGGAGCCCACCGGTGCACCGATTTGTTTTAACTCCGACGTAGTCGCAACAGCAAAGCGTAACCTGAAGGCAGGTGAGATTCTCGATGGCGAGGGGGGGTACTGCGTTTGGGGAAAACAGACTCCTGCGTCCATTTCGCTAAAAGAGGGCTATTTACCTTTAGGTCTCGCTCACAATGTGAAGCTGAAGCGTGACATTGCTGAAGGCGAGTGCCTCAGATGGGACGATGTTCAGATTGATCCGGATGACATCGCGGTGAAGACACGCCGAGAAATGGAGTCCGTGTTCGGCGGGGCAAACGGCGGCCTCTGAGCAGCGAGCCCCGAAATATCCCTCAAGGCCTGCAATTAGACTCGGGCCGGCTGTGGAAGATGAGGGGACCCGGCGACCACAACTTCGATCTCGAGGGCAATATTCGGAATGCACTTGAATTTGTGGCCAAGTGATTCCTGGTAGCCATCGACGCCAAGGCGAGTCCATTGTGGACGACTTTTGTCTTCAACGAATCGGCCAACCCGGGGCCGTTCCTGCGCGTTGGAGTCAACTGCACTTTGTTCAGGCAAATGACTTTCCTTGCTCATCGCCGCGCATTCCGCCGCGCAGGTAAGTCCGGAACCGGTCTGAACATGCACCGGCTGCGCCAAACTACGCGACGAGCGCATGCTTGACGTACTACGCAATGCCCGGGATTTCCTACCATTGCGTTAGTAACGGTCGAAAAACGGCACAAGGCGAAAGTGCGATCCTTCGATTTACAGCGCTCGCGTTCGAAGCTGGAATACGCGAAATCCCGTTGTTCCTCGCTAAATAATCCAAGGCGCCGCCGAACATAGGCTGGAAGGCCATGAACGCGCGTACTTATTCGCTAGTGGCCACTTCCAACCCGCAGACAGAGGAGTACGCGCCATCCTCACGACGCTTCCATGGGCTTGACAAAAAATACAATATACAAAATTGTGGCAAGCATGCTCCCGGATGTTGAAGACGATGCCGCAATTGTAAGGCCTGCTTTGCATGTCGAAGTGATCGACCGGCTGCGCGACATGATTGCGGAGGGTCTGCTCGTCGCGGGCGAGCGGATAAATGAGCGGATGCTGTGTGAACGGTTCGGTATTTCGCGAACCCCGCTTCGGGAGGCGCTGCTTGTCTTGCAGGGAGAGGGTCTGATCACCTTGAGCCCCCGCAAGGGAGCTTACGTCACGAAAATGAGCCTCGATCAGATCCGTGATATTTTGGAGCTGATCGGCGGTCTTGAAGCGGTCGCAGCCAAATTTAGGTGCGAACGCGCTACTGCCAAGGAGGTCGACCAGATCGAAGCCAGCCATATCGCTATGGTCGACCTTTTCAGGCGCGGAAACATGCTGGACTACTTCAAGGTCAATGAGCGCATTCATCTCGCGATCGTCGCGGCAAGCGGTAATGCGGAACTCGCCCGAGTGCACTCAACAATGCGACGCCGCGTCATGCGTGCGCTCTATTCGCCGCTCATCAAGCCGGAACGCTGGCGCCAATCCATCGTCGAGCACGAAGAGTTTATCGTGGCGCTGAAGGCCCGGGATGGTGCACGGCTCGGCAAGCTGCTCACCAACCACGCGTTGAAGACGTGGGATGAAGTTCGGAAGAACGGCTACAAGTAGGAAACGTCTGCTCTTGAAAGGAGAGGCAATGTCTAACTCGCGCAAATCAGGATTAAACATTGTTTTGAGCCGCCGCGGAATGATGGCGTCAACGGCCGCGTTGATTGCATCACCTTACGTGGCCCGCGCTCAGAGCACGATCTCCATCCGCCTCGCGGTGGGTGACCCTATAACGTCATCGGTGGCGGTGGCAGGCAAGAAATTCGCGGAACTTGCTGCACAGAAAACATCAAACCGGGTCAATGTTCAGGTCTTCCCGGACGGTGTGTTGTTTGGTGGCGATCAGAATGCCGCAGTCAACCAGCTCGGCTCCGGCGCATTGCAGATGCTCATTCTTAGCAGCAATGTGTTTGCCTCTTTCGAGCCGCGCATGAATGCGATGAGCCTGCCGTACCTGTTCGCGAACTATGACGAGCTTGAAAAATACATGGCGGGCGAACCAGGGCAGACGCTGCTCCAATCACTCGACCGATTGAACATCCGTGGCCTGGCGATGATGCTCCGTACTTTCCGCCACACCACGACGCGCGAACAGCCCATCACGCACGTTGAGAACTTCAAGGGACTAAAACTCCGGGTCCCCAACAACCAGCTTTTCGTCAAGTTCTTCCAAGCTGTTGGTGCCAACGCGACACCTATGGCGTTCACTGAAGTCTACACCGCGCTTCAGCTGAAGGCCATCGATGGGCAGGAGAACCCGGTTGAGATTCCCTTGTCGGCCAAGTTCTACGAGGTCCAGAAACATCTGAACCTCACTGGTCATATCGGCGACGCTTATATCCTCGCGGTCAACAAGGCTTTCTGGGCCGGCTTGCCTGATGACGTGAAGCCCGCACTCGAGGAAGCCGCCGCTGAGACGGCCGCCTTCAAGAGCCAGTATGATATTTCCGAAGAGGCCAAGGTCATCGAGCAACTGCGTGGCCATGGCATGACCGTCAATGAGCTGGCCGCTGGCGAAAAGGAGAAGCTGCAGCAGATTAGCCTGAGCCTCTATCCTCAGTTCGAAGAGCTGACAGGCAAAGAATTCCTGAACACAAGCCTTAAGTTCCTCGGACGGGCATGACCTTATGGGGTGGCCCGGAGGTCAACTCCGGCTCGTGGCGATCCGGCATTCTTCGTGCGGATCGCGTCGTGTGGGTGGTGGTGGACGGTGTGCTGCTCATCTGTGTCGGCAGTATTACGGCTGCCGTCACCCTTCAAGTGATATCTCGGCTGCTTGGGCATTCCCTGCCTTGGACGGAGGAGCTCGCGCGGCTGCTGTTCATCTGGACGGCCTTCCTCGGAATGGCCGTCGGTTTCCGACGAGTAGAGCACCCGCGAATTATGCTGCTCCCCAATGCGGCTCCGGCTGCCATCCAGGTCATCTTCGGTCAGCTCTATGCCGCCGTTGGCATTGCATTTTTCTGCACGGTTGGCTGGTTCGGATGGCTGCTCGTTCAGCAGCAGTTCGTATTCGGCGAGACATCGCCGGTTCTCGGTATTGGAATGTATCTCGCATCGGTGCCGATCGTAGTGGCCAGTATCCTGGCCATCATCGCGCATCTTGTGACTGTGTATGTTGACCCGCAGGCCCAGCGGCTCATACGCACCGAGGAGACGGAACTGTCATGAGCTGGTGCCTGTTGCTGATCTTTGCGGGATTGTCCCTGCTGGGCCTTCCGCTGGCAGTTGCGCTTGGAGCCGCGGCGGCGGTGACTCTGTGGATTTACGATCTGCCGCTGTCGATCGCAGCGCAGTTCATGTACACGTCGGTCAACAGCTTCCTGCTGCTGGCTGTGCCACTGTTCATTCTCGCCGGCCAAATCATGGAGCGGGGGGGCCTCTCTGAGCGCATTTTTTCTGCGGCTGAGGTTGTGGTCGGGCGGCTACGCGGCGGTCTCGGGCACGTCAACATACTGGCCAGCTTTGTTTTCGGGGGCATTTCCGGCTCTGCCATTGCCGACGTGACCAGCCTCGGACCGCTGGAAATCAAAGCGATGACCAATCGCGGATATCCGCGCGATTACAGTGCCGCGCTCACCATGATCACGGCCACGCTTTCCTCAATCGTTCCGCCTAGCATTTTGATGATTATTGCAGCCGCTTCTGCCGGGGTATCCGTCGGTGGTGCGCTAGCTGGCGGGCTCGGACCAGCCGTACTCCTCACCATCGGCTTTTTTGTCGTCAATTACGTGGCGGCGCGCCGTCACGGCTACGGCAACGAAGTCAGGGTTGGACTACGTGAAGGGACGCGCACCATCATTCGATCACTGCCTTCCACCGGTGCGCCGGTCATCATACTCGGCGGCATGTTCACCGGGATCGTCACGCCCACTGAAGCAGCAGCGCTCGCCGTTGCTTACACTCTACTCATTTCGGTTCTAGTGCACCGAGAACTTTCGCTCAAATCAGTCCCCGGTCTGCTTATCACTGCCGGCCGCACTGCAGGGACGGTTCTGCTGATTGTCATGGTGGCCAGCGTTGCCAGCTACGTCTTCACAGTCGACGGCCTGCCGCAGCGCATCACCGGTCTCGTTCTATCACTGACGACTGACCCAACTCTTATAATGCTGCTTCTGTGCTTCGTGTTCATTCTGGTCGGAATGTTCATGGAGATCATAGCCGCAAGCCTCATTCTGATCCCCGTACTCCTGCCGGTGATCAAGACGGTCGGCATCGATCCCCTGCACTTTATTGTTTTTCTCGTAACCGCACTGTCGATGGGATTGGCGACGCCGCCGGTTGGGACGTGCTTGTTTGCTACGTCCCAGGTCTCCGGCGTTTCCATTGAGAAACTGACGATAGCAGCCGTGCCGTTCTATGTCGTCAATATTATTGTATTGGCTATCGTCGCCGTGTGGCCCCAGCTTGTGCTGTGGCCTGCTCATCTCCTCACCGGCTTGTAACTGTCGCGGGCGAGGTGATTGGCATGACCGAGCTTACGTCTTTGACCGCCGTCGAAATAGTGCGTCTCGTATCGTCGCGCGAAGTCTCCGCGCGCAAGGTCGTAGAAGCATTTCTTGAGCGGATCGCAAATTTTAATCCCACGGTGAATGCGATCTGCACGCTCGACCCTGCTGCCTTGGAGGCTGCCGATAGCATCGACCGGAGATTGGCATCCGGTGAGGCGGCGCGTGCGCTCGAGGGCGTGCCGGTCGTCGTCAAGGACAACATCGAAACGAAGGGATTGCGCACTACGTGGGGCTCGCGCCTGATGGAGCACCACGTCCCATCAGAGGATGCTGTTTGCATCGAGCGCCTGCGATCAGCTGGGGCAATCTTGCTTGGAAAAACCAACACGCCCGAGTTTGCCCATGATGTGAACACCAGCAACTTCCTCTTCGGAACGACGCGCAATCCTTGGAACTTGATGGTCACCTCCGGCGGCTCGAGCGGCGGGTCGGCGGCGGCGGTTGCTGCGGGCTTTGCCCCCCTGGCGGTCGGAACCGATCTCGGTGGCTCAATTCGGACGCCTGCCTCGTTCAATAACATCGTCGGCATACGCCCGGTGCCAGGGCGCGTGCCGGTCTATCCGGCTGCGTTCGGCTGGGACACATTGGTCCCGCATGTGGTTGGTCCGCTGGCGGCAAATCTGGTTGATGCGGCGCTGATGCTCTCGGTGATGGCAGGTCCCGACGATCGCGACCCATCGAGCCTGCCGCGCCAGAATTTCGACTTGGTCAAAGCTGCCGCAGGAGAAACCAGTATCGCTGGTCGATCCATCGCATATTGCTGCGATTTCGGCGGTAGCGTGCCGATAGATCCCGAGGTGGGGTCGCTTGTTGAAGCGGCAGCTCAGGTCTTTGAGGGCCTTGGTTGTCAAGTGGAGGCAGTCGATTTCGACGTCAGCGACCTGCGAGAAATCATCGCCGGCACGCGCGGCTTCGGGATGATCGCTCGATTTGGCGAGCTCTACAGAGAAGCCAGGGACCTCATGACGCTGCCGCTCAAGCGTCAGATTGAAGCTGCACTGACGCTTGATGTTGCCACCATTGCCAAAGCAGAAAAGATGCGAACATCCTACTGGCACCGTGTGCGATCGCTGATGCAGCGGTTCGATTACATCATCGCCCCGTCCTGCGGCGCTGCGCCGTTTCGACTGGATCAACCCTTGCCGGCCGAAGTTGGTGGCAAACCCGTCGACAACTTCTACGATGTGTTCCTGCCGGCCTATGCCTTCACAATCACCGGCCTGCCGATCGCCGCTGTTCCGTGCGGCTTTACACAATCCGGACTGCCGGTCGGCATCCAAATCATCGCGCGGCGCCAAAGGGAAGATCTGGCCCTCGAAGCGGCTTCAGCTTACGCCGGCGCGCGACCCGAGCTATTTCGCCGCCCGGACATTGATCCTTCCCAAGCGCATCCCATTCCCGCGATTTTGGATACACCGGGCATGGTCTTGACGTCTGTAAATCGATCCTGAAGGAGAGTAATTGGTCGCCCCGGACTTGCATGCTTCGCCGACGATCGTCCGGGTGACTTGTTCGACGCTCTCGAATTAATCATGACAGACCTCATCTGCCATCCACGACTATGGTGGCGAACTTCGGAATCTGCCGCTTCTCGCAGCACCATCCCCTTATCGTTTTGGCGGTCGAGAGCTTGAGCCGGTGCACACGCACCTGGAAGAGCTTGATTGTCAGTCCATTGGAAGCGGCTTACTCACATTATTTCTCGCCAACGATTTGCGTATCACAAACAAGAGAGGATGCGATGCAATTAATTGCACGATATTAGCAACAGATCCCGGATTTGGCTCCTCACGTCGCGAGAATGAGGCCGTTGCGCGCATCCCGGCATCTATACCCGTTAAGCCATTCAACCAGTTAAGATTGAGGG
>Ga0310836_100311_pt1 | contig 46297 bp, 69 predicted proteins | sample SM_ome_4_FD_201310 | JGI IMG/M metagenome (GOLD analysis project Ga0310836, IMG submission 201310) | Sorghum-adapted microbial communities enriched on stacked mutant (SM) sorghum from Joint BioEnergy Institute, Emeryville, California... ... | reverse complement strand
GTAACTTACTACTAGTACTAGTTAGGCGGCCCTTCAGGGCCGCCCTACTACCTACCTCTTCTCTGGCGGCCCTTCTGAGGGCCGCCTACCTACCAGTCCTGTCCGGCGGCCCCTGAGGGGCCGCCCTGGTCCAGCTCCCTCACTTCGTTCGGTCGCTGCCCCCACCCCCCTTTCCCCCCTCCCCCACGCATGATACACAACGTCGGGTGCTTGTCAAGTCGGGAGTTGTGACCGGTTCCGGTCGCGAGTTGCAAACTCCTCCGGATGCAAGTAACATGTGCCCTGCACCTCGAACCCCTGGGTGCAACAGAGTGACGTAGCTCACATGACGAGTCCGTTACGGCCCCTGTTAACAAACAGGGTCCTTACTAGATAATCCCTGACCAGGGCATAGTTTGTGGCTCAACTTTCTAACGAAGTAACGAGCCACTAGTTACGGCCAACTTGTGAAGAACCGGTCGCATGAGAAGGGCAGGACCACTTGACTGCGCCAAGGGGGGTAGAGGCTGAACTGGAGGTGACCGGGAGCAAAGAGGCGGAAGAGTTCGAGAACCTCCTCGACCACCTCCACGAGGCTGTCTACGAGGACATCGACCAGATCCCACGGGTCTGACAGACGCTAGGGAGCGGGGCGCGGGGGTTGCAAGCCCCCGCTTCTAGCCAACCAAGGAGGAAGGAGAACATGAGCGGACTGCCAGAGTGGTGGCCACCCGCCGCGGGCGCTGTGCTTGAGGACGCCGACCATGGGCGAGGCATCGTCTGCGAAGACGCTGTTGTGCAGTGGTCTGACGGCCATCGTGACCTGGACGTCTTCGACCTTCGGGAGGACGTCGAGGAGGGCCGCGTCATCCTTTTGATGGCCTGATTGTTGCATCAATCGTTGTGCCAACGTCTGAACGCATGGTAAGGTGTCTCCCATGACAGACATGTCCCTGGACATTCAGGGTCGACCATTCTCGTACACTGCATTCTCGACCTGGCTTAGCTGCGGTAAGCGGTTCGAGCTGGAGAAGCTTCGCGGCGTCCAGCGAATCCCCGCCTGGTACAACGTCGGCGGCACCGTCTTCCACGAGTGGGCTGAGGCGTACGACCGGGGCGAGGAGCCGCCGCCGATCAAGCTGATGTTCATCGACGCGATTTGGAAGACCGAGGAGGAGAGCGGAGTCGAGCGCGCTCACTGGTACGCGGGCGGCAAGGCCACCAAGCAGAATCCCGACAAGGAGAGCCAGGCCTGGTGGGAAAGCAACCTCCCGCTGATGGCGGACCGCTATGTCGAGTGGCGCAAGCAGACTGGCTGGACGATCTGGGAGCCCAAGGAGGGTGTCCCCGCCATCGAGTTGAAGGTCGAATTCAGCCTCGGCGAGGTGAGGGTCAAGGGCTACATCGACCGGGTTTTCGTGCTCAAGTCCGGTGAGCTTGCGATCACTGACCTCAAAACCGGCTCGCGACAGCCAGAGAACAACCTTCAGCTCGGCACCTACGCCACCGCCATTCAGGTGGTGTACGGGGTCCGCCCCAGCTACGGCTACTACTACCTCGCCCGCAAGGGCGAGCACACGCCGGTCGTCAAGCTGGACGACTACAGCCCAGCGGTGTTGGCAGAGATGCTGCGCCTGTTCAAGGTCGCGGTCGAGAACGAGATCTTCATCCCCAACGTGACCGGCAAGTGCAACCAGTGTGGCGTCCGCCACGCCTGCGCCATCGCCGGAGGCGGCGAAGCCGCTCGACAGCACGACAAGCTTGCCAGCCTTTTGGAAGTCCCGTTCTGAGAGGACGACATGACCGAAACCTTCGAGGCCTACAAGGCGACCTTCAAGGGTGAGGGATACGAGGCGCCGTGGTTCACCGTCGCTGGCCGCGACGTCGAGGAGTTCCGCAACAACCTTGAGGCAATCGACGAAGAAACCATGGAGATCATTGCCACCATCGGCAAGACCTTCCGTGGCATGACCCTCGTCGAGGTCCGCGAGGACCGTCGAGGAAGCCGTCCCGCTCGCCACGATGACTACGACGACGACCACCCTCGGCGGTCAAGCAGCGGCGGCAGCCGCTGGAGCGGCGGGACCCGTGGTGGGACTGGGCGAGCCAGCTCCAGCCGTGGTGGCTACCGCGACGATGAGCCACCCGAGGAACACCCTGAGGGCTTGGAGTGTGAGGCGTGCGGCGCCGTACTGGTCCGTCGCGAGGGCGAGAACGACTGGGGCCGCTACGCCGGCTGGGTGTGCCCAAACGGCCGACGCAAGGGCGACGGCCACACCCGGAAGTGGGATCGGCGGTAGGGGGACAAGATGGCTGTCAGAATCCGCGAGGCCTTCGCCCAGCCGATCTTCGGGAAAAGGCCGCACGACCTCATCTACCGGCTCACGTTCACCAACGAGGACGGCATCGCAGCCGACTTCGACCTCGACCCGGGCGTAGTCGAGCAGCTTTCCCAGGCGATGCTCGGCGCCGTCTTTCAGGTGAGAGCGAAGTACCCGAATTTTTGCTTCGAGCACATGGAGGAGCACTAGTACGTGCGGTCGCTTCTGCGGGTCGCATCGAAGCCGGGGGCGGCGGGCGCCCCACTGCCCCCGGTCTTCACCAGGTTCGAGGAGTTTGGCATCAAGCCCCGTAGGGGGCAGGTCACGATGATAGTCGCCCCGCCCAACGGGGGCAAGAGTTTTCTCGCCCTGTACTGGGTGGTCCGGCTCGTCGAGCGGGAGGGAATGACCGGGCTCTATTTCTCCGCGGACACCGACGACTTCACGATGAAACTGCGTGCCACCGCGATCCTCACCGGTGAGCACATGGCCGACATCGAGACAGATCTCCTGCGGGGCAGGGGCCGCAAGTACCACGACGTGCTGGCGAAGCTCACGCCGCTTCGCTTCGACTTCGAGCCGGATCCCACCTACCAGCACATGGCTGAGGAGATCCAGGCGTTCGAGGAGGCGTGGGGTGACTATCCCCAGATCATCGTCGTGGACAACCTCATGAACGTGGTGTCCACGAATGAGAACGAGTGGAGCGGGATGAAGGAGGTCACGAAGGCCCTCCACCGGATTGCGCGCCAGACGGGCGCGGCGGTGTTCGTCCTTCACCACATGAACGAGTCTGACGTGAAGGACCCCCGGTTTCCGGCGCCGCGGAAGGCGGTCGCCGGCAAGGTGAACCAGCTCCCCGAGGTGATTCTCTCCCTCGGGTTTGACTCCACGTACGGCCGGCTGCGGGTCGCGAAAGTCAAGGACCGCAACGGGCGCCACGATCCGACCGGGACCGATTACGTGGAGGTGTTCGTCGACGTGGCCCATGGGGCCATTTACGAGAACAAGTGGGCCCGTGACGAGGGTCGAGCTGCTTAGAGGAGTTTGGCATGTCGACTAGCACCGAGAAGAACACGGCTGTGGGGCGTGCCGCTGCGCAGATCCGCGACAACGCGAGGAATGCATGGCGGGCGGGCCGAATCAACCTTGAGACGTTCCGCGTGAAGGTCGAGACGGTCAACGAGATGAAGCAGCGTGTGCGGAAAATCGAGGCGGAGGCTTCGGAGTGAAGGCGAAGGAGGTTTTCTGGTTCGTGGCGTCGGCCTTCCTGATTGGAATGCTTGCTGGCGCTCTTGCGAAGCACGGTGCGATCCAGGGGATCCAATGGTGAACAGCCGTGTGCGCCGCGGGCGTGAGACCCAGGTGCTGTTGGCGGAGTACTGGCGGCCCTACTGGCCCGAGGCGGCGAGCAACCCGGCCTCTCTGCGAGGCCGGGACATCCTAGGGGTCCCGTTCTCCTGCGAGGTGAAGGCACGGCGGGAGTTCCGCCCAGTCGAGTGGGCGAAGCAGGCCGCCAAGAACTCCGTGGAGGACGCGCCGACGGTGGTGGTCATGCGGCCCGACGGGATGGGCCGCGAGCAGATCGACAACTGGCTGATGTTCATGCGGCTCGTCGAGGGAACCGAGCTGCTGCGGAAGGCGGGGTTCTGATGTTTGTGACGCGGAGGTGGCACCGCCGCCAGGTCGAGCGGTTGCAGGGCGACCTCGACCACGCGCGGGTGATCATTGAGGGCCAGCGCCGTGCCCTCAAAAGTCTCCAGGATCGGTTGGATAAGCAGAGCGAGCGGATCGCAGAGCTTGAGGCCGAGATCAAGAATCGGAAACCAGAGGTGGGGGACCTCAAGTGAGCGAACAGCTTAATGAGTATGTCGCCCTGTTTTATCGCCGCAGCGGCGAAGACATCTGGGAGTACATTGACGGAGTTCACCTGAACGCCCGCTCACATTCGGACGCCCTGGCCTTGGTTTTCGAGGGCTGGCAGTTCGACTTGAATGTCGAGTACGAGGTGACTCTGTTCCTCTGCGATCCAGAGGATGACGACAAGCTCGACTACGTGACCACGGTCGTCCTCCGGAGGCAGGAGGAAGCCCTGGATGACAGAGCGGACATTGCTGCCGCGGAGGAGGCGCTGAAGCGTATCGAGGCGGGTGAGCCCACGGTCCCGTGGGAGCAGTTGAAGTTGGAGCTGGGGTTGGGGGACGAGTGAGCGAGGTTCGTAAGTATCTGGAGCGCAAGCGGGATCAGTTTCGAGCCGAGGCGCAGGCACAGGATCGCGTTGGCGGCATTCGAGGAGTAATGCCCGGCGTTTTCGCCAGGCTGATTGATGAGCTGCTTGAGGGGGCTCCGCGGGAGCCCGAGTTGGAGGAGCTGAGCGAGGAGCTTCAGGCGACCAAGAGGCAGTTTGCCACGGTTTCCTCACGGCTCGGCGAGGAGCGCAAGCGGAACCGCGATCTGGAGATCCGGCTCCGCGTGAAGGACGCGGAGGTTAGCCGCCTTGGGCGGGCGGTGGAGTGCCTGACCGCGAACGTCGACAAGCCATGCAAGTGTATCGGCCCGGATCCAGACTTCAAAGGGTGCAACGACTCCTGTGTTCCTCGCTGGTACCACGTGAGCGAGGTTGAGGACGCTCAGATGCGGGCAGCGATGCACGCGGACGACAGAATCCGCGAACTGGAGGCCGAGGTACAACACCTGAGGTCAGAGAGGAACAAGCTCCAGCGTGAGCGGGACTTACTCACGCGGGATGCCGCCGAGCTGGATGCGATGGGCAAAAAGCTGGAACGCAGGGACGCTCGTATCCAGAAGCTGGAGGCCGAGCTTGAGGAGGCTCGCGGGCAGGCGAATGCTCTGCACGCCCAGCTCGCGATGGCGGAGAGCAGAGCGGAGAACGCCAAGGGCCTGAAGGCGAAGGTGGAGGAGTTAGAGGCCGCCCTAGCCGAGGAGAAGAAGTGGCGCAAGCACTATGAGGACGGACAGGAGGATTGGGTCAAGCGCTACTGGGGCCTGTGGGAGTACATCGCCGAGTTGGGTGAGAAGCTTCAGAAGAAGGCCAGCGAGGAGTGGGAGGCGATCTGATGAGCCGCTTGGTTACTGAGGTTCTGGCGCGTTCGCTGCGCAACGCCTGGGAGCGTATCGATGCGCTTCGGGATGAGTTGGCTCAGACTCGCCGGGCGGTTGCCGACGCTGAGGAGTCTGCGCAGTCGTCGGACGCTGCGTACGCTGACTTGTCTCGTGACTATGCGCAGCTTAAGGACGAGCTAGCCGAGGCCCGACGGCAGCTTGCTGAGTTGGAGCGTGCTCGTAACGAGGATGCTTACCGGTCGTCGCGTATCGAGCGGGGCGTGAGGGCACTTGTTGACTACGCCTTCAAGCGTGCTGCGTCGGCAGAGGCTGACGGTGACGATGACGTTTACAGAGCCTATGACGACATGCAGCTACGTCTAGAGGAAGTGCTGAGTTTGGACGACTACTCGAACCCTTCAGCACCGCGAGAGCCGCTGGCAGAGCGGGTCGACGAGGCGCTCAGCGTGGTGAACGGCGAGGAGGGCGCCTGACATGCCTTGCGTGGAGGCTGAGCCCGGTGTGGTTGTGTGCCGGGCCGGCGTCAAGGAGATTCTGCGGCGGATCGAGTACTGCCCGACGTGCAAGCGGCGGCGCCGCGTGGTGGATGTGACTCCAGAGAATCCGTACGTAGCTCCGTGGATGACATGCCTCGCCTGCGGCGACTCGTGGGATCTGGAGGGGCTCCACACGCGCCCATCCGAGCCTGGCTGGAGGGAGAAGGCCAGGGCGAGGGCTCGCGAGTACTGGAACAACCCGTTCACCATGACTCCTGAGCAGGAGGCCGAGTGGATGCGCCGGTGGTTCGGCATCGAGGTCGACCCCGCCGAGCTTCGGAAGGTTAAGAGAGCTGTACCTCGATGAGTGACAGTGTTGAGGCTGTCGAACTAACCGAGGAGCAGGGCAAGGCCCTCCTCGATAAGCGATGCCGGAAGCTCCTAGGTATCGGCGCTGAGGAGTTCCTGCGGGAGTACGACGCGGGAACCGCGGAGGACCGCTGGGACCACGACAAGGTAATCGAGCTGGGGATGCTTATCCCCTTCTACCGGTAGGGAGGGCTAGTGAACACCCTGGAGCAGTTGAAGGCCGACCTTGCAGAGTACCTTCGCGAGCGTGAGGGGTATACGTCGCTCGCCCGTGTGGTCGACTTCAATGAGGACATCTACGAGTTTGGGTGCGAGACGTGCCTGTCTCGGTCGATCGTCATTGAGGTTAAGTGGGAGGACGAGGGCGGCAAGGCCCACAACACCAGCATCGACATGTCCCTAGCGGAGTTTCTGCGGCACGTGTCCGGGGAATCCGCGAACGCTACGGCTCAGCAGTGCGAAAGCTGCGGCGGGACAGCAGAGCCTTTCCGAAAGATCAACGGGGTAGAGCTGTGCTTTGACTGTTGGGCGAAGTGGGGGACCGTAGACGAGGAGGAGTAAAAATGGAGACCTTCCGGTTCTTCGTCTAGCTATGGGCGACAAACCGAGTCTGCTGGAGGTGTGGGAGGCGCTGGGAGGTGAACCCCCGCGGGGCCGGAAAGCCAGGTGCATTCTTCCCGACCACGAGGATCGTATTCCCAGCGTCTCCCTGAACGAGGCCAAAGGCCTCTGGAAGTGTTTTGTGTGCGGCAAAGGCGGCGACGTCTACACCCTGATCATGGAGGTCGAGGGAGTTGCATTTCGAGAGGCTGTCCGACGAGCAGCGGAGATCACTGGACAAGGCTACGAAGAGGTACGCGGAGGCACTGGAGGACTCCCCGGCTATCTCGTGGCTGGAGGACAGGGGAATCCCCGCCGACGTCGCCCGTACGTTCCGCCTTGGCTACGTTGACGAGCCGGAGGTGGGGCACGAGCAGGCGCAGGGCGCCCTGGCGATCCCGTACGTCACCCCCAGCGGCGTGGTGGGGATGCGGTTCCGTTACCTGGACGACCGCAAAGGTAAATACTGGCAGCCGCCAGGCTCCAGGACGCGCCTCTACGGGGTGGAAAACCTGCACCTGGGTGAGCCTTACATCGCCCTCTGTGAGGGCGAGCTTGACGCCCTCGTCATGACGGCCCTGTGCGATGTCCCCGCGGTGGGGCTGCCCGGTGTGAGCAACTGGAAACCGCACTTCAAGCGGCTCTTCGAGGACTACGAAACAGTCTTCATCGTCATGGACTTTTGGAAGAGAGACGAGGGCGAGATTGTTGAAGATGGTGCCGGCCGCGTTGCGGCCGAAAAGCTGAGGTCCGAGTTGCCGAATGGTGTGATCGTCGACCTCGGTATCGGTGATGTGAACGAGGCGTTCCTGGAAGAAGGACCGGAGTACGTGAGGGAAAGGCTGGGACTCGATGGCTGAGAAGATGACCCCGGAGGAGTTCGCCGACAAGGTTGAGTGGGAGGGTGACGTTATCGAGGCCCTGGAGTATGGGCTCACAGCCGAGGATCTCGTAGACGGCCCTCTCAAGACAGCGTGGGGGCGTCTCGAAGAGGCTTGGAAGGATTTCAAGCCCGCCCTTGACGCTGTGGAGGAGCTTCTAGACGAAGCCCGGGGGTTCGATGAGTGAGCAGCAGGGCAGCAAGAGGGAGTTCAAGCTTGGTCAGGTCGTTCGCGATAAGGCGACTAGCCGCCTCGGTGTGATCGAAGAGCTTACCCTCTCGAACCATTTAGGAAGCTCCTACGTCGTCAAGTGGGAGGGTAGCTCTGAACCGGTGCGGTGTGCTCCCGAGGAGCTTGAGAACGCCGGGCTCGATCACGAGGTCGGCGATCGAGTCATCGACAAGCAGATTTTCAGGATTGGGGTGGTCGCCGACGTCATCTTCCGCGGAAAAAATTCGCTGTATTCAGTCAAATGGCACACCGGGCGGACAGAGTGGGTCTCGGGTGATCGACTGAGGCGCACCTTCAAGGTTGGGGATCGCGTCCGCCGCCGCACAGCCGATCACTTCGGCCGCATTGTTGCGGTCTCGGACGACCCCCAGGACCTCACCCCCTACATGGTGGAGTGGGAAGGGGGCACCAAGAGCTGGGTCCCTTTGATCTCCATAGAGCTGGAGCCAACATTCACCTTCTACGGAGTCCCTGTTCGCGACGACGAACTGAGGAAGGTACTCATCAACCACCCGTTTGATGACCACGAGAATCGGATGATCGATAGTGGCGACGAGTTCGAGTCAGCAGTCGCAGCGGTGTTCAAGGAGGCGCGGGAGCTGCTCCTGAGGAAGCACCGGGACTATGGCCCGCACAACATCGGCCGGTCGCCCGGCGGCCCGCTCAACGGGCTGCGGGTGCGCATGTGGGACAAGCTCGCCCGCATCAACAACCTGATCGACAAGGGCGCCGAGCCTGAGAACGAGTCTCTGCGGGACTCATTCATGGATCTGATGAACTACGCAGCCATCGGGCTGCTGGTGATTGACGGGAGGTGGCCAGAGTGAGCGTCATGGACATGGTGCGGGAGTTCCACGAGACATTCGGACTCCCGATCAGCGATGAGCCGCGCCTGCCGCTCTGGGAGCATGCGGAGTTTCGCCGCCGACTCCTCGATGAGGAGTTCTTCGAGTACGAGGCCGCGTCTTATGGCTTCTCGCTGGAGAAGATCGCGAACGCCCTCGCAGACATGGTGTACGACATCTACGGCACCGCCCTCGTCTACGGCATCCCGCTGGACGATGTGATCGCCGAGGTGCACCGCTCCAATATGACCAAGCTCGGGGCGGACGGGAAGCCGATCTATGACGAGCGTGGAAAGGTCCTCGAAGGGCCGAACTACGAGCCACCGAGGATCGCTGAGGTGCTGGCCCGAGCCGAGCGGAGCAATGGATGACCTCGAACTGATCGAGATTGGGCGTTGGCTCCAGGACCACGGGTTCAGGGTTGTGCGTATTGATCGCACGAGTGGCGAGATTGTGGTGAAGGTCGAAGAGGATGGCGCTTGAGTGGGTTGTACTCCCAGACTTCCAGGTCCCTTTTCATGACGAGGGGTTTCTGGATGAGCTGGTGGAGTACATCAAGTGGGCGAAGCCCAACAGGGGTTTGCTCCACGTTGGCGATGAGATCGACCAGCCTCAGACGTCCCGCTACTGCAAGGGCAAGGCTGGCGAGTTCGAGGGAACGCTACAGGAGCACATTGACATGACGCGGGAGGTGATGGCCCGTTTTCGGGCCGCCATCCCGCGGACCAGGGAGTTCCACGTGAGCCGGTCCAACCACACAGACCGGCTAGAGAAGTACGTCAAGGATTACGCGCCCGCGATCGCGGGCCTGCGGGAAGTGCAGACTGAGGTTCTGCTTGGCTACGACAAGCTGGGGATTATCTACCACCGGCAGCCGTGGGAGTTCGCTCCTGGCTGGATGCTGGCCCACGGGGATGAGGGCAGCCTGTCACGGATCGCCGGCCGCACGGCCGCCAACCTCGCGGCCAAGTGGGGCAAGAGCGTGGTCTGTGGTCACACCCACAGGTTGGGGCTCATCCCCCACAGCGTGGGCGTGAACGGTGAGCTGACCACCTACTGGGGCGTGGAGGTTGGTCACGCCATGGATGTACGCAAGGCCAGCTACCTGAAGGCCGGTTCCGCGGACTGGCAGCAGGGGTTTGGCTTGGTGTTTCGCAACGGGGACCGCGTGACCGTCCAGGCGGTCCCCCGCGAAGGGTTGGGTGGTTTCCGGTGAGCCTGAGGGAGGAGGACATTGAGTTCCTGACGCCGCTCGTGGCGCAGGTGGCGAACCACCTCAAGGGCAAGTATCCGATGCTGGATCGAGCGGATCTAGCTCAGGAGTGCTGGGCGTGGGCGCTGTCCCGCCCCAAGAAGGTTGCCGAGTTGGCCGACGAGGGCAACGAGGCGCTGACCGTCTGGCTGATGAGGCAGGCGGTGCGCGCCTGGGCTGAGAAGGAGAAGGCGGCCCGGGCCGGGTACAGCGTTGACGACCTCTACTGGTACACCACCAGGGAGCTGGCCGTGCTCGTGGAGGCGATGCTTGACCCTGCGGCTTGGCACAAGCCCCTCCAGGACGGCCTGGAGGGGCGCTCTGGCGGCGGAGATCCGGCCGTAGGGGGCAACTGGGTGGCCACCCTGGCGGACGTCTCTAGGGCTTTCTCCAGGCTGTCTGAGCCTGACCGCCGGCTACTGTTCCAGCGGTACCGCATGGGCTTGTCCGCCCAGGAGTTGGCCCGCTGGTATGGGGTGAGCAAGGCAACCACCTACCGGTGGGTGGAGGGTGCCCTGCGGCGCCTCCAGGAGCAGTTGGGTGGCGAGCGTCCCGAGGTGGATCGGGTGGATGACCCGTCGCCGATTCCGCGGAGGCACCGCAGAGCCTCTGACCTAGCGACGATTGCTAAACAGTATGACGACGAGTAAGACGAAGCCCCAGCCATACGGCTGGGGCTCGGTCGTCTAGTCCCCTCGAAGGGGCGATAAGGCCCCCACTAGTGTGGGGAGGTGTTGCGGAACCCTCTCGGGTCACCCCCACAGTGGGGACGTTGCAAGCGATGCCCGCAACGCTGCGACCCCTCGCAGGGTCGATGATGCGGAGCATCATAGCAGGCGGCTGCGGGTTCGTCTAGAGACACAAAAACGACCCCGCCGAAGCGGGGCCGTCAGGGCCAGGCCATTGCTGACCTGGTGAGGAATACCTACAGGATAGCACGTCCTGTCAACAGGAAAACACCCCCACCCGAAGGTGGGGGTGTCGTGATACCTAAAGGATACCGCTTCTTGTCAAGCGCCCTCGCCCTTGTCGGGCTTGCCGAGTACCCAGTGGCAGAACGCCCCCAGGATGATCATGAAGACCCAGGTCATGAGGACGATCGCGAAACCATCGACGTAGTCCATTGGCAGTCCTCCCTAACGCAGGAAGCCCCCGTCGGGGGGTGGGGTGGACGGGGGCTTCCGCTGGGCCTGACCTGGGAGCATCTGTAAGGCACTGGAATGGGAGGTAGGGCTTACGCCCCAGGTCATTCCCCCGAATAGTAGCATTGGAAGTTGCTTTTGTCAAGCCAAATGAAGCCCCGAGGACCCCCACCTCGGGGCTTCGCGACGGAGTTAGGCCGGCTGCTGGACAGCAGACCCGCGGGTCACCCACGAATCCGACCGGACCTGCGCTCCCTCAGTGCTCATGCGACCTCCCCGGCTCGCTGCCCAGCCGCTGTCAGCGGCACAGGCCGGCCAAACTTCAGGAAGACCCCGCCCCAGACGCCCCACTCGCGGCGTCGACGGGCGCCCCGGTAGCACTCCCGCCTCAGCGGGCAGTCCTGGCAGACCGCGATAGCCTCCTTCAGGTCTTCAGGGTTCTCGGAAAAAAACAACTCAGGGTCATAATCGGTGCACGGGGGCGCGCCTTTAAGCGCAGCGACGATCTCTTGAAACATCGCTTTGTGCTTCTACCTTCCCGGTGTTCCGTAGATACTCCATGACCGCGCCGAAGGCCGCCAAGCGGCCCTCAATTACTGGCGCGTAAGGTGAACGATTCCCCCGTGTCGAAAGGAACTTCTCACAGTCCTGCATTTTGGCTCGGCAGAACCTGACCAGGTCCTTCCGAAATCGCTCTTCGATGCGGCGGGAGGCCACCTCCTTGGCCTCCCGCACGCGCTCCGCCATCTCCGTTGGTGTGTAAAACCGCCTCGGGGCCGTCACGCGGCCCTCCCGCGTCGCTTGGCGCGTCTCGCGGACTCCTCCACCGCCTTCTGGTGAGCCGGCGGCAGCTCGGGCATCCTGACCGGCTCGTCAGCCGCCTCGACCGCCTTCTCAGCGTGTCGCTCGGGCCAGAGCTTGCAGATTCCGAAACGTTGCCCCTCGATCAGTGGGACCTTGCCTTTGGCCACCGCGGTCTCGGCTTGTTTCTGGGTGCCGAATGGCCCGTAGGCGTACATCAGCCGCCCGTCTCCGGTGGCCACAACCACCGCCCAGGAGGGCCGGTCGGACCGCAGGTCCTCCAGGGCCTGGATGATCCGACCGGCAAGCTCCTCGGCGTCCTCGGCAGGCTCCTGGAGGAGCGCTGCCACGGCACGTACCTCAGTGGGGCGCGGCCTCGCCACGCCTCGCCTCCCTCCCATTCAACGTCAGCGCGGTGCTCACCGCCTCCCGTTCCGTGTAGTGGTGGCTGACTGGTTGCCCCGTCAGCGTGTCTGTGACCTGCCACTGGTAGTTACCAGGCCCTAAGTCCAGCTCGACGATGTACCGTTCAGGTGTGATAGACTCGCTCACGATCTCTCCTTCCCGGTGAGATTGCAGGCCCCCGGCCCGTCCGGGGGCCTGCCCGTTTCCTAGCCATTCTCGGTAGCGATTTCCCTGCGCCAGCGCTGCCGGTCCCGCCGCTTCCTGCGGCGGCGTTCCCGCCTATCGAGCGGGCGCCGGCAGTCTGGGCAGACGCAGAGGCCGATCCGGTGCAGCCGACGCCCGATCCATCTCATGGCTCCAGCCACCCGCGCTTGTTTGCCGCGTGCAAGGCGGCGCCCAGGGCGCACGTCTCTTCGACATTCCCGTACCTGCCGAAGCATTGCCTGGTGTCCTCGCAGCCCTCGCGAATCAAGTCCGCCAGGGTGATGGACTGCTTTTCCCCGCTTGGGGCGACGACCCGAAGGTCAATCGGCAAGGTGTCAAGCCAATCTGCGATCTGCTCTCGCTTCCACTTGTGATCATCGTTAAGGTGTACAGCCACCGTGTCGAGGGAGCCTCCCTGCCACTCGTCATCGCATGCCGGGCAGTCCTGATACTCAGCAGACCCGGGTACGAGTTCAATGACTCGCCCACCCCACCAGGCGTAGTACCGCTCCGACGTCGGCTCCGGTGGCGTGGTGTTGTCGCAGGTGTCAGGGTCGGGGCAATGGAATCCGTACTCGCACATAGCTCCTCCAATCAGAACGGCGCCCCCGGGGCGGTTCCCCGAGGGCGCCGTGGCGGTTGATTCCTACTGCAAGCTGCGGGCTACCCGCAATTCATCGCGAAGCTCGGTCAGGTAGTCTTTGCAACCGAAGAGGATTTGACACACGAAAGGATTCGACTTCGCCTCCTCGGCCTGCTCGGCGGCGATCCTCTCCAACTCCTCATCGGTCGTGTCCGCGGTGATCCCCAATTCGTCGACGGTGCAGTAGTGGAGATAGTCCGCCGCATCCGTCTCGACGACCCGCCCACCGTCCTCAGCAATGCGATCGATCGCCTGCTGGGCCTCCCCCCGGGCGCGCTCGCCATCAGCGTCCAGGTACCCGTAGCGGGTCCCGTTCTCCCAATGGACTTTGGCCCCAGAGAGAATGCGGCGAGCGATCGGGGCAACGGCATCCAGAATTTCGTTCGCCGTCTTCGCCGTCGGGATGGTTGGCACGGGCCAGCGGAGCACAACATTCTCGTACTCGCCGTAGACCTTGCTCCCCCCGGGGATCGGGTCGGTCTCAATCGTAAGGTCCCCGGTTGCCAGGTCCAGGAAAACGCCCACCTGTTGTGCGAAGCCATCCCCTGTGTAGTGGATGTAGAGGGCGTCCGGCTCCAGCTCGGTTACGTAGGTGACCTTCAGCCGGTCGGCACGGATGTTTTCGAGATCCTTCGATTCGGTCATTGGTTTCCTCTCATTCCTGGTTGTTGGCTAGTGGTCCAGTGAGGCCCACGTGCAAGACGTGGGCCAGGCTGGAGCGCTAGTCGTCGCCCGCCTCCCCCTTCATCCAATTGCTGACCATCTCGTGCGCCTCGTCCATGTCGGCGCACAGGGTAAAGGCGTAGACATCCCCGTAGCGGTACACCACATACCAGTCGTCACCACCTTTCGCCGTGACGGCGCCGAGAGCTGGCGTAAGCATGATCGGGGTATCGTCCGTGGTGCTCCACAGCAGGCTACCCACCTCCTGAAGGAGGTGATCACGGCCTTCCGCTAGATCGCGGTAGAAAAAGTGCTGGGTGGTGCGTGGATTGGAGATCCGGCCCACCGGGCCGAACTGGGGCACGTCGAACAGCGCGTATTCCTCCTCGCTGATCCACAGCGACCAGACGGGATTCCTGCCGCTCAGCACCTCCCTGATCTCGTTGCTCCTGTCTTCGCTGACCCAGACGACGTTCCGGCGGTCGCTGTGAACCTTGTCAAGCCATTTCCTGGCCAGATCCAGGTTCTCAAAGTGCGCCCGAAACTCGTCATAGGTGCGAAGTGGGAACCAGGGGAACCCTGCCGCACCCCAAAGCCCCTCGCCGTCTTCGTTGGTTCGGAAGCTCATCTCGTGACCACCCGGGTAGCGGACGACCCACTCATAGCCCTTCTCCCCGTACTGCCGAATATCAGCGACTTTGTTCATCGCTCCTCCATCACCGCTCTTTCCCAACCTGTTCCATGACGATCCACTTGGCCTTCCAGTTGCCCCCTTGTGGAAGGGCCCCTAGTGACCCAGTGATGGGGCCAGTCTGCGCTGGCCCCAAGGCTGGACCACCAGGTACGCTAGAGCCTAGTCGTCCACGCCCTCCTCCTCCTCCGCCTCTAGCCACTCCACAAGCGCCCGCACGGCGTCTCGGTAGGCGCCGTACAGGGCCACCGCAACCGCATCGTGGGCGTAGACCGTGGCGTACTCGTGGTTACCGAACTGAAAGGCGCTCGCGTCCATCTCCACCTCTTGTAGGTCTTGATGCCAGGCCGCCGCGATAAGCGCGTACTCCTGCGCCTGCTTGCGGAAGTAGGCGGGGATCAGGCCGTCGGCAAGCTCATGGATAGCCTCAGCGCGCCTAGCCGGATCTGTCAGCATTCCCGCCTCGATCGCTTCGGCCACCTGGTCACGAACGCTTTCAAGGATCTGGCGCCCCAGCTTGGTTTCAATATCCTCCTCAATGCCCAGTCCGGTGATTGCGTCAATCTGGCCAAGGGTCAGGCCACGAACCTTCGCAGCGTCCATTGATCTCTCCCTCTATTCCCGGTGTGTCCTAGCGGACAGGACGGGGCCGGGACCGTGCCCGGCCCCATGCTGACCGCTAGAGGCCTACCCTTCAATGATCTCTAGTTGGCTAGGCTGGTAGAAGCCAACTCTGGGATCCCCCATCATGTCCTGGAATTTCGCCACAATATCCTCGGACAGGTCCAGGTAGACGGCGATCGGAAACAGACGCACGTCGTCTCGCTCAACTCGAAGCACTTTCCCTGTAGCGTTTCCGTCGTAGCCATTCACGGGCTTCACGACCCGAACACGAGTTCCTTTCTGGAATCGGTGCAGATCCTTCCATGGCATGGCTTGCGTTTCCTCGATCGTCCGATTCCACGTGCCCAACAAATACTGGTCTTGGGCGCGGTCTACCGCCTTTTCAACTGCGAGGTGGGGGTCCCTCTCGTACGCGCTGCGCGGGACCGCCACAGTCGCGGTGTAGCGGCGCGTCTCAGTCCACGTAACGCAGACCTTCACCATGTCATCGTTTGCCATGACCTTCTCTCCGTTCCTGTTGCGTCCTAGCGGACAGGGCGACGGCCGGCCTACCGTCCGGCCGCCACGCTGAGCGCTAGCACTCATCTAGCAAGTCCCGGAAGCACGCGGCGCAGTACTCGCCACCCTCCAACTGGCTAGCGAAGACCACCTTCGGGAAGTCGCCAGAGTCAAACGCCCCTTCATCCTGCCGGTTGATCCCAAAGGCCGCCGCGATCTCGTCTAGGTTTTCCTCGGCCGACATGCGGATTGCGGGTGCGACCTTCCATCCGTCGTACCGCGGATCCGACGTCACCACGTCACCGATACATCCCTGGCAGTAAGTGTCGGCCCGGAAGACGTATCCGACGATGTCGGTAGCGTGCACGTAGCTAGTGCGCATGACTTCCCTCTCCATTCCCGGTGGGTCCTAGCGTGACTCACGCACGCGCGTCACTGCGTACTTTCCCAGATTGTCATTTCGTAGGCTGACCCCATATCCGCCCGGGCGGATGTGCGCCAACGCGGTTAGCGAATTCGCCCAACCTAGGCTAGGGTCATTGTAGATTCGCCATACGGTCATCTCATAGGTGCGGCCATCGACCGTCACATTGATACGGTCGCCAACCCTCAGATCGCTCACCGACGCGACCATTTCTCACCTTCCCGGTTTGATTGCCCAATGCATGGCCAGTCAGAGAGACCGGCCATGCATAAGGCCGCCAAACTGAGCGCTAGGCGTCAACCACGAATAGGCCGTCCTTGTCTTGGTAGATGCCCGCCTCCACCGCCAGGATGGGGAATGAGAATGGCGTTCCGTCGTCATTCAATAGCTGGGCGCTACGGTGCGATAGCACCTGCACGTTCATGCGCTTTCCGGCAACCCTCATGTGCATGCAAACCTCGGACCATGGAAGCTCCACAGTCACAACGTCGCCAATAGCCACAGTACGGCGCATTGTCCCTACCTCCCATTTCCAGTTTGGGGTGAGTCCCCATGGCCACGCTCACGCGGCGGTGAGCGTGACAAAGGCGACTCACTCTGTCGTTTCGTAGACGTAGCCTCGCTGGGCCTCGCTCACATAGCTGACCGGGCGGCCGGCAAAACGCTCGGCCGCGTCACGGTGAGGATTGCTGGACCCATAGTCATAGGCGTATGTGGCCTGCTCGCCGCCCCCGTAGACGCGGATACGCGCACCCTTGGTGTCGGTAGCGGGCAGATACTCAGTCTTAATACGCATGGCCATACCTCCCAATTCCAGGTGGGATTGGGGAACGTGAGTCCCCATGACGGGGACCGGATCATGCCGGTCCCCACCAAGGCGACTCACTCTGCGCTCTCCCTAGCCCAGGCATATGGCAGGTGTCCACCCTTGGCTAGCCATTCGTCAAGCGCCTCCGCGAATTCAGCGATGTCTTCTGCGACGGCCGCCCTAGCTTCCGTAGCGCTTTCCGGGAGTGACTTAAATGTGTGAATCGCTCCGCGAAGTTCCCGCAGGGTGACGTCAGGATCCATGACCATACCTCCCATTCATCGTGCCTACGGTTGCACGTACCATGTGGCCGTACACGCGCTTGGTATTACCCACCATGCTAGATAGACGGTGGCCACTAGCAACGTCGCGTAGGCGAATGCCAGAAACCCACGCATGGTCTCTCCCGTCCTGCCTGCCCTAGGCAGGCGTGGCAGTGACCATGCCGGAGCATGGTCACCACCATGCGCGCCTAGTGTCTAGGCCGTGACTTCGTGAGGGTAGAACAGGCCATGCGCCAGGCGCTTTTCATCTGCCATAGGCTTAACCTGGTCAGGCCGCAAGTAACGGATATGCTTAACGTACGGTCCCCCGATCATCAGGTAGACCGGTCCGTTATCCGGAATCCGCGTCTCCCCTACGACAAGTCCGATCCCGCGATCGGACCGCCAGACTCCCCGTTCCGTCCTGTAGGGGATACACCATTCAACGGCGGTAATCTTTTCCGGGGTCTCCCAGTACCAAGTGGCCATGATTTTCTCCCATTCCGTTCGGTCTCGCCCGCCTAGGCAGGCGTGGCAACGGCCAGGCCGGATATCCTGGCCGTCACCATGCGCGCCTAGCAGTCGCACCCTAGATTGGCCTCACGTGCCGCGTCCTGCACAACGCGGTAAACCGCGTCATAAAAGCGGCGGAGTTGGCCCCAACCGCCGCTGGCCGTCTCCCATTGGAAAGATCGCTCACCGGTGCTCTCTACCCAACCAAGATGGCGGTAGCAAAGCGGACCGGACACGGTTACCCGCCATGCATTGTGGCCGGCCAGCATTGGCCACACACTGTGGCGTTCGCCGCTCACATAGACGTCCAGAACCTCACCATCATCGTCCCGGATAATTTGTGGTCCATTGCCCAGTGAACGGGTGCGGGCCACTTCGTGAGCCTCCCGGAGCGTGGCAAACTCGGTTCGGGCGCCAGTGATCGGGTCACCAACAATCGCCATTCCTACTCTCCCATTCCGTGCGTGCACTTGCCCTACCTACACTCCCCATCCGCGGCAGGATGGCGAGCCTAGGCAGGGGCCACGCGGCGGGCCAGCGGATACGCCGAGAAAGGCACTCTGCCTTAGGTTGACCGCGCCATTGGTCGGCGCCTCAGTGACGCTAGCAACGCTGGGTGAGACTCCCGCACACGTGGCCACGCACGCTCTCTATGGCCACGGCTCCACTGTGGAGTTGTCAAACTTCATATCCGCTCCGAGGGTCCGCCACCGTGGCCGCTACGCGGCCCTTGCGGGGGTTTCCCTCGCGGGTTGGTTACATCATGGCGGAGTCGCCATCAGGATGCAACCATCGCGATGAAACTTCTCACATAGTGAGACAGCATGGCTGTGACCTGGGCAAACGCGGCGCGGTGCGCGCCGCGAGTGGCGATGACAGAGAAGGCTCTGAGAGCGCGTTGGTGGGATGGTTTGTGTGTGGCTTTCGGCCGCAACGGAAGCGGCGCGTTGGGGAGAGGGGAAAGCGACGCGCGTATGCGCGTCGCGAGGGGAGAGGGGAGAGAAAACGCGGCGACGGATAACGGCGCCGCGTATCGGATTTGTCGAGAATTTTGACTCTCCGGGGTACCGACTTTCGGTCGGGACCGTTTCGTTTCGGTCCTGACCGAAAGTTTCTGTGACCGTTTCCGGTCACGGGTCTTGACTACCCGTCGGTAACATGGTATAATGACCCCCGGTTTTTAACCGGGGGTCCCCCAACCCCCCCATGACTCCCGCCACAAAATCGCGGCTAATTGGTGAGCCGCTGGCGGTCGTCATGGGGGTCTTTTCTGGTCATCGACCACCATGTGACGAACGTCACATGGTGTATTTCCGCAGGTCAGAGGGTGTTTCACAAGTTCACAAAAGATTTTACCTTTGACCGTGAGACAGATCAATTTTTTCTCACGGACGTATAGGGTGAGGGGTTCTAGCGAACCCCTCTAAGCCCACGAAGTGGGCTAGTGAACGAAGTGAACGTTAGAGGGGTGAAGCTAGAACCCCGAACCCAGCGGTGAGGGAACTCGATGTTCCCGAACCGCTACCCCCTTGGAGGGGGGTAGCGAGCGACCGCCCTAGCGGGAGCGAGCGTAGGGGGGAACCAACAAAGATTCGCGTTGGGTGGGGTTTCTGCGGTTCTCGCTGGCGCTGATTCTGGCCCCTTTTCTGCGGTGTGCTAGGCGCCCCCTCACCCACCCCCCTAATTTTCCCCATGTTGTTCTCCCTGGAGTTTGGTCGTTGAGCACCGGCAAGGTCTACTCTGCGAGGTCCCGCGGTGGGCAGCGTAGGACGACCGGCGTCCGGTATGACGTCCGGACCGCGAAGGCGCGGACGATCGAGTTCATCGAGGCTGGGCTGACGGTCCAGGCCGCGATGGACAAGGTTGGCAGGTCGGTCAAGACCTACGAGTATTGGCGCCGGACGGACCCGGATTTTAAAGCCAGGGTCGACCTGGCGATGCAGACCCGGAAGGTCGATGACTCTTCCCGGGAGGGCTACCGTCGCCGGGCTCGGGAGATGGGCTTTGCCGCCTGGCGCAAGGAATACCTTGGCCAGGAGGTTCCCTGGCACCAGCAGCAGTGGGTGGATCTGCTGGAGGGCCGGGAGCCGCGGGACCTGCACCCGGCTCAGATCTACGAGCCGGGACGCAGGAACCGGATCATCGTCAACACCCCGCCCTATCACGGCAAGAGCATCACGCTCACCGTGGACTACGCGACGTACCGGATCTGCTGTGACCCGAGCGTCCGCATCCGTATCGTCTCGAAGACCGCGACGCTGGCGTCCCAGTTCCTGGGCGCCATCAAGATGCGGCTCACCCACCCGCGGTACGCGAAGCTAATCGAGCATTTCGCCCCCGAGGGCGGGTTCAAGGCTACGGCGGAGTCGTGGACCCAGGACCAGATCTTCCTGGACATCATGGACCGGGACGGGATCGAGAAGGACCCGACGGTCCAGGCCGCTGGTATCGGGAAGCAGATCTACGGCACCCGGGCTGACCTGATCATCCTTGATGACTGCGTTGACCTGGAGAACTCCAGCCAGCACGAGAAGCAGCGGCTGTGGTTGACGCAGGAGGTCGAGTCTCGGCTCGGGCCGGGCGGGGTGATCCTGGTCATCGGCACCCGCGTCAACCCGATCGACCTTTACCGGGAGCTTCGCAACGGGGAGCACTACGCCTCGGGCAAGTCCCCGTGGACCTATCTGTCCCAGCCGGCGATCCTGGAGGAGGTCGGCGAACCCAAGGACTGGGTGACTCTGTGGCCGAAGGCGCTCGACTCGTGGGGCGAGGACTGTGACTGCGGGACGCCAGAGTGTCGCGAGGGCTACGGCGACGGCTATTACCCGCGGTGGGATGGCGTGCACCTGGCCCGCATGCGGGACGGCTGGGATCCCCGCCGGTTTGCCTTGGTGTTTCAGCAGACCGAGGTGGATGAGGACGCCACCTTTCCCCACTACGCGGTCGCCGCGAGCATCAACAACCGGCGCCGCTGGGGCAAGGACGGCGGGCTCGACCGGGTGCCGGACGGCTGCTACTGGATCGGGTCGCTGGACCCCGCCACCTCCGGCCACGCCGCCGGCATCGTCTACGCGGTCGACCCGCGCACCCGCAGACGCTACGTGGTGGACGCGGCGAATATCAAAGCCCCGACCCCGCTGCGGCTCAAGCAGTTGATCAAGAGCTGGTCGGTCGAGTATCCGATCCGCGAGTGGCGGGTCGAAAAGACCGGCCTGCTGACCATGTTCACCCAGGACGCGGAGCTGCGGGCCTGGCTGGCTGGTCACGGGATCGTCTTCAAACCCCACTACACGGGCACCAACAAGTGGGACGCGGAGTTCGGTGTGGCCTCGATGGCGCCGCTGTTCGGGTCGTGGGACCGCACCGAGGACGGCGAGATCAAGTGCATCGTCGAGCCGATCATCGAGCTACCCAGGCTTGATAAGACGGCGCTGCGCACCCTGGTGGCCCAGCTTGAGTCCTGGTCGCCGGAGCTGGACCCGAAGAGAACCCCCTGCGACTTGGTGATGGCGCTGTGGTTCGCGGAGGTCGGCGCCCGCGAGGTGTTGAAGTCGGGGCAGCGGGGCGCCCCCCACTTCCAACGCTCCAAGTGGTTGACCCCCGCCCAGCGGGCGAAGCAGCGAGTTATCAACCTGGCTGACTACATCTCCGGGACGGTTTGGTAATGGCACTGACTCCTAAGCAGGTTGTGGAGCGCGTGGAGTACATGCGCGCCCGCGACGCTGAGCGGAACGCCGCCCAGGAAGATGTGCTGGCCGTCCGCGAGGGCCGCTGGAACGACGTCTCCTGTGCGATCGGCAAGTTCCCCGAGGATTGGCCGAAGCCGATCGTCAGCAACATGATCGACATCGCCGCCAAGGACTTCAGCGAGAACCTTGGCCCGCTGCCGACGTTCGAGTCGCGGCCCACCAACATGGCCTCCGACGCGGCGAAGCGTTTCGCCGACAAGCTGACGAAGATCATCAACGGTCACGTCGAGGCCAGCAACCTCCAGGCCCAGATGTACGGGGCCGCCGACCGGCTCATCACCTACGGCTTCACCGCGTTCATCGTCGAGCCCGACTTCGAGGAGAAGACCCCGAAGATCCGCGCCGACGACAATTTCCGCGCCCACTATCAGCTTGACCGCTGGGGGCGCAGAACCCTCTACTACTGTCGGGTCTTCTGCCGCAACCTGGACGAGCTGGCGCGGGAGTTCCCGGAGGCGGCGGGCCAGCTCTACGCCCTCCGCCCGTACGGCGACAACCGCGACCACGAGGTCGAGGTCGCCTACTGGTACGACGACGACCAGCAGATGCTGGTCACCCTAGAGGATGCGATCGTCCTGTATCGGGTGGAGAACCCGATTGGCCGCTGCCCCGTCAGGGTCGTGGAGATGCCCAAGCTGGGCAAGACGGTCCGCGGCCAGTTCGACGACGCCATCCCTGTGCAGGTCGCCCGAGCGGTGACCCAGAACTTCATCGTCCAGGCGACCGAGGAGATCGTCAACGCGCCCCTCGTGGCCCCGCTGGATGTGCAGGAGGTTCCTTTCGGGCCGGGGGCGGTTATTCGCACCGAGAATCCGAACGGTGTCGCCAAGGTCCAGTTGGCAATCCCCGCGGGCCTTTTTGCCGAGCTTCAGAACCTGGCGCTGGAGCAGCGGCTCGCCCTCCGCTACCCGGAGGGCCGCTCCGGCAACATCGACGCCAGCATCATCACCGGCCAGGGTGTTGAGGCCCTCATGGGCACGTTCTCCTCGGTGGTGCAGACGGCCCAGTTGATGCTGGCTGCTGGTCTCCGGGACGTCATGTCGATGGTCCTGGAGATGGACGAGAAGCTGTTCGGCAACGTCCGCAAGACGGTCCGCGGCCGGTTGAGCGGCGCCCCCTACGAGGTCACCTACACCCCTGCCCGCGACATTCGCGGCAACTACCACTGTGAGGTCACCTACGGGCTGACCGCGGGGCTGGACCCGAACCGGGCGCTGGTGTTCATCCTCCAGTCGCTGGGCGCCGGTGTGATCAGCCACGACACCGCGATGCGCCACCTCCCGGTTGACATCAACGTCGAGGAAGAGAAGCGCCAGATCGACATCGAGTCTGTGCGGATGGCGCTCACCCAGGCGGTGGCCGGCTACGCCCAGGCGATCCCGATGATGGCCACCCAGGGCATGGACCCGGCGATGCCGGTGCTCCAGATCGCTGAGGTGATGCGGCTCCGCCAGGAAGGCAAGTCGATCGAGGAGGCGGTGCAGCAGGTGTTCGCCCCGCCGCCGCCCGAGCCCAGCGAAGAGGCCACCGCTGCGGGTGGCGCCGCCACCGAGTCGGAGATCTTCAACGAGCAAACAGGCCTTCCCGAGGGTATCGCCCCCGGCCAGGCCCAGTTCGGCCAGGGCGGGGCAGCAGACCTCCTGATGGCTCTCGTCGGTACCACGCCATCAGGGGCGCCGAATTTGGCGCTGAACGTTAGCCGAAGGATTCCAGCGGCGTAAGGAGAAGGGACATGGCTTTCGGCCAGAAGGGTGGCATGGCGAGCGCCCACGAGGCGCAGCCGATCACCTCGGGCGCGCCCAAGGAGGTCGCCACCACGAAGACCCCGAAGGGCCAGGTGCTGTTCGGTAGCCGGCCCGGCGGGATCGGCGGCACCGGCCGGGGCGCCCGGTGATGAGTGACGAGTCTGGCCAGGTCGGCTCGTTCGACCTGGCCAACTACATCAACCCAGACCACTGCCTCGTCGGGTTCGTTGCCGCTGTCAAGACGATCGGGCCAGATGGCGAAGTCAACACGGAGTTCGTCTACGACGGCGTGAACTCGTACGAGGTCGTCGGGATGCTTCAGACGCATCTCGACACCATGCGGGCTGTGAACACGGCGAACTTGTTTGTGACCCAGACGGATCACCAGGAGGAGGACGGCTAGATGGCTGAGCGCGGCGGATACAGGGCGCCCCGCAACCCGGCGCCAGTGAGCGGGCCTGGCTCGCTGTCGCGTCGCACCGATGGCGGCCCTGGCGACCGGCAGCCGATCCGCCGCCTCCCGAACGCCAGGTACGGCGAGAGCCGAGAGTTTGAGTCCATCCAGGCTGGGGCTCCGCTGCCCGAGCGGCAGCAGCCGGAAGCCCCGCAGATGGACCGGTCGATGCTCATCCCATTCACCGCCGACTCGGCTCGCCCCGACGAGCCGGTCACCGCCGGCGCCGACGCTGGCGAAGGACCCGGCTCCGAAATCCTTGGCCTGCTTGGGAACCCGGACGCGAACATCGCCGCCATCGTCAAGTACCTGCCGCTGCTGGAGCACATGGCCAGCCGGCCCCACGCATCCCCCGAGACGCGAGCGCTGATTCGACGGATAAAGGCACGGCTCTAATGGGCTTCTGGTCTGAGATTTTCGACGCTGTAGCCAAGACCACCACGAGTACGCTCACGCTCGGGCCGCTTGCGCCTCTCGGCCTCATCCGGGACACCGCGGACATGGCGGCAGCCGAGGACCTGCCCGAGGACAGGAACGCCATTGTGCGCGCCGTTAACGCGGTGATGCATGGCGCTGGCGCAGCAGCAGGTGCTGTGGCCAAGGTGGCCACCGCGCCAGCCGAGTGGGCCACCCAGGAGGTTCTGGAGCCGGCGTACGACTGGGTGACCTTCCAGCCGCGGCGGGCGATGGTGGCTGCCCGCCTGGCCCGCGCACGGGCCGTCGAGGCCGGCCACGAGCCTGGTGGCGTCCTTGAGTGGACGCTGTTCTACGATCCCCAGACGTGGGAGGACGCCGCTGAGATCGCGGAGAACACCTCCCTTGGGCAGGCGTTCACCGAGCTGCTGGGCAGCTCCACGCTGGTGCGTGAGGACTCAGCCGTTTTCCATGCAACCGGCGCCGCGAACTTCGAGAATCGGTTTGCCCCGACCGAGGAAGAGATCCGTCGGCTGCGGGAGAGCCACCCCGGCTACAACATCACTTCTGGTGCGTTCGACTTCGCGGCCCGCTGGTATCTCGACCCGTTGATGATGGCCACCAAGGCGGGCCGGTTTGTTAGGCTGCGCAGAGTGCGCCCGATCCAGCCAGGCGAGGATATTGCCGCGGCATTCGAGCTTGAGGGCGCTGACGTGCCTGATGGCCGGCTTCGCCGCCTGTGGTACAACTTTAGCCGCGGTGAAAACATCTACCAGCGGGTTAGCAAACTCTGGTCAGAAGAGACCAAGAGCTGGGGGCCTTTTGATTTCATCCTCGCATCGGACGCGGTTGCCAAGTCGTCGAACCCGGTAGCGTTCGGCTGGGCGCTGGCTGAGGCTAACCAGTTCGAAGGCGCTGTGCGGGTCGAGACAATGAAGCTTGTACTCCGCACCGCTCTCGGTGACGCCAAGGCTTTGGCGGAGTTGCGGGAGCGTCGGCCAGTGATTGCCGATGCGCTACTCGCCGCCCAGGACGACTTCGACGCCGCTAAGGCGGAGCTTTTGTACGAGCGTGGTCTGTCGAAGGACCCGCAGCTCCTCCTGTTCGACCAAAAGCTGCGCCCGCTTGTCGGCAATTTCGAGGACAACCCCCTGGTCCGCAAGGTCCGCAGGCAGCGCTACAGGATGCTGAAGCAGCGTCTTGAGCAGGTCCAGCGGGAAGCGGATTTCAGGAGTGTGCTGGAGAAGGACGTCTTTGGCGTCGCTCGCGGCTCCGTGCCGACCATCAACAGGCGAGGCGCCAAGCGGATCGAGCGTAAGTTCCCGGTCGAGTTCGAGTACAGGGCGTCCCCGTGGAGCACTCCCGTCCGGTGGATCAGGTACGGCCGCGACGAGGTTGACTCGCTGCTCAACATGCGGGCGAACGGCTTCATCCACTTGGATGCGCCGGACTCCTACCGGGAGCTTGACGCCTACTTTACGCTGGCGAGGCGCCTCTTCAAGGACAACATAAGCCCTGAGGCTCACCGAGCGTTCCTCAACAGGTACACGAAGGCCCGCACGCCAATTGAGCGGATGGCCGTCGTGGAAAAGGCCGAGCAGTACGCGCTCAAGCGGATCGCCGCTAACTACGGCATCCCGCAGGAGTTTGCGGTTGAGCTGTTTAAGCGGCTTCAGCAGGAGCGTAGCCGGCTTTTCGGCTCTAGGGAGCGCATCTACTCGGCCGCCCCGAGCCCGGACCCGCTTGACCCGATGGGCACCACCGCCGACATGGTGTACTCAGACGGCGCGTATGTTCATCTGCCGATCCTCTCTACCCAGCAGCCGAACATCGTACCGATGTCGGATTTGGCCGAACTGAAGCGGCTGATGGACAAGGAGGCTGCGCGGGTTCGAGGACTGCTCCGCCAACTCCAGGAGCAGGGTGCCACGCTCAAGGAGGTCCTCGACGGCACAGTGGCCGGGACCGCCAAATACCGGGCGAGCCTGTCGGATTTGGTTTTTGAGACGCTCGACCGCTACAGCTCATTCTGGAAGCTCACCACGCTGCTCCGCCCCTCGTACCCGATGCGGAGCATCCTGGAGTCGAACCTGCGGTCATTCGCGAGCTTCCGTTCGGCGGCTCTGTTGGCGTGGCTGGAGGGCACCAGAAACTTCGTCTCGAACCTTGCCAACCGCGGTAAGAACGGCCGTATCGTCGCGGAGCACATTTTCGAAGAGCGGATGCGGCTTGAGCTGCTGCGGGACCAACTGGAGGTGCTTGAGGAGCAGTACGCCAAGGCGCCGAAGCGCAAGAAGAGAGAGCTTAAGGTTGAGGTAGAGCGCGCCCGCGGCTCCCTCAGGGAGCAGCAGGCGAAGGTTGAGCGCCTTAGCAAGGCGAAGACCAGCGAAATCATCGAGGAACTTGGCCTTAAAAAGGAGCTTGGCGCCAACCCATTCAAGGTTCCCGGTGGTGGCACCTTCGAGGGTCCGTTTGATTCGCCGGAAGGCGCGTTCCGCAAGACTCAAACCGCGGCCAACGGCATGTACTGGCGCCTCTACCTGAGTGGCCGAGGCGATGAACAAGCCCGCGGCGAGCTACTTCGCCGCATGGCGGAGCGCGGCGACGCGGTTGAACAATGGCGGGTCTTGATGAACTGGAGCGACCCGAAGACCTATCTGCCATCGGACCGCGAGCACTCCGCGGTGTGGCAGCGGATTATCAACTTCCAGTTCCGCAATGACCCGCTGATTATGGGCAGTGGGAACTTCCCTGGGCTGATCGGCGGCGCCACCACTGAGGAAGCGATTCGCTGGCTGCGCCTGACCCCTGAGGGGCAGGCGCATTGGCGGAGCATCCCGCCGCAGCATCGGCGTGACATAGAGCGGTTTGTCAACGGGGTCCGCTCTACAGTTGACTACTACCTGCCGACGCAGGATCTGCGGAACATCGTCCGTGATCGAGAGTTGACGCTCGGGGACATCGAGGCCCACAAGGCCGTTAGGGGCAATCCTGTCCCAATGGTGCATGGCCCCAGCGTTGAGGCGACACTTGGGCGGGGCAAGACGCCAAACTTGTGGACCCGCACTATAGGAACGTGGCTTGATTACATCTCCTCGGGTCCGGAGACGAAGTTGGCACGCCACCCGCACTATGTGATCGCCTACCGGGAGGCGGTGCGCAAGGAGATTGACTACCTCCTTAAGGATCCGAACCGGAAGCTCCTCGGGCTGGACGACAAGATTCTCATCGAGGAACTGGAGGGCCACATCAAGCAGCGCGCCCACCAGGCCGCGTTGAAAAACCTGAAAGAGACGCTGTATGACGCCTCTGAGCGGTCGAATGCTGCACACCTTCTGCGGTGGGCTTCCCCGTTCCTCGCCGCCCACCAGGACGCGCTGAGCGTGTGGTGGAGACTCGTCAAAGACGACCCGCGCCTGCTCGGCTGGGCAAACTTGCTGTGGATGTTCCCAGCCAAGGCGGGCGTCGTCATCGACGAGGATGGCAACCTCGTCAAGGGACGCGACTACGCGGACACCGATAGGGTGATCCTGGCGCTACCGGCGTGGGCTGGTGGCCCCACCGAACGCGACCCCGACCGTGGGGTGTTCACGATCATGGACTCCCGGGCGACGATCAGCCTCGACACCATGAACGTGGTGTTTCCGGGCAGTCCCTGGTGGTCGCCGGGTGTCGGCCCCCTGGTGACGATCCCGCTCTCTTGGTACCGCAAGCAGCAGCCAGGGATCGACAAATACGTCTCCTGGATGGACCCCTACGGTCCTATCGAGGGTGGCGCGTTGGGCTACATTGAGGCTGCGTTCCTGCCCCCGTGGGCGCAGCGTGCCGCTGGCCTGATCCTCGGCAAAAACGACCACCAGTACGCCGGGTACGTCAACTGGATGTACATGACCGACCTGGCGGAGTGGCATCTGAACGGCCAGATTGGCCCCGAGCCGACGCCGGAGGAGGCGGCCGAAAAGGTCAATGTCCTTTACGGGCTGAAGATCGCGTCGCTGCTCGGCTCCCCGTTCCAGGTGAACTTCCAGTCCAAGTACCAGTTCGCCCAGGACGCCTACAATAACCTTCAGGACGAGGCGCAGCGTCGCGGCCTGGGCGAGGAATGGGTCTTCGAGCAGTTCCGCGAGAAGTACCACGACGCCCTGATGTTGATGGCATCCGGCACCGGCAAAAACAACGCCGGACTGGTCACCTCTCCTGAGGCGATCGCCGCCAAGGAGAAGTACCAGCACATCATCAACAGCTACAATCCACGGTTCGCCGCGGGCATCGTCGGCACCGAGGGTCAGATCGGCGAATGGAACCCCTCCGCGCAGGCCCGCGTCTACGAGGAGCCCATCGTCGAGGGCGGCTCCATCATGTGGCGTGAACGTCGCGGCACCGAAGAGGTGGTGCAAGCGAACTACGCCCGCATCGGATGGCACGACTACCGGCAGATCATGAACCTCATCGAAGCCTATGCCGAGGAGCATGGGCTTAGGACTTACCGGGAGTCGCCCGCTCTTGTGCAGCTCCGTGCTGCTGTCATCGCAGAGTTGAAGGAGCAGAACCCTTATTGGTGGGAGGAATACGACTCGGGCCGCGAGAGCTTCGACCGGAACCTGTTGGAGATCGCCAAGATCGCTGAGGATAAGCGGTGGCTGGACTACCCGGAGCGGAACGACATTGTGACGCTTCGGGAGTACCTGGCTCTCCGCCGCATGTTCGAGCAGCAATTGGAGGAGCGGCGGAGGGCCGGTGGCGACAAGACCATGCAGGCCAAGTCCAATTCCGATCTGCGGAAACTGTGGACGCTTGCGGTCGGGGAGCTGGTCGAGCGGGACATTACATTCGCGGACTCCTGGTTTTACCGCTACCTGGAGTATGACCCCTGGCTGGATGACGCGCTTCTCGCAGAGGAGGTGACGACTAGTGGCGCAGGAGGATGAGCCTACGCCGACGCCACGGCCTCAGAGCCCCCCGAGGGGCGGTGGCGTCCTAGACCGTCTCCGCCAGGGTGATATCGAGGCTGCTTTCGCCGCGGCAGGTATTACTATTGACAATTCCGGAGCCGAGCGGGAAGCCAGGGTTCCAAGGGTGTGGATGCCTGACCTCAGAACCGAGGTCACCACCCACTACCTGCCCGGCGGGGAGGAGCGTGCTCACGGTATGCCCTCCCCCACCCCGCTCAAGGTGAAAACCCTGCGGGCGCATGAAGTCACGATCGACCGGGCCAGGTCATTCATCTACAACGAAAACTTTCGCAGCCAGATCCTGGAATTCCTCCAGCGGCAGGGCTTCCAAGTCCAAAGCTTCGAGGAGTTGCAAAAGATCTGGTACACCGCAGTCAATATGGCTGCGGATGCTTGGGCGAACGGCCAGGGTTCCAAGGTCACCGTTTTCGATATTCTGGAAAGCCTGGCCCCAACCGGGGCTGGAGGCCCGCCCAAGGGGCAGCGTTGGAGTCAGACGGTCACCGAAACCAACATTACGGAGATCGGTCCGGAGACCGCCCGGGCGATCCTCACCAACGCCCTCACCGAGCACCTGGGCAGGGCGCCCACCCAGGAGGAGATCGAGGACTTCGCCTCGCGGGCGAACGCCATCGTCTCTGCCAACCCGCAGGTGACCGAAACGACGACAACCCAGGAGTGGGACCCAGAGCTGGGCGACTACGTGCCAACCGAGAGGACCACCCGCCAGATCGGCCCGTCCGCGGAGGAGGTCCGCAACATGGTTCAGCAGGCCGCGGTTGACGAGGCGATGGAATCGGACGAGTACGGCGCCTTCCAGGCCGCCACCACCTACTTCAACGCCCTGCTTCAGGCGATCGCCTCACCGACGGGGTGAGGTAGATGGCCAACCCTTCGAGTAACCGCGGGCGTAGCTGGTCTGCGGAGCAGATCCAGAACGCCCGCATCATCGCCCAGGTGGGCAGGGCGATGGGCATGTCGTCGAGAGACATTCTCATCGCGTTGATGACCGCCCTCCAGGAGTCCGGGCTCCGCAACCTCAACTACGGTGACCGCGACTCGCTGGGCCTGTTCCAGCAGCGACCCAGCCAGGGCTGGGGCACACCCCAACAGATCATGGACCCCCGCTACGCGGCGAGAAAGTTCTTCGAGCGGTTGGCGCAGATCCGCAACCGCAACAACCTGGAGCTGTGGCAGGCGGCCCAGAAGGTCCAGATCTCCGCATTCCCGCGAGCGTACGCCAAGTGGGAGTCGTCGGCCCGCCAGCTACTGAGCCAGATCGGGAACGTCGCCCCAGACCTGGGCGGCTTCACCTCGACGCCGATGGAGTTCGGTATCGGGATGGAGCCCCAACAGCCGAGCCCGATGGGCCAGCCGGGCACGCTAGAGGCGTCCCCGGGCGGAGATAGCCCCATGGTGTCCGCCATGGACAAGCTCCTGGAAGAGCGGGCCGGCGCCGGCGACCAGCAGGGCGACCCGGAGGCGCTAGGCACGCAGGCCGCCGACGAGGCTATTGACTGGTCCCAGTGGACCGTCCAGGACATGCTGATGCCCGAGGCGCAGGGCATCCCCGGTGGGCCGCTGGATCTCATCGGCGAGGCCGGCGAGGGGGCGACCGGCATCCGGGCCGCGGTGATCAACCTCGCGAAACGCTTCATCGGGGTCCCCTACCGGTGGGGTGGCGCAGACCCGAGCGGGTTCGACTGCTCGGGGCTCGTCCAGTACGTGCTCGGGCAGATGGGTGTCCACGTGCCCCGCCTCGCCTACCAGCAGGCCAACTACGGGGAACAGACGAGCATCGCCAACCTGCGCCCCGGCGACCTCGTGTTCTGGGGGAACAGCCGCCGGACACAGGGCAACCACATCGCCTTCTACCTCGGCAACGGGATGATCCTCGAGGCTCCGCGCCCGGGGCTCTCGGTTCGGATCAGGCGCCTGGGCCAGTGGGACAAGGATGACGGCGCCATAGGCGTCAGGCTGAACTACTGAGAGGGTTCTGAGTGGCACCACGTATTGACATGGAGGAGCTGGCGGCCAGCTACGGCTGGTCGTATGCGGTCCTCCAGTCCAACCCCGAGCTGCGCAGGATCTTCCAGCGCGCCGTCAAGGAGTCGTGGACAGCCCCTCGATTCGTCGCAGCGATCCGCAACACCAAGTGGTATCGGACGCATGGTGAGTCCGCCCGGCAGGCGCTGATCCTCCAGAAGACGGACCCGGCCGAGTGGAACCGCCGCGTCAAGCAGATGCGCTACCACATCCGGGCGGTCTACGGCGAGATCGCCGGCGGCATGCGGCTCAACCCGCGGTTCCTCGATAAGGCCGCTGTCCAGGCGGTCATGTTCGGGTGGACCGAGGAGGAGGTCCGTTTCCACGTCGCCCGGGCGACGGACTATGGCCGGCTGATGAACCAGGGCCGGCTCGGCGGCCAGGCTGGTCAGCTTGAGCAGTTCATCCGCAGGGCGTTGGGCGAATACGGGGTGAAGGCCTCCAATCGCTGGATCGCCACCAGAATCAAGAACTCGATGATGGGTCTCGACTCCCAGGAGGCGATCCTGGAGACCATCAAGCGCTGGGCGAAGGCCCAGTACCGGGCGTTCGCCGACGACATCGACCGCGGCATGACGGTGCAAGACATCGCGGAGCCGTACCGCCAGTCGATGGCGCGGCTGCTGGAACTCAACCCCGAGAGCGTGGATCTCAACGACTCGATGATCCGGCGAGCGTTGACGGCCACCGACCAGAACGGCAAGCCGGTCGCCATGCCGCTGTGGGAGTTCGAGAACAAGGTCCGCGAGGATCCGCGCTGGGTGCGGACGAAGAACGCCCAGGACACCTTCATGAGCGTCGGCCGTAGCATCCTCACGCAGATGGGGCTGGTCGCATGAGCATGCTGCTTCCCGAGCCGCCCATCGATAGCGATGGGGACGGCCAGATCGGCTATCGCGAACGCCTCCAGGATCGGCGCCGAACGGCAACCGCAACGAGCGCCGAGGTTGACTCCGGTCCACAGTGGCGGCCGAACGTCGTCATGTCCGCCACCGGCGGGGCGGGTGCCGCCGCCCCCAGCGGGGGCAGCACCTCGATCGACACGCGGCGTCTACTCCAGTCGCTGAGCGGGTCTCAGCGGGACGCCGCGTCGGCGTTGATCCTCATCTTCCGCCAGTATGGCCTGGAGTCGCTGGCCCCGAAGATCATCGACTTCATCAAGAAGGGCTACTCCGAGGACACTATCTACCTGCTGCTCCAGGACACCCCGGAGTGGAAACGCCGGTTCAAGGGAAACGAGCTGCGGCGCCAGCGGGGTCTCCCGGTGTTGTCCCCCGCGGAGTATCTGGCGACTGAGCGGGCCTACCGGCAGGTGCTGGCGCAGTACGGTTTCCCGCCCGGGTTCTACGACACCTACGACGATTTCGCGGAGATGATCGGCCGCGACTTGTCGCCGGCTGAGCTGGGTGAGCGAGCCCAGATCGCGGTCCAGTGGGCGAACAGCCGGGACCAGGCGGCGAGGGAGGCCGCCCGGCGCTTGTACGGGCTTGGGCCGGGCGACTTCGCGGCCTACGCCTTGGACCCATCGCGGGCGCTGCCGCTGCTCCAGAAGCAGGCTGCGGCGGTTTCTGTGGGTGCTGCTGCGCTGCGCCGTGGGCTTGGTATCACGCGGGAGCGTGCGGAGTACCTGGCGGATCTTGGTGTCACCGCGGACGCTGCGGAGCAGGGCTACGCGACGGTGGCCCAGATGCTGCCGGCGTACCAGCTTCTCGGAAACATCTACGGCGAGGCCTACGACCAGCTCACCGCCGAGCAGGAAGTTTTCGAGGGCGACGCTGAGGCTACGCAGAGGCGCCGCCGACTGGCGAGCCAGGAGCGCGCCGCGTTCTCCGGCTCCAGTCGCGGCCAGGTTGGCCGGTCCTCAAGAAGCTACTGATCTTCTCCATGGTCGTTGAGGACGAGCCACCAGGAGCCGGCTCGCTCAACGACGTTGACGCGGTAACGCGGAGCAAGGCGCCTTTCCCGGAGAAGCGCGGCATACATGTGCCAATCGGACATAGCGGCAGACTTCTCGTCCTTGTCGTAAGTGCGCAGCACCTGCATGCTGCGCATAGTACGCCCTCCCGTTGGCGTGGCAGCGGGTCTCCAAAACCTGGCTGGCGGGGTTCAAATCCTCGGGGGCGTGCGGGAATAACCTAGCATCGGATGTGGTATCATAGTTCCGAGGCAACGGTGGCCACCGTGGGTGGTCACAAGTCCTCCGCCCAGTCGGCCTGGGGTATGACCGGGAGGCTGGGCGGTGGCACCATCAAGGTCCGTTCGTCTAGTGGTGAGGATGCCTCCCTGTCCAGGAGGAGGCGCGGGTTCGATTCCCGCACGGACCGCGCACGCCGCACTAGCGTCGTGAAGTGAGCCCGGCAGCCGGCCGGACGGCCGGTGAGCCGGGCTCGCGACTATCAGGGGACGGCTAGCTCTGTCTTCTGTTCCGGACCAGCTTTGTTGCGGTCTGGGAACCACGTAATCTTCAACCGTTCCAACGGGTTGAACGCATTCGTCTTGAGGAAGAAGAGCGGGACCGAGCTTCCCGGCCCAACCTCATCAAGTTCGAGCCGGTTGCGGTCTTCCTTAAGCCACGTGTGTTCCAAGCGCACATGGTAAGCCGTGTCCCTGGCGCTTTGGTTGATGAGTTCGTACCTCATCCCGCCCAGATGGACAAGCTGCCATGTCACCTTATGGCGGCGTAGCTCCTCTTCGATGAGCTTGGTCCGCTGCTCCGACGCGGCTGCTGTGCGTTCCGCGATCTCGATAGAGCGCTTCGAGTCTTTGCGGGTGCGCACACTCATCACAGTGTTGACCGCGGTTGAGAGGACGCCAAGGGCGCCACCGATGGCGCCCAGGTTGTCGATGAAAGCGTCCCAGACGTCACTGAGAAGGTCCAAAGCCATGGAGCTTGATCCTAGCAGCTAGCTGTCCATGGCGGTTCACATCGGTACGCGCAGGGGCTGAGACGGTTTCGACGGGGCGGTAGACCCGCACGCGGGTCCGCCCTGGATGAGGGTTCGACTCCCTCCAGCTCCACTCCTCACCCGGACCGACCGGCCCCGGGGAGCGTAGAAGACCGGTAGTGGGAGCCAAACGCGATTTCCTCCGGTCGCGTTTGAGGCCCGCGATTTCCTCTTTCGACGAAACGGAGAGTGTATTCATGACTCAGTACGACGACGACTTCGACTTCGACAACGAGAACGAGCAGCAGGACGACGGTAGCCTTCCTGCCCAGCTCCGGAAGAAGATCAAGGCCCTTCAGAAGGAATTGGATGCTGCGAACCGCGAGAAGCAGGAGGCGCTTTCGCAGTTGTCGAGGTTGAAGGCTCGCGACGTCCTGAGGGAACGCAAGGTCGAGGATCCTCGGGTCATCCGCTTCATGGAGAAGGATGGCGTCGACTTCTCGGATGAGAGCGCCATCGATAAGTGGCTTGAGGAGAACGGCGACCTTTTTGGATACCAGGCAGGCAAGGCGTCCCCGCAGGATGAGCAGATGCGTGAGGGGCTAGAGCGGATGGCTGCCGCCGAAGACAAGGGCGAGCCGTCGACCCGCTACAAGCAGCTCCTCGCGGAGATCCAGAACGCCAACTCTAAGGAGGAGTTGGACGCCATCTTGCAGCGGAACGCCGACATTAGAGTGTCGACGTAGAGGAAGCGATGGCCTTCGACGCAAACACGAACTACACCTCGGGCGGGTTTGGTCTTGGTGTAATCAAGGCCGCCTACGACCGGTATTTTGAGCTGGCCCTCCGGCACGCCCCGATCCTGCGTGACATCGCGGACAAGCGGCCGGTGCAGGTTGACAAGCCTGGCGACTCGGTGACCTTGAGCATCCACAAGGATCTCCCTGTGGTGACCGGCACCCTGACGGAGAACGCGGACGTCACCCCGGCGACGCTGCCGCCGCCGACGCCCGTGACGATCGTGCTCAAGGAGCGCGGTAACGCTGTCGTCACGCACAAGCTGCTCCGCGAGTACGCGATGACGGACGTCGACCCCTACGTGGCGAACCAGGTCGCGTATAACATGCGGGACTCGCTGGACTACCAGTTCCAGCAGGAGCTGATCGGCGGCAGCAACGTCCGCTACGCGGGCGCCGCGACCTCCACCGCGACGGTCACCGACAATGACGTCATCACCTCCGATGACGTGCGGGTGATTGTCACCAAGCTGCGTGGCGCCGCGGCGGTGCCTCGCCGGGACGACCTGTACGGCTGCTGGATCCACCCGGATGTGGCCTTCGACCTGAAGAAGGAGACCGGGCAGGCGGCGTGGCGTGGTCCCCACGAGTACACCGCCCCGGATGCGATTTGGCGCCACGTCGTGGGCGTGTACGAGGGCGCGTACTTCATTGAGTCCGCCCGCATGCACAACGACACCGACGGGGAGAGTGGTGCCCGGGTTTACCGGACGATCTTCGCCGGCCAACAGGCGATGGCTGAGGCTGTGGCGATCGAGCCTCACCTTGTCATGGACGGCAAGGTCGGCCAGGACCTGCTGAGCCGCCTGTACACGATCGGCTGGTACGGCGTGCTCGGCTGGGCTCGCTACCGCGAGGCCGCGCTGTGGCGGCTGGAGTCCGGGTCGACGATCAACGCAGCCTGACGAGGCTAGGGGCGGGCTTCGGCCCGCCCCACTCTTTGGAGGCTGAATGCCGATCCTGAACCCCCCGTACACGCCTACCGGCGCGTTTCACGACGGCATCCGCCGCTACAACCACTCGGACCTCTGGCGGTTCTACGGCTTCAACCAGGGCCTCGCGATCGTGAAGATCAATGGCGTCTGGACGACCGCATACACGGTGGACCTTGGCCGGGTAGAAGAATTCTACCAGGGCGGCATGGTCCACGAGATCAGCGTCGAGAAGGCCAACGAGCTAACAGAGGCCGGGTTCGGCGAGTACATCGACTGGCAGAACTATGACCCCCCGGGTTATGGCAAAGGCCCGTATGGGGCGGGACGGTACGGGTACTGATGGCGATTGTAAAACCGGAGATCGGTCAGGAGGAGTGGGGCGAAACCCTCAACAACGCCCTGGACCAGCTTGACGAGCAAAGCACCCGGGCCGCGGAGGATGCCGAGTCTGCGGTGAACGCGATCGTCGGGCTCGACTCCCGGGTGGAGATGCTGGAGAACGAGAACGCCAACGACTGGGGCAAGACTGTCACCTTGCCAAACTCCAGCACCCAGTATCGGCGGATCAATATCCCCGACGACGGCAGTGATACATCCACCTGGCCGGACCGGATTGCATTCTTCTTCAACGGGACCCGCACTGGGGCGTTCAACGAGTACGGTGAGGGCCGCTTCCGGCCCGCCAAGCAGGGCAACGTGTCCCTGCGGGCGATGGCCCACGTGAACGGCTCAACTGGGGATATCTTCCAGGTAGGCCCGTACAACCAGCCCTCCACACCGTTTTTCCGCGTCTCGCAGACGATCGCTGAGGCGACCGTGCCGCTATCGACAACCCAGTACATCCAGGTGGCTGGCACTCGGGTGTACGTAGGCGGGGCTGAGCCCACGGACGCCCCCGAGGGCTCGATCTGGATACGGGAGGCCCAGTAATGGCGGTGGCCTTCAGGGCCGCCTCGTCCGGGTTTGCCGGCGCCCAAACCGGGGGCGTTCAGATCCTCGACCTCGACATCCCCAGCACCGTCCAGGCTGGAGATGTTCTGTTGATGGTCGTTGGCGTGAACGACACGAAGGCGAACTACACTCTGTCGACGCCGACCGGCTGGGCGGTCCTCCACGACGTCACCGCGGGATCGCAGTACACGGTGCTGCTGTACAAGGTGGCCGGCGCAGGCGACGCCGGCTCCTCGGTGCAGTTCCAGGTGACCGCGGTCTCTGGCGGCACGGGCGCCAAGGTGCAGGGCGTCCTGGTCGCCTACAGCGGCGCCTCGCTCGACCAGCACCAAGCCCTCGGTGCCTCCGGTAGTAGCGAGTCCCACGCCACCCCAGTGGTCACCCCGTCGTCGTACCCGGCTGTGGGTGTGATCGCTATCGGCAAGAAGTCCTCGTCGCTGACCTCGATCACGGTTCCCTCCGGCTACACGGAGCGCCGGTCGGCCCTGTCAACCGGTGGCGGCGCCATGGGCGTGGTCGTAGCGGACAGGGCTGTGTCGAGCGGGAGTGTCGGCGGCGAGTCGTTCACCGCGCCGGGCGCCGCAAGCGCGGCGGCCACCACGTTCACGATCACCCTCACCGAACAGGCCACCAGTCCGGGGAATGGGCTGGAGATTGTGGTTCGAAGAAACGGCCAATGGGTGGCCGGTGAAATTTTGATGCGTTCTGGCGGCCAGTGGGTTCCGGCTGAAATCTCGCTCCGCAGAAACGGTACCTGGGAGTAAGGCTGAATGCCCTCCATTGAAACTGTTAAAACCAAACTCGGCAACGTTCGTCCCCACACGAGAAAGGTCTTTGAGGAGATCTGCTCCCTTTGGGACCTGTATTTCGTGTGGGGTATCGGCACCTCTGGTGAGCATAAAGAGGGCCGCGCCCTCGACTTCATGGTGTTCGATGACGGCACCGTGCAGAAGCCTGGCCCGATGCGCCCCTGGATCGGCGACGCGATTGCCAACTACCTGTGGGAGCACCGGAAGCGGCTCGGTGTCTGGTACGTGATCTGGAATCGGCGAATCATCTCGATCCGCGACAACAGCTACGGCAAAGCCGGCAACTGGAATCCGTACACCGGGTCGAATCCGCACATCGATCACGTACATGTCTCGTTCTTGAATGACCCGCCCCCTTACGTTCCTCCGGAGGATGACGAGTTGGCTGGCAAGGCTGACGAGATTTTGAAGCGCATTGCCAAGGTCGAGAAGGACATCGCCGAGGCTCGCAAGGCGCTTGGGCTTCGGGCCAACAAGCTGGAGGCCGAGCACAAGACCCGCCGCAAGGAATTCACCGATGTGTTGAAGAATGTCCAGCAGCAGGACCCCTGGATTCTGGAGATCAAGGAGACGGTCCTCGGTCTCGCGGAGCAGGTTGCGGGGATTGCTGCCGCGGTGGACGAGCTGCGCGGCAAGTGCTGCGGCAAGGGAGGTGGCGAGTGAGAGCCTTCCTCGCCGACCTCCTGGAGCGGACGATCGCCACTTATCTTCAGGCGTTCTTCGGCCTCCTGCTCGCGGGCGAGACGCTGGACCTCAGTGTTGACGCTGTGCAGGCGGCGGCGATCGCCGCTCTGCCAGCGGCCCTCGCGGTGCTGAAGGCCGCGGCGAAGCCGGCCGCGGATCTGGTGCTGGCTTGGCTGCGGGAGCGTCGCAATGGCTAGGCGTGGTGTCCGCAAGGGCATGGGCTTCGAGGCGGCAGCCCGGAGCATCGCCCGCCGCGAGGGCGTGAGCATGGAGCGGGCTCGGGCGATCCTCGCCGCCGCCACCCGCAGGGCAAGCCCCGAGGCGAAGCGCCGCAACCCGAACCTGAAGAAGGTTAAGCCGGCGAAGAGAGGACGGCGGTGAGTAGCGGCCACGTGTGCCGCTGCGGTGTGGCCGACCCGCACACCACTTTCGGGCAGTGTATGCGCTGGAAGGGTGTGCGGGTCGCCTACTGCCAGTCGGCGGCGAACAAGGACTACACGGCGCAGAAGCGCTGGGACCGCGATCTGGACCGGTACGAGGCGGCCCGCAGGCAGGGCATCCAGCCGGAGACGACGCTCCGCTCTGCTGTGGAGGCTGCGGAGCGGTGGAGCGACAAGCATGGCCGGGCCTACACCCCTGAGGCGTTGAGCAGCCTCCCGGCCGCGTAGGAGTGCCATGGCAACCGTTGGCGAGTTGATCCGCGAAACCCTCTCGTGGGTTCACAGTTTCACCGGCATTCGCGAGCAGGTCACCTACCTGACCGCGCCGGTCAACTCCACCGATCTTGTTCTGGAGGTGGCGGACGGCAACCGCATCTCCCGCGGCCTTATTGAGGTCGACGAGGAGCTGATGCTGGTCGAGGGTGTGGACGCCAACAGTGTGAGGATCTACCCGTTCGGGCGCGGCCAGGAAGGCTCACAGGCCACCTCACACGCGGCCGAGGCGAAGGTCGTCAACGACCCCTTGTTCCCGGTGGTGAACGTCCTCCAGGCGATGAAGGCAACGGTGCTCCAGCTTCACCCGGACCTGTTCCAGGTGAAGGCGGTCGAGATTGACTACTCCCCTGCACGCATCGCGTACGAGCTGCCGGCCGACTGCGACCGGGTGTTGCAGGTGACGGCGGACATCCCCGGCCCTACGGGGCTGTGGCCTCAGGTGACCCGCTGGCGGTTCGAGAAAGGCGCCGCCTCGCCCTACGCCAGCGGCAAGGTGATCGAGATCTACCAGCCCCTCATCCCCGGCCGGAAGTTCCGTGTCGTCTACGCGGCGCCGTACGGGACGCCCGTGTCCACCACCCAGGATCTCGCCGACCTCGGCATCCAGGACTCGGTGCAGGAGGTTGTGCTGCTGGGGACCGCGTGGCGGCTGACGCAGACGCTGGAGGGCCAGCGGCTCCAGATGCAGTCGGTGGAGCAGCTAGCCCGCCAGGAGGCTGTGCCGCCTGGGGCGGCCACGAACCTCGCCAAGCAGATCTACGCCATGTATGCGCTGCGCCGGGATGAGGAGCGCAGACGCCTGTTGACACTGCACCCGCAGCAGCCCCACTTCACGAGGTAGGTATGGCGATCCGGCACTACAGCAACGCCGGCCGGACAACCCTGGTCGGCGACATCGGCGCCACCGACACCACGATCACGGTCGCAGACGCGAGTGGTTTTCCGGCGCTAACACCGTTCACGCTCATCCTGGATCTGGATGAGGTGACTGAGGAGGTTGTCGAGGTCACCTCCAAGGTCGGCAATCAGTTGACCGTGACCCGTGGCGTGGACGGGACTACTGCGTTCCCGCACAGCGACGGCGCCGCGGTTGCGCATGGTGTGAGCGCTCGCGATTTCCGCGAGGTCAACACCCACGTCAACACCACCGGTGGTGTGCACGGTGTGCAGGGTGACCTGGTGGGCACGACGGACACGCAGACGCTCACCAACAAGACGCTGACCGGGGCGACCATCAACGGTGGGACGATCACCGCCGCCGCGATCCGCGAGGCGACTGTCATCCAGCCCACCACCCCCTCGGGCCAGGTGATCCTGCGCGACTCGGCTGGGATCGACCGAGGTTTCATCGACGGGAACGCTGTCATCCAGGGCCAGCGCCTGCGGGCGATGAACGAGGACCCCGCGAACATTCCGCTGATTGTTCGCGGCGCCAGCGAGCAGACACTAGAGCTGGTCGCGGTCCGAGACAACAGCAACAACCCTGTCTTCATCGTCCACAGCAACAAGCGGGTTGGGGTTAACACCGCCGCGGGCTCGGCCGTGACAGTGTGGGTGAAGCCGGTGGCCGCCACGGATGTTGGGATGATCATCCAGGGGGTCGACGGCCAGTCCGGCCACTTGCTGCGGATGTCGAACTCGGCGTCTCAGCCGGTGGCGTGGTTCGACGCCAACGGCCGGTTGACGGCCGCCAACTTCGAGGCGACCGACTGGCAGAGCTACGAGCCAGGTTTCAGCGGCTCGGGTTCCCCGAGTTTCACCCACGCTGGCCGCTGGAAGCGGGTCGGGACCAAGACGGTGGCATTCCGGATCCAGATCACGTTCCACGCCGCTGGCGCCGGCTCGGGCATTTGCTCGTTCATGCTGCCAACCACGCCCAACAGGACGATCCGGCAAACGTTCCACGGCCACATGGAAGGCCCGGGCGGCCACCTCCAGGCGGTGGTGTTCACCGGTGGGTCTGGCAGGGTGGTTGACCGCATCCTGCTCAACCGTGGCAGCGAGACCCACAACCTGATCGGTAGCGACATCACCGCGAACACGATCATCACTATCCAGGGCACCTACGAGGAGGCGTAGTGGACATCATCAGCCGCCTACCGGCGCCGCTGTCCACCCGCCTCGCGGAGACCTCCAGCCGCATCACCACCCTCGCCGGCCGCAAGATCGACTATGCGATCGCCGGGGTCCCGTTCCTGTCGGCGGCGACCAGGGAGCTGCCGCTGATCATCGAGACCGCGGAGATGCGGCGGGAGCAGGTGGACCAGGAGCCAGAGCCGGGGGAGCAGAGTCTTCAGGGCTGGTGGTTGCGGTCGCAGGACTCGTGGCACCACGGGGCCGGCGCCAAGTTCCAGGAGTCGAGGCGCGGCGTCGTGTCCTCGAACCGGTTCTGGGACTCCAAGGGCATCGACCCGTGGGAGCAGGGTGAGCTGCGGCTGCTGCGCCGCATGGTGTCCTCGGAGAACCTGCCCGCGAGCGCCACCTGCGTGCAGGTGGTGGGTGGCAAGGTGTACCTGGCGGTCGGGTCGGAGATCCACCAGGCGGACTTGGGCTCGTCCACGACCACCACCCTGGCGACGCTCGCGGGCCAGACGATCCAGGACCTCGCGGTTGGCCGCGAGAGCTGGTACGGGATCACCGCTCAGGGGAACGTCTTCACCCGCCCGATCGCGGGCGGCGCCACGAAGACCTGGCCGCTGGTGAATGACGACCCAGTGATCCCAGTGCCCGGCAGGGTGGCGTGGGCTAAGCACAGGCTGTTCGCCACTTATGGGCGTAGGGCGTACGTGGTGGACGTCACGGCAGCGGACGCGACCGAGGTGCAGCCGCTGTACAGCCACCCGACCACCGACTGGGTGTTCACGGACATCGCCGAGGGGCCGAGCTGCGTCTACCTCGCCGGCTACAGCGACTTGGAGTCGGCGATCCAGCGCATCACCCTGGACAGCGACGGGGGCATCCCGCAGTTGTCCGCTGGCGTGACCACAGCGGTTCTGCCCCGCGGAGAGCGGGTGCAGCGGATCGCGGTCCTGGCCGGCACGTGGATCGGCATCGGCACCAACCAGGGATTTCGCGTAGGGGCGATAGACGAGAACGGTGACATCGCCTATGGCCCCCTCTTCCTGGCCCCTGAGGGCGTCGTAGAGACGACAGCGATCGCCACCTGGGGTAGATGGTTCTACGTGGCGTTCAGGACCGAGGACGCCCGTTCTGTGGTCTACAGGGTGGACGTCTCCGCCCAGCCCGAGGAGGACGGCGTATTCGCCTGGGCGCCTGATGTGGAGCTGGACACGCCCGGGTGTTTCGTGGACTTGGATGTGGCGAACGACGGCCGCGTCGTGGCGGCCTACGAGGCGGGCGAGTACGGCAACCAGTCGCCGGCCCCATTCTGTTTCCAGCACGAGTCTGAGCTGGTGGAGCAGGGCTGGATTGAGTTCAGCCAGATCCGGTACCGCACTGTCGAGCCCAAGCTGTTCAAATACGTCACGCTGGTCACGGATCCCCTGCAAGGCTCCATTGTGGTGGACGCGGTGCTGCCGGACGGCTCCACCAATCGTGTGCGGGTCTATGACCGCCAAGGGGTGCCGGTACCGGACCGAGCCCCGATCTCCCCGACCCTTGGCCCGCAGCGCAGCATGGGTTTCCGATTCACCTTGCACAGGTCGGCCAGCGACCCCACCACAGGGCCGGTGATCCGCGGCTACAGCGTGCAGGCGCTGCCCGCGGTGAGGCCGCAGCGGATCATGCAGGTGCCGCTACTGTGTTTTGACCACGAGCGCTGGGTGACTGGCCAGATGGACGGCCGGGACGGCTGGGCCAGGGACCGGCTAGCCATGCTCCACGCGATCGAGGACAGCGGCGACCTCGTGCTGTTCCAGGATCTCTCTGAGCCCGGCCACACCGGGCGGTTGGTGCGGATCGACAACGTGCGGTTCGTCCAGCACGCGCCGCCGCACGCCACTGAGGTTGGCCGCGGCTACGGCGGCATCGTGATCCTGACGCTGCGGACGATGGACTAGGGGTGGGGCATGGTAGACGAGCCCGGGGTGACAGTCACCCTACGCGAGATCTACGACGTCGTGAGAAGCACAGAGAAGGAAGTTCAAGCCCTCCACCAGAAGGTGGAGGTGGTGCTGGCGCAGACAGCGGACCACGACAAGCGTATCGAGGCGCTGGAGCAGACGGCGATCACCAGGCGTGGCGCCCTGGCGTTGATCTCCGCCGCGGGCGCCCTCAGCGGCGTCGCGGCGTTCATCGTGAACCTCGGCAACCAGCTTTGGCAGTAGCAGCCCGCCCCTTCGGGGGCGGGCCTATTTGCGTTTCGGATTCCTGTTCACGATCGTGCCGCGCCCCGCGCGCTTGTAGACCAGGCCCTTTTCCACTAGGACCTGGAGCGCCCTGCGCACTGTGCCGCGGGCGAGGTTGTACTCCTGCATCAGTTGTTTCTCGCTCGGCAGGAGTGTGCCCGGCTCCCACTCGCCGCTTTTGATCCTCTCCTCCAGGTCTGCGGCGAGCTGCTCGTAATACCAATCCGCTGTGTTCCGCTTGATCACATCTCTCGGCCCCACCCTGTCCACGCTAGGACAGGTGTAGCTGTCTAGCCGGCTCATACCCAGTCCACGCATAAACCGGCATGGACAAGCGTAAACCGGGGGGGTACGGTGTGACCAGAGCCCGGTGGTTGGTCGACCCAACCACGAGGGAGGCCCACCTGCCCACGGGCCGGCCCCACACCCCTCTCGTCGCCAGGTCCTGGCCACCGGGCTCACCCCACCACCGGGAGGTAGGGATGACGACGGAGGTAGATCCACTCGACTCAGGTGTAGTCGATTGGGTGTTCGATGGCCGCCTGGCCCAGGAAGGCTGGGGACAAGCTGATCTGCGCACGCTTGCCCATGTCCTGTCGCGGCCATGCCCCCACTGCAAGGCGCAGCCTGGCCAATGGTGTGAAACCCAGTCGGGGAGGTTGATCAAGAGCCTGGACGATCTTCATGTAGCCCGGCGCCTACCGGGCTTCGCGTAGCCCCCTCTACACCAAGAGCCCCCATCCGCGGAGGATGGGGGCTCTTTGGGCTTCTAAGGGGGTTTCTAGGCGATAGGAATCTCGTCCAGGTCCTCGTATACCCGGAAGCGCTTCCGAGGCTCTGAGGCGGCGTCTAGCGCCTTCCAGAGGGCCTTGAGTGGCTTCGCGTGCTCTGGGCAGAGCAGGGGGCGCCGCCGCTCGCCATCGGGGTCCACGAGGCTCCATTTCTTGAGGCCCCGCGACTCGCCGCATCCGCGGACGTCGCAGACGACCCGACGCTCAACGATCACCGCCATACGCCCTCAACTCCACTACGTTCTTGGCTCGGAGGCTCGGGTACATGTAGCGCCCCCGCATCAGCAGGTCGCGGTCCAGCCGGTCTGGCTCACATCCAATGTAGTGCTCGGTCATCATCTGGGTCTTGTGGTGGAGGGCGGCCTGGACGGGGCGTATGGGGTGGGCCACCGGCCGGACTACCCTGCCGGTGGCCGGGTCCATCCACGGCTCCATCGCCTGTAGCTCGTCATACCAGGCCCGAGCGCCCGACCGCCGCAGGGTGTGCATACCCTCACCCTTGAGGGTCCCCTCCGGGGAATCATCGACCGGGAAGTCGATCTTCCTCAGCGCAGCCTTGGCGACCTTCTCCAGGTGGGTCCGTAGAGGCTGCGACGGGTCTAGCTGGGGGCGGGGAACCGGACCAGGCTGAATGAACCTGGACCCCGGGGGCCGCACGCCCACTCGCTTCCTCTTGTGGGGGATCAGCGGCCACTCGGGCCGAAGCGGCTCGCCGACGTCCCAGGTATAGAACTCCAGCCACTCGCGTAGCTCCTCGTCCAGCTCCTTCGGGATGGGCATCAGGTCATCCTTCTTGGTCTTCTGAACCCGGACGAGGATGGAGCCGCCTTTGAGATCCAACCGCCCAATGGTCAGGGTGGCCATCTCGCTCTGGCGGAGGAACAGGTAGAGCCCGAGAGCGATCATGATCCGGTCCCGCTTGTGCTCCTGCTCGGCTGCGTCCAACAGCCGCGGGAAGTCGGAGACGTGGACGCGCTTGCGCTCCCGCTCGAACGGCTCGAACGCCTCGATGTCCCACATCGGGTCGGAGTCCGGCGGCATCAGCCGGGACCTGCGGCACCACTTGAAGAAGGTGTTCAGGACCGACCGGTGAACGTTCAGCGATGACGCCTGACGGGTGCGGCCGGCCTCCGCGAAGAAGTTGATCACATGCCGCTCGTCGATGTTCTTGACGAGGAGGTTCCCGGTAGTGCTGAGGAACCTATTGAGAGTCTGGGTGTGGTTCTTGATCGTGTTAGGCTGCCGCCTCTTGACTCTCATCGAGGCCAGGTACTGGTCGATCGCCCAGCTCAACCGGCCTGGGCTCTCCCCAACTCTGGATGCCACAACCGCCTCCTTTAGGTAGGACTTCGCGGCAATAGTAGCATCCGGCGTTGACCTGCGGTGCACCAGGAGATCCTCGGACCGCATGATTGTCGAGGAAGTCCTTCTACCGGACGCGACCTGCCGCTTTGCAGACGACCCGGGCATCGTAGCACGTCAGAAACTGTCTCGTATAGAGTCATACTCCGGACGCATCATGGCGTCCGCCGCAAGCCGATCTGTTGCGATCGGATCTTGACGTCCCCCCGAAGCAAGCTCACACTACTTGCTGTGAGGTTGCAGAAAGCCAGGAGATTGACATGCCCCCTAGACGTCAAGGGCCAGACAAGGAGTGGCTCGCCGATCGGGTCGCTGAAGGGTACAGCGACCAGGAGATCGCGAACCTCTGGGCCGAAAAGACTGGAGTCCTGTTGACCCGCCAGGGGATCAACCGGCTAGTCAACAAGTGGGACCTGAGAGGCGAAGAAAAGAAGCGTCAGCGTTACGACGATCTACTCCCCTGGAAGGTCAAGGCCGAGCACGACGGCCACTGGTACCAGCGACTCCTCCGCGTCGAAGCGAAGCTGAGACGCGGGGAGGAGGTACCGGAGGTCTGGAAGGAACGGGTCGAGAGGTGGAAGGCGAAGTTGAAGGAGTTGAACGCAGTTGTCGCTTATGTTCCAGATAGTCCGAATGGCTTCTACTTGGTGAAGGCTAAGCCTGGGGAAGAGCTGATCACGCTGAGACAGCGTGGAGACTGACAGGGCCGGCGCCATCAACGGTGCCGGCCCCTTCTTCATGTCCAGGAACGACAACGCCCGGCCTTTGATGGCCGGGCTGGTCTCTCCCCTTACACGCGCGCACGCGCACGCGCGCGTATATCTAGTAACTATTAACTAACACTATTAGTAACTTACTACTAGTACTAGTTAGGCGGCCCTTCAGGGCCGCCCTACTACCTACCTCTTCTCTGGCGGCCCTTCTGAGGGCCGCCTACCTACCAGTCCTGTCCGGCGGCCCCTGAGGGGCCGCCCAGGTCCAGC
>Ga0310836_100310_pt1 | contig 46306 bp, 50 predicted proteins | sample SM_ome_4_FD_201310 | JGI IMG/M metagenome (GOLD analysis project Ga0310836, IMG submission 201310) | Sorghum-adapted microbial communities enriched on stacked mutant (SM) sorghum from Joint BioEnergy Institute, Emeryville, California... ... | reverse complement strand
TAATTCAATTGTTGATCCGAAAAGGCTTCTTCTACGTTATTTACACTGCTTGCCGGAGCTTTTTGTTCCTTTAATAGACGTAACCATTCTTCCCTGGTTTTTGTTTTAAAAATCTCTTTTAAGATTTCATGAAGAATTTCTTTATTTTGTTTACGTAATTCATTTGTAAGAAAACGATTATCTTGTAATAAATCCTCTCTACTAATCCCTTTACATAAACCAATCCAAAAATGTTCTTCTAGTACTCCAAGTGCAATTTTTTTGCCATCTTTAGTCTCAAAAATATCATTTGTTGCAAGGATATGTTCCATTTTTTCAGGATCAATCAATTCCCTTTCTATCATATAATCTCCAAATCGGGTACTGGCCCAGGAAAATACAGAATCTGTCATTGAGACATCAATATATTGTCCTTTACCCGTACTACGCTGGTAAACCACAGCGGCTAAAATACTTACGGCTGCAAACATGGAAGATGACAGATCTGCGACAGGCAAACCACTGCGCATAGGCGGATAACCCATTTGTCCAGGTATACTCATTGCTCCGGCAACCGATAGATAATTAAGATCATGCCCGGGTTCCAGTTTATAAGGACCGTCCTGCCCGTATCCAGAAATTGAACAATAGATGATTTTTGGATTAACAGCTTTTATTGTTTCATAATCGATCCCTAAACGGTTCACCACTCCGGGTCTAAAACCTTCTACCAGAACATCACATTGTTTTGCGAGATCGAGAACAATTTGACGACCTTCTTCCAACTTTAAATCAACAGAAATACTTTTTTTATTTCTATTTACGGCATAGTAGATGCCACGTAACATGTCACGTGTATAATCACCACGCCCTTTTTCTTCTACTTTAATAATTTCCGCTCCAAGATCCCCTAATAGAAGAGTACAATAAGGGCCCGGCAAAAGACGTGTCAAATCCAGGATCCGCAATCCAATTAAAGCCTCTTTATCCATGGTCATCATTATAAAAATCCCACCCCATTATTTAAATAAGGTAACTCACCAGAATACACTTAACTATTCAAACGAAATATTAATCAAAAATTCTAATAATTATAAATAATTACCGCCTCTTCACGGTGATTTATACTTACCTTTATTCAGCCATCCTGCCCCATCGACTACAATACAAGCTCCAGAAATATAACTAGCATAGTCACTAACCAAATAAGACGCAAGGTTTGCAATCTCTTGAGGATTACCAAATCGTTTCAACGGAATATCACTTAATATTTTTTCTACAGCTTCAGGGGGGTGGGCCATAATTGGGTCACAGCACCGGTATCTTCGATTGGTCCAGGAGCAATCATATTAGTTCTGATCTGATAAGGCGCCCATTCTACTGCTAGAGTTTTTGTTAGAGCCAAAACACCTGCCTTAGCTGCAGCTGAATGAGCTGTTAATGGACTCCCGGTCCATGCATGAACAGAACCAATATTTAAAATTGCTCCACCTCTTTGTTGTCTTATCATTTGTTTTGCAACGGTTTGACTACAATACCAGGTGCCATTAAGCACAATATTAATGACTGTATTCCAAGCATTAAAGGACATTTCCAATGAAGGAACACGAAAATTCCCTGCTGCATTGTTTACCAAGATATCTATCATTCCAAACTTTTCTACAGTTTTTTCAATCATTCTTTCAACTTGTTCCGGTTGACGAACGTCGGTTTTAATTGTCTGAACATTTGTACCGTGCTTGGAAATCTCTTCTGCTGCTTCATCTAAATTTTCTTGTTTTCGGCTCGCTATGACTATGTTGGCACCCAACCTAGCAAATTCGTTTGCCATTGTTTTACCCAAACCTGTTGCTCCACCTGTAACAATAGCCACTTTACCCTCTAAAGTACCGTCCGGTAACATAGGCTGTTTATATTTTAATGAAAATTCATTCAATGTTATGCTTCTCCCTCTGAAAATATTTTATTGTTTCTAAATTATTATGAATGACAAAATATTGAAAAACACTCGCATTCATCACTGCTAGTATATACTTAGCGATGTGGATACGAGTGTGTTTTTCCTTAGAAATTACTTAATTTAAGTTTATTACAAAGCTGGATATAAATTATAAAATTTAGATTAATTTAAATATTAAGTAAATTTTTAAATATATTCTAACCAAACCACAACTGATTGTCAATTATAGCTGTTAACCATTAGTGGCTGAATTAATCATGATCACCTTACAATCGCAACATCCACCTGCATTACTCCATAAATATGAACATTTGGCAAGCCTGATATTTCGTCAATTTTAAAATGTTATGTTTACGCTGTTACGATTACTGCTCCTCAGTTATTGGCTAAAAACATGAGAACGGCAACTATTGTTAGAGGGATAGCAACATCATCTATCGGTTACAGATTTGTTCATTGGCTTTGGAGCATCATAATAAAACAAAAAAATAAAATCTTCAATGCTTCTACATGTATGGTCTCTTCCCTCAATGGGCGCAGATCATTTATACTCTGGTAATCTCCGACATTCAGCTTCATCATTACTACCGAGCCTTGGACTTCCTGGCAGAGCATAGGGAACATCTGGATCAGTATTTATTTGCACGGACCTCTTGAACCTGGAGTTAATTAATTAATTAATTTCCTTTCCAATTTGGTTTGCGTTTTTCTGCAAAAGCTCTAGGACCTTCAATAGCATCTTGGCTATTGTAAACGCGCTCATATATGCGGGCAGCATTTTTAGTCGCTAGAGTAATCCCCATATCCATTCCCTTCTTAAAAGACTCCTTTGCAGCCATAACAGACAAAGGTGCATTGTCACGAATGATTTGAGCCATTTCCATCGCTGAAGAGAGTACTTCTCCTGGTTGTGCTAAACGGTTCAGAAAACCTAGTTGATACATTCTTTCCGCACTAATCGGTTCTGCCATCATTGTCAATTCCATACTTATATTAAGAGGAAGCATCCATAATAATGGCATTGCCCAAGGTGAACCACGCCCTACTTTTGCCTCCCGAATTGAAAATTGAGCACTAGAACTTGCAACACGAAGATCTGCATTTTGAGCAAGTAAAAACCCCCCTGCAGCTGCAACACCATTAATTGCTGCAATAATTGGTTTTTTTACTTTTGTCATATTTATCATCAACGGGTCGGTAACCATTTGCAGAAAGTCTTTTCCTTGATTACTAAGCTCGGTTTGTTCTTTTAAATCCATTCCGGCACAAAATGCCTTTTCACCAGAACCGGTTATAATAAGTACCCGTACATTATTATCCTTATCTACTGTACTCCAGATTTTATCCAACTTTTCATAAACTTCTACAGAAATTGCGTTCATTCTTTGCGGACGATTTAAGGTAATCACACCGATTTGATCTATCACTTCAAATAATACAGCAGAATCACCTGAAAACATTGCTAATGATCCCCCTTTCCATAATACAGACATAAATTTATTTATTAAAATCGTTATTTAACTGAGTGTTTTGCAAAACGCCCAATTAAGTAATTCCAATTTCTCATATTTAATAGAAAATTATTATTTATTACAATATATATTATTTAAATAATAATATTAAATATTAGAAAATTCGATATTAGGTAACGTTGTTGTGTTGAAACGATGATTCATTTCATTTACATGTCCAAAGTCGTTAAAGGGCTATTACACAATGGCGACCAGATTTACACAGTTTGTCCTCATTAAACTTTATCTTGATAGCATTTGTCCCATAGTGAATTGTCTTGTTTTCTATCAATATATTTAGTCAACTAATTTCGTTTTTCTTTATGACGACCCATTGATCAATTACCGACCTGATTATATCGGCAAAGTGAATATTATCGCTTCTCCGTTTGGTACTAATCTCCCTATAATTCACATGCAAAGACGGATACCGTAGAGCTATCGATAGGAAATCGTCTGGTAACTGTTTTTCAAACAATATGTATGCAGTTATACTATGTCCGTCGCTGTGGTGAGGACGATCAATCCAGGGGTCCCGAGTGCCCTGACAACTGTATTTAGTTCGTAATCCCAGATCGTTTAATCGCAAAATGATGTCTTGTAACTCAATATCAATCCACCCATCCGGACGTTGCTCTTTGGTATCTTGACGAATATTAAATTGTTCACGATACGCTTGATCTCGAACAAACTTCTGGATAAAAGCTTTATAGTGCCGCTCATTAAAGATTCGGACGAGAAATAACCGGAAATACTCATCAACCAGCCTGTCATTTCCATCAAAAACACGGATGTTACAGGTGTAAGCTCCTTCTTCGTTATCAGGGTGAAAATCGTCTGTGTAGGCGCTCAGGGTAAAAACCGCTCTCTTTCCATCTTCTAACTTCTTACGTGTTTTCTCCTCCAGAATTAATCCCATGATATTCCCTCCAGATATTCTCCCTTGTTTTTTGTTCTTCTACCATGATATCTTTTGTCATTTTTCAAAAGTTAGCTTGGGGCTTTGCAGAATTATCTTCACTCCTATAAATGAGCAAAAATCGATACAAATATTTACAGTGAAAACAGACAGACTTCACCTATGCCAGTTTTAATTGGGTTAAAACATCGGTAAATTGTATCCCTTTTCGCCCACATTCATACACATATCGCACATAATCGATCTTGACTTGCTTGCGTACCCTGCGAAGCCCATCACCAAATAAATAGGGCTTTCCAAGACCGATTGTACAGTATAGATGCGTAAACGAAAGAAGTACCCATAAGCGAGTAAAGGCTTTTTCGGAACGAACCTGATACGTTTCAAACCCAAGATTTCCTTTCGATTGGCGGAAAAAGATTTCAATGGGCCAGCGTTTGCTGTAGTACACCACGATCGTTTCGGTTTCCAGCGAAACATCCGTGCACAGGAAAGCACGTAATGCTTTTGGATTCTGAAACGCCTCTTTCGGCCAACAAAGGAGAACCACCGCATTTTCGATGCCATTCAATGCCCCTTCATAGCGATACACCCAGTACGCAGAGCCGTTCACGGTCACAAGGCGAACGTCTTTGCGGGTAATGTGAGAGGCAAAGGTTTGAATGGACATGCGAATCCCTTTGGGATAGAGAATGCGGTTTGTTTTTAGCGCACCAACAAGATGATAGCCCGCTTTTGCATAGCGATTGATGACTTTGGGACACGTATACCAGGCATCTACCAAGGCATAGCCTTTATGCGGAGGGGTCGGCATGGTGTCGGCGATGTCACATACCTCATCGATTTTTGTGTAAGCCGTTCCATCTGCCTTCGTTTTGGCCTTATCATAACGGCGAATCTCATGAATCAATGTCGTGTCTGCACATTGTATCATCGTGGCTTGTACCTGATGTCCGAATACAACCGTGCCGTCCAAATGAGAATAATGAAAATCTGTTTGTTCTATGGGCGACACTGCCTGTAACGAAGGCTTTGTTTTCTTACAAACGGTATCATCATGAATGACAAAAATGGGTTCTTTCGTTTGTTTCGATTGTTGGACGACATGGCGAAGCGATTCTTCTTTCACGATGCGCTGTAAATAAGACTCGTCCCATTTTCCATCGGATAAAAAATGTCCGATCGTTGTGCGATGGCAGTCGCTGTATTCAGCGATGTCCACGACCTTTCCACGAAATCCTTTCGCTGTCGAAGCTGCGATATACTCCGTTATGTGTTGGAGAGCAGGCTTGGAAAAATAGAGCGGAAGACGGTGATGGTTTAAAAAGTTGCGTATTTGTTCGTGGTTTGGTACGATAACGATATGAGACATGTTCTTTCCTCCTCTGGTAAGGTTTGTGTGGTAACTTATCTATACCATAGGAAAAGAAAAATGTCTCTCTTTTTTTATCTGGAAGAAAAATGGGAGCGAATTTGCTCATTTATAGTTAAAAAATTAAATCAACTGGCTTGCTCATGTGAAATGGAACCGGCACGGCTAGCGAATAAGATTATTTGTGCTGCGTTGGATAGCCCGAATTTCATTCATTCGATACAGAAGCTATATAATGCTGAAGGAGATTTGTGGGTAATGGCAGAGTGGCAGCCAGATCAAAAAATAATTGTATATCGACCAGGACGGCCATCATACGATATACGAAGAGTGCCACCCATCAAAAATGATGCCTATTTGAATTTTCGTCGTGACCAACGGATTTCTGTTTCTTTTACAAATGAACAGGATAAGAAGTTAAATCTGTTAGCACGTTCGTGTAAATTGAAAAAAGCGGAGCTGGCAGCTTTATTAATGCATTTTGGGCTAGACTCAAGTGAAATCATCCTACAATTACAAGAAAGATACAATATTCATAAACACTTTTGGGTGACTCCGTGTTCTGAGGATGGAATAGTGAGGTATATTCGTATTTCTAGCCGTTGATTTCTAGCCACTGACGTACATCCTTCGCTATTTTCTTTTCCAGAGCTTTACATTGGCTGCATTTACCCAAATTTTTTTTGTAGGTTTTTGCTTGAATACGGCGATCGCATACTCGACACTTCATATATTTTTTCTCCTTTCGCTATATTTACTATTATTAATCGTCTAAAAAATTAAAAATTATACTTTGAGGTGAATAATATGGCATGGGCATTAAATAAAAAAGACGCTCAACGTATCGCAAAACAAATTGAAGAAGCGAATAAGAAGTATGGGAAAGCGAATATTGATTTGTTCATATCTTTTACTATTTTAGAAGTGTATTCCGCTGCTATCTTTGAAATTTCTTTTGTTACTCTTTTTTCAAACGGGCTGTTTTCAATATTAACTTGTAATTTCATAAGTTTTTTACTCATCTATAATTCCCCTTTTTTGAATGTCTTTTTATATTTCTTAGTGAATTTATTGGGTATGTACTTTATAGAATAACCTCGATTTTTTGCCTAAATTTTGGTATGTTAAATAAATAATACTATACTTCTCTCACGATACTGATCATTATTTCATGTATAGTTCTATACTTAATGTAGATGCTCAGTATCATGAGAGGAGTATAGATTTCGCCCTTTAGTCAACTCCTTAAAAACGATAAAAAGGGTGGGGCGGGAGTATCCCGGTTTCTCCCCGGCCGCATATGCGGTGTCGAAAGAAACACTTGACGTAATGTCATAATCAAAACATCCGCCATGATGGGGAAGCCCATCACTCCCTGAGAAGGCAGGTGGCGGCGCCTGCGGAATTGCCCACCGTGACCCTCCAGTGTCGAACGGGCTAAACATCTTAGTTAGATTTTCAAACTTTTAACGTACATATACTTACTGGCCTAAGGGAAGGTTGCGACTTCTTTAGCGCTGTATGATGCAAAGGAAATGAGCATATCCGAAATCCTTGAAGAAACAGGGATTAGCAAAGCTACACTCTACCGCGCATTAAAGGAGCGCGAAGCAAGAAAAGAGCGGTCATAGCGACCGCTTAGAGTCGCTTAATGAAGTTTACATGCATTTCCATTGAAATCGTATAAAGAAAATACTTAAAATATGAGGCGAGTGTATTCTTTGTTTACACGTGAATCCGTTGTGTAAATCTTGTTGTTAGCTTTCATTGCTATCAGTGAAAGCGGAGGCGGGGTCGTAATGACCTCGCCTTTTTTATTCAAACTGCCAATAAAAAGGCCCGGTTATTTTATCCGGTCCTCCACAATCATTCATCCTTTTCTTCTTTCTTGTCTGGTATGTACTCCATCAAGTCGCCTGGCTGGCAGTTAAACACCCTGCACAGGCTCTCTATATGCTCAACTTCCAAACGCTTAATTTTGTCATGATACAAAGCAGAGACAGTCGCCGGACGTATCCCGGTTTTTTCTGCTAAGTCTTTTTGTGTCATTTTGTGTTTTCCCAGCAACTCAGAAATCCTAAATCTTATCATTACTCATTCCCCTTTTCGATTACTTCTTTACAGTAATTATACACTGCACGAGTAATAAAATATACGATTAGCGAAAAAATATTACTTCATGAGTGTTTACAAATTACTTCTATAGTATATAATATTACTACAGGAGTAATTAAAGATGCGAAAGAGGAAGGATGTGATGGAAATGCAAAAGCCTTCGTACTATCAACAGTTTGAAATTGTCGTTGGCCCAGATAAGGACAAACTGGACATTTACAAAACGTACCTATTCCGAGTAGATCGAGGGTATGTAGCAGCTATACCAGCTATGTCATGGTGTTTCTTCATTAGTGATGTACGGCTGCACAAAGACGGCAAGGAAGGTGCTCAGGACCATGTACTATACTGGATGGAATCAGAAAGTATTATCCCACATGAACGAGCTGAAATTGCTGCCAGAGATATCGTACAAAAGGCTAATGAGGATATGAAAAGGAGAGGGGATAAACATGGAAAGAATTACAATTGATTTAGGTGAGCTTCTTCGCAAGGTTGAGCTTGAATGCCGGATTAAGTTGGCGCAAATCCAAGACAGTGTAACGATCGATTTGAAAGACGAAAGCATCATATCAGGAACGGAGGAAAACAAATGAGATACAAGGCATCTGAATGGCTTAGGTTGACCACAAAGGAGCGTTACTTAATCCTGTTTGCAATATCGGAGCTGCAGAAAAAGAAAATGGCTCAAAGCGCTGGGAACGCTATGAGCCGGTAACACATGCGCATATGTATTAAGAATAACATGGGGACGTTGTTCACGAAAGGGTTGGATTGGTAACTCGCCCTTTTGGTTTATATAATACAGAATTGATTAAATAGAAAATAGATCATGATAATCGAAGAGGGGATATAGACGACAGACTGGAAATGTTCAGAAAAGCTGTTACAATAAAAAATAGCTCTTTCTGCTGCCACAGAAAAGAGCCTTTGGAAAAATATTCGATTGTAGTATACCATATTGAAAAGGAGGCTGCATGTGATGGATGAGCAGAAATTGGTTGAAATGATGCGTTCTGTAATACGTGAAGAACTGCAGCCCATGCGTGAAGAAATACGTAAAGAGCTACAACCGCTTCAAGAACGCCTGGATTCACTGGAAGAAGGTCAGAAACAAATCGCGAAACAAATCGGTGATCTGACAGACAAGTTGCTTGAGAAAATGGACGAGCAGACAAGAGATGCGAAAAGTGAAGTTCGTCAATTAGCGAACATTCAAGAACGTCAGCAGAGTGTAATTGAGCTTCTTTCAATTCGTTCCGTTGAACATGACGCCGATATTAAGCGCATCAAGCAATTGCTAATGAATCAATAGGAGAGGGCAGCCAACAGGCTGCTCCTTTTCATAGCAGGAATTTGGCTGTTAACGTCGAAATTAGTCAAGAACGAGAAAAGCCCACCCATGAGTTTGGCCGCTCCGGTGGACTTCTCGAATCAGTACAGGACAAGTCTGCCCTTTTTTAAGTTGTTATTGACTATATTCTACACCGGGGCGACTTTTCCTTCAAGAGAGAGGGGAAAAATGTCGTGGGAAATGTTTTGGAAAAAGCGACCCGTCATTTCTTTTTCCAGCATAGTGATGCGGACGGTTGGGTGACGATTGCGAAAAGAGAAAATGGGGTGTACCGACAGCGGCACTACAAACCGGAAGAAGCAGCCCGGAGACTTTCAGAATGGCTGGGAGAAGACGTATATTTCAGTCAGAATACCTTTTACATACCCCAACGCCGGATCGAGAATATACGGCAATTACGTGCGTTATACAGTGATATTGATTTTTATCTACTTAATTTAAACGTAGAATGGATACTTGGAAGTGTCGAACTGCTGATTAAAGATGGCGTGATTCCGGAGCCAAATCTCATCATCTTTTCTGGCCGTGGTATCGTGTTTGTATGGTTGCTTGAGCCAGTCCCTTACCAGGCGCTTCCGCTGTGGCAGGTACTGGAGAACACTTTCTCTGAGAAGTTGGCTAAAATCGGCGCAGATAAGAAAGCGACAGACGCAGCCCGCATTTTTCGGCTTGCCGGCAGCACGAACGGAAAGAACGGCGAGATGGTAGAAGTTGAGTACCGGCATGAACATCGGTATGATCTGCGCCAGCTGCGGGATGACTATCTGCCGGAGTTGAATCCGGATCGTCAAAAGAAGAAAGGCCGGCCAAAAAAAGTCGTGCAGTTACACAATGTCTATCGGTTGCATTTTACTCGCCTTCGCGATTTGGCCAAATTGGTTCAGCTGCGAAACTATGAAGTAGATGGTTTCCGAGAGACTATGTGCTTTCTGTATCGCTATTGGTCATGCTGTATACTAAACGATCCGGAAGAAGCTCTGGAGCATACGAAAGCATTCAATGAGCAATTTACACGACCGTTATCCGAAAAAGAGGTTGTGCGCGCCACTAAGAGCGCAGAAAAAGCTTGGGCTGCACGTAATAATGCGGAAGCGAACCGTTTGGCTATAGAAAAAGGTTATCCTGGAGCCGGGTACAACATCAGCAATAAGAAAATCATAAGCTGGCTGGATATTACCCGAGAGGAACAGAAGCAACTTGAAACTATTATCGATGGCTGGGAGAAGCAGCGGAGAAACACCGTCTACCAGCGGGAAAAGCGCCGTGAGAGCGGAGTAAAGCCCCGGGAAGTGTACCTGGAACAAGAGCGGGAAAAGACAAAGGACAAGCTGTATTTACTACGAGAAGCAATGCGAATCCACCCGGAGGCAAAAAATAAGGATTTAGCAAAGCTGTTAGGGCTATCAATTCAACATGTTAAGCGATTAAAATCATCGCTTAAAAATGGTAAAAATTAGGGTCTCATGGTCTGTCAGCTTATATTAAGGGGACGTAGTCCCTGTTCCTTACCTGGTGATATAGGGTGTGTAGTGCATATCATTGTATTCTGCTGTTCTATCCCTAACTGCGTAGTATCTATATTCTATACTTTGCATCTTTTACCTGTATCGTGGTATTTATGGTTACTTTCTCCTATTGGTGGTTGAGGGACGTAGCCCCGATTTGACGCGGAGCGTCCGGGGAAAGCAAGCGCAGCGCGGTAGTTTTTACAAAGCATTACACTGGATTTTTCTGCTTACTCAGGGTCGTAGGGACCGCTTAGCTTCCCTTTTGAAATGAATAGCCAACGAACAAGTTGGGCGCATCGACGAAAAGAAATTATTTGACTTACTACAGGTAGCCATTCGGCAGGAGATATAGCCAATTAACGAACGCTTGAACCGGATAAAAATTCGGTTAGGTACGGTAGAATCCGGCAATAAAACATAGTGTAGCGGCTGCGTGATTGAGATGCTTTTCATTCGCTCAGTTGAGTATGATGCGGATATTAACCGTTTAAAGAGCATTATCCCGAACCAATACTATGGGGTGGTCAAATCGCTGCTCCTTTTTACCAGGGTGGTGAAAGCATGAACTATGAAGAAATATATGACAATTTTAAGTTTGAGATTGATTCTGGAGACGACAGCCCAAATATTATTATTACAGCAGACAAAATATCACCAAAAGGAAAAGAGAGAGTCCTTTCGGTAATACAGGAGTTCTTTAAATCGGAAAAAAGTAATGAAGTAGACGATCTGATCCTTCAAAAAGTAGAGGAAATAAAAGAAGTTTTACCTTCGATTAAGAAGAAAGCAGAAAAGCGTGAGTTTATTGATCGTTCATTAACAACAGATATTTATCGGGAGCAAATTGCGCGTATTGTAGCGGAACGCGGAGTTTATTCCAAGGATGAATTAAGCCTTAGAGAATACTCGTTTTGTTATGCGATCATCGTTAATCTTAAACAATCTGTTCTGGATGAGGTTAAAGAGAATCTGCTCAAAGAACTGAAACTAACCAGGACGCAACAGAAAAAGAAATCTGTACAAACAAACGATCTCGTAACAGATTTAGTTCCAAAAAATATATTCTTAATGCAGCATAGCAACAACGGATCAACCAATCTTAAAATGAATTTTCTTAAATTGCGTGATAAAAAACCTACAGGTATGTTGCAAGATAGAGTTTCTCATTCTTTTAAGGAAAGCAGCAGCAAAATTGACGCTTTGATTGAGATACGTCGTGATTTAGAAGGAACGGACTATATTCCTTCTTTCTTACAAGTAAAAGACCTTACAGAAGTAACTAAAGGGTTAAGAGCGAGCCAGATACAATTAGCCGACTATATCGAAGCCCAAATGACTCAGACAAACAAAACCCGGATAAAAATAGACATTGATGATTATTTCAAATTGCGGGGGATCAAGCGACGCACAGAAACAGTTGAGAATTTTTTGGCTGATGTTCGAGCCTTATCTCGCTTATGGCTTGATATACCGTATGAGTATGGCGAACAAAAAGGACGATTGTCCGGCCCTTTTTTAGCAGTAACAGGTTTAGGGTATTCAGGAGAAAACAAACTATCAAGTGATTTGATAAATGGAAAAAAGTTGCTGTATGTTAGTGTTGTCCTGGGCGATTGGTCAGAGAAACTATTAAACGGCCCATACACATTAACGCATAAAGAGTATTTCAAACTGAATCCAAGCCCTAAAAAGGACGAAAAGGCTATTTTGCTCTCACACAAATTTGGGCAGATGATACGAGCAAGCCTCTACAATAAAAAGCTAAAACCAGACGACCAACTTCGTTTGAAAGTGAGTAACGCGTTTGAGTTATTCGGCATAAACAAAGAACAAATGACTGGTACAGGAAGTAAGGGGTATTCCTATTATGAAGAAATATTAGAGAACGCATTGGATAAACTGCAAACACTTGGGTATGATTGGCGATTCGAGAACGCCCCTCATAATAACGTAAATGAACTATGGAAGGACAATATTGTTTTTACAAACGTCGAATTAATTAAAACGTACAATGAATCAATGCGAGATGACAGTGTGAAAAAACCGCGTCGTACAAGAAAAAAACGGGACGAATGAACAATAACCGTCCCTTTTATTTTTGCCCAAAAAGTCTACATCAATCGTAGAGAAACTCTACAGTAATCGTAGAGAAACCCTACATCAATCGTAGAGGTAAAAAAAATAACGATCGCGAAATCCTTACAGACACAAGGGTTTTAAGAGTACCTGGAAATTTATAGGATGCCTAATAATATTAAGTATATTAACTGTGCAGTAGCGGCGCGGTTTAAAACCGCCGCCCTGCTATAATCAAAACATAGCCGATTAAAGAAGGGGCCCGTATCCCAAAAGGACGGCAACCCTATAAGGTTGGGGCCTTCTCTCAAAAGGAAAGCAACCCATATGCAACCTTCGCTTTAATTGGACGAGCTGAAAAGAACTATAGTGGAAAAAGTCTACATCAATCGTAGAGAGGTGAGTATATGACAGCAATCACAGAAGCAAAACAAAAAATTGATTTATTGCAGTATGCTCAGCAAGAGTTAGGTATGAAAGCGAAAAAGGTAGGGTCAAACAAATATCGCTTCAATCCTTGCCCTGTATGCGGAGGAAACGATCATTTTACGATTCATACCGATACAAACAGCTTTACTTCCTATTCGGGATGCTGTACGGGCGGCAGTATTGTTGATTACCTTATGCAAGTAGAAGGATTTGATAAACAAGAAGCATTGAGAAGAATAGAGCAACTTGCTGGAGTAGAAAAAGTGGCATCGATGCCATATTTGCCTAAACAAAAAGAAAGCCTCCTTGCTGCGAACAAGGAAGCTACAAACGAAAAACTTTATCTTACAGATATAATACACGAATTGCATGGAAATTACACGGATTACTACACAAAACGCGGTCTAACAAATAAAACCATATCCGCGTATAAGCTGGGATACCATGAAGATGGGTTGAACTATGTAATAGAAAAAGCCCGATTAAAAGAAAAACCAAGTGACATTATGAAGGCTTATAAGTATTTTCTCCCGGTCCTGGATACTGACGGAGGATGCAGCTACTTCATTACACGACTGGATGATAACAGCGGAATAAAGGCCAACAAAACACATAATTTGAAGGGCCACAGCGCGCGTATATTCAACGATAGATATATTCTAAACCCTTTCTTATCTGATGATATTATATTCATCACAGAAGGGATTTTCGATGCCTTGAGCGTAGAGGAAATTGGTTTTCACGCGATTGCATTAAATAGCGTAACCGCTGCCCGCCGTTTGCTTGAAATGATCGAGCAGAACAAAGAACGATTGAACGGGAAGATATTTGTTGTTGCCCTGGACAATGATGGTGCAGGACAGAAGGCAAAGGATGAAATAATAGACAACTTAAAGGCGCTTAAAATGCCTGTGACAGCTTTTGATGTCCCAGCGAATTATAAAGACCTCAACGAGCATTTGCAATGTGATAGGGATAGTTTTGCGCAGGTTATACAGCGATTCGTTAGCAACATAGACAAGGACACTCTGCTTGATGCCATTAACAAAGAAAATTTTGTTATTTCCTATCTGCCAGATTTTTTGGAGCAGATGAAGAAGAACCGAGCAAATAAGGTGATCAGCACAGGATTTTCCACACTTGATAAAAAGTTAGGTGGCGGGTTATATCCTGGGTTATATGTTTTGGGCGCGATCAGCAGCTTGGGAAAAACGACATTTGCTTTACAAATAGGAGATACGATAGCTGGGTCTGGTGAACATGTAAAGCTTTTTAGCCTTGAAATGAGCAAATTCGAGATAGTTGCGAAAAGTATAAGTCGTGAATGTTTCCTAATTGATGCAGCGAACGCACCGAGTACACGGGGAGTTATGATGGGGCAAGCCCAAGCAGAACTATTTGCACAGGCGTGGGAATCATACAAACCAACAGCCGCGAACATGGCGATCTATGAGGGGAACTTTAATACAGGAGTTTATCAAATACGAGAAGAAGTAGAAAAACATATTAAGCAGCACAACAAAAAGCCGGTTGTTGTTGTAGATTATCTTCAGGTGTTAGCGCCGGTTAACGAAAGGTTAAGCGACAAGCAAGCGGCAGATCGTAACATCGTAGAATTAAAACGGATCAGTCGTGATTATGATGTGCCGGTTATTGCAGTATCCTCCTTTAATCGTGGGAACTATGCAACACCGGTTAGCTTCGAGAGTTTCAAAGAATCGGGCAGCATTGAATATACGGCAGATACCGTGATTGGGTTACAGCTTGCCGGAATTAAAGAAGTAGCCGAAATGAAAACGGAGACGGAAAAGAAGCAGAGATTGAATGAACTTAAAGTAGCGAACCCACGCCAGATCGAATTGGTTATTCTTAAGAATCGGAACGCAGCTTGCTATGATTCGCAGCATTTTCAGTTTTATCCTAAAAATAATTATTTCATTGAAGGGAAGGGGCTACTTTAATGGATGTTCTGAGTATGTACAAAGAAGCCATAGGAGATCAGGAAGCCGCCCCAGAACTGGATAAAGCAGGGGCTACGATCCAAAAGATGAGGGATACAAGGGAAAATCTTTTGCAACAGATCGCTGATAATATAAGAAAATCGGCGATACTAAGGGTGGAGATTACGAAGGGCGTACAAAACGGATTATCTGATCGTGAACTCCTGGTGAAAGCGATAGAGTGCATTTCTTTAATGACGGGTGACAAAGCATTTATGCAGAATATAGATCGTTTGCGATAAAAAGGCATAAAGCTCTCGCACCCTTACCTGGAACGTGGAGAACAACTTCTACGCAGGAAAGAGATATACGAGATGAAGTATCCGGAGACGAAGCAAAAAGCAGGGAAGGAATTGGCTGAAAAGAGATGGAATGCGAGCGCACCGGTTGCCACCGCATCAAAACCTCTTTCTTTCGTAAAAGACACCATAAACAAAACAGGTAAAAGCAGACATGCAATAGAGACACGTGTAAATGGGGGATCGGAAATTCCGCCCCCCCTTTTTTTGGAATGAAAAATAAGAAAAATAAGGAAGAGCAGACGAGGTTACGCGATAGCATAACCTTTTTTTTTATTTGTTTTTTTGAGAATTAGAACTAGCAAACACGTTTTTAATACGCTTGATATATACGACACAAAAGGAGTGATCAATGATGTTGAGCGAAGAAGCAAAGCAAAAACGCCGGGAGTACATGCGGGCATATCGCCAGCGTCCGGAAGCGAAGGAACGGCAGAAGGTATATCAGGCCCGTTACTGGGAGAAGAAGGTTCGAGAAATACCGCGAGCAGAAAGTCAATAGAAGGGGGATAACAGCTTGATCATAATCAAAGCAGATACGCCAATGGCCACGAATCAGGCGAAAAGATGGAGAGATGGAGAGGATTTTCATACTGTTATGCTCATTCCTGCAGGTTTAGAGCGTGTTTTTGTTACAGAACGGAGTGTAGCGAACACAAGCGAAATCGTTGTCCTGTGCCAAAAAGGAGCAGAAATTCTTGATCTCGTATCTTTCGGCCGTAACGAAAAGAGAGCTTGGTTATATGCTCGAGCTGTAGCGGAGGAAGCTGGTTTGCCAGAGGAGGCGGTGAGCGGCGATGTCTCTACACTGGATATCAATCATCTTCAGGCAAAAATATTGGATATGGAGAGATTCATTCGTTCGATAGATCAGTGGGAAAATTATCAGAAATTCTTGTAACCAACGGCAAAAAATTATGAAGGAGGTAAACGCGCAATTATAAACCAAAGGAATGATGAAGCGTGTTTACTGATGACTTTGAAAATATAAAAATACCGGATCGTGTACCGATGGAAGCTCTACCTTACGAAGCAAGACGTATACTGTCACTTCTTCGACCAGGACAAAAAAATTCAATGATGGTCAAGGAAATCTGCCGGCTTACAGGGTACAGAGACGAGTTTATCAGAGTTATGGGGCGTCGTTTGCTGATGGAATTCGGGTGGCCTATCGGCACAAGTAATGATCTTGATACGCCAGGACTGTATCTGATGCAGTCCGAAGACGAAAGAAAACGGACATTCCGCAATTTGTACGGACGGGCGAGGCAGATCGCGGATCGCGCGTATGTAGTGAATGAAATCAGGCTGATTGATCCAAAAGAATGGGAGGTGTTGTAGAAATGGCAACGACGTATAGATACACCACGAAAGACGGTAAAACCGGCATTACGAATGATAAATCGTATGCAGAGAAACAAAGTAGCTACTCCGTTGCCGCAAAAGATGGGACGCGCTATTCAAGCGGCGGCTCCCCTATTTCTTCCGGCTCCAGCAGAAGCTCGTATAATGGTGGTAGTTCATACTCTAATAGCCCGAGCTATTCATCCGGTGGCAGTTCTTCTGGAAACAAATCAAATGGAAGTACCTATCAAACTAATATCAGCAACAATAACAACACTTTTAAAGGCGGCGGCTATGCATACGTTGATCAATACGGGTTTCCGCATGTTGTTAGCGATTATAAAACCGCACAGGACTACGCCAAAAAAGGAACGAGTGTCTATCAATATGATGGTAAATACGGTGGGGGATATGCGTTAGATAATCAAAATTATCGGATTCCCCTCAATCTTCCTGGCGCGCAGATGTACGGGAATATTCAAAGTGCATCAAATAATTATTACAGCGGATACGAAAAATCTCCTTACACATCTCTTGTAAATGATAAATACATCGGCAGCTCAATAGCAGGTGGAGGAAATTCATCTACGGCGAACGCTTTGAAATACGCTCTCGCAAACGCTTCTTCTTCATCTTCTGTCTTTAACAAAGGGACCTTATCGCAGAAAGAAGAAGAGGGGAACAAAGCACAGACGATACAATCGGTGAGTGTCCAAGCGCCGAAAACAAGCGTGGGTACGGTAACTTCTGTAAAATCGAATCCGGTCATCGAAGCGTTTCTCCGCAACCTTGGCAAAGCGCAGGCTGATTACCAAGCGGCACAGAAAAACAGGGATCAGGCTGGGATGAAGGCGGCATCGCAGGCTGGTGCAGCGATTCGCTCGGCAGCAGCAGCGTATCCAGGAGGGAAGATTGATTTAAGTAAATATGGTACAGCGAACCAGTACGGACGCGACTATACACAGTATTACACAGGTGCGAAACCAGCAGCGGCCTCTCCGGTCAATGCCGCACCGGCGCAAGCGGTACAAGCAGCACAACAAGGAGCAACTGCTCAAACAGTTCAACAACCACCGGTGGACGAAGTGATCTTGCAGCAAATTTTTAACGAATTGAACGCGCCTCCGGTCGATCCAAATGCTGTGGTGCAGGATTTCTTAAGCCGACTTCCACAAATGCAAGCGCCGCCTGTTCTTTCGTATGATCAAGCTGCACAACAAGCGGCAAATCAACTTAACCCATTGTATGCGGAAAACCTCAAGAATGCATTGGAACAAGTACGTAACAATGCGATTCGTACCGGATTCTTTGGCCAACTTCCAGCGACTGCGCTTGAAGCAACTACAGCGGCAGACGTAGAGACAAGAAAAGCGGCTGCGATTGCTGAACTTGCGCAGCAATTGGTCGGCCGTAGTATGGACGATGCAAGACAGGTGCAGGCAATGGCGATGCAGCAGCGCGGACAGGAAGCGCAAATCTTAGCGAACGCGCTACAAATGGCACAGCAGCAGAACCAGGAACGTCGGGCCAATGCGCTGAACATCTTGAACCTGCTTGATAACCGCAAACAACAACAATGGCAACGTGGCATGGCAGAAAAACAGTTTGAACAGGATAGTGCGGTCCAGGATGCGCAGCTTACAGGAAATTATGTTCCTGCAGAAGTGCAAAACCTTGTATCGGCCATTCTTGCCGCAAAACAAGGATGGGGATCGGCAGACGCAAACCAGCGTAACGCATTGGCTACACAAGCGGCACAGGCTCGAAATCAATTGACTGCTAACTACCGTATTAATGCAGACAAATTATTTGGCCCGAATGTTACGCTCGCGCAGGCGCTTTCTAATGCGCAAAAACTCTATACGCCGACACTGTCAAAACAACAAGCGGATCGAGAGCAGCAATGGCGCATGGTGGACGCGTCCGGCCTTCTTCCTAACGGACAAAAAACGTGGAATCGTCAGTACCAGGAAGGGCAGCTTGGGATTGAAGCCGGCCGTCTTGATTTGGCGAATCAACAATTTGGTTTGGATCAGCAGAAATTCGCATGGGCGCAGTACACTGATCGCGAACAAATCGCTCTCTCAAAAGCGCGTCAAGCACTGGATGAAAAGCAATATCAGACAGACAAAGATTATAAGGCTTTCCTTAAAACACAAGGAATCACAGAAATCAATGCGAAGAAGGCGACCGCCGGATACATCGGTGAAGCTCTCAAGAAGGGTTCGCGCGAGGATGCACTTGGTTATATCGCGGAGCTTGGTCCGGAAATTGCCAACGATGGAGCAGATATGCGCCTGATTATCGATGCGATTGATGCGAAATGGGGCGGCGTAAAAGAAGCATTGGAAGCGGAGATGATGAACCCAAAGTAGGGCCGGGGGCAACAAGCAGCCGGTCCTCCGGCGATGAAAAGGCTGCAAACAAAGTTGGTCCAGGATCAGGATATGGCGGCATGACCAAAACCACAGAATCCGCGTACAACTGGGTAAAAGATATGTTTCCGAGCCTTAAATTCATGGGCGGCTACAACAACCGAGATGTGCGCGGCGTTCCTGGCAAAAAATCGGATCACGCTTACGGGCGCGCATTTGATATAGGTGGATCGCCTAAACAAATGGCGGCAGCAGCCGAGAAATTGCGAACCAATCCGCCACCAGGCTTGAAATACGTCATCTATAACCACAAAATCGCAAGTCCGGGTGGGCCGTGGCGACCATACAAGGGTGTCAACCCGCATACCGACCATATACACGCCAGCTTTTCGACGTAATAGAATCACTAAAAGTAAATTCATACCCTGCGTTGTCTTGCGCAGGGTTATTTTTTAAGCGAGGGGATGACAAAATGCCTTTTGATAAAAACGGGAAATGGTATGCACCCAAAGATGTATACGAAGAAAAAAAGAAAGAAGCTGCCAAACAAGCATCGTTCAATGCAGCGGTGAAAAGTTTGGGTGCTTTGGGTTCTCGTCCACAACCGGAATTTAAACCACCGACATTTACTCCGGTCAACAATACGACACTACGCCCTTCCCTTACCTTCGAGGATTACACCAAAGGTTTGGACCTTAATGAAAAGCAACGGAATTATGCGGGTGGATGGCTTTCCTACCTTACTTCTCCGGTTCGTTATTTGATGAATGAAACGCTTGGAGGAAAAGCGATCCAACGGACTTCGGAAAAAGCAGGCGATGCGGCGTTCTTAATTGCCCGCAGACCTGAAGACTATACCGATACCGGAAGTAATGCGCTTAATAAAGCCGCGGACATTGCCGGTTTCGGTGTGGGTTCGGTAAGTAATCCTGGCGGAACGGGAGTGGGTAGTGCTGCGCGCAGCCTTGCCGGACTCACTAAAGACGCCGCTTCTTTTGTGCGTGGGACGGCAGACGAAATTATCGGCGGGGCAGCACTCCGGAATCCGACCAACTTAACACGCATGCAGCAGCCGGTGATGGGTACTACGGAGCGTTTGTTATCTAACCTGGTCACACGACATTCAAGTCAGCTCGCTCGACCAACCGGGGCCGACCTTCTTAAAAACATCGGGAAAGCGACAGCCGGATCATTCGGTATGGATGCGCTGCAGGGTGCGCAGACGCCGAATACACCGCTTGAAGATCGTTCGTTTGCTTCGAAAGTTGGCGCAAGTCTTCGCGCCGGGACTGGCGATCTTGTCGATTCGTTGGGTAGTGTAGCGGATTGGACTGGAAACAAAGACTTGGGTGACAAGCTCCATAAGTCAGGCCGAAACATTCGTGCAGGTTATGAACTGCCAGCTCAAGAGTTTACATGGAAATCACTGCTTGATCCGAATTTCTATGCAACCAATGTAGCGCGTTCCCTTCCGACAACAGCCGCCCTTATTCCACTCGGCGTGGGCGGCGCTGTAGGCGGTGCCGCCGCAGGTGCGCGTCTGGGCTATGGTGCGTTTGGCCGTACCGTTATGGGGGCGATTGGAGCGTCTGCAGCATCTCGTCCGGTAGAATCCGCATTAGAAGCCTCGCAGACGTATCAAGAAGCGCTTCGCCGTGGACTCAGTGAATCAGAAGCGGACAAAGCGGCAAACGAAGTGTTCCGTGACAACCTGGGCTTAATGCTATCCGATGCTGCGCAACTCGGCATGGCATTTATGCCGACGCCGTTTAAGGAAGTGGGCAAGATCGGCAAAGCGGCCATTACCGCAACCAAAATCGGCGCAGGAGCGGCAGCGGAAGGTGGAGAGGAAGCGGTACAAGAAGTCATTCAGCGTCGCGCTTTAAACGATCCGGTGTCCTGGGATTCGGATATGAAAGAAGCCGTCGTGATCGGTGCGCTACTCGGCGGTGGCATGGGTATGGCTGGTGTAGCACAGGACGTAATGAGAAACGTACAGAAAAAAGCGTTTGAATCCATGTCAGACGAAGCAAAGAAGGCATATCAAGCCATCGTCAATCAAAACGTACAAAGCGGTATGACGCCAGAACAAGCACAGGCAGCGGCGATGGATGCACACGCGGATACCGAAGAAGGAAGAAAAAACATCGAACGTGCAGCAAAGCAAGTACAAAAAGAAGCGGATCAAGCACTTCAGGATGTATACAGCAGCCCACGAAATTTAGAAACGTACATTCGCAACCTGCCAGAGCAGCGGGTGCAGAATATCCGGAACGCGTTTGCGACTCGTCTACAGCAAGCCGTAGCCAACAATGATATTGAACAAGCCAGCCACCTACAGAACCGTATTCGTATCTTTGAAGATGTACTGCGTGGCGGCAATGTGCCGAATGACTTGCTTGAAAGCTATATGCAAGCAGCACATTCGAAAGGAAATCAACTCGGTATGACAGACTCAATGCCACAAACACAGGCAAAAACACCAATCGTTGATCCTTCTCTTCTCATGCCAGGAGCCACCATTACTTTTAAAGGCCAAGCATTAAAAGGGGATTGGGTGCTGGTGGACGTACAAGGCGATAAAGCGATTGTGAAACGTCCAAACGGCAAGAAGACGCGCGCCGTGCCGCTGAAGCAGGTCAAAGAAATTGTACCGCCAATCGGAGATAAACCGGCTGCAGAAGAAGTACCAATACAGCAAGCAAAGGAATCTATTTCTAAAACCAAAAAGACAATCATTCCAAACAGCGGTGGGAAATTGGTTTCTCAAGAAGAAGTTGCTCAGACGTTGCAGCAGTGGAAGAAAGAAGGCCCTGATTTCAGAAATGATAAAGCGGCACGGGAACTCGAACAAATCTTTCAAGATGTTAATTCGATCGATGGCACTGATCCGAAATTGCAACAATACACAGAACGCTTAAAGCAACTATATGGTTTGTCACAAGTTTCTTATGATTCCTACCGTGTGCTGCAAAGCTTCATCGATGAAAAAAGGGTATTTCCGTGGGAAAGCAAATCAACTACAGAACAAACACAACCGGTATTACAAGAACAAACTACAGCGGTAAACACGCAGGGAGCGAATCGAAAACCTGCTGAAAAAACAATAGAGGAAAAACAAAAAGAGTTGCTGAATGGCATCGGAACGAAGAGAAAAGAAAAGGTAGTAGTGACCGAAGAAAAGGACCAAGCATTTAAGCAGACTGAACCTATACTCCCAGAGGGGACAAAAGGCTTTTTCGGCAAACGGGCGAATCTGAATCTTTCTTCGAAGGGAAACAAAACAATCTCCCGCGTACAAGTGATTAATAACATGCGGAAGAATCTGCAGTTTAAAGAGACAGGCAGCCTTTTGAAAAAACTCAGAAGCAAACGCTCGAACACGGTGAACCTGGTCATTGATTCCGGCCGCACCACGCGCGGACTGCTCGGGGAATACAAGGTACAGCCGGAGGTTATTCGGACGGCTCAGGCGGAAGATATCGCCACCATTGCGCATGAAGTCGGCCACCATTTACAGAAGAAATTTAGCATCCTGGACGTAAACAGCAAGCAGTTTGACAAAGAACTCCTTCCGCTCGGATTGAAAACATCCATGACCAGCTATACGCCGTCCGAAATTCGAGAAGAAGGACTCGCGGAATATGTGCGTTTATATTTGACTGATCCGGAGCAGGCCGCAGCTCGAGCACCACAGTTTGCTTCGCATTTCTTCGAGAAACTGCCAGTGTATATGAAAAACGGTTTGCAATCCACACAAAGGGATATAGAAACCTGGATTAATCAAGGCGCGCTTGCACAGGCAAGAGGATTAATTGATTTTGATAGCACGAAAAAGGAAAAGTTCAGTTGGAGTAAAGTCTACACGGAATTTGTTGATGATCTAAATCCATTGAAAATCGTTGAAGAGGCCTTAAAAGGGAAGTTGGGCATCGGGGCAGATTCGGTGTATAAAATGGCTCGTCTCAGCCGCGGTGTAGGAGAAAAGGCTAAGCTGGCGGTTACCCGGGGGATATACGACAATCAAGGAAATAAAATGACTGATGGACTTGCTGACATTATAAAGCCGCTTGAAAAAATGGGATTCGGTGAGAAAGAGCTTGCTATGTATCTGGTGGCAAAACATTCACAGGATTTACGGAGCCTTGGCAAGCAAACAACCTACAGCGAAGAGCATATCGACGCTGTATTAAAGGCATATGATACGCCGGAAATGCGAGAGGTACAGAAAAAAATCATCGAATATAATAACCACCTTCTTAACATCATGGTTGATGCTGAGCTGCTTACACAAAAAGCGGTCGACACGATGAAGGAGAAATACCCCAACTATGTGCCTTTCATGCGTTATTTTGATGATGATGCCATTGCTGGCTTCCGTGATGGCGGTTTTGGGGCAACGAAAGGATTTGTTAATCTAACGAACCCAATCAAGCGTATGAGTGAAGAAGGATCGCAGAGGACGATTATCAATCCATTGGAGTCAATGGTGAAGAATACTTTCCTTGTGATGAATGCCGCGGCAAAAAATCGAGTAGGGTTACAGCTTGCGGAACTTGCAAAGATTGAAGGGGCCGGAGCGTGGATCGAAAAGGTGGATGGAGGCCGTAGCGGTAGAGAACATATCATCACTGTTTTTGAAAAAGGGAAGGGGCAAGCCTATAAAATTCGCGATCCGGAATTGTATCAAGCGATGTTATCGCTGGATCATGAATCAAGTATATTCCTTGTCCGTTTTCTTGGAGGAGCAGCGGGAATGCTGCGCGCCGGGGCTACTCTTACGCCTGAGTTTATCCTTCGAAATCCGATGCGGGACGTAGTAAGCGCCACGATTAACGGGGCGAAATACGGGTTTAACCCGATTGATTTCTTTCGTGGGCTTGCGCATGTATGGCGTAAAACAGAGGAATTTGATCGCTTTATGTCTTCCGGTGGCGGATATGCAACGATGATGAGTTTAGATCGTGATGCCAATCGCGAAGCCTTGAAAAAAGTATTTAAAAAGAGCATGAAGGATAAAGCGATAAATATAGTGACCAACAAGCGGGAGTTGCTAAAACTCCTTTCCGGTTATACACCTGCAAAGAAAACAATAGATATACTGCGTAGTGGATCGGAAATAACAGAATTGGCCACAAAAGTGGGAGCCTTCAACAAAGCGTACAAAAAGAGCGGCAGTTATGAAGAAGCAGCTTTCTACGCTCGAGACTTAATGGATTTTAACCGGGCGGGAAGTAATGTCCGCCAGTGGAACCGGGTGACAGCTTTCATTAACGCTTCTCTTCAAGGAACGGACAAAATGTTCCGCAGCTATCGGGAGGACAAGGCAAAATTCTTGCTGCGTGCTGGCTTATCCCTTGTTCTTCCAGCCTTTATCTTGTTCGCAATGGTGCGGGGATTGGATGATGAGAACAAGAAGGTATATGACAACATTCCTCAGTGGCAGAAAGATACTTTTTGGATCATACCGGTCGGCAACAAAACATTTTTACGGATTCCCAAGCCATTTGAAGCTGGTGTCCTCTTTGCAACGGGTACAGAAAGGGTTTTGAATAAATTGTTTGAGGATGATCCGGATGCATTCAAGGATTACGGAAAGGTTCTACTGGATGCTTTTTTCCCGCCAGTCCTGATGTCGGCATTGACTCCGGCCATCGAAGGGATTACCAACTATAGTTTCTTCAAAAATCGCAGTATCGTCCCGATGGCAGATCAAAGGTTTGAAAAGAAAGATCAATATGGTATATACACCAGCCAAACCGCCAAAGTGGTGGGGGAGATTTTATCGCATACGCCATTGTATGACAGCAACTTTGCCAGCCCCTATATCATCGACAATACAATTCGCGGCTATACAGCAGGGCTTGGTGGATACGCTGTAAGTATGATTGATGCTGTTTTGAATAAGACTGGGGTTACTGAAGCGCCACCGGTTGCTGAAAAGAAACTGACTGAAAAACCAATACTACGAGCCTTTTTTGCTAACACAGGAGGCGGCGGACAGGTTCGGGAAGATTTCTACGACAAATGGAATGAACTTGAAGCAGCCAAAGCGTCTGCGAATAGAAATGGCGAACCGTTCAGAAATCCGGAATACTTCCGCATGAAAGCAGCGAAAAACATCATCGACAAGCAAATGAAAGTGTACAAGACCATCCAAAACAGCAAGACGCTTTTACCAGAGCAAAAGCGCGCACGCCTGGATAAACTCGATGAAGTGATGAATCAGGTAGCTCGCAGAGGATTAGGAAAAGAATAGGGAAGTAGGGGGAGGTTAATCCTCCCTTATCTCTTCTGGCAAAAGGAAGTTGATTATTGCAAAAAGAGCGGTATGTCACGTGACGTCACGCTGGATGTCACGCACTGTCACGCTATAGAAGGAGAAGAAGAATTAGAAATAGATAAAGAAAGTATTACTACTACCTCTACTGAAAATGAACCATTGCGAAAACGCAACGCCGATTTTTGTGAAAGCCGGAGGGATGGGAATGAATCGAAAGCAAGTACGACTGGTTCAGAAACACCTTAGAGAATATGTTGCGAGGGAGCTTTTTCAGGAAGAAGTTGAACAGTCGATCGCTGAAATTGATGAGGGGCTTGAAACGTTTGCAGGCATGGAGTTAAAACAACGTCAAAAGCAACTGAAGCGGTTGGAAGAAATCAAAGGACATGCCAGGCGCATGGAAGCTGCCCTATCGACATTATCTGAAAAAGAAAGAGAATTGATTGAACGCTGTTACTTCACAATCGGTTTTTCCTCGCATGAGCAAGCGGCGGAGCGCCTAAAGCTCTCTATTGACGAATTCTATGATGTACGGGATCGAGCGATGGAAAAGTTATTTAATTTCTTGTATGAAAGCCGTAAAACGATCAATATATAAAAATGTTTTGGAGGAACGAGATATGAAAACAGAAGGGAAGTGAAGAAAATGGGCGACAAATTGACAGCAAAACAGGAGAAGGCGCTTGTTTGTCTCCTTACAGAACCGAATATCCGGGCTGCAGCAAAGGCGGCAAAAGTTGGGGAAACAACGATCCATAAATGGCTATCCGATTCTAAATTTAAAGAAGCATATCGGGAAGCAAGGAAATCGGCACTTGACCGGGCGATTGCCCGGTTACAGCAAGCGGCGGTGAGCGCGGTAGAAACGCTGCAGGAAGTTATGACGGACGGAGAAGCCCCGCACAGCGCCCGTGTGACAGCGGCAAAGACGGTGCTTGATACCGCGTTTAAAGCGTATGAACTTGAAGAAATTACAGCCAGGGTGGAAGAATTGGAAAAGCAGATGGGAGAATCATAATGAGCTTAAAAAAGCGTCTGGATAAAATTTCAAACAAGGTTAAAAAAGACGATTTGACACCGGCGGAACGTGAACGACTACAGTTGTTAGATAAAATCGTAGAGGAACAGGGTGTAGATGGATTAGACGGGTGGATGTTTGGAGAATGGCTTGATCTTTCATGGAAAGAAGTTAAGCACTTGCCAGAGGTTGAGTGGTCTCCAGAAGAAGAAGCGGAGTTTTGGGGAGAGGTGTAATATGCGGTTAAAAAGCAGATTGAAAAAACTTGAAGTGGAACTGAACAATCGGCGGTCTGACAATACATTATACCTTGTACGTCAGGATGGGGATCATTATGCTATTCCGCAGCTTGATTTTTCCGGTACACAGGAGGAGTTTGAGAAGTTTAGGAAGCAACGAGGGCCTGGCGGAATGTACGTCATCATGCACGCATGTTTGTTTGATGGCCCAGACGATGAATGGTACGCAGAGCAAAAATCATATTGTGAATAACCTCCTCTTTAACGGGGAGGATTTTTGTTTTTTGTTTTGTTTCTGCTGGGTTTCTGACGCAGAAATTATGCATTTGCATGTAATTTGCATATGCATTTGCATGTTGTTTGCATGCGTTCGCATATCTTCAGAGTTTTCTTAGGTGTTTTCCACAGTGTTTTCCTCGGAGAAAACTTTAACTATGGTAGTAGCTTATCTGATAATATGATTTAATAAATAACCCTGTTTCGAAAAGCGAAAAACTTATCATGCGAAGGTGGAGAGAACATGTGGAAGGAAAGATTCATCGAACTTGAATTTCCTTTGAAAGGATCAGAGTTGAAAATAGAGGAGGCAATGCAACTAAAATTTGCGAACCTTCCACCTTTTTTATATAAATATCGCTCATTTGATGTTGACGGCTATTCACTACAAAACTTCGAAAATGACCAAATATGGATTACAAATGCAGCTAATTATAACGATCCCTATGATTGCGCTCTCACATTAGATGTAAACCCATCGCTGGACATGCTTACAAAAGGATTAATTGAGCAATATCTGAAAGGTGTAGGCAATATTCAAATACAAAAAGAAGAAATCGAAGGTTTGGGGGAAGGACGGACCGCCTATATAGAATTGATGAAGTTAGTGGCAGGGAAGGATCCGGAGTTTAGTAAACAAATTGGGGATGATAAAGATAAATTTGCTGAAACGATGGCGCTTGCAATAACTAAATTAAATGAAAAACAAGTGCAGAAATTTATGGAACATTCTCAAAGTGGAATTTTTATTGCCTGCTTTAGTGAAATAAAAGATTCTATTCTAATGTGGAGCCATTACGCTGCAAGCCATACTGGATTCTGTATAGAATATGACTTCGCGCAGCTTGGACCTCAAGATGTGTTGACTCGTCTTTTATATCCCGTGCTCTATACGGACAAGATGTTTGATATGGCAAAATACGTTTTTCCTGAGGATCGCTCTGATTTCAATAATTTGTTCCTGACTTATGCTGCCATTACGAAATCGTTAGAATGGTCTTATGAAAAGGAATGGAGGCTTGTATTTCCTATGGGACCAAGCTTTGAATCATTTAACCGCTGGGTTCCTAAACCTACTGGCGTGTATTTGGGGGCGAAGATTAGTCAGGAAAACCGGGAGAAAGTCATTCGAATTGCAGAGAAAAAAGAAATACCGGTATACCAAATGAAAATGGAAAGTTCACAATTTAAATTAACCGCAAATCCGGTATAAAAGATTCGAGTGCCCTTGTTTTAGGGCGCCCTTTTGTTTTAGCTGGCACACACTCGTGAATTACTCACCATTTTAGTAGTATGAATATAAAACCATTAACACGCCTCCTATCGCTTCTTACAGACGAAATATAGAGGTTGTTTTTATTAAAAAAAGGAAAGGTTTTCCTTCTGTCGAATTATGGTCATGGGAGGGGATTAATATGACCATAGGAGATCGGATTGCTTTAGCTGGTGTTATCGTAACCGCCGTAGGAGTAGGAGTTAACGCATGGCTGACATTTCTTATAATGAGGCTAACAAAGGAATCGGTTAAAGCAAGCAAGGCTAATGCTAAAGCTGCTGAAAAAGGAGCTATTGCAGCGCAGGCAAGCTATGAATTGAGTAAACATGTTTTAGAAAATCAAAAGCGTTTGGAGCAAGTTTTAAGAAGAGAATATAGGAATAGGGTGTTAAGACAGGCTCAAATAGCCTATGATTTGCTGGTTAGTCTTTGTTCTGTAGGAAGGCAAGGGATTGGGGCTGGTGAGGTAGAAGAAATAAGAAATCGACCCAAAAAACCAGATTTAACATCGGAAAACATTATTCAATATTTCACAGATACAGAAATCGAGTATATCGATAAAGCATGGGAAGAATTTGAATCCTACATTAAGCACTGGTATAACAAAAATGGTAACGAATTTCTTCCGGATTTCGATATAAGAGTCAATAAAGCTGTGGAAGCGGTTAATAATATGCATAACTTAATCCATATTTTAAAGAATAATAAGTAATAATCAAGCAGGAGCGGCTAACCATTTGGGCAGCTGCTCCTGTAAATTAAGAAAAAAGCTGCTGATAAGGTAATTTCATTAGGTATCTGTTCCATTGTTTTATTTAATAGGTTAACGTGATTTTAATTTCATATAGGCGTCGAATGAAGCAAGAAGATAGTAGAAAATCCATGGATAGTAAATGCTTGTATCATATTTTGTTATCTGTTTTAAATCTCTGTGTCTCAATCCGAATCTATTGAGCAAAAGAAAGATTTCATCCTCATCTTTACCGTTGAGTTTTTCTTTTATATCATCTCTCATTGCTTCCAGTAAACCAGCCAACTCCAATATCGCTCCACGTTTATCCATTTCGGTGGAACCGTACTTTAGGAATTTTCGCTTTAATTCCGTGACTTTCTCTTCGACAGTCTTATCATTTTCATCTGCTTGCTTTGTATTGATTAATTCATCCAACCCATCCGTAACTAATTCACGTACATAACCCTCGGCAGATAATTCGAATCCCTGACCGTAATATCTAAGGATACGATTGATTTCGGTTCTAAACTCGTTTTTTGCTCTCTGTATACGTTCTTCCCGAACATTTCGTTTATGGGAATTAAAAACAAGATAGGAAACATGTTTGTAAAGCAGTTCAATTAAATCAAAAATTTCATTCTCGGTATAAGCTACGCCTTCTCTAACGGGTAGTAGATGTCTTTTCCCGAATTCTCTAAGGCAAAAAGCTTCAATGTTATTTCCCACCGCTCCATCGGGTACTTCAATCCAACTTGTTTTGCCATAAAGATTTCTAAATAGTTCGCGTCTGTTAAATTCGTCATGAATATGTACAAAGGTATCCCTTAAATCATCTAAGTTATAGTGTCTACCTTCAGCTAATCCGTTACGCTCGGAATAATATTGTCCCACTTAATATCACCTTGATTAATTGTTATTTGTTTTGGAAATATCTTTGAATTTCTTTTGGGTAGCTTCAAACATTTCCTTATAAGTCTCTTTTTCAATGTTGATATATTGCCTTGTTTTTTCTTTCTTTTCTAAGCAAATTTCAATCATCTCTTTAAAAAGTGTCACTTCAGATAAACCGATATAGTAAGGATTTATAAAAGATATGATAACGCATAGAACCAGGACGCCAGCTCCTAACAATAACAGACCGGGTGTGAAGGGTTCTTTTAAGAGCAGCGTGTATGTACCTAAAATAAAAACAACGACTGGAACTAAAAGCTGGGTGTTAGCCGTTCTTCTTTCACGGCTAATAACGTACGCCCTCAACCTTTTTAAATCAGTTTCATCTAATTTATCTAAACATTCTTGGCAATATTTTAGGTCTTGGAGTAATCCCATCGACTCTTTATCTTGTAATAATTCTTCGAAAAGGGATTTGTACCCTTTCGTTTTTTTGAATAACCTTTTATAAATTGTTTTCGGCATCCAATCACATCCCTTAAATAAATGAAAAAATCCCCTTGTAGCTATAATAAAGGGGCTGATGGGTATTTTGTTATTTATCTTTAAGGTTACGCGCAAATATTTAATCTTACTTTGTAGTTCGTAATTTTTCTTTCACCTCATTCAATTCGTCGATACTATCGATTACTCTCATTATTTCAGGGGGACTGTTGGTGTATTCCTTTTGGATAATTGTCTTCCCACCCTTTTTAATTGCTTCTTCTCCCATTTCAAAAACACTATCAAACAAGGCCGTGTCATTCATTACCAAGGCATCAGTAACTGTATGAAATGGAATAATAAAATTATATTTAAAAGATTTGTCAACAGTCATTTTGTAATCATCCGCAAGCTCATCACGTTCCATCACTATAGACCCTCCTTTTTCTCGAAAGATAACCCTATCGCCAACATTAATATTTAAATGTTCGCAGATTTCTTTTGGAATTGTAATTTGTCTTTTGCCAGTTACAGTCGCCGTAACAACTAAAGAATTAATCTTATTCAAATTATTCACTTCCTTGATTTTTCTTATTTTATTAAATTGTAAGGATATTCAAGGAAAATTGCAAGATAATTATAAACGATTTTATTACTTCGCAGATTTTTGTGGGGAATAATTTTTTAACAAAGCAAAAAAAGCTGCCACTTTTGGCAGCCTGATGCGTATTCAATGAATTGATTAAGCTAAAATAGTTTTCAGAATGGGTTGGTGAACTCCTGAAGAGATTACATTTCCGTGCTTATATTGACCATTGTAAAATGGTTCCCGGTTTATCATGTCTCTTATGTGAACCTTTGACCATCGGCCGCCACGTTTTGTAGGTATTCTATTTTGGTTAAGATAATCAGCAATTGCCTGGAGCGTCATTTTCGCAGCCCTCATTGCAAAAACCTTTTTTACTACCGCCGCTTCCCGTTCATTCACTAACAGCTCTCCATCTTTAAGGTTGTAGCCATAAGGAGCAGAACCGCCAGCAAATTTTCCCTGCTTCGCTTTTTCCGCCTTCCCTGAAGTCATACGTTCTTTGATAACTTCCCGCTCGAACTCTGCAAACGAACCGATCATTTGAAAAAACAGCCGGCCAATAGCGGTGGAAGTATCAAATTGTTCTTTAACACTGATAATAGCCGTATCATTTGGTTCGAACTCATCATCTTTGATAATCAATATATCTTTAAGCATGCGACTGATCCGGTCGAGTTTGAAAACAATAACCCCTGCGTATGTACCCTTCTTTACTTCCTCCCGCAGCATGTTAAATGCCGGACGGTCTAATTTCGCACCGCTTACCCCTTCATCTGTATAAATCCGATCCAATTCATAGCCCATGGCTGCGGCGTAAGATTCAATACTGGCTTTTTGGGCTTCAATTCCATACCCACTTACTTGCTCCTCTGTACTAACCCGTACATATCCAGCATACTTTTTCATAGCACTCAGCTCCTTGTTAAGATGCTATTTAGTAAATTCATCTTAACATGCAAGATTTACCAAGTAAAGATACTTACAAGCATCTTAACAAAAGGAAATGCGAACACTTTTTTGAAGGTGATTTTTCGGTTAACGGCAGGAAAATACTTGAAAAGAATGAATTTTACAAATACCAAAGTTAAAACATCAGCGGTACATCCTCGATTTATAACAATCTTTATAAGGAGGATTTTTGATGAAGACAAAGCGTTGGATTATTTGGCTAACCGTTTTTGTTGCTTTATTCCTTCCTATGTCGGTAGCTGCTTCTGATGATGTAGAGGTGGTCTATGTAGATAAGGTTGATTCCATAAAGAATCAGGCTATTGTGGTTAGGAAGAGTGGTGACGTTTACTTTATTGAATACGGTGTGGGCGCTCTTTCCACATGGCAGTACGAAGGTAAAACTGTTTATATCTCTTCTCCTGGAATTTTCGCCGGTGTCGGTTCTTATCTCATTCTTCCAGATCATGAGGGACAAAAAGCTCGCATTTGGGATTCCAAATATGTAGGGAATATTTACGCCAAGGCTAACCGTCCTTCTGCACCCGCTAAGCCTGCGAATACATCATACAAACCAAAATACAAAATTTATGCTCAAGCTAAAGCTAATCTAAATATTCGTAGCGGACCCGGGTCGAAACACAAAAAAATCGGCCAGATAAAAAAGGGAGGAACGGTCGAAATTCTTTCTGGGGAGAAAGGATGGAACAAGATTCGCTATGGAAAAATCGTTGGTTACGTTTCAACTGAATATCTAATAAATTTTTATGTAAAATAACTGCTTGTCACAATTTTTCTAAGCCGGGTGAAACCTGGCTTTTTCTATTAACGTAATAACGAAAAAGGGGGTTAACGATTATGGAAAAGTCCAAACCCAGCGTAGCTGAAAAGATAAAGAAGAAAATTCAAGATACTTTTGATGTGGGGGCAGAAGGAGCTGCTTCCATTACGGGGGAATTAGTGGCGGAATCTGTATTGTCCCAATTCTTACCCGGTGCAACAACCATGATTTTCTCCTATAAGCAAAAGCGGTTTGAGCAAAATATAGAGAAGTATCTTGAAGAAATGAAAACCAGAGAAGAAGAAATGAACAAGCGGATCAGCCAATTGGAAGATACTCAAAGACAGGAATTTATGGACAGACATTTCGGCATCATTACTGATTATGTTATCGATGAACCTCAGAGAGAAAAGATTCGCTACATTGTAAACGGTATGGTCAACTTATTATCCCACGAATCGATAAATGAAGATTTTGTATTAACTTATTACGACACGTTAAGGGATTTAAGGTTGGTGGATATCGGTGTTCTTAGGTTTTATTACGATTTTTCTATGGGATATGGAAGGAGAATCTACCAGGATGTGTTAGATGAATTTCAGATAGAATATGAGCAATATGATGCGGTTAGAGAAAAATTGGCTCGCATAGGCTTGTTAGAAACCAAAAGGGATCGCGAAGTTGAAAAACTTTATAAAAACGTTGAGGCCCTTGGAAAGTACATTCAAGATTTGAGTAAAAATAAATCATCACGACTTTCCCTCGATAGATTGTCCAAAAATGATGGCTATCATATGTCTAAATTCGGAAGAAATTTTTTAGAATTCTTTGTTGAAGAATTTAAAGAGGAGGCATAGCTTTTGTGCTATGCTTTTTTATTTTGATGCTAATCCATAATAAAGCCCTATGACATTGTCATACAATTAGCATCAACCTTTATCGAAGAACGATGGGCAAATTTCATCCCTGTTGGGGAAGTCCTTTGCCCATTTTGTCCAAGATTGCTACTGTGATGATTTGCTCTTTTTCGTTTCCTTTATACCAAAATAAATGCGTGTCACCTGGTCACGGCCATGGCCAAAACGCCTCGCAATTTCTTTTGTTTTCTTCCGCCCTGCATTAATAAGACGATAATAAATTTCGTCGGAGGCTGTGAAAGGTAAGATTCTGTATTATACAATCGATACCAAGTTGGTACTGGACCTTTATCCAATATTCATTTCGTTTTTTAAAATTTCATACTTTGCGGGGTAAAGTTCTAAATACAAAATCCACCCTGCAGCAGGTGTAAAATATAGTCTGTAAGACTTCGGGTTATTTAGGATGTTCCCGAAGCGGTTTATAACTGCATCCTTTGCTTCTTGCTCTTTATGCAGCTGGTGAGGAACTGGAACGGTCATGAAAACATGATAGTTTGAACTGTATACGTTAACGATTACACGGGTAATTTTCCATTCCAGTCCTTCGCCTGTCAATTTCTTTCTCCACCGCTCCGCTTCTTCCGTTTTGTTTCGGATGGTGCGCTCCATTTTCTCAAACTCTTCTATGTCCATGAAAACGGCAGCGGCTTCTTCCTTTTTTTGAGTGAAAACATGATGACCATCTTCGGCAATCCTATAAAATTTCATTCTGTTTCCTCCCCAGTTTTTTCGAATAGATAAATCCTTGTCACATCGTCTCTTCCATGTCCCAGTAACTCCGACACCTCAAGACGTGCTTTGTGGGCATTCATCCCGCTTTCAATCCGCTTTCTATACTCTTCTCTGGCAAAGGAATGCCTCAGTCCATGAAACGTAAGCGGTGCATCCCTTCCAGCTTCAGAAAACTTATCGCGGTGATTGATAATGAAGCGCTGGACAGATTCGATAACTTGATGGGCTTTTTTATCTGCAGGAACGAACAGCTTCTGTCCCCGCTCAACCCCTTGTATAGCCTCTTCCAGAACTGTCCTGGCGCTCTCACGTAGCGGAACATGCCGAATTAGTCCGGTTTTTCCCTTTATGGTGAGAATGTCGGTGCGTAGAGCCTTCTCTGCTCCCGCTCTATCAAGCCGTACTGCTTCATGAATACGCAAACCTTGCTCTCTCCCTAAAACAGCAATATGCGCTATCTTATGGCGTTTGAGGGTGCGGGCGTAGTCGATCATTCCTGTGAACTCTTTTTGTGACCACACCCGGTCTACTCCGCCGAATTTTCGCTTCTCCAATGTGATATAGTAATGCTCCTGCAGTTCTTCATTCGTCGGCAGAGGATGCCTGGTGGTATCCATAAGGTCATGAAAAAAGCGGATAGCGCCTATATCTGTTTTTATAGTGGAGGCGGATAGTCCCCTTGACTGCATGTATTGGATGTAGGCGACCACATGCCGGCCGCTCATGTTAGATAGCTTCTGCAGCTGGTAATTATCCGCCAAGAAGCGAATAAACCGTTCAACAGCTTTGTAATAACGGTCTCGCGACTTAAACGACAAAGTTCGATTGTGCCGAGCGAGTTTGTTCAATTGCTCCATAAGATTGCAGTATATCCCAGTGTTAACCACCCCTTTAGGTACTGGTATTTCATTCCGGTTCCGGATCTTCCACGGCATTGTATTAGACATGTTCATTCCTCCTTATGTGCATACTTCACCCGTTGGCAGAGAGGTGCATTTCTTCCGCTACACCTCTTCCACCACAGGAAGAGACCCGCTTTTTTTGCGGTTTTTCAAAGAAAAATAATATCTGTCTCTCTGCTATTTAATTTTGAAAACCGTTGAGCAAACCGGCCGCGTAACTGCCTCCGGACAGCTCCGTTCCCACGGATGCGGCATGCCTTTCTCTTTCGAGCGCTTCTGAATACGAAGCATGGCATTATGGACCGAAATTATTCAGGCTCGGCTCCGCCTGTTGACTGTACGACTCTCCTGCCTACTGGCATCGCACGCTTTTCAGCGCACACTTGGCTACTTTTAAACCGCCGCCCATAGCGATCGTTCCTTTGCCGCGAACTGCATTCGGATAAAGCATCACCTATCTGGCATAGGAGTCCTCCATATGCGTTCCAGGTGAATAAAAAAAGAGAGCCTGTAAAAACACAGCTCTCTTTTCTAACGCCCGGCGTCTCGCCGGTTATTTTGTTTTTTTATAACAGCCTCCATGCACAAAGCTGGATTGATTTCATAGCGGTGAAGTGTTTCTGATTTATATCAGAAGCAATCCGGTGCTTTTTATCGTCACTGTAACCATAGGTTACGATTCGAATCCCAAAAAAAGACACATTGGTCCTTATTTTTCTTTCGAAAACAGTCACTCCAAAGAGCGGATTTCCATCGGATTAAGCGCGCCTCACGCTTGTGAAGTGCGAAGAAATAAATGAATGAAATAAAAAGGATTGTTGGCGTCTCGCCATGTCAGAGCATCACGCTGCATGACATATATTTTAAAAATAAGGTATGAGAAAATATTATGTTATTTTCAAGAAATAGGCAACAAAAAAACAGCTACACCTTTTTAGGCATACCTGTTTTTTGAATCCCGTAAAGGGCATATTTATACTGTTTTAGAAGTACCGCGAACATAAAAAGGCAAATCGCGGGTTTGTATCGTTTCTACTACCATTGCCTTTGATAGAAGAAATCTACACCTACACGTGTTCCTGGATACCGGGCGTTCACAATCCACATTCACTATTGTCTTCGCCTGCAGATATAAGAACAGCATGCACCTTGCATCCTCGTCTTACGGGTACGTTGAAAACGTCGAATCAACCCGCAAACGTCCATGCCCACTTTCGTGACCTCCTACCATCTTCGTTCCAGATTCGCTAAAGATGAGAGTCCCTTGCTTGTTCCATATAGCCAGAGTCATCGTTATATTGAACGTCCACTCAGCAGAAAAGCTGGTCAGAAAGCAAATAAAAGTAATATACTTCTATTCTACCTCGTTGCTAATTTTTTGTAAATTGAATTTTTAAACAGCCGTATAAGAACAGTCAACAATCTCCCAGATAAGTGGGAGGCTTTTTGCTGTTTACCAAGTTGATAATAAGTACTGGAGATTAAAATACAGTATCCATAGTAAAGTAATACAAGTAATTATAAAGATTAACGTTTCTCCAAAGCCTCCTGTTTTATAAGTTATCGGGACGGGAAGTTTCTCTTGCGAAAAAGGATACAGTACAGCAACACCAGACACTGAAAAACAATCACCCAATATGTGTGCAAAGTAACCGATTGTTAACCCTAATACAAAGAGATTGGGATGAAACAACACCATAGCAGGAAAGAAAATTAATATCCACATAATCAACGAATGAGTAATTCCTCTATGCCCACATAAATTGTAAATAATATTAGCTAACCCAAATGACCTTCTTCCAATGTAAGAGTTAGGATGGTCGATATCTGGAAGGAGGGAACCAAGAACAACCCCACCGCAGTAAGCTGCAGATAAGGGTGCAGACAACAGACTTGCTATCCCATACCCGAACAATAGTGATGTAGCTATATGTGTAGAATACTTCATAGTCAACCCCCCCTCTTTGGTTTAGACTATGACATGCCCTAACACATTATTAGTTGTAACAGATGGGTATTTTATTGATGGAAATCTTTTTATTTTCATGTCATTTTATTCTCGCTGTTAGTCAGCCTGTACCGCGGGTTTTTCTCACTTGGTGGAAGCAAGATGCCTTTCGTGACCAATCTTTGCATCATATCCTGTGCAAGAGCAGTACGTACCCCTAAGAATTTTTGAATTTCTCTTATCCGTGTCTCGCCGGTTTGCTCAATATACGCGGCCAACTGTTCCAGTTTTTCCTCACTATCATCTTCCTGTTGCATCCATTTGGAGCGCAGCGCTTCTAATTTTCCCTTTTTCTCCTTACTGGAACCCGCAAGCAGCGGCGCTTGAAAACGTGTCATTCCTGGTATTCCTTCACGGACGCATAAACCATCTCCTTTTCCCATCAAAGCAGGACTCATCTGTTTCCCAAATACCGTTTGATAATCTCCAGGACTTGCGCATAAAAAGCAAAATCGTGATAACAGGTTGGTTTTTATTTTTGATGTGAGGATATCGGCTGCCGGCCTTTGTGTAGCAAGAACGACATGAATACCGGCTTGGCGGGCTAATTGACCAAGGCGTATGATGAAAAATTCTACAGTTTCGTTTGTCATGGATAAGTCTGCGTACTCGTCAATCACGATCACGATATACGGAATTTTTTCTCCTGTTTCTTCACAATATTCCTGGATAGATTCAACGCCAGCTTCCTCCATCAACTGATAGCGACGGTCCATCTCATCCGTGAGACTTTGTAATAATTCAACCGCTTCATCCATATCGGTAAGGATACCCTTCACATGAGAGAAGGGACGGAATAAGGACAGGGCAATGCGCTTCGGATCAATCCCATATATATACATATCATCTGGACTATGAACGGAAAGTAGACAATAGAGAAGTGCGATAAGAAATTCCGTCTTTCCTCCACCAGTCGTACCGGCTGAAATGATGTGTTTAAGACGTACCAGTGATTCATAAATCGGTTTCCCGGCAATATCTACGCCGGCAATAAAAGCCAGATCATTCTTCTTTGCGTAGGCGCGGAACTCTTCACTCTCAATCAATGGTTCTAACCATACGATTTCCCGCGCATCACGCCGGAATAAGAGGGCGGCAGTACCTGGCTGCTTCCCTTGTGTGATGGATATTTCCTCTACTCCAAGCTCGGCTTGTAAGTTCTTTATCTGCTTTGCAAGAGCGTTATATGATACTCCTTTCGGAATCCGTATGGTTACCTGCTGCATGGTCGGTCCTTTCGTAACGTCTGAAACATCCAATCGCTGCTCATGCAAGAAACCGATTTTGCGCATCGCCTTTTCAAGTTTACGTTTTGTTTGTTCAATCTCAGCGTCAGATTTTTCCTCCTGCACCCGCTCCGCTTTAATTTCCACCACTTTGCGCGGTGCCGGATCAATCGCTGGATCAATCTCTACTGGCGCATCCAATAATAGCGGTTCCGCTAATTGTGATTCTTCCTTTTCAACAACCGGGAAAAATGCTTTGATTTCCGATGTGCACAAGAGAAAGGATCGTTTATCTTCCGGGCAAAAGTTTCGTTCTTCCATATAGGTAAGCAACCCTTTCCCGGCAGATACAATTTCATATTCATTCATGTCCGAAAGATTGGAAAGTAGCGATTCAGCAAACCGGACCAGCGGCATCCGCGTCCGCCTTTCCTCCTGCACGGCAATACGAATACTTGCCTGGTAACCGTCTTCTTGTTCTTTTTGTTCCGCAGCAGGGATCACTACCCCACCCTCCGCCCACCCGGATACATCCATAATCTTTTCCGCTGCCCACTCCTGGACGCGGCGCAGCCACCGGTTTGCAGAAGGATTGGGAACGCCAGTAAGATAAGCGTCGTACTGTTCCATGACTAACTCTCTCCATCTTTCATCGCGTTTCCGGGCAAGAAACTGAATCCATACATTTCCCGGTATCCGGGCCATTTTTTCTATATCGATCACTTTTGAAAAGGAAAAAGGAAAACAGGCTGCCCGCTTGGGGAAAGCCTGGTAAAACATACGCGGACGAAACGTTTCCGGGCAAGAGGAAGGAGGAAGGGATACTCTACGGGATTGCGTGAAATAACGAACGGTCACTTCCTCCCCATGTTTAATGAAATCAACTCCGAAACGGCCGTCAGCGAGGTGACGAGCGCCTTCTAAGGTATCGTAGAAGGTGATCATACGTTTCCTCCTTATGATTTCTTCGGGATTACTAATTTTTTCGCCGTATCTGTAATCCGCTTTTGTACGGAGCGACCCATTTTAGACTTTCCACCGCTCGGCATGAATGTCGGGGGTTGCTTCATACGCGAAAGGCCACCAATAAGAAGCAGGACTTTGACAAACACATCGGCAGGGCCGGTAATCTGTTTGGAGCCGAACATAAGAAGGAGAAGGAACGCCAAGAGAGAGACTTGCCATATTTGCTCTACTCCGATTTTCTTCACACCGTTCCACCATGTCCGCCCGTAGTGCTTAGTGTCTTCAAAGACGAAACAGGATAACGCCAGCGGGCTAACAACACCGAGAATAGCCATGTCTACCCATCTGCGCCCGGCTTGAAAGAGAAGCGGGACCGCATTCCATAAGAGCAGCGCGTCAAAGATAGCTAAGCCAAATACATCGATGTCAGTGAATCCTTTCGTAATGACTGCATTATTCAAAGTAGAAACGTCTGGCTTGCCGGTGATCTGAGCAAATCCAAACTTTCCGATGGTCAATGTTACACGGTTAATGATATGTGTAGCTGCATCCAATCCCGTCGGCAAAAATCCAATTCCAATCATAACGATTACCAGCCGCCACACCATGCCGCCAATCTCTTTATTGGAGACTTCTTGTTTGGCATACCCGGTAGCAACTCCTTTCCATACTCCTTTTAGTCCAATCAATGAGATGGAAAGAATAGCTACAGCGGAAAAGGTGTGCATGAAGCCGGTACTGGTGAAAATCCAAACCGGGAGTGTATAAACTACACCGCAGATTAGGCGGAAAATCCAGCCGAGAAGCCAGTAGAGGAATGAATGAAAATAGTCAGGGATAGGCGGTTGTACATGTTCTGCAGCAGATACCGGATTAGCAAGTAAAAACATAGAGGCCACTACCCCACCCGCCAGGACTGCATAAGGCATTACTTTAGGGGCGACACCCAACCAGGCACGCCGGACATCATCCAGCTTACGAAATAGACAATCAAAGTTAAAGTTGGAATCGCCAGAAGCAGTATTCCCATCCCGCGTAATGGATTTTTTGCCATTTTCTTTGCTAATGCATCGAATCCAATCCCTTTTAAAATAAAGGAACTCAGAAAGATGGCGGCTAAGAACCAGAAGCCGTTGTGTATAAGAAAATGTATAGCATCCTGGAACATATCTGCCAAATCCATATCGGCCGGCAGTTGGTTGAATGTCGGAGCGGGAATGATGCTTTCCATCGAATGTTTGCTTGGGAGGAATGGCGTCGCGGTTGCTTGAATAGTAGCTGGGGCGGTTATTTGTGTGGCAGCGGAAGCTTGTGGAATGGTCTGCGGAACTGCTTGAGGAACAGAATGTGCGGTATCTGCTGCGCTCGGAATTGTTGGGGCCTTGGCTGGTGGCGCTGGAATGTCGGGGATCATTTGCTTGAATAGAAACGACGCTATTACACTGAACAGGGACGCGGCCTGGTCCAAACCTGGAATCGGAAACACGGAGGGAGCTGCGGCGAGCATGTAAGGAGATATGCGGCGCATGCTGCTCTCGAAAGTGGACAGGCACTGTTTGGCTATGCGCTTCCACTCCTTTTTTTGTTTCGGGCTGGCGGCTTTCACCTCTCTTTCCACCCATTGAATGAAAAAATCTTGATTAGAACTCAATGTCTTGGGTTGAACCGGAATCGTCGCGTCTTTCGCGTGCAGAGCGATGCGTACGTTCATGAGAACGACCCCCTTTCCCCTTTTTACCTTTGAACAATTTCCCATCCATAAAACCTTCGACCAGCTTTTCAGTCCCGGCAATTACTGAGCCGCCGGCGGCAATTTTCAAAGCCATTAACGCCATAGTTACACCGGTAATAATCACACTCTTTCTCCCCTTTCCGTTCTTGTTGAGAATACCTTATGTGCGGAAGAAATTGTCCGATTCCTCAAACTTACAAAAAAAGTTCCGTTAGCGAGAAAAACCGAACAAAAAATTAGAGCTATCGCGTGAACAGCTCATCAAGAGAAGGAAACCCAAGGGCCGGAAGCAGTTTAAATAATGTATCAACCGATGGCATTCTTTCTCCAGATGCTATCGTGTATAGAGTGGCATTAGGTAAATTGGTAGCCTTTTGTATTGCTTTAATACGGAAGTTTTGCTTCTTAATGTATTTATCGATTATGGTTTGCAGCTTACCTTCACCACTGAGCAACGATAAAGAAGCTGGTATATAGACAGTACTCTTTAAGTCCTCGTGATTTGTATTCATATGTGCGATTGATTTTTCCGCAGCCATAACTAACATTTCTTCAACTGTGTAAGGTTCCTTTCTACCGCTCACATATGCCAATAAAATCCCTGCACGTTCCAACTCTGTATATAACCCCTCCGGAATGGACACACTCTTTACCAAACAAACCACCGCCATTCTCGTTATTTGTAAAAAATATGCCCACGGAGGGAACAATATGGCATGGATCATCGATGAGAAAGAAGCACAACGAATAGCGAAAGAAATTGAAGAAGCGAACAAGAAATGGAATCAGGAAAAAGAACAAGAAAACAAAGACAAGGACTGAGAATAACCTCGCTCCTTGTCTTTTTGTTTTTCGATAAACGTTTCCGGTTTCCGCGTTTCCGGTTTCCGCTGTTGCCGCCTACGTTTCCTTTGTGTTTATGAGGTAGTTTTTAGGATTAAAAAGAAAAAACAAGAAGAAAAAAGCTTCATCAGAAAACTAAATGATTTATAATATCCTGGCTATAAAAATCAAAAATAAGCCTTAATGGAAGACTCCACACTTAAGACAATTGTGATATAAGAACAGACCAGGAGCGGGTGCGACGGCGTATCTCGTATAAGAACATTTCACAAATGCTTTCATCCGCAGGGTATCCTTTCCCTTTTTTATGTTTAAATTTTACGCTTTAGTTATACGATTATTTTTTATGTTTTATTAATACGTTTCAGTATTATGTTTCAGTTATATGTTTCAATATTAATTAATAATTTTAAGAACGAGTGTTTCTGTTTAATTAAACGTCTATTGGTGATAAAATGGCCTTGTATAATAATGGTAGGAGGGGTGTAACGTGGCAAAAGTATTTAGTATTGTGATGAACAAAGGCGGCGTGGGGAAAACCACTGCAATTGCGAATCTGGCAGCAGCTCTTCATATTCAGGAACCGGATGCAAAGATACTGATGATTGACAGCGACGGACAAGGAAATCTTTCGCTCTCATTTGGGGTGAATATACAAACGGTAGAACATACAATTTATGACGTATTCGTTGGTAAGAGGATGCTTGATGATATCAAAATTGACTTGGATGAAAATTTACACATTGTTCCGGCCAACGAAGATATGAATACGATTGATTTTGCGATCCTTACAAATTTAGACATGTATCCTCGCCCGCTGTTTATTTTAAAAGAGGCAATTCAAAACATGGACGAGCATTACGACTACATATTTATCGACACGCCTCCGTCGTTGGGGTTGGTCACGGGGAACGCGCTGGCAGCAAGTAATAAGGTTGTTGTTCCTTTTCAACCGGAGTTGTTTGGGGTTCAGGGTTTGATTAATGTACTTTTCACTGTAGAGCAGTTTGCTGAAAAAAATAATCCAGAATTATCTGTTGCGGCTGTCTTCGGTTCCATGGTTGATAACCGAACTGGCCTTCATGGCGAGATGATGCAGCAGGCAAGAAGGTATTGTGCTACTAATGATATCTACATGGCAGAGACAGTTATCACACGCACAATTAAGTATGCAAATGCTGTAGCAAGGAAAGAAAAACCCGCAGTGTATACAGATAAAACCAATCCTTATTTTGAGTTGCTGAAGGAGGTTTTATAGTATGTCAAAGCTTAATAACATGTTTGATAAACTTGGCGGAAAGCCTAATGATAAACAAGTAAGTAAAACTGACAAAGAAAACGTAACAGTATTAAGTAATAGTGATACTGAAAATAAAAATGTAAACATGAAAGGTAATAATGATACTAAAAAAGAACGTGTAACAGAGATAAGTAATAGTGAAAATAACAAGGAAAACGAATTAGAATTAAGTAACAATAAATCGTTTATTGATTCGTTCTTGGAAAAGAAAAAGAAGGCTACGGTGGAAGAGACGCATACCAGGCAGACGTTCCTCATTCATAATGATTTACTAAAAAGAATGAACAAAGCGGCTAAGGGACGCGAGCGTGGATTTAAAACAGCGCTGGTTAATGAAGCGATAAAGAGAATGTTGGATGAAATTGAAGCAAAGTAACATATAAAGAACCTGACATTCGCTATGCACCTGAAAAATAGCGAAATGTATATTATACTACAAACTAAAAACCCTATCCTTGGTTATTAAGGAAAGGGTTTTTAGTGAACTAAACTGTATTCATCTAAGATGTCATCAGCCCAGTAGTCTGCCGAACGGTGTCCAACAAATACAGGGTCTTCAACAAGTAGCCTACTGAAGCTAGAATCATTAACCATTTGTTCAGCTCGTTCTTCCGGAATTCCGTGTTTACGGGTTAGTACAAGTACAACAGCGTAACGTGTGCGCTCAGCTGGACTCATTGTTTGTACATTTTTCATGTTACTGTCACCCCAATTCTTTTAAGGGATTCAATGGCTACTGTGGAATTTAGGGAAATCTGTTCTCCTATAGGTATAATACTTTCTAAAAATTCATCTACAGACATTATACCCAATTTTACTAACTCTAAATCGGCCATATTTCCATCAGCTAATGGACCACAAACATAATCATATTGTGGTGGTACTTGCTGGTTCATACCTGCCGGACATGGTAAGTATGCCCCAGTATCTATACGATTATTATAGATAAATTTACGCCAGTTGTCATCAGCGGCGGTAAAATTGTAACCTACCAAATTTTGCAACCATTCAACATTCAACTTATATACAAATAATCTTCCCGTTACAATTTGTGGTCTATAAGAAGGGTTTCTTTCTCTCTTTCTATATTCCTTAAAGTTGTGTTTTTTAGCTAAACTGTTAGCAAATCGTATAGCTTGTTCTTTGTCAGCTGTGACGTAAAAACCATGGCCAAAATCCGTATATTTATCACTTTTTGTTAAATCAATCCCGTTACTTAGGGACACTACATGGTTACTGGTTGTTCCATGATAAACAATAGTCGGCAACGTCATTTAGTTTCTCCCTTTTTTCTATGCTTATCCGCTCAAATTAATGTGCGCTAATGAAAATAATATCAGGGCGGAAACTTCTCGTCATCCGTTGTTTCATCAAAAAGAAACAATTTCCTTTATTTTTCATAAAAAATGCCCGACTAAAAATTGTCGGGCTGTTTGTCTTGTTATTCTTTTGGTGGCTGCTGTCCTTGAACTTTGCGTAGTTCCTCGTATAAAGCTTCCACTTTTTGAGCATATGCTTCGACTGCTTTTTGGTGTTTCTCCTGCAGCTCAGAACGTGCCGCAAGTACTGCCCGCTCCGTTTCGAGGTTTTTCTTCTCTTCCATGTGCTTCAGATCGGTATCTCGCTTTTCGTTCGCTTGCATAAGCTCAGCTGTATGTTGCTCTTTCATACGTGCAAGCTCAGCTTCGTATTTCTCCTGTAGTTCGGCGCGCTGTGTTTCTAATTGTGTGCGGAATCTTTCCATTTCCTCTCGGGCTGCAGTTAACTCCTTTGCTTGCTGTTCGAGTTGCATATTCTGGGCAGCAATGGCCGCTTCCATCTGTTGGTTTACTTTAGTTAACTGAGTAACTTGGTTTACCATCTCATCGTAATGCTCTAGTTTTTTGGTGAGCGCTATATTCTTTTCGCGGTATTCGAATACAAGGGAACGTGCATCATCAAGATTATTCTGTAGATCGGCTTGCGCTGCTTCTGCTTCCCTTTGTGCCTGTAATGCTGCTTCTACAGCCGCATTGGCCACCTTTAGCTTCTCTTTTAACTCTGACAGCTCGTATTGGTAGCCCATAATAATTTCGTCGCGGGAGGACTTCACTTCCTCTACCTTCCGTTCCGCCTCTTCTTTTTCGAAAGCTGAACGCTGTACCATGTTGGCCACAAGTTGATTAATGCGGGCGGTATGCAGTTCCAGTTCAGCGATGTCGTTTGCAAAGCCTGGCGCACCTTCCTTTAACCCCTGCATGGATGCAAGTTGGATTACATGCTCAATCCATTCTTTTGACTTCAAGCCGGAAGCTTCAATCATCTCCTGCGCTTTTGCTTTTAATTCCTCGCTAACTTTGAATCCCAGCGTTACATCTGCCATTTTACATACCGCCCTTTCTTTGTCATTAGGTTAACCAAAATCATTGATTAATATGTATGTTAACTGGTTAACCTTAGTTAACCATATTTTTAGCTATACCGAAAGAGAACGAACGTTTCATTTTTGGAAAATCGTTCCCAGGCTGGATAAGAACATTAAAAAAGGCTGATAGCATAGACGCCACCAGCCTATAGGGTTACTGTTTAGTTTTTGGTCTGGCTTTCTTCACGCTCCGATTGTTCCAGGCGCGAATTAATCGATATCTTGTTATGAACATAGTTCTTTCCCCTGCCCTCTTTTCATAATCTATTAGTGACAACACTGAAGAAAAGATACAGTGATACACTTTCCGATTTGATGGGAGGCGGGCAATATGAGTGAAAAAGGACGATGCATGGGAGGAAAGAGGGTAGTAAGAAGAAGTATATCAACGAACGAAAACTATATTAAAAACTATAAATGAGCAAAAATCGATACAAATATTTACAGTGAAAACAGACAGACTTCACCTATGCCAGTTTTAATTGGGTTAAAACATCGGTAAATTGTATCCCTTT
>Ga0310836_100302_pt1 | contig 47194 bp, 42 predicted proteins | sample SM_ome_4_FD_201310 | JGI IMG/M metagenome (GOLD analysis project Ga0310836, IMG submission 201310) | Sorghum-adapted microbial communities enriched on stacked mutant (SM) sorghum from Joint BioEnergy Institute, Emeryville, California... ... | reverse complement strand
ACAGGAGCGCCGCATCTTTTCCGTTCCGATCGTCACTCGCTCTCCGTTTCCTCTTCTTTTTCCACCTTCGCGAGGGCGGAAACATAGTCATTTTCTTCCAAGTTGATCAGCTTTACCCCCGATGCGATCCTTCCGGTTTGGGAAATATCGGAAACGGCCATGCGGATCAGGATCCCGCAGTTTGTAATGACCATGACATCCTCATCTTCCTTGACCGCCATCATCGCCACCACGGGGCCGGTTTTTTCCACGATGTTATAGGTTTTTATTCCCTTTCCGCCCCTTCCCTGCAACCGGTATTTTTCCTGGTGGGTCCGTTTGCCGAACCCCTTTTTCGTCACGGATAACACATATTGGTCCTCTTCGATGATTTCCATGCCGATCACTTCATCGTCGCCGGACAGGGTGATCCCCTTCACCCCCGATGCGTTCCGTCCCATCGGCCGGACGTCCGTTTCCGGGAAACGGATGATCATTCCATTCTTCGTTCCGATCAGGATATCCTTTTTCCCGTCGGTCAACCGGACGGAAATCAGCTCGTCGCCTTCCCGGAGATGAATGGCGATCAAGCCGTTATTCCTGATATTCGTAAAATCGGACAGCGGCGAACGTTTGGAGATCCCGTGTTTCGTCGTGAAAAATAAATAGGATTGTCCGTCAATTTCCGAAACGGGGATGATCGCATTAATTTTCTCGTCTTTTCCGATCTCCAACAGGTTAATGACCGGGATCCCCTTGGCCGAACGCCCGTATTCCGGGATCCGGAAAGCCTTGAGCCGGTAAACTTTCCCCTTGTTCGTGAAGAACAAAACCGTATCGTGGGAAGAGGTGGTGATCATATGGGCGACGAAATCGTCTTCGTTTGTCCCCATGCCTTGAATTCCCCGGCCGCCCCTCCTTTGGGAACGGTAGGCGGATATATCCGTCCGCTTGATATACCCCCGGTTGGTCAGGGTGATAATCACCTGTTCTTCCGGAATCAAATCTTCTTCTTCAATGTCTTCGGCCGAACCTTGAACGATTTCCGTTCTCCTTTCGTCGCTGAAACGCTCCTTGATATCCAGCAGCTCTTCACGGATGATTTCGACGATCTTTTCCTCATCGGACAATATCGCCTTCAAATGTTCAATGGTTTTGATCAGTTCCTGGTATTCCTCTTCGATCTTCTCCCTTTCCAGGCCCGTCAAACGCTGAAGGCGCATGTCCAAAATCGCCTGGGCTTGTTTTTCCGACAAGCTGAAGCGTTCCATCAAAGCCGGTTTGGCAATCTCGGCGGTTTTCGAGCTGCGGATGATCCGGATGACTTCGTCGATATGGCCGAGGGCGATCCTCAACCCTTCCAAAATATGCGCCCTCGCCTCCGCTTTGCGCAAATCGTATTCCGTCCGGCGGCGTATAATTTCCTTTTGATGCTCCAAATAATAATGCAAGACTTGTTTTAAATTTAATACTTTCGGCTGCCCGTTTACGAGGGCGAGCATGTTCACGCCGAAGGTCGTTTGCATGGCGGTATGTTTGTACAAATTGTTCAGGATCACCTTCGCGTTGGCGTCCCGGCGGATCTCCATCACAATCCTTAAACCTTGCCGGTCGGATTCGTCCCTTAACGCGGTAATCCCGTCGATCTTTTTCTCGCGGACAAGCTCGGCGATTTTCTCGATCAGTTTGGCCTTATTGACCTGGTACGGGATTTCCGTCACGACGATCGATTGTTTTCCGTTGTCCGATTCCTCGATGACGGCCCTCGCCCGCAAGGTGATGGCCCCCTTGCCCGTTTCATAGGCCTTCCGGATCCCGCTTTTTCCGACGATGATTCCCGCCGTCGGGAAATCGGGGCCGGGGATATACCGCATCAATTCCTGGACGGTGATCTCCGGGTTTTTGCTCAAGGCGATGATCCCGTCGATCACTTCCCCGAGATGATGGGGCGGAATGTTGGTCGCCATGCCCACGGCGATTCCGGAAGCGCCGTTGACCAGCAAGTTGGGAAAACGGGCGGGCAAAACGACCGGCTCCTTCTCTTGGCCGTCGTAGTTATCCTGGTAATCGATCGTGTCTTTATTGATGTCCCGCAGCATTTCCATGGCGATCTTCGACATTCTCGCCTCGGTGTAACGCATGGCCGCCGCCGAATCCCCGTCAATGGAACCGAAGTTGCCGTGGCCGTCCACCAGCATATACCGGTAAGTGAAATCCTGAGCCATGCGCACCATCGTTTCATAAACGGCGGCATCACCATGGGGATGGTATTTGCCGATAACATCACCGACGATGCGGGCGCTCTTTTTATACGGTTTGTCCGCGGTTATTCCCAGTTCGTTCATCGCATACAGGATCCTGCGATGAACGGGCTTCAGCCCGTCCCGCACATCCGGCAAAGCCCTCGACACGATGACGCTCATCGCGTAATCCAAAAACGAAGTGCGCATCTCGCTGCTTATGTTCACTTCTTTAATATTGGAACTCGGTGTTTCAGCCATTTCCTGCTACCTCCTTGCCCGGAAAGCCGGACCGTTCCGCCGCCATGGAAACCTTTTTCCGGGCGAAAATATCAGATATCCAGATTTTTTACGTACAAGGCGTTTTCTTCGATGAATTGCCTTCTCGGTTCCACCCGGTCGCCCATCAGCATTTCGAAAGTCTCATCCGCCTCGATGGCGTCTTCCAGGCTCACCTGCAGCAGCGTCCGGTTTTCCGGATTCATCGTCGTTTCCCAAAGCTGCTCGGGGTTCATTTCGCCCAACCCTTTATAGCGCTGAATGCCGGGTTTCGGCTGGCTGGGAAGGGACTTCAGCACCTCTTCCAGCTGCTGGTCGTTATAGGCGTAATAAACTTTCCGGTTCTGCTCGATTTTGTAAAGGGGCGGCTGGGCGATGTAAATATAACCGGCCTCGATCATTTGCCTCATGTACCGGTAGAAAAAAGTGAGCAGCAAAGTGCGGATGTGGGCCCCGTCCACGTCGGCATCGGTCATGATGACAATTTTATGATAACGGGCTTTGGAAATGTCGAAATCCTCGCCGATGCCGGTGCCGATCGCCGTGATCATCGCCCGGACTTCATTGTTGGACAAAATCTTGTCCAGCCTCGCCTTCTCAACGTTCAAAATCTTGCCCCTGAGCGGCAATATGGCCTGGTAGTTCCGGTCCCGCCCCTGCTTTGCGGAACCGCCCGCCGAATCCCCTTCCACGATGTATAATTCGCTGACCGCCGGATCATTGGAGGTGCAATCCGCCAGCTTTCCCGGCAATTGGGAAACTTCGAGGCCGCTCTTTTTCCTCGTCAGTTCCCGCGCCCTTTTGGCGGCCACCCGGGCCCTGGCGGCGAGGACGCCTTTTTCGACGATCCTTCTGGCCACCGACGGGTTCTCCAGGAAAAATTTTTCCAAATGCTCGGAGAAAACCGCATCGGTCACGGTGCGGGCTTCCGAATTTCCCAGCTTTGTTTTCGTCTGCCCCTCGAATTGGGGATTCGGGTGCTTGATGGAGATGATGGCGACGATGCCTTCCCGGACATCTTCGCCGGTCAGATTTTCATCCTTATCTCGAAAAATATTATTTTTTCTGGCATAATCGTTGATCACCCTCGTCAGGGCGCTTTTGAACCCGGATTCGTGGGTTCCCCCTTCATAGGTATGGATATTGTTGGCAAAGGAGTAGATTAAACTCATATAGCTCGTATTGTATTGGAAAGCCACTTCAATATGGATGCCGTCCCGGTTTCCTTCGATGTAGACCGGATCGTGGAGCACTTCCTTGTTCTTGTTCAAATGGGCGACATAGGACAGGATGCCGCCTTCGTAGAGGTATTCGTCCCTCCGGTTGTTCGCCCTTCTGTCTTCGATGGTTATTTTTAGCCCTTTATTCAAAAACGCCAATTCCCGCAGCCGTTTTGCCAAAACTTCGTAGTCAAACTCGACGGTTTCCGTAAAGATTTCCGGGTCCGGGAGGAAACGGGTCGTCGTTCCCGTCCGGTCGGTTTCGCCCACCACCTTTAAATCGCAGCAGGGCACCCCCCGGGAATATTTTTGATAATAGATTTTTCCGTCCCGGTGGACATATACTTCCATTTCAACGGAGAGGGCGTTGACGACGGAGGCCCCCACGCCGTGGAGCCCGCCGGACACCTTATAGCCGCCTCCGCCGAACTTTCCGCCCGCGTGAAGGACGGTATGAATGACTTCGACCGCCGGTCTCCCCATTTTCTCATGGATTCCGACCGGAATCCCCCGCCCGTTGTCCCGGACGATGATGCTGTTGTCCTTTTCGATAATGACGTCGATTTGGGTGCAAAATCCCGCCAGCGCTTCATCGATACTGTTATCGACGATTTCCCAAACGAGATGGTGCAATCCCTTCGCACCTGTCGTTCCTATGTACATGCCCGGACGTTTGCGGACTGCTTCCAGTCCCTCCAAAACCTGGATCTGGCTTTCATCGTAAGTCGTCGCTTCCACTTTTCTATCTTCCAAGGCCATCGACTCAATCACCTGCACTTTCCTGTACGTATTCGTACATCAACAATGTTGCCCCCTTTTCGGGAGAACGAAATATCGGGATCGGAAATGCCGGGGAAAATCGGGGAACCAAGTTATTCTTTTGCGATTTTCCCGTTTGAGACAATAAAAAAATAAGCGTCTTTTATGGCTTGGTGGTCAATTCCGTCAATTCCGGTGGCGGTGATGAATGTTTGAACCTTTCCCGAGATCGTCGTCAACAAAAGGGATTTCCGGAAATCATCCAGTTCCGACAACACGTCGTCCAACAATAAAACCGGATATTCTCCGATTTCCGAACGGATGAGATCGATTTCCGCCAATTTCAGCGAGAGGGCGGCGGTCCGCTGCTGCCCCTGGGAACCGTAAGTTTGGACTTGCCGGCCGTTTACGCAAAAGATCAAATCGTCCCTGTGGGGTCCGTAGAGGGTCGAACCCCGTTCGATCTCCTTGTTTTTTCCCTTTTCGAATTTTTCCTGGTATTTATTAATCATTGTTGTCAAATCGTCTTCTTCCGATACGTCGGCCGAAGAGCAATAACGGATCGTAAGGCGCTCTTTTCCGCTGGTAATGGACGAGTGGATGTCCGTCGCCCATTTTTCCAGGCTTTGCAAAAATTCGAAGCGGCGCCGTACGACTTTCGCGGCCAGTTGAATCAGCTGTTCCGTATAAATTTCCAAAAGATGGCCGTCCGCCTGTCTCTTTCCTTGCAGCATCTTCAAATATTGGTTCCGTTGCCGCAATATTTTTTGATATTGGCTGATTTCGTACAAATAGACGGGGGAAATTTGCCCGATCTCCATGTCCAAGAAACGTCTCCGTACAAGCGGGCTTCCCTTTACGATGTTCAAGTCTTCCGGAGCAAACAGGACCACGTTCATATTGCCGACGTATTGGCTTAAACGGCGCTGCTCCAAATGATTGCATTTGGCGATTTTTCCCTTTTTTGAGATGATGATCTCCAGCGGCAAACGGGAATGCTGTTTATATACTCTTCCTTCTATTTTAGCATAATCTTTTTCCCATTGGATAAGTTCTTTATCATTCGCGGTCCGGTGGGATTTGGCCATCGCCAGTACATAGATGGCTTCAAGAAAATTCGTTTTTCCCTGGGCGTTTTCCCCGATGATCACATGGATGCCGTCCGCCAACGGCATCGACAGCTGATCGTAATTGCGAAAATTTTTTAATTGGATCTCTTGGATATGCATGAATCTATCATTCACCCGCTGAACGTTTTATGAAAAATTTGCCGCTTCCGGGAACGAAAACTTCGTCGCCGTCCCTCAATTTCCGTCCCCTTCTCGTTTCCCTTTCCCCGTTGACGTACACTTCCTCCGTTTGCAGGAAACGTTTCGCCGCCCCACCGGTGGAAATCAAATCCGTGAGTTTTAAAAACTGGCCGAGGGTAATATATTCCGTATCGATGTTCACTGTCTTCATCGTTTTCGGGTTTCCTTTCGCCGTATTTTTTCCCATATCTTAATTTTACTAAAATTTTTGTGAGAAACAAAGGCGGCTTCCCTTCCGCAAACGCCCCGCTTCTTCGGCATGGCTTCCGCGGACCTATTTCCGATTTTTGCGTGCTGCCAACATCTGAACAACGGAGCCTTCCCGTTTTTGGTCAAAAACGTTTTCGGACAAAAACCGGGATCAACCGTCCTTCCCGTCATCTTTTTCAGGCGCCTTTTCCGTCCTTCCCGTTTCCTTGACCGGCTGGCTCCGCTTTGCCGTTGTCCGCGAGAAACAGGGGTTTCCCGCTCCTTCCTTTACCTGGCAGAAGGCGGAGAACCGGGAACGTTCATGCAAGCCGCTTCCGAAAAAGAAAAGGGGCGTCCCGAGCCGGAATCCGGCCGGAAAACACCCCGAAGCGGCGGACGGGCCGATTAAAAGGTGCGGACGGGAAGCAAGAGCTGTACGAGCGAATCGTCATCGTCGGTTTTGATGACAAAGGGACGCATCGCACCGGTGAAGTAAATCGTCAATTCCGTTCCGTCCGCAGCCCGCAAGGCGTCCATCATATACAAGGCGTTGAAGGAAATTTTAATGTCTTCCCCTTCCATGGACAGGCTCCTGATCTTTTCCACCACCTTGCCGACTTCCGGGGTATAGGAGGAAATTTCGACGGTATTTTGATCCACCGTTGAAAATTTGATCACGTTGTTTTTGGCCTCCCGGGCGAGAAGGGAAGCCCGGTCCACCGCCCCGTAATATTCCTTGGCGTCCAGCTTGACGACGGTTTTGCTGTCCGTCGGGATCAGCCGGGAAGTGTCGGGATAATTTCCTTCAAGCAGCCTCGATAAAAACAGCATATTCTTCGCTTTAAAGAGGATATGGTTGCCGGTGATGACAATTTCCACCTGATCCCTCGAATCGTCGAGAATTTTTACGAGTTCGTTCAGGCTTTTCCCGGGGATGACGATGTTATAGACTTTGTCGCCGCCGGATGAGGAATTCAACGGCACCTTTTTCATGGCGAGACGATGGCTGTCCGTCGCCACGGCCGTCAATTGATTGTTTTCGATTTTCCAATTGACGCCCGTCAGAATCGGGCGGGTCTCCGATGTGGAAACGGCGAAAACCGTTTGCCGGATCAAAGTTTTTAACAGGTCCGCCGGAAGGGTGAAGGCCCCGTCCTTGGAGATCTTCGGAAGCCGCGGGTATTCCTCCGCATCCAGGCCGTTTAAATTATATTCGATGTTCCCGGAGCGGATGATCGTTTTGAAGTGATCCACCACTTCAAGATCGATCACCGATTCCGGGAGCTTTCTGACGATTTCGCTGAAAAAGCGGGCCGGCAGGACGATCGCTCCCGGTTCGATGATCTCCGCGTTTTCCTTGTCTTCCTCTTCCGCAGGGATGAACGATTCGATGGAGATGTCGGAATCGCTGGCCGTCAGTTTAATGCCTGCTTTATCTGCCTCAATTTTGATGCCGGTAAGGATGGGAATGGTGGTGCGGGTGGCCACCGCTTTCAGCACATCCTGGATGGCGGCCGTCAACCGATCCTTCTGGGTAAAAAATTTCATTGGCATATCCTCCAATATTTATTAATAAAATAATAAGATCAAGACATTAACAGCAGTAATATGGGATGTGGATATGTGGATAACCTTCCGCGACAGGGAAAAAATACAGTCTGTCCACATGTGGACAAACTGTGCATCAATGACCGGAGTTATTCACAGTGTTCACAGCCTTAACGGATCAGCTTGTTTTTGATTTCTTCCAATTGCTTCAGAAACTGGGGATCTTCCTGAATGAGTTTGGAGATTTTTTCATGGGCGTGGATGACCGTCGTATGATCCCTTCCCCCGAATTCTTCCCCGATTTTCGGCAAGGAAAAGTCCGTCAGTTCCCTGGCCAGGTACATGGCGATTTGCCTCGGGAAAGCCACCGACTTTGTCCGTTTCTTTGCCTTGAAGTCTTCCAGCTTCAGTCCGAAATATTCCCCGACCGCTTTTTGAATGTCTTGAATGGTCAGGACGTTCGGTTTGGAAGCCGGGATGATGTCTTTTAAGGCTTCGGCTGCCAATTCGGCGGTTATATCTTTGTTTTCCAAGGAAGAATAGGCAACGACCCGGATCAATGCCCCTTCCAGCTCGCGGATGTTGGAATCGATCTGATTGGCGATATAAATCATCACTTCGTTGGGAATGTCGAGTCCTTCCGCTTTCGCCTTTTTGCGGAGGATGGCGATCCTCGTCTCCAGATCGGGAGGGGTTATGTCGGTAATGAGCCCCCATTCGAACCGCGACCGCAATCGGTCTTCCAGCGTCGGGATTTCCTTGGGGGGACGGTCGCTGGAAATTACGATCTGCTTGCTTTCCTCATGTAGCGTATTGAAGGTGTGGAAAAATTCTTCCTGCGTCGATTCCTTTCCCGCCAAAAACTGGATGTCGTCGATGAGAAGGATGTCGACGTTCCGGTATTTGTTGCGGAAATCATCCGCCCGGTTGTCACGGATGGCGTTGATAAACTCGTTCGTAAATTTTTCTGAGGATATATAGACGACTTTTGCCGACGGATTATGCTCAAGGATATAGTGGCCGATTGCGTGCATCAAATGGGTTTTCCCCAATCCGACGCCACCGTATATGAACAGGGGATTGTACGCTTTCGCAGGGGCTTCCGCAACTGCTAAGGAGGCGGCATGGGCGAAGCGGTTGCCTGAACCGATCACGAACGTGTCAAAGGTGTATTTCGGATTGAGCATCGTCTGATAGTTTTCCGTCTGCTGGGCCTTTTTCCTGTTTATGGCGGTGCTGGCCGTTTCCTGATCCTCCGTATGGGCATCCGGGATGACAAATTTCAATTCCATTTCCGCACCGGTTAATTCGTGGATGATTTTCGCCAAGATTTGAGAATAATTGCCTTCCAGCCAATCCCGGGCAAATTCGTTCGGGGCCTCGACGATCAAAGTTTTTCCTTGAAGGGAAATGGCTTTCGTCGATTTTAACCATGTTTCGAAGCTCGGCTTGCTGATTTTCTTCTCGATAACCGCCAAGGTTTTCCCCCAGAGGTCGTCAATGCTTTCCAATCGGCTTCCCTCCCCGCCTGCTTATGTTCCTACAGGTTGGAATATTTTTTGCGAATCATAGTAGAATAATAAAGAAAGGATAATGACAAAATCCACAGATTGTGGACAAGTTTTTACACAACCCCTGAATATTTTATTCACATGTTATTCACAAACTGTGGATAAATCCCGTCCTGTGGATAATTATCCAAAGGGAAAACACATTTCATCATATCAAAAAATACTAGAATTCGCAATGCGTGGAGGGAAATATCCACAATATCATCAGGCGGTGGATATAAAGTTATTCACAGGGCTGAATATATGAAAAAATTGTCGATAACTTGTGAGTAAATCCGGGAACCCTGTCGAAAATTATCCACAATTTTATCCGGAAACCGGGCAGTTCCGGAAGCCGCGGAAGGACCGGTCCGTGTTGACAGTAGCCGAAAAATGCGGCTATAATGATAAGGACTTTTTTTGAACTGTTTTCCTCAATGGCTCAAACGGGGAGGTGTCATAGATGAAAAGGACGTATCAACCGAATAAACGGAAGAGAAGCAAAGTGCACGGTTTCCGTGCGCGGATGAGCACGAAAAACGGTCGTAAGGTTTTGGCACGCCGCCGCCGCAAAGGCAGAAAAGTATTGTCCGCATAGGCCACTGAAGTTCAGTGGTCTTTTTTAAAACGGGGAGATTCCAGGCAGGGTCAGATGTCAACGAAGCAGGTGCATACCGATGAAAAAGAAGTACCGGATCAAAAAGAGCGGGGAATTCCAGGAAGTTTTCCAGCGGGGAAAGTCCTTTGCCAACCGCCAGTTCATCATATACAAACTGGAGAAAGAGAACCAGGATCATTTCAGGATCGGGATTTCCGTCAGCAAAAAAATCGGGAAAGCGGTGACGCGGAACCGGGTGAAGCGGTTGGTGCGGGAAGTTTTCAAGGAATTAAAGAATGAGCTCCCGCCGAACGCCGATTTCGTCGTCATCGCCAGAAAGCCGGCGGCGGACATGAAATACGAGGAGGTCAAAAAAAGCCTCCTTCATGTTTTGAAAATTGCAAAAGCGTTGAACCGGAACGGCGGCAAGGATAAAAGTTGAAAGATCCGGCGGAAAATTCAACGTTTCTGCGAAAAAGCCGATCGGCAGGAAGGAAAAAGGGAAGAAAATTGTGGTAAAATTTTTATAAAACGGGTTAATCTGAAAACGGGATCTCGCATTGCCCGAAATTTCACGGATGAATGAAGAATCTAAGGTCTGATATGGGAGGATACCTGTTAAGTGAAGAAAAAGACTGTTGGAATCGGTCTCATTCTGCTCATCTTCTTTTTGTCCGGCTGCTCGGACGTGAACGAACCGATTACGGAGGACAGCGAAGGATTTTGGAATCAGTTGATCGTCTATCCGTTATCCTGGCTGATCGTTTCCATTGCCGGACTGTTTCCCGGAAAATTCGGCTACGGGCTTTCCATCATTATCGTGACCATTTTTATCCGCATTTTGATCCTTCCTTTCATGGTCAGCCAGATGAAAAGTTCGAAAAAAATGAACCTGATCCAGCCTGAACTGGAAAAATTGAGGAAGAAATACAGTTCCAAGGATGCCGTCACCCAGCAGAAACTGAAGGAAGAACAGCTGAAATTGCTGCAGAAGTACGAGATCAATCCCCTTTCCGGCTGCCTGCCGGCATTGATCCAAATGCCGATCCTGCTCGGGCTTTACCATGCCATCGTCCGCACCGAAGAAATAAAAAGCCATTCGTTTTTATGGTTTGATTTGGCTGCCCGTGATCCTTTCTACATTCTGCCCTTCTTGGCGGGCGCGACAACGTTCCTGCAGCAAAAAGTGATGATGAGAGGCGTGCCCTATCAAAATCCGCAGATGCAGATGATGCTTTGGCTGTTGCCCGTCATGATTGTCGGTTTTTCCTTTTTCGTCCCGTCCGCATTGGTCTTGTACTGGATTGTCGGAAATCTCTTTACCGTGGTTCAATCCTGGTTCATTAAAATTCCGGAGCTCGAGGCCAGGGCTCGCGGAACTTTGGGAGGAAGAAAAAATTGAAGCAAGTGACCGCCACCGGCCAAACCGTTGAAATGGCCGTCCAATCCGCATTGAATGAACTGAAAACGACGAAGGACCGGGTCGAAATTAAAGTCATCGATGAAGGAAAAAGGGGTTTGCTCGGCATTTTCGGCTCCAGACCCGCGATCGTCAAGGTGACTTTGAAGACGGATCCTGTCGCGGAGGCAAAAAAATTTTTGCAAACCATCTGCGACGAAATGGATATCCCCGTTGTGATCCATGTGCGCACCGACAATCTTTTCATGCATATCGATCTGGAGAGCGAAAAGGCCGCCCTCCTGATCGGAAAAAGGGGGCATACGTTGAACGCCTTGCAGACCTTGACCCAGGCTCTCGTCAACCGCTACACGGACCATTATATGTCCGTCATTTTGGACGTGGAAAATTACCGGAGGAAAAGGGAAGAAAAGCTGACCGAGCTGGCGGAGCGCCTGGCGAAGAAGGTCGCCCGGGAGAAAAAGCCCTATTCTTTGGAACCGATGCCTTCCTATGAGAGAAAAATCATCCACAGCGCTTTGGCGGGTCATCCGGAAGTGACGACCTATTCCGTGGGGGAAGAACCGAAAAGGCATCTGGTCATCACCCCGAAAAACTGAGGATTTTTTCAAACTGTTTTCGTGGCAGAGGGGATTGCCATTGAAAACAGTTTTTTCTATGCAGTTTTTTTGTTTTCTTGTATAATACTGTGGATAACTTTGTTTCAACGGGATATCCACATGTGGAAATTTTTTTATCATTTGTTTATTCACATGTGGATTTATTACAATAAAATTACGGCCGTTTATCAACGTCCTTGCTTTCCGATTGTTCTTGCCGGATTTTTCCGATGTTCCTATAGATTTTTTCTTAAGCGTGGTGACCCATGATGGAGTTTGATACGATCGCAGCCATTTCCACGCCGATCGGGGAAGGGGCGATCGGCATCGTCCGCCTGTCGGGGGAAAAGGCGATCGAGATCGCGGACCGGGTGTTCCGGAGCCCTTCCGGGAAAAAGCTGCGGGATGTCCCGTCCCATACGATCCATTACGGATATATTTTCGACACGAAGGAAGAACGGAAAATCGAAGAAGTGATGGTAACGGTGATGAGAAAGCCGCGCACCTTCACGAGGGAAGATGTGGTGGAAATCAATTGCCACGGCGGCCTGCTTGCCACCAATCGGGTGCTGGAGCTCGTTTTGTCCAACGGGGCGCGGCTTGCCGAGCCCGGGGAATTTACGAAACGGGCCTTTCTGAACGGCCGCATCGACCTGTCCCAGGCGGAGGCGGTCATGGATTTGATCCGGGCGAAAACGGACCGGGCGATGAACGTGGCCCTCGGCCAATTGGAAGGCCGGCTCTCCAGGCTGATCAAAAAATTGCGCCAGGAAATTCTGGAAGTCCTGGCCCAGGTGGAAGTGAACATCGACTACCCGGAATATGACGACGTGGAAGAAATGACCCATCAAATGATGCTCCAAAAAGCGGAATATGTAAAGAAGGAAATCGAAAAATTATTGGCGACCGCCAGGCAAGGGAAGATTTTACGGGAAGGACTGAAAACGGCGATCGTCGGCAGGCCGAACGTCGGGAAATCCTCCTTGTTAAACAGCCTCGTTCACGAAAACAAAGCGATCGTCACCGATATTCCCGGAACGACAAGGGACGTGATCGAAGAATTCGTCAACGTCCGGGGGGTTCCCTTGAAGTTGATCGATACGGCGGGAATCCGGGAAACGGAAGACGTGGTGGAAAAAATCGGCGTGGAAAAATCCCGGAAGATGCTAAAAGAAGCGGATTTGGTTCTTTTTCTGTTAAATTACAACGAGGAATTGACGGAAGAAGACCGCGGGCTGTTTCAGGCGGTCCGGGATGCGGAGGCGGTCATCATCGTCAATAAAATCGATCTTCCGCGAAAAATCGATATGGAAGAAGTGAGACGGCTTGCCGACGGGAAAAAGGTGATTCCCGTTTCCGTGAAAGAGGAAAAGGGCATGGAAGAGCTGGAAGAAGCCATCGCTTCCATGTATTTCAGCGGCGAGATCGGGATGGATGAAACGGCGTTCGTCACGAACGCGAGGCATATCGCTTTGCTGAAGAAGGCGTTGGAATCCGTGGAGGACGTACTCAAAGGAATCGATCAAAAGATGCCGATCGATATGATCCAGATCGATATGACGAAGACTTGGGAAACCCTCGGGGAAATCATCGGGGAGAGCGTCCAGGACGAGCTCTTGGACCAGCTGTTTTCCCAATTCTGCCTCGGAAAATGATTCGAAAAGGAGGTCGAAAGATATGCAAACCTATGATGCCGGAAGCTATGACGTCATCGTCGTCGGCAGCGGCCATGCGGGATGCGAAGCGGCGCTCGCCGCGGCGCGGATCGGTGCGAAGACGTTGGTTTTGACCATCAATTTGGATATGGTCGCGTTCATGCCCTGCAATCCTTCCATCGGGGGACCGGCAAAAGGGATCGTCGTAAGGGAAATCGATGCCCTCGGGGGGGAAATGGGGAAAAACATCGACAAAACCTACATCCAAATGCGCATGCTGAACACCGGCAAGGGCCCAGCCGTGAGGGCCTTGCGGGCCCAGGCCGATAAAGTCCTTTACCAAAGGGAAATGAAAAAAACCCTGGAAAGGCAGCCGAACTTGACCCTCCGTCAAGGGATGGTGGAGAAACTCATCGTCGAGAACGGGGTTTGCCAAGGGGTCATTACAAAAACCGGCGCCGCTTACCGCGCCAAGGCCGTCGTTTTGACGACGGGGACCTTTTTGCGCGGCGAAATCATCATCGGCGAATTGAAATATTCCAGCGGGCCGAACAACCAGCAACCTTCCATCAAGCTGTCGGAAAATTTGGAGGAACTCGGTTTCCAACTCGTCCGTTTCAAAACGGGGACGCCTCCCCGGGTCAACAGCCGTACGATCGATTACAGCAAGACGGAAATCCAGCCGGGGGACAAGGAGCCGCGCGCCTTTTCCTACGAAACGACGACTTACATCACCGATCAGCTGCCTTGCTGGTTGACGTACACGACGGAAAGAAGCCATCAAATCATCGATGAAAATTTGCACCGGGCCCCGATGTTTTCCGGTATGATCAAAGGGCGGGGACCGCGGTACTGCCCCTCCATCGAGGACAAGGTTGTCCGGTTTCACGATAAGCCCCGCCATCAAATCTTTTTGGAACCGGAAGGAAGGGAAACGGAAGAAGTTTATGTGCAAGGATTGTCGACCAGCCTCCCGGAAGAAGTGCAGCAGGAATTGATCGCCAGCATCCCGGGACTGGAGAAGGCGGAAATGATGCGGCCCGGGTATGCGATCGAGTACGATGCCATCGTTCCTACCCAGCTGTGGCCGACATTGGAGACGAAATTGGTCAAAAACCTGTATACGGCGGGACAGATTAACGGTACGAGCGGCTATGAGGAAGCGGCCGGGCAAGGAATCATGGCGGGGATCAACGCGGCATTTAAAGCCCTGGGCAAGGATGAGGAAGTCGTTTTGAGCCGTTCCGACGCCTATATCGGCGTGATGATCGACGATCTGGTAACCAAAGGCGTCGTTGAACCGTACCGGCTCCTGACTTCCCGGGCGGAATACCGGCTGCTTTTGCGGCATGACAACGCCGATTTGCGCCTGACGGAAATCGGCTACCGGATCGGCCTGATTTCCGAAGAACGTTACAGAAAATTTTTGCTGAAGAAACAGCAAATCGAAGCGGAATTGAACCGTCTCCGGTCGACGATCATCCGCCCCGACGAGAAGGTGCAAAAATTGATTCAAAGCGTCGGCGGAAGCGAACTGAAAGACGGCATAAAGGCGTCCGATCTGTTGAAACGGCCGGAGATGACTTACGAACACATCAAACAATTGGTTCCCGCCCCGGAAGAACTGTCGCCTGAAGTGGAAGAACAAGTGGAAATTCAAATCAAGTATGAAGGCTATATACAAAAGTCCCTCCAACAAGTGGAAAAAATGAAAAAATTGGAGGACAAAAAGATTCCCGCGGACATCGATTATGACGCCATTTTCGGCCTTGCCAACGAAGCGAAGGAGAACTTGAAAAAGGTGCGGCCCCTTTCCATCGCCCAGGCTTCGCGCATACCGGGCGTCAATCCCGCCGATATTTCCATTTTGTTGGTTTATTTGGAACAGGGAAAAATCGCCCGCGTCAGCAACCAATAAAGACAGGAAGATGGCCATGAACACGGAACAATTTATCGAAGCGCTGAACGAGCACCATATTTCCTTGACGGCCCGGCAGCTGGAACAATTTGAAACCTATTGGGCCCTTCTTTCCGAATGGAACGAAAAAATGAACCTGACTTCCATCAACGGAAAAGAACAGGTCTATTTAAAACATTTCTATGATTCGTTGACCGCTTCCTTTTTCGTCGATTTGAAAAGCTCCCCGTTGCAGATTTGCGATGTCGGGTCGGGGGCCGGATTTCCGGGCATTCCATGGAAAATCGTTTTTCCCCAGCTGCGTTTGACCATCATCGATTCCTTGAAAAAAAGAATCCTTTTTCTAACGGAATTGGTGAACCGGCTGCAACTGGAAGGGGTTACCCTTTTCCATGAACGCGCGGAAAACGCCGGCCAAAACGGGGATTTTCGGGAAAAATTCGATGTGGTGACGGCCCGGGCCGTCGCCAGGTTGTCCGTTTTGTCCGAGTTTTGCCTGCCCCTCGCCAAGCCGGGAGGCGTCTTTCTTGCCATGAAAGGTCCCGGGGTCAAAGAGGAAATCAAAGAAGGGAAAAGGGCGATTTCGATCTTGGGCGGCAAGATCGCATCCGTCCATACCTTGGCGCTCCCCTATGAAAACAGCGAGCGGAACATTATTTTGATCGAAAAAGTGAAAAACACGCCGAAAAAATATCCGAGAAAGCCCGGGATTCCGGTAAAATCGCCGCTTTAACCGAAGGCCCGGGACCGTTTCCTTGCCATAGGATGCAGGAACTTCCCGGCGGCTGGAGAAATAAGTAAGTAATGGATTAGGGAGTATGTTGAAGGTGGTGTCGGCCAATGAAACATCCGTTTTCGAAGATTTTCGGGCTGGGTGACAAGGAGAGCCGGGATTTTGGATTGGATCAGGAGATCGAGAATCCGAACGAAGAAGTGAAACAGATACCTATCGACCAGATCCACCCCAACCGCTTCCAACCGCGGACGGTTTTTGACGACGAAAAGATCGATGAGCTGGCGAGCACGATCCATACCCACGGCATCATCCAGCCGATCGTCGTCAGGGAAATCGGGACATCCCAATACGAAATCATCGCCGGTGAGAGACGTTACCGGGCGGCAAAAAAACTTGGCTGGAGCACGGTCCCCGCGCTGATCAAAAATTTGAACGATGCCCAATCCGCTTCCATTGCCCTGATCGAAAATTTGCAGCGGGAAGAATTGTCCCCCATTGAAGAGGCGATGGCCTACGACAAGCTGCTGGAAATCCACCACCTCACCCAGGAAGCCCTCGCCCAACGTTTGGGAAAAGGGCAATCGACCGTCGCCAACAAACTGCGGCTGCTCAAACTTCCGAAACAGGTCCAGGATGCCCTGCTGAACAAAAAAATTACCGAGCGCCACGCCCGTGCCCTGATTCCGTTAAAGGACGAGGAAAAACAATTGAAGCTTTTGGACGAAATCCTGGAAAAGCATTTGAACGTGAAACAGACGGAAGAAAGGGTTCAGAAACTGCTGGCCAGCGAGTCGGCCCCGAAGCCCAAGCCGAAACGGATCTCTTTAAGCAAAGATCTCCGCATTGCCGTGAATACGATCCGGCAATCGATGGCGATGGTGAAAAAGAGCGGAATCCCTGTCGAAGCCGACGAGGAAGAATTGGAAGATTATTATCAAATTACGATTAAAATACCGAAAAAGAAAAAATAGTCCCTTCTTTCTTTTTTCCAAACTTCCGAAGGGCTTCCCCCGAACACCGGTCCCGGCGATCCTTGGGGGGCCTGCCGGGATCCGCGCCGGAAAGCGGCAGAAAAAAGCCCCACTTTTTTGGCCTGTCGGCTCCGACTCGGACACCGTTTCATCCCGATCTTCCCTTATTGTCAATAACGTCCGGCAATGCCGGTATTTTTGGATCAAGGATATCCTCGCTTCCCTTCCGGATATCCTTTTTATCATGCTTCATTTTTTCCGATCGGAAAAATGAAAGATTCGCAGATTCTTTTCGTTCCGGTTCACAGGCTGCGCCTCCGGACGGCAGACCGCCCGTCCCTTCTCCGTTGCGGAAACCATTTCGTTGGTTTATCATTTTTTCATGTCCGTCTCTTTTTCCTTTTTTTGTGCCTGGCTTTTTTGCGGGATGGGCGGTTTTTTCTTTATATTTCGTGATAAAATAGAAGCTGAATAGTTTCTTGCGGGGTAGGTGACATCGTGGGTAAAATCATTGCTGTTGCGAACCAAAAAGGGGGAGTCGGCAAAACGACCACATCGGTTAACTTGGCCGCGTGCCTGGCCTATATCGGGAAGAAAGTGTTGATCGTGGATGTGGATCCCCAGGGAAATGCGACGAGCGGCATCGGCATTGAAAAAGCGGATGTGAGCCAATGCGTTTATGATATTTTGATAGACGAAGTGGAAACGAAGAAGGTCATTATTCCGACCGATGTGGAGAATCTGTACATCATCCCTTCCACGATCCAGTTGGCCGGGGCGGAAATCGAGCTCGTTCCGACGATCTCCCGGGAAATCCGTTTGAGGCGCGCCCTTGAACAGGTCAAGGATGATTATGATTATATCATCATCGATTGCCCGCCGTCCCTTGGCTTGTTGACCATCAACGCGCTGACCGCTTCCGATTCCGTCATCATTCCGGTGCAATGCGAATATTACGCGTTGGAAGGCTTGAGCCAATTGTTGAATACCGTCCGTTTGGTCCAAAAACATTTAAACAAGAAATTGCGGATCGAAGGCGTTTTGTTGACGATGTTGGACGCCCGGACAAACTTGGGAATTCAAGTCATCGACGAAGTGAAAAAATATTTTCAGGATAAAGTATACAAAACGATCATTCCGAGGAACGTCCGCCTGAGCGAAGCACCCAGCCACGGAAAGCCCATTATCGTTTATGACCCCCGTTCGAAGGGGGCGGAAGTTTATATCGAATTAGCAAAGGAAGTGGTGGCTAATGGCTAAGGCTCTCGGCAAAGGCCTGGAATCCCTTTTCCCCGCCATGGAAATCTCCGAAGAAGAGACGATTCAGGAAATCAGCATCGATGAAATCCGGCCCAATCCTTATCAGCCGCGGAAAAATTTCAAAGACGAAACCATTGATGAATTGAAACAATCGATTTTGGAACACGGGATTCTGCAGCCCCTGATCGTCCGCAAAAGCGTCAAAGGCTATGAAATCGTCGTCGGCGAAAGGCGTTACCGGGCCGCCAAAGAAGCCAACATGAAAACCGTTCCGGCGGTTGTCCGGAAAATGGACGACCGGCAAATGATGGAACTCGCCCTTTTGGAAAACCTGCAAAGGGAAGATTTAACCCCGATCGAAGAGGCGTCCGCTTATCAGGTGCTGATGGACAGGCTGAATTTGACCCAGGAGGAGTTGGCCAAACGCCTCGGAAAAAGCCGGCCTCATATCGCCAACCATGTCCGCCTTCTGTCATTGCCCGCCTATGTGCAGAAGCTCATTAACGATCAGAAAATTTCCATGGGCCATGGCCGCGCCTTGTTGGGGCTGAAGAAAAAGGAAAAAATGAAGGCGGTCGTGGAAAAAATCTTGAAGGAACAGCTGAACGTCCGCCAGCTGGAAGCCCTGATTCAGGAATTAAACAAAAATGTTTCACGTGAAACGTCGAAAAAGAGCGAGCAGAAAAAGGACGTGTTCATTTTGGAAGCCGAATCGTTGCTGCGGGAGCGGCTCGGCACCAATGTAAAGATCAAACAGTCCAAAAACAGGGGCAAAATAGAGATCGAATTTTTCTCCAAGGAAGATTTAAACCGGATATTGGAAATGTTCGGCCCGGAACCGTTATAATAAGTCATTGGACAATGGCTTATTTTTTTTATCATCCTATGTAACCGTCCCGGGCGGCGCCGAAGACGGAAGCCGTGGAAAACGGCTGTCCTCATGCCGAAGTTTCTGCGGAAAACCGATGGGAAGCCCCGCTTGCGGCCGGTCCGGACGTCAGCCGCGGCAGGGAAACACCGGCCGCGTGCGGAAGCGCCCTTTTTATCGCGTCTCCGATTTCCGCTTGCGGAAATCACTCCGCCTTTCTTCCTTCGATCCGGGATTGGTAGAGCAAACCCGCCTGATAAATCCCTTCCGTTATCGTTTTCGCCAGCGCCATGACCAGATACAGCCGGGTATTTTGCAAGATGAAAAATTCCATCAGTCCTCCGGCGTTTACGATCCCGGTAATATGCGAATGGCCGACGAAAGGCAGATCCTTTTGCATGGCGGCCCCGGGCTTCAAAGGCCCGGGTTTGACGGAAATGGTCCCGACGTTCTCCGGACGCCCCAAACATGCATCGACGGCGATGATGAATGGCTGGGCCAACGCCCGGTTCACTTCCTCCAGCTTTTCCTTTAAATTGACCGCATGGACCGGATCTTCCAGCGTGCCGAACACGTGGAAGTTTTCCGGCAGCGTTTTTTCCAGCAGGTGGGTGCCGACGAGGGGCCCCAGCGAGTCACCCGTGGAGCGGTCGGTGCCGATGCAAAAAAGGGCGATCGGGACGGAACTTTCTTTCGGCAAAAGGGAAAAAAGGAGTTCGGCGATCTTTCGCGACGAGAAGGACTCGTTCCAGTAAATGTTTGCCCGGTCTCCTTTTCGATTCGGTAAGATTTTCATGGCATAACCTCCGGCCTTCTTGAATCCAGTATTACTAGTTTAGTAACGGCGGGCGGTTTTTATACGAGAAAACGGACGTTTTTTAAAGGGCCGGACGTTTCTTTATAAATGAACCGATTAATTGTAAACTAAAAATGAAACTTCTGTTCTAGAAAAGACGGGGAGGGAATCATTTTGGAAGAAAAAACGTTCGAACTGAATGACATAGTGGAAATGAAAAAACCTCATCCGTGCGGAACGAATCGTTGGAAAATCATCCGGATGGGCATGGACATCCGGATCAAATGTATGGGCTGCCAACACAGCGTTTTAATGCCGAGAAAGGAATTTACAAGGAAATTGAAAAAGGTGCTGGGGCCCGAATCCGAAGCCGAATAATCTCCCTCCGTCCCGGATTCGTCCGTTCCGCAATTATTGAAAGGAACGGCGGCCCTGCTCGGCAGCCTTGATGGAGGGCCGTATGCCGGGCGGTTCGGATGGCGCCCGGAAATTTGTTGATCGGAAAAGCCGCCGGTTTTCTTTTCTGAGGACCCTTCGTCCATCCGGAGCCAAACCGGCATGAACGTCCCTTTGACCCGGACCGCCGTTTCCCCTTCCCGGAATCGGCTGCCTTATCCCCTCGCGGGGACGGAACGGCTACCGGCAAGCTCCGCGGCTCTTGTAATTTTTCCATGGACTAACTATAATGGGTAAAGACCGTTTGTATGTGCTCTTTTTCATGTTTATTGAGGTTCGGATAGGAGTGAATCATGATGGGATTGACAGCGGGGATCGTCGGTTTGCCGAATGTGGGGAAATCGACCCTTTTTAATGCCATTACCCAGGCCGGTGCGGAAGCGGCCAATTATCCTTTCTGTACGATCGATCCCAATGTCGGGATCGTTGAAGTCCCGGACCGGAGGCTGGACAAGCTGGCTGAAATGTTCCAGCCGCAAAGAAAGGTCCCCACAACCTTCGAATTTACCGATATTGCCGGCATTGTGAAAGGCGCGAGCAAGGGGGAAGGACTGGGGAACAAATTCCTTTCCCACATTCGCCAAGTGGATGCCATCTGCCATGTCGTCCGCTGTTTTGATGACGAGAACATCACCCATGTTTCCGGAAAGGTCGATCCCGTTTCCGACATCGAAACGATCAATCTGGAACTGATATTGGCCGATCTGGAACTGGTCGACAAAAGGATCGCCAAAGTGGAAAAGCTGGCGAAACAAAAGGACAAAAAGGCGATGGCGGAATTTGAAGTGTTGTCCATGCTGAAAGACGCCTTCGAAAAGGAGCTGCCCGCCAGGACGATCGAATTCAATGAAGAACAGCTGAAAATCGTGAAGGGCTACCAATTGCTGACGATAAAGCCGGTCTTGTACGTGGCCAACGTCGGCGAAGATGATCTGTTGGATTCCGACAGAAACGAGTATGTCCGGCAAGTGAAGGCTTACGCGGAAAAGGATCACGCCGAAGTTGTCGTCATCTGCGCAAAGATCGAGGCGGAAATCGCCGAATTGGACGGTGAAGAAAAATCATCCTTTTTAAAGGAGCTGGGCATTGAGCAGTCCGGTTTGGACCAGATGATTCAAAAGGCCTATCATTTGCTGGGGTTGGCCACCTTCTTCACGGCAGGTGCCCCGGAGGTAAGGGCGTGGACCTTCAAAAAGGGGATGACAGCCCCCCAGTGCGCCGGCATCATCCATTCCGATTTCGAAAAGGGCTTTATCCGGGCGGAAACCGTCTCCTATGAAGACTTGATGGCCTGCGGATCGATGGCTGCCGCCAGGGAAGCGGGAAAAGTCCGGCTGGAAGGAAAGGATTACCTCGTTCAGGACGGGGACATTATCCATTTCCGTTTTAACGTTTGAAAATGTCACCGCCGGGACATCCCCTGAAAATGTCAACCCCGGAAAAGTTGACATGAAAAAATCAATCCAAGGCTCGGGGCGGGGGCGTATGGCGGCAAAATTTTCGGCCGATCTTTTCATGGGCCGCCGCGAAATGTTGTACACCCGGGAACAATATGATATAATGGTTAATCGTGAGTAATGAGATATTGCTCCTTGCTCTTTTTATAAGAGCCTTATGTCCAAAAGGAGGTGAACGTCCGTGAGAAAGTACGAGATTTTGTACATCATCCGTCCGGATATTGATGAGGAAGGGAAAAAGACGCTCGTTGAACGTTTTGACAACGTTTTGAAAGAAAACGGCGCCGAAATCATTGAATCCAAAGAATGGGGAAGACGCCGCCTGGCTTATGAAATCAAAAAATACCGGGACGGCATTTACCACCTTATCAATCTCAGGTCGGAACCGAAAGCCGTTCAAGAATTCGACCGGCTGGCGAAAATTAACGATGACATCATTCGGCACATGATCGTTAAACTGGAAGACTGAGATCCGCAAATGTTTCACGTGGAACATTCCGAAGGAAGGAGTTGATTCTGATGTTGAACCGGGTTGTTCTTGTCGGGCGGCTGACGAAGGATCCCGATCTGCGCTATACGCCCAACGGGATTCCCGTGGCTACTTTCACCCTGGCCGTGAACCGGACATACACGAACCGGCAAGGAGACAGGGAAACGGATTTTATTAATTGCGTCGTCTGGAGAAAGCAGGCGGAAAACGTCGCCAACTATTTGAAAAAAGGAAGTTTGGCGGGCGTCGACGGCCGGCTGCAGACAAGAAATTACGAAGCGCAAGACGGCAGGAGAGTGTATGTGACGGAAGTTGTGGCGGACAGCGTGCAATTTTTGGAGCCGAGAGCCGTTTCCGCAAGCCGGGAAAGCTCGCAAAGCTTTGGCGACCCGTTCGGTTCCAGTCAGAATCAACCCAAGCCTTCGGATGACCCGTTTCGAAACGATGAGCCGTTTTTTGATGACGGCGAACCTATCGATGTTTCCGACGATGATTTGCCGTTCTAAATCAATCCTGAGAAAAGGGGTGAACAGAGCATGGCAGCCCGAAAAGCGCGCGCGAAACGGAAAAAGGTTTGCTATTTTACGGCGAACGGAATCACCTACATTGACTATAAAGACGTCGATCTTTTGAAGAAATTCATTTCCGAACGGGGAAAGATCTTGCCCCGCCGTGTGACCGGAACGAGCGCGAAATATCAAAGAATGCTGACGAAAGCCATCAAAAGGGCACGGCAAATGGCGCTTCTTCCATATGTTGCGGATGACAAATAATCCGAGGAACGGCGTCCGAGCCGTTTGGAACCAAGCTGACTCCACTTGATCAAGAGTCAGCTTTTTCATTTGCCGAAAATGCGGAAACCCGCCGGAATGGAAATGGGAAAGGGCATTCCATAATGAGCTTGAAGGAGTATAATAATATCGATAAAATAAAAAACATACACCTTTTCAGTCCCTTTCATTGAAAAAGATTTTTCTGCCGGACAGATAAATGAGGTGTTCCAGTGAAAACGAAACAGATTGCCGAAGGCGCCTTATGTTTGGCCTTTTACGCTTTGCTTGTCTTCCTGTTTGTCTATCTCCCCGTGGTCGGGACGATCGCAACTTTTTTCTCTGCGGTTCCTTTCATCTATTTGACGGCGAAGTACGGCTGGAAATTCGGGGGATTCTTTTTCCTCGGATCCCTCGCGGTATCCTTTATGATCGGTTCATTTGCGTCCCTTCCGGTCACTGTCCTGTTCGGCTTGACCGGTACGGTTGCCGGCTGGACGATCCATGCGAAAAAGGGGCGCGGCGTCATCTTTGCGTGTTCCGTGCTTGCGTTTTTATTGAATCTCATCGCCCAATACGCGGCCGCGGCCGTTTTCTTCCATTGGAATGCGATTGAGGAAATGAAGGATATGATCGACGAATCGGTGGAAATGACGGAGAAAATCATGCGGGCAACGGGACAGAATATGGATGATGCCCAATACGACCAGCTTCTGCAATTGTCCCAATTGTTTTCGGTGCTTCTTCCTTCCTTTTTCGTCATCATTTCGGCGGCCATGGTGCTGATCATCCAATGGGTTTCTTTTCCGGCGGTCCGAAGGATGGGAATCGAGATCCCTAAGGCCGTTCCCTTCCGGGAATTGAGCTTCCCGAAAAGCATCATCTGGTATTATTTGGCCGTACTGGTCCTTTCCCTTTTTGTGGAGACGGATGCAAGTTCTTTTCTTTATCAGGCGGTAACGAACCTTTCATACATCCTGCAATTGGTTTTTACCGTACAGGGCGCCGCCTTTCTTTTCTTTTTCTTTCATGCGCGGAAAGTATCCAAGGCCGTCCCGGCGGTATTGACGATCCTTTGCCTTTTAAATCCCTTGTTTTTGTTGATTCTGCGCATTGTAGGGATCATGGATCTCGGATTCGATTTGCGGTCGAAAATCAGACCGCAGAGGTGACGGGAGGAATGGCGGCCTCTCGGGCCCAAGGCCGGCAAAAGACGAAGGGAGGCCGTCTGCCGGCAAAATCGATCGCCGGATTCCTTTACTCTCTTTTGAAAGCATTTTAGGAGTTGGAACATATGCCTTCATTATTACGAAAAAGCCAAATTCGCATGCTGATTTTCGCCCAGTCCCTGGCGATGTTCAGTTTTTTCCTTTTCTTCGCCTTCGACCGATGGGCAGTCAGCGCCGCAGGGTTCATCCTGTATCTCCTTTTCGCATTTCTTCTGCTGAAACGGGACAGATGGTACCGGAAAGAAGTGGAAGAATATATTTCCGTGCTTTCCTACCGACTGAAAAAAGTCGGCGAGGAAGCCTTGCTGGAAATGCCGATCGGCATCCTGCTGATTAACGACGATTACGATATCGAATGGGCGAATCCGTACATGGCTTCCTGCTTCAAGGAAGAATCTTTGGTGGGCCGTTCGCTGTATGACGTGGCGGACGATTTGATCCCGCTCCTGAAAAAAGAAGAGGAAACGGGAACGGTTGATTTATCGGGCCGGAAGTATAAGGTGATTTATAAAAAGGAAGAAAGGCTGCTTTACTTCTTCGATATCACCGAACAGGCTGCCCTGGAAAAAATGTACCAGGAAGAAAAGCCGGTCATCGGCATCATCTTTTTGGACAATTACGATGAAGTCACCCAGGCGATGGATGACCAGGAACGGGGAAGCTTAAACAACCGGATCGCTTCCTTGCTGAATGAATGGGCCCAGGATCAGGGGGTTTTCCTGAAACGGGTTTCTTCCGACCGCTATGTCGCCTTTCTTAACGAAAAGATCCTGGCGAACCTGGAGGAAAACAAATTTTCCATCCTGGACTTCGTAAGGGAATCCACTTCCAAAAACAAAACCCCCATCACATTAAGCATCGGCATCGGTTCCGGCGTTTCCTCCCTGCCCGAATTGGGGGTGCTCGCCCAGTCAAGTCTGGACTTGGCCCTCGGACGGGGCGGGGATCAAGCGGCGATCAAACTTCCCAACGGCCGGGTGAAGTTTTACGGGGGAAAAACGAATCCGATGGAGAAGCGGACGCGGGTAAGGGCGCGGGTCATTTCCCACGCCTTGCGGGAATTGATCCTGGAAAGTTCGCGCATCTTCATTATGGGCCACAAATACCCCGACATGGACGCCATGGGGGCATCCATCGGTCTGTTAAATATTGCCCGCATGAATAATAAGGAAGCATATGTTATACTAGATGAACAGAAAATCGATTCGGGCGTGCGAAAATTGCTGGCGGACATCAAACAGCATCCCGAGCTCGGGCCCAGACTGATTTCTCCCGAGAGGGCGCTGGACGTCATCGAGCAAAAATCCCTTTTGATCGTTGTCGACACCCATAAACCGTCCCTTGTCATCGAAGAAAAACTGGCCCACCGGATTGACAGGATCGTCGTCATCGACCACCACCGGAGAAGCGAGGAATTTTTCAAAAATCCGTTGCTCGTCTATATGGAACCTTATGCCTCATCCACTTCGGAACTGGTTACCGAAATTTTGGAATACCAGCCGAATCCGAAAATCGAAATGCTGGAAGCGACGGCCCTGTTGGCGGGGATTATCGTCGATACGAAGAGCTTTACCTTGAGGACGGGATCAAGGACCTTCGACGCCGCTTCCTTTCTCCGCTCGAAGGGTGCCGATACGATCCTGGTCCAGAAATACTTTAAAGAAGACGTGGAATCGTATTTGAAACGGGCGAGATTGATCGAAAAGGCCAAGTTTTACCCCCGGGGCATCGCCGTGGCCAAAGGGGATCCTTCCGTACGATACAGCCAGGTTCTGATCGCCCAGACCGCCGATACGCTGCTGATGATGGAAGATGTGGACGCGTCCTTTGTCATTTCCGAACGGTCCGATCAAACGGTTGCCATCAGCGCCCGTTCCCTCGGAAAAATCAATGTGCAGCTTATCATGGAACAGCTGGACGGCGGGGGCCACTTGACGAACGCGGCCACCCAGCTCCGCGATGTTTCCGTGGACGAAGCGGAACGGATGCTCTTGAAAGCGATCGATGATTATTTTGAAGGGGGAAAGCAGGAATGAAGGTCATTTTTTTGAAAGACGTGAAAGGCAAAGGAAAAAAGGGAGAAGTGAAAAACGTGGCGGACGGCTACGCCCAAAACTACCTCATTAAAAACGGGCTGGCCGTTGAAGCGACGGAAGCGAATCTGAAAACATGGGAAGCGAAAAAGAGGAAAGAGCAAAAATTGGCTGAACAGGAATTGGAAGAAGCGAAAAAATTAAAAGAAACCTTGGAGAAGCTTACGGTGGAATTGAAGGCGAAGGCGGGCGAAGGCGGAAGGTTGTTCGGCTCCATCACTTCCAAACAGATTGCAGAGCATTTGGAAGGGAAAAAGGGAATCAAAATCGATAAAAGGAAGATCGATTTAAAGGAACCGATCCGTTCTTTAGGCTATACAAAAGTTCCGGTCAAGCTCCATCCCCAGGTGACGGCCGAACTGAAGATCCAGATCCGGGAAGAAGGCGAATAATGGCCTCCGGATCCCTTATGGCTGCAAAGGGTTCTTGGGCATACAAAAATTACTTCGCAAAAAGGCCGGTTTCGAATAAGTGGATTCGACGGTCTGAAAAACGTCATTTGTTTACTTCGTCGCAATAAAACCGGTTCCGAATACCATGGATGCACGGGGGTAGCCTGAGAAATGAACGATCTTTTAATCGACCGCACACCTCCTCAAAACATAGAAGCGGAGCAAGCCGTTTTGGGGGCCATCTTCCTCGAGCCGGAGTCCATCCATATTGCCGCGGAACGGCTGCTTCCCGAAGATTTTTACCGCACCGCCCACCAAATCATCTTTCAGACCATGCTCAAGCTCCATGACCAGGGGAAGGCCGTCGACATCATTACCGTCACCGAAGAACTGGCCGCCGCCAAACAGCTGGAAGCGGCCGGCGGGGTATCCTATCTGACCGATTTGGCCGCTTCCGTCCCCACCGCGGCCAACATCGATTACTACGCCGGGATCGTCCAGGAAAAGTCCTTGCTGCGCCGGCTGATCCGCGCCGCATCGACGATCGCCCAGGAAGGATACACCCGGGAAGACGATGTGGAAGATCTGCTGGCCGATGCGGAACGAAGGATCCTCGAAGTTTCCCAGCGGAGGAATGTCGGCTCCTTTCAAAATATACGGGACGTGCTCGTCCGCACCTACGATAAAATCGAAAAACTGCATAACCGGAAAGGGGACATCACCGGGATCCCGACCGGGTTTATCGAATTGGACCGGATGACGGCGGGGCTGCAAAAAAACGATTTGATCATCGTCGCCGCCAGGCCGTCGGTCGGGAAGACCGCCTTCGCCCTCAATATCGCCCAAAATGTGGCGACGAAAACGGATGAAAATGTGGCGATATTTTCGTTGGAAATGGGGGCGGAGCAGCTGGTGATGCGGATGCTCTGCTCGGAAGGCAACATCAATTCGCAAAATTTGCGGACGGGCCGGCTGACGGACGAAGATTGGAAAAAATTGACCATGGCGATGGGGAGCTTGTCCAATGCGGGAATTTTTATCGATGACACCCCGGCGATCCGGGTTTCCGAAATCCGGGCCAAATGCCGCCGGTTGAAGCAGGAACACGGCTTGGGCCTGGTGATCATCGACTATTTGCAATTGATCCAGGGCAGCGGACGGGTCAAGGAAAACCGCCAACAGGAAGTCTCGGAGATCTCCCGGTCGTTGAAGGCCCTTGCCCGGGAACTGGAAGTGCCCGTCATCGCCCTTTCCCAGTTGTCCAGGGGAGTCGAACAGCGGCAGGACAAACGTCCGATGATGTCGGACATCCGGGAGTCGGGAAGCATCGAGCAAGACGCGGATATTGTCGCCTTCCTGTACCGGGACGATTATTACAACAAGGATTCCGAAAATAAAAACATCATCGAGATTATCATCGCCAAGCAGAGAAACGGTCCGGTCGGCACCATCCAATTGGCCTTCGCCAAGGAATACAATAAGTTCGTCAACCTCGACCGCCGTTATGAGGAGGCCTCCATTCCCCCGGGGGCTTAAAGCATACATCCGTTGGATTTTTCCAACGGGTTTTTTGTTTTTGGCCGGCAGAACCCGGACCGCCGTCGAATAAATACGAACATTTTACCCATAATATCCATATATTGTTCGTTTTTGATATTGACTTTCCCGGGGCGGGTGGTAAACTATTCATGTCGAGAGGATCCGAAAAAATGCCTTGCAAGGCCGCGGAAAAATCTCCCGTTTATCGGAAGGAAGGAACGCCGGACCGTGAAAGGGCGCTTGGAAATTTAAAATTTTGAAGGGGTGCAAAAATGACTTCAGTCGTCGTTGTCGGAACCCAATGGGGCGATGAAGGAAAGGGAAAGATTACCGATTTTTTGGCGGAAAGGGCCGATGTCATCGTCCGTTATCAGGGCGGGGACAATGCGGGCCATACGATCCGGTTTCAGGGAAAAACCTTGAAGCTTCACCTCATTCCTTCGGGGATTTGTTATCCCGACAAATTATGCGTCATCAGCAACGGGGTTGTCATCAATCCGAAAACATTGAACAATGAGCTGGAATATCTCAAGAAGGAAAAGATTCCGGCGAACCGGCTGCGGATCAGCAATCGGGCCCATCTGATCATGCCTTACCATCTTCTTTTGGATGAACTGGAAGAAAAAAGCAAGGGCGCATCCCAAGTCGGAACGACAAAAAAAGGGATCGGGCCCGCATACACGGACAAAATTTCCCGCAACGGAATCCGGATGATCGACTTGCTGGACAAAGAAACCTTCTATGAAAAGCTGAGCCGGCAAATCGAGGCCAAAAACCGGCTGCTCGAAAGATTATACGGCGCCGAAGGGTTCTCCTTGCAAGAGGTCTTTGAAGAATACTACGAATACGGACAAAAACTGAAAGAATATGTTTGTGACACCTCCAAATTGATCAATGAGGAGATGGAAAAGGGAAAACGGGTCCTTTTTGAAGGGGCCCAAGGCACGATGCTGGATATCGACCACGGGACCTATCCCTATGTCACCTCCTCAAATCCGGTGGCGGCCGGGGCGGCGGCCGGCGCCGGGGTCGGGCCCGGCAAAATCAATGAAGTGGTTGGCGTGGCAAAAGCCTACACGACCAGGGTGGGAGAGGGCCCCTTTCCGACGGAGATCACCGGAAAGACGGCCGAGGCCATTCGCGAGGCGGGACGGGAATACGGGACGACAACGGGAAGGCCGAGAAGGATCGGCTGGTTTGATTGCGTCGTCGTAAAGCATGCGAAAAGGGTGAACGGCATTACCGCATTGTCTTTGAATTCCGTCGACGTCCTGACCGGCATTGATCCCGTAAAAATTGCCGTGGCCTATGAATACAAAGGGCGGCGAATGGACGAATTTCCGGCGAGCCTGAAACAGCTGTCGGAATGCGAACCGGTATACGAAGAACTTCCCGGCTGGACGGAAGATCTGTCCGGATGCCGTTCCTTGGAAGAACTGCCGGAAAACGCGAGAAAATATATCGAACGCATTTCGGAATTAACCGGCATTCCCTTGGCCATTTTTTCGACAGGCCCCGACCGGGCGCAGACGAATGTTGTAAAAAAAATCTTCAAATAATGGGAAAAACTGCCTGGTGCATGATTTACACCGGGCAGTTTTTTATGGAAATTAACAAAGAAAATATATTCATGTAAAGAAAGGAAACAAAATGTAATATAAATGTAATATTTTTATCCTCCGTGAAAAGATAAAAGGCGAGAAGGAACGGTTATTAAACATTGAAACTGGGAAAATAGAAACAATAAATCGTCACGCAGGCCGGATTTTGTAAAAATATGGTTATAATTATACATTTGCTTTACAAAATGAAAACGAACAAGCTGTACGGAAGGAATTTGTGGTACATTTAAAAAAAATATTTTTAGAGCGTTTCAGATTATTTTGGGAGGAAAAAGAATGGGTTTTCACCTTCTGGAGAACATCTCCAAAATAACTGAAAGAGCGGAAAGGATTCGTGCCCAATCGGCCAGTACCGCGAAAAAAACCCTCATCGCGACAATTGTCATGTCCACGATTTCCATACATACCTCTTTTGCCGCAGCGAACGACATGAATAAAGTCACAAAACTAAAAACGATCTATCACGTTTACGTCAATGATCATTATTTGGGCGCCGTTTCCGACAAGAACCGGGTGGAAGCGTTCATCAACGAAAAGATGGAAAAGATCAAGGAGAAGTACAAAGGCTTCGATTTCACCTACAAGACGGATGAAGTGGCCTTCGTTCCGGAGCAGATTTTCCGTAACACTGCCGTAGAGAACGAAGAGGTTTTGTCCGAAATTGACAAAGAATATCAAATCCAAGTGGAAGCCGTTGCCTTGAAAATCGACGGAAAAATCGTCTCTTATTTGGAAAATTTGGAAAAGGTCGACGAAGCCATTGAAAAATTGAAATTGCAGTATGTGTCCAAAGAAGATTTGGAAAAGATCGAAAAGTTGAAAAACGCGAAAGGGCCTTTGCCCGCATTGAAAAAAGGTGAAAGCCGCTTATTAGACGTCAAACTTTCGAGAAATGTTACAGTTTCTTTGGAAAAAGTGAAACCCGAACAGGTCCTTTCGGTGGATGACACCGTGAAGCTGTTGCAAAAAGGAACATTGGAGGAACGGAAATACACCGTACAGGAAGGCGATGTTTTAGGAACGATCGCCGAAAAGCACGGTTTGAAATTAAAACAGCTGTTGGAATTGAATCCGGGAATCAAGGAAGATACCCTGCTGCAAATCGGCGATCAGCTGAACGTAACGGTGAAAAAGCCCTATTTGGATGTCGTTGTTGAAAAAGAAGTGTATGCCGAAGAAAAGATCCCGTATGAACGGAAGGTCATCGAAGATTCCTCCATGTACAAAGGGGATACGAAAGTCGTCCAGGAGGGCTCCGAAGGGAAACGGGCCGTCACCTATGTCGTCAGCGAGAGGAACGGGCGGGAGATCGCCAGGAAGGAAAAGGGCGAGAAGATCTTGAAACAGCCCGTTGCTTATATCGTCCGTAAAGGCACGAAGGTCATTCCCTCCCGCGGCACGGGAAATTTCGCCTGGCCGACGAACGGCGGTTACATATCCAGCCACGTCGGATACCGGTGGGGCCAGTTCCATAAGGGAATCGATATCGCAAGGCCTTATGACCGAATCATTCGGGCCGCCGATAACGGCGTCGTCGTTTCCGCGGGGTGGGACGGCGGTTATGGAAACAAAATTGTCATCGACCATCGCAACGGTTTTCGCACCGTATACGCCCATCTGGCCTCGATCAATGTCAGGGTGGGGAAGACGGTGGCCCGGGGCGCGAAGATCGGCGTGATGGGAAGCACCGGGGATTCCACCGGCGTGCACCTGCACTTTGAAGTTTACAAAAACGGCGCCTTGCAAAATCCGCTGAATTATTTAAGATAGAGGTTAGAGGAAGAGGGATAAGCTGCTTCAAAAAGCCGCATGGCGGGCTTTTAAGCAGCTTTTTCTTTTGAGGGGATCCTCCCGCCGGAAAACATCTTTTCCGGCGGGGTTTTGCCTTTGACGCTTGTTCCCGTCCCTCCGGGGCGGCGGAATCCGCCCGTGCGGGATTTGGCAAGTGGATCGGGATGGCGGGGAAAAGACGGGGTCCGTCCTAGGAGATACGGAGGAATCTCCCCCGGTGTCCTTGGCCGCCGCGGGGCGCTTTTTCGGGAAATCTTAAACCGGACCCCCGGGACGCATCTTCATGGACGGGAAAATCTTCGTCAATCCATTTCCTTTTCCGACAAAAAATATTTCCCAGGAAAAGCCACCGCCGCCATAAGGCGTAATGAATAAAATATCAAAGATTTCCCGTTATTTCTCGGGAAATAATTTTGCAATCATTGTACAATCATTGATGGAGAGGATTCGACAATCTTTCTCCGGGTTCGGGTAAGAACCCGGCGAATCCTTTCCTCCCGGAACGGGATGAAAACAATTGGCAGGAAGAATTCTTTTCCGGAAAGATGCAAAGCATCACGAATTCGTGATAAAGTAATAAAAAAGAAGCTTCGATTTTTCCCTTCAGAGATCAAGGATTATTGATAGAAACGGATCCGAGGAAAGGAGAAGGTGGCATGGCCAAAAAGATTCTGGTTGTGGACGACGAGAAGCCGATTGCCGATATTCTGCAGTTCAATTTGAAAAAGGAAGGCTACGACGTTTATTGCGCCTATGACGGGGAAGAAGCGCTGAAAATGGTGGAAGAAATAAAGCCGGACCTGATCCTTCTCGACATCATGCTGCCCGAAAAGGACGGCATGGAAGTGTGCCGCGAGGTGAGGAAAAAATATGAAATGCCCATCATCATGCTGACCGCCAAAGATTCGGAAATCGACAAGGTGCTGGGGCTGGAACTGGGCGCCGATGATTACGTGACGAAACCTTTCGGGACGAGGGAACTTTTGGCCAGGGTGAAAGCGAACTTGCGCCGGCACCAGCAAGCGGCGGCAGCAAACGGCGAGGAGGAAGAGTCCAACGAGCTTGCCATCGGTTCCCTGGTGATCCACCCCGATGCCTACATGGTCTCCAAAAGGGGGGAACCGATCGAGCTCACCCACCGGGAGTTTGAACTTCTGTATTACCTGGCCAAGCATATCGGGCAGGTCATGACGCGGGAACATTTGCTGCAGACGGTCTGGGGTTATGATTATTTCGGGGATGTCCGCACCGTCGACGTCACCGTGCGCCGCTTGCGGGAAAAAATCGAGGACAATCCGAGCCATCCGGCGTGGCTGGTCACGAGAAGAGGGGTCGGCTATTATTTGCGGAATCCCGAACAGGAGTAAAAGAAAACGATGCGGAAATTGAATCTTTTCACTTCCATACGCTTGAAATTCATCCTCTTTTTTGTTCTTTTGATCCTGATTGCCATGCAGATTATCGGCGTGTATTTTGTTCGGGAATTGGAAACGAAATTGACCGAGAATTTTAAGGAATCCATTTTAAGCCGGGTGAAATTCCTCACCTACAACGTGGAACAGGAATTTATGAAGGCGCGGGTGGACAGCGGCCAGCTTTCCCTGGAACTGGCCATTGACAAGATATTGAAGGAAAACACTTCATCGGACATCAACGAAATCCGGGTCATCGACAAGAACATGCGGGTGATCGGCACGTCCGACGAAAACAATGAAGACATCGTCGGCCAAAGGATGACGGACGTCCTGGCCACCCGCGCCTTCGCCACGGAAGAGAACATCGACCAGCTGGTCATCGACCCGAATAACGGCAGGACATGGGTCCTTTACGTGCCGATCAAGGTCCGGAACAATGTGGAAGGATTAATTTATTTGGAAGGAAAGATCGAAAAGGTTTTTGACCAAATCCAGGTCATCAACGGGGTGCTGGCAAAGGGGACGGTGATCGCCTCGGGAATCACCGCCATTTTGGCCATTTTTGTCGCGCAGACGATCACCCGCCCCCTTTCGGATATGCGCAGCCAGGCCCAGGCGATGGCGAAGGGGAACTTTTCCCGGAAAGTCAAAGTTTACAGCCAGGACGAGATCGGCCAGCTGGCCCAAACCTTCAATTATTTGACGAAAAAACTCCAGGAAGAACAGGCGAAAACGGAAAGCGAAAAGCGGAAACTCTCCTCGGTTTTGGCCAACATGTCCGACGGGGTCATTTCGACGGACCGGAAGGGGAGAATCATTTTAATCAATGAATCGGCGGAAAAAATGCTGAACATTTCCAGGGATGACGTCATATCCAAACCGCTCCTTGCCGTCCTCGGAATCGAAGACCAATATTCCGTTGAAGACCTGTTTAATGAACAGGGTTCCCTGGTCCTCGATTACGGCACGAAAACAAAACCTTTAATTTTCAGGGCCAACTATTCCACCATCCAAAAGGAAACGGGCAAGGTAAATGGGTTGATCGTCGTTTTGCACGATATCACCGAGCAGGAAAAAATCGAAATGGAGCGGAGGGAATTCGTATATAACGTTTCCCATGAATTGCGCACTCCGCTGACGACGATGAAAAGTTATTTGGAGGCCCTTTCGGAAGGAGCGCTCCAGGATGAGAACCTCGCTCCGAAATTTTTAAAAGTCGCCCAGAATGAAACGGAACGGATGATCCGGCTTGTCAACGACCTGCTGCAATTGTCGAAGATCGACAGCAAGGATTACCGCCTCGACAAGGAATGGGTGGACTACATCCGCTTTTTGAACCGGGTCATCGACCGGTTTGAAATGACAAAGGATGAAAGCATCGTTTTCGTCCGCAGATTCCCGAAACAACCGGTCTATGCGGAAGTGGATGCGGACAAGATGACCCAGGTCTTGGACAACATTATTTCCAACGCCATCAAATATTCCCCCGACGGCGGACAAGTCACGTTCAAAGTCGTCCTTTTTCAAAACTATATCGAGACGAGGATCAGCGATCAGGGGGTCGGAATTCCGAAGGAAAGCCTGGAGAAGATCTTCGAGCGGTTTTACCGGGTGGATAAGGCCCGTTCGCGTCAGCTGGGAGGGACCGGACTCGGGCTGGCCATCGCCAAGGAGCTGGTGGAAGCCCACGGCGGGAAAATTTGGGCGACGAGCGCGGAAGGGAAAGGAACGACCATCCATTTTACATTGCCCTATGATCGGGATCAGAAGGATGATTTTTCATGAACTGGGAAAAGATCAAATCGTGGATATTGGCGGGGCTCGTGGCCCTCAGCATCCTTCTCTTCTGGAATTTGGTTACCTTCCAGCAAAACTACGATTTCATCAGCCAGAATAACTACATTAAAGAAGTCAACATCAGCGAAAAAAGGGAGATCAAAGATTTGATTTTTCCCAATAAAATCATCGTCCAAACGAAGGATGGGGCCTATGAGGGGACGGAAAACATCGCCCACATCAAACCGGTGATGGAGAAAATCCGGGAATGGACCTTCTATGATTTTCAGGAGCAGGAACAAAACAAAGATTTATTCCAAAAGGGAAACCGGCAGGAAATGGTGTTTTTGAAGTTCCCGGATATCGTTCCCTTTGATTTGTTGAAATCCCTGTTTAACATTGAAGCGAGGCGGCTGCCGACGGGGACTTTCCAGTACATGATCGTCAATCCCGGGGAACTGGAAGAAAACGAGGGGACTATCTATTTTTCCTCGGCGGATTTCCAATTCCTTGTCAAAAGCCGGGTCCGCCACCCGCACATGAAGGATTTTTCGGAAGTCGTCTCCGGGTTCCGAAAAAAGGCGATCCCTTATCTTTCCTATGAAAAAAAGGACGGATCGCGGCTGTTTGTCCCTGAAAATCAAGTGCGTCTGAACGATTACCAATACTATCCGAAATATTATGATTTGAGGTTGTTCATCAACGCGCTGTTTTCCGATCCGAGTTTTGTCACGAGAAACGGAAACCGGTATACGGACGTCTCCAGTGTGCTCGATGACTATCCGGACATGAGGAAACTCGTCTTTGTGAACACGACGGTCACCCTGGATTCTTCCATGTCCGCCGGCGACGTGCTGCAGGGAAGCATCCAATTCGTCAACGGGCACAGCGGATGGACCGACCATTATTATTACTCGGGGATCAATCAATCCTCCCGGGAAGTGTCCTATCAATTATATTTGGACGATTTCCCCGCCATCAACGAAAACGGCCTGAGCCGGATCACTTTAGTGACGGGGAAAAATGGGGTATATTCGTATCAAAGGCCCTATTTCAGCCTCGACATTTCCTTCAACCCGGGCAACCGGACGTACACTCTGTCTTCGGGAAGGGATGTCCTGGATTATTTGCTGGAGAGAAAGAGTCCGGAGATCGAAAATGTGGATGACATCATCATCGGGTATCAATTGGTGAAAAACAGCGATGATCCCCTCATTCAATTCATCCCTTCATGGTTCTACCGTCTGGAGGATCATTTTGTCCCGGTGACGGAGGAAGAATTGGGAGGGGAAAGGTAATGGATTGGAGCAGGGCAAAGACGATTTTCATCATCACCTTTTTGATTCTCAACATTTTTCTCGGGGTCCAGCTGATCATGCAAAAAAACCAAAACAAATTTGATTTGATCAAGGAAACTTCCATCGAGGAACGGTTGAAGGCCGATGAGATTACCTTTCCCGAGCTTCCTCAGGAACCGACGGAAGGGACATATGTGGAAGCGGAAGAGAAGATGTTTCGGGAGGATGAATTGGCCTTTTTAAGGGGACAGGATATCGATCTGTCCGGGGGAACGACGGTTTTGAGCACCCTGAAGGATCCCTATCCCTTGAAAAAGGACTGGCAGGAAAAGGACGCGAACGAATTCGTGTTGAACTACGTCTATAAAGGGGACGAGTACGTCTTCGGCGAATTCAGGGAAGATGAAAATCAAATCATCTATTACCAAACCTACAATAATTTCCCCTTTTTTAAAAATTCGAGCGGGCAGCTGGTTTTGACGCTGAACAACAATAACGAAATCGTCTCTTATCGGCAAACGATGCTGGATCATGTGAAAGAGTTGAAAAAACAGGAACTGCTGACCGCCTATGAAGCGCTCGTCACCCTTTACAATAAAAGACTGTTAAGAAGCGGGAACAAAATCACAAAAGTGGAAATCGGCTATTATACCCTGGTTCCCGTAAGGAGTTCCCAGCTGCTCGCCCCGACTTGGCGGTTTTCGGTGGAGGGCGAGGACGATTTGTTCGTCAATGCGGTGGAAGGCCACGCCTTTTCCGAAACGGAGAGCAAAAAATTGGAGTGATGCCCGGCAGGGCGAAAGCGGCCATCGGAAGGATTCCCTTTCGGAGGAACGATTGGCCCGCCCGGAAGATGCCGGCACGGGGTCTTTTCCGTCCGGGGAGCTGCCCGGAAAAAGCCGGGGGAAAGGCTTTTACCCGACCGGAACGCGCGAAGCGGGATCGGTCGCCCTCCCGCCGGGGCTGAGGATGGGAAGGATTCGGAGACGGGAGGAGAATTTTCCCCATTCTTTTTTGGCGCAAGCGTGGTTTTTCCGCAGGAGACCTCCGGAAACGGGGCCGGATTTTTCCGCCATTTTTGGAGGCCGGCCCGCTCTTTTTTGCGGATGCGGTTGAAAAATTCTTTGGGGGAAGATGGAAGGGCCGGCAAGATCCCCGTTTCCGGCGGACGACAGAGAAACCGAATGATTGGAGAGTGAGTTCCCATGGCATTGAGTTTCAGCGTTTTGGCAAGCGGAAGCACGGGAAACGCCATCTATGTGGAGACGGAGCGGCATTCTTTCCTGGTGGATGCGGGATTGAGCGGAAAACAGATGGAACAATTGCTCCGCCAAATCGGCCGGGATCCGAAAAATTTGACCGGGATTTTGGTCACCCATGAACATAAGGACCATATTACGGGTGTCGGCATCCTTGCGAGGAAATATCAATTGCCGGTGTACGCCAACGAAAAAACTTGGAAGGCGATGGAACCGTTGATCGGGGAGATCCCCAAAGAAAACAAATTTATTTTTCCGATGGAATCGGTCCTCTCCTTCGGCGGCCTGGACATCGAATCCTTCGGTGTCTCCCACGATGCGGCGGAACCGATGTTTTACATATTCCATCACGACGGAAAAAAATTGGCGATTATTACCGATACCGGGTATGTCAGCAGCCGGATGAAGGGCATGATTAAGGATGCGGATACATATGTTTTTGAAACGAACCACGATGTGGAAATGCTGAGAATGGGAAAATATCCGTGGAACATCAAAAGGAGGATTTTAAGCGACATCGGCCACGTTTCCAACGAAGAAGCCGCCTTGGCGATGGCCGATTGCATCGGGGACAAAACGAAGCGAATTTATCTCGCCCATTTAAGCAAAGATAACAATATGAAGGAATTGGCCAGGATGTCCGTTTCGCAAATTTTGCAAAAGAAAGGATACGATGTCGGGGGAAGGATCCTGCTTTGCGATACCGACCCGAAAATCCCGACTCCCTTGACAGCCGTGTAACATTTTTAGAAAAAATGTCCAATTCATACTATAATGGTATTGGCCCGGAATCTGCCCGATACACCTGTTGGGAGGGAAGAAAAGATGGGTTATTACGATGAGCATTACGATTATGGGAAGGAAAATCCGGAAAGGAAGCCGAGGGGCGGGTATTTTTTGGCCAGCCTGCTCGGGGCCGTCATCGGCGCCGCCATTATTTTTTTCGCCATTCCCTTCCTGATGAGACAGGATTGGTTTCCGTTCCCGCAGGATGATGCCTCCGTCACCGAGAACGCCGGAAGCGGAGGGACGATTAACCGCAGCGTCTCCGTCGATGTGAATACGGATATTACAAAAGCGGTGGAAAAGGTCAGCGATACGGTGGTCGGGATTACCAATATCCAAAACAGCGACATCTGGCTCGATTCCCAACCGGGCGGCACCGGTTCCGGCGTGATTTATAAAAAGGCCGGCGGAAAAGCCTATATCGTCACCAATTATCATGTGGTGGAAGGGGCGAACCGGCTGGAAGTCACCCTGCCGGACGAGACGAAACTGGCCGCCCGGCTGGTCGGCAGCGATATGTGGACCGATCTGGCGGTTGTCGAAGTGGACGGCAGCAAAATCAAAAATGTGGCCGAGTTCGGGAATTCGGACAAATTGAAACTGGGCGAACCGGTCATTGCCATCGGGAACCCTTTGGGCCTCAATTTCGCCGGGTCGGTTACCCAGGGCATCATATCCGGAATCAACCGCACCGTTCCCCTCGATTTTAACGGCGATGGAGTGCCTGATTGGAACGCGGAAGTCATCCAGACCGACGCGGCCATCAATCCGGGAAACAGCGGCGGCGCTTTGGCGAACATTTCCGGACAGGTCGTCGGCATCAATTCCATGAAGATCGCCCAGGAGGAAGTCGAAGGGATCGGCTTCGCCATTCCCATCAACTCGGTGATTCCCATCATTGAAGACATTGAAAAATACGGGGAAGTCAAAAGGCCGTACATGGGCGTGCAATTGCAGGATATCAGCGAAATCCCCGTCTATTATCAGGAACGGATGCTGAAGCTGCCGAGGGATGTCCATTACGGTCTGGTCATCGTCGATGTCGTTCCCAACAGCCCGGCGGATAAGGCCGGCTTGAGACGCTACGACGTCATCGTCAAATTGGACGGCAAAGAAGTGAAGGGGCTCATCGATCTGCGGAAACATCTGTATGTGGAAAAGGAAATCGGCGACAAGATGACCGTCGGATTTTACCGGGAAGGAAAATACCGGGAAGTGACATTGACGCTTTCGGAGGAAAGCTTATAACGATAAAAAGGCGGAAAGGGCCCGGGGCTCTTTCTGCTTTTTTTGGACAAAAAACGGGAAAAGGGGATGAGGGCGGATGATTTATTGCTGTGAAGACCATGCCGAATATGCCCTGGAGACGGTCATCAACGAAAGCGGCCGGCCTCCCGCTTTACAGCCCGTCGAAGAAAAGGAATTATTAACAAAGACCTGTGAATATTGTGGACAACCTGCCGTATATGTTGTGGCGAACGGATATTCCCATACAAAATATGGCCGGTAGTTGTGGAAATGTGGATAAGTCCTGTGGATATCTTGTTTATAAGGTGAGGAGAAACTGTGAATATCACGATATTGGCTGTTGGCAAACTGAAGGAAAAATATTTGCGGCAGGGCGTCGAAGAGTACCTGAAGCGGTTGTCGGGGTATGCCAAAATGGAGATGGCGGAAGTCCCGGATGAAAAGGCGCCGGAACATTTGAGCGAACGGGAAGCGGAGCAGGTCAAGGAGAGGGAAGGGAAGCGGCTTTTGGCCAAGATCGGCGCTGATGCTTACGTCATCGCCTTGGCCATTGACGGGAAAATGAAAACCTCGGAAGAGTTCGCCGCCCACCTCGATGCCCTTGCGACCCGCGGGAAGAGCCGGATCATCTTCGTCATCGGCGGCTCCCTCGGCCTCAGCCGGGCGGTGCTGGCCAGGGCCGACGAGCGGCTTTCCTTCTCGAAGATGACCTTCCCCCACCAGCTCATGCGCCTGATCCTGCTCGAGCAGATTTACCGCGCCTTCAAGATCAACCGGGGGGAACCGTACCATAAATAGAGGCAAAAATTTTTGCAAATATTGGGGAGATGGTTCTCATTCATATTATCTGTGGATAGACCATGTTCCGTTTCTTGATTGTTATACAAGAAATTCAAACTTTACAAGTTATACAGTTCGTCAAGTGGGAGAAGCATTGGATGGTTTCCGCCCAGATACTTTCAGTATGTTTAAAGCAAATTATTTGAATATGGCTATAAGTGGAACAGAACTCGCTACGGAGTTTGAGATTGCAACTAAAGGCATTTTTGAGCAGTTAGACTTTCGGGCAACTCATGTCGGAAATATTCCATTAAATCCTGATGTATTTGCTGAATCACCGTTAAATTATTCAGGGGTAATTGACACCAAAGCATATCGAAATTACAGCATAACTAATGACCATAGAAATCGCATGATTAATAACTATATACCAACTTATCAATCTCGATATGGCAATGTTCAATTCTTTATGTATGTTGGAGATGGATTTGGAAGCAACATTGACTCACAAATACAAAACATTGCTCAAAGAACAGAGGTAAATGGATGCGTAATAACAGCTCGGAATTTAATTAGACTGTTAAAGCTGATGATAAAATCCCCAATATAGCCGGAATAAAATTCCCCACTTACAATAGAACCATAGTGTCAATGAGAAGAGCTATGGTTCATGATTTCGAGAGGGGAATTTTTCATGATCAAAGAGATGTACGAAAGGGGAATGAGTATTTCCGATATCGCGAGGGAATTGGGGATCGACCGGAAAACCGTCCGAATTATATGCAGGATGCCTTGCTTGAGGAGATTCGCGGGATTCTTCATGCTCCAAACAAGCAAACGGCGCGGCTGTTATTGAAACAAGTGCTGGCCAAATGGGAAGAAAAAGCCCCAAAAGCCATGCAAATCCTTGAAGAGGGCTTCGAAGATGCCACGGTTGTATTGGACTATCCGAATCATTACCGGCGGCGTTTGCGTACGACCAACGGGATGAAACGGTTGAACGAAGAAATTCGACGCAGAGAACGAGTGATCCGCATTTTTCCGAATCGGGAATCGGTGTATCGCCTCGTAGGTACCGTATTGATCGAAATCGATGAAAAATGGATGACGGGACGTAAATACTTAGATCTGACTATTGGCGTGGCAGAAAAGGAAAGAGCAAGAAGCACGATGGGTAAATCGGGAGGATCTGGTGATCAAGAGAGTGAGTTAACTTCTACACCGGGTCAAGGAGAACTTGGAATGCCTAGCGAGGATATGTCGCGAAAGCTCCTTGACACGCCTGTTCCTTGACAATATGATGTTTTATCTGGAAGGAAACTGTCAAGGAGTATTGCCAGGCTTTTCTACATATACGTCAAGTTATCAGGTCCATGTTATTTATCAAAGGAGAATTTACACAATAATTTGGACTTGACCCCTCAGGGAGTTTATGTAAATTAATTTTATAATATTCAAAAATATTAATCTATTTTTTAGGAGATGGAAACTAACAAGGAGATGAATTTTTCCTGACTGGGAAAAACTACAGAATTCATGGCTTTGTTAGTCGTTCATGCAAAATTACCGCAATGATTTCCGTTGAGGTCCCGACTTTTACAGTTGTGCCGGAGAGAATTACCTCCAAACCCTTGAGAATACTGATTTTTTTAGATTACAAAAAATTTTTATCATTATTTTTTGTATATATGCAAATAAATCCTTTTATAACGACAAAAATTTGGATATTTTGCCTATTTTAGCATATATACATTAAATTTATAACAAACATCCTTTAAAACCCTTGATATATCAACGTTTTTAAAGAATATTAGGGATTTTAACTGCAAAAGTCAGGAACAAGGAGATGAATTTTTCCTGACTGGGAAAAACTACAGAATTCATGGCTTTGTTAGTCGTTCATGCAAAATTACCGCAATGATTTCCGTTGAGGTCAGGCAATTATTTGCATTCAATTGAAATGCCCTTACTAGATATAATTTCTTTAGAAAATAAGAAAAAATTAACATTCAGCAGATTCTATCATTATCATTACAACTTCAGGTGATATCGATGAATTCTAATAACATTGAAGAAGTGAGTTTCCAGATCATTTTAAATGGCGGAAATGCAAGGACTCTTGCCATGGAGGCCATTAACCTGGCCAAATCAGGGGAATATGAATTGGCTGAAAAGAAACTGGAAGAGGCCAATGAGGCGATTCGAAAAGCCCATCAGGTTCAAACCGGCCTCATTCAAAGAGAAGCGAGCGGGGAACAACTGGAAATCCGTATTCTTCTGATTCATGCGCAAGACCATCTGATGAATGCGATGACAGTAATCGATTTGGTCCAGGAAATCATAGAATTGCACAAAACCAAGCAAGATAAGAATTAAATATCGGTTCACCCATTTTTTACTCGATGATGTCTACATCAATTATCAAGAAAGGGGGGATCGCTTTGATACACGAAAAACTTAAAGCGTTTCCAAAGGAGTTTTTATGGGGAGCCGCTTCATCTGCCTATCAGGTGGAAGGGGCGTGGAATGAAGACGGTAAAGGCCTGTCCATCTGGGACAAGTTTGTACGAATCCCCGGAAAAACCTTTAAAGGAACGACCGGAGATGTTGCCGTCGATCATTACCACCGTTACAAAGAAGATATCGCTTTAATGGCGGAAATGGGATTGAAAGCTTATCGATTCTCGGTGGCCTGGACCCGGATTTTTCCAAATGGCCATGGTGAAGTTAACCAAAAAGGTCTCGACTTTTATAACCGTTTAATTGATGAATTGCTTAAGCATAACATTGAACCCATCTTAACCATTTACCATTGGGACTTGCCACAAGCATTTCAAGATGAATACGGGGGTTGGGAATCGAGAAAGATTGTTGAGGATTTTAAAAATTATTGCGTGACGTTATTTAAGGAATTCGGAGATCGGGTTAAATACTGGGTTACTTTAAATGAACAAAATATCTTTACAAGATTTGGCTATCAAACGGCCATGCACCCGCCGGGATTAAAGGATAATCGATTATTTTATCAGGTAAACCATCATGCAAATTTGGCCAATGCCATTGCCATTCAAGAATTTCGGAAATACGTTCCCGATGGGAAAATAGGCCCCAGCTTCGCTTATTCTCCGGCGTATGCGGCTACTTCCAAACCCGAGGATGTTCTTGCTGCAGAAAACGCCGAAGAGTTTGCCAGCCATTGGTGGCTGGATGTATACGCATGGGGAACCTATCCGAAAGTTGCCTGGGAATATTTAGAGCGACAAGGAATGGCTCCAAAAGTCCTAGAAAGCGATGTCACATTGCTAAAAGAAGGAAAGCCAGACTTTCTGGGTATCAATTATTATCAAACAACGACATTCGAGAAAAATCCCCTGGATGGGGTTACAATGGAAGGCCGTTTTAACAATACAGGTAAAAGAGGAACAATGGAAGATACGGGCATTCCAGGTCTTTTTAAAACGGTAGCTAATGAATATTTGGAAAAAACAAATTGGGATTGGAACATCGATCCAACCGGTTTACGGATTGCCCTGCGAAGAATCGCCGACCGGTACCATTTACCGGTATTGATCACGGAAAATGGCCTTGGTGAATACGACAAAGTGGAAAACGGCACAATCAATGATGATTATCGGATTGAATATATTCGAACGCACATCAAAGCAGTGCAAGAAGCCATAACTGATGGAGTGGAAGTCCTGGGTTATTGTGTTTGGTCATTTACTGATTTATTAAGCTGGTTAAACGGGTTCCAAAAACGTTATGGGCTCGTCTATGTCAACCAGCACGAAGAGGGAGAACATGATCTTCGCCGGATCAAAAAGAAAAGTTTCTACTGGTATAAAAGAGTCATTGAAAGTGATGGTGAAGATCTTTAATTCTTTCAACATTAAATGTTTGGGGTGAATGTGATGAAAAAAGTGTTAATCATTTGCGCACAGGGTATGTCTTCCGCATTAATGGCAAAGAAAACAACAGAATACTTAAAATCCAAAGGTCACGATATCGAAATTGAGGCCACCTATGTACAGGAAGGAGGGCGGAGAATCGAAAAGGGTGACTATGATCTGTATTTGGTCAGCCCTCAAGCGAAAATCTATTATCAAAAACTGAAAGAAGCAGGTGATCGTGCGGGAAAACCGGTAGCGAACATTTACCCTCAAGCCTATGTACCCATTCCAACGGGCATTGAAAAATTAGGGGAGTTAGTCTTACAAGAACTGGAAAAAAATTAATTTTCATTGAAAAAAAGAAGGACGGTTTATCGTCCTAAAATGGATCCCCTTTGGCAACCAGTTAAAGCAGAAGGAAGACTAAAATCAGGATTTATGTATTCCTCAACATATCATCTGCTATTTGGGGTGAAAGGGGGAGTGCGATGAATGAAGAGGAGCGGATGCTGATTGAAAAAAACAGGCAGATGCTGAGTTTGAAATCGATGTATTTTAACCGGTATTTGCTGGTACGATATGTTACTGCTTTATTCTTCTTTACCAATCTCTACTGGATGATTTTATTAATATTAAGCAAATCATCCTACGTATATATTCCAATTGCATTCATGGCCATTTTGACCATGAGTATTGCCGAGCAGGTGAAAATTTATAACAGCCATACAAATAATCCTCAATATACCAGATATAGTTTTATAGTTATGATCTTTGCCAATGCTGTTTTAATCGTGCCGACCAGCATTTCTTACACATTTGAAAAATTGTACCCATTTCTAGCGAATCAAATGCAATCCAGGTTGCTCATTTTATCCATTTTATTGGCCGGCATCCTGTTAAGCGCTTTAGTTCTTCATCGTCTCAACCAGATCAGGAACAACGAAGATAAACAGTATAAACGGATTAAGGAATATGAAGCGGCTATAAAATGAAAAAAGGAGCATTCCTGTTAGAAGTTTTTGCGGGGACTTGAATAAAAAAAGCCCTCTTGGTATGATTCGGGGGTGTCAATCTGTGAATTGACCCCTAATTTGAATACCAAGGAGGACTATACATGCATTCTATCTCAAACAAGAAGATTAATCAAGTCACCGATCAAACGCTGGTTGTTGGCATGGATATCGCAAAGAAAAAACATTATGCCTGCTTTGTGGATGAGCGAGGAAGGGTGTTAAAAAAGCCGTTTCCCGTTCTGCAATCGAAAGAAGGATTGGAATGGTTGTACCAGTGCATCGTGGAAGCCATGAAGGAATTCGGGAAAACCGAGGTGATCGTTGGCATCGAGCCAACGGGACATTATTGGCTGAATCTCGCCTATTTTCTTGATGAGAAAGGCATTCCTCTCGTCATGACAAACCCGATGCACGTGAAGCGATCCAAAGAGTTGGATGATAACCTTCCAACCAAGCATGATGCGAAAGATGCGCTCGTCATTGCCCGGTTAGTGAAAGACGGCCGATTCAGCTATCCGCGTATTCTGAAAGGGGTGGAGGCGGAGCTGCGCGTAGGGGCGACATTTCGCTCCAAATTGGTGGAAGAACAGGGAGCAGTTCGAAATCAGATGATTCGCTGGATCGATCGGTGGTTTCCAGAGTTTACGCAAGTCTTTCCGTCGTTTGGGAAAATGGCGCTCGCGGTGCTGGAATATACGCCATTTCCGAGTGATCTGGCAGGAAAAGAGCTAGAAGAGGTTCTCGCCCTTTACCGGCAAAGCGAGGGATTACAATCACCACAAAGGCCGAAAGCAAAGAAGCTCATAGAACTGGCCCAACACTCCATTGGCGTAACGGAAGGACAACAGATGGCCCGTATCGAAATTGCCACGCTTGTCCGCCGATATCGCCAGCTGGAAAAAGAAATCGAGGCATTGACAGAACAGCTGATTGAACTCGTTCAGACCTCCGTCGAATACGAATGGCTGAAGACCGTTCCGGGTTTAGGCGATGCGACCATCGTGGAACTGTTATCAGAGATCGGGAGTTTCTCCCATTATCAGGATCCGCGGCAGCTTATCAAATTAGCGGGCCTGACGCTGCGGGAACATTCCTCCGGCCAACACAAAGGGCAAAAACGGATCTCGAAGCGTGGAAGAAGGCGGTTGCGCGCCCTCCTCTTCCGCGTGATGATGCCGATGATCCGCCACAACGAAGCGTTTCGGCAGCTGCACGACTATTACACGACACGTCCTGATAATCCGTTGCGGAAGAAGCAATCCATTGTGGTGTTATGCGGAAAATTATTGAAGGTATTGCACGCTGTATGTACGAAGCACCAAGCGTTCGATGCGAAGCGAATGATGCAGGACATCTTTGGCCTCGAAACGGCTGCTTGATGCCTATAGTCTCGATTCTCTAGACAACAAGGATGACACGGAGAAGCTGGCGCGATATCATCCATTCGACCTTGAGTCCCTAAAGGAGCTTAGCCGGCCTCTGCCTGATGACTAGACCGAACGAAGGAATGTAGGCACAAGGATGCCAAGAGACATGGGAGGGTTCGTCATCATCAGCGATGCAGAGATCCACGGTGCATCCCATACGCTTCCCCCCACTACAACCAAATTTAACCAGTAGTGGCCGCGAAGCGTACCCAGTCAATGTAAAATATACACATATTTAAGAAATAATGTTAGAAACTTTGTCGAAAAATATTTTTTTGACACCCCTGAAACGGCTACAACCGTTGATATATCAACATTTATAGAGGGAGGATGACTGAAATGCCGGATATTTTTTCCGCAGCGAAAAGAAAAGACATCTTCAAGCGTTTGGGTGAGGAAGAATATGATTTGCTCATCATCGGAGGAGGGATCACCGGAGCGGGGATCGCCCTCGATGCGGCCCTCCGCGGGATGAAAACCGCCCTCGTGGAAATGCAGGATTTCGCCGCCGGAACTTCCAGCCGTTCCACGAAACTCGTCCACGGCGGCCTGCGCTATTTAAAACAAT
>Ga0310836_100299_pt1 | contig 47734 bp, 31 predicted proteins | sample SM_ome_4_FD_201310 | JGI IMG/M metagenome (GOLD analysis project Ga0310836, IMG submission 201310) | Sorghum-adapted microbial communities enriched on stacked mutant (SM) sorghum from Joint BioEnergy Institute, Emeryville, California... ... | reverse complement strand
CAGCCAAGGTACGGATTACTTCACGTCGTGTTTTCATGCTCAGTTTCAAAACACATCCCTTCGGTAACATTTCGATGTGAGTGAACCGATGCCTCTTTAGTAACATTTTAACTGAGTGATCGCGGGGCGTTGACTTTTTTATGTTGGACGTGGTATGATCTATCTTGTCGCTGCAAAATATGATTTTGTACGATACCGATTATGCGGTCGTGGCGGAATTGGCAGACGCGCACGGTTCAGGTCCGTGTGGGCTAACCCCCCGTGGAGGTTCGAGTCCTCTCGACCGCATTCATGAACAAGCTCTTGAGTTTCCTATCGTGGAGATTTAGGAGCTTTTTCGCATATTAGGAAATTGTAAGGTAAGTTATTGCTTGATCCGAAGAAACTCCCTGTGCTGAACTCAAGATGGATATGTGAATGGTCGTGGAATAACGGCTATACCTTAATCCCCCTTGAAGTTCATTTAAGCTGATCGTTTACAACAGACATGGTTCGATGAAGTAGCTCAAACCCAATTCTATGTTATACAAGGGTGGTTCAACCATATCCGTATTCAACCATGTCTTTTACGTAGAGGACAAACAAAAGAACCGATTCGCGTACGCGCTGTTTATTCATGAGCCTATAGGAACGGAGCTTATCTGGTTGGAGAAGAAGCTGCAACTGATGTTGATGTATACTGATTGGTCGATTATCAGTCAATATTTACGTATAGCGATGATGTTCTTTTTATCCATTGCTAAATCGATATTATCAAATTGAACATCTGGGGTGGGGTGGAACAATAAATGAAGAAAAGAGTTGCTTTGGAGATAGTTGTGAAAGCGATTGCATTTGCTATGGGACTCGCATTTCCTTATGTACGCATTTGGTGGAAAATCGTATTTTTGGTTGTTTACTTGTTATTACGTGTCTGGGACCTTGATAAAGGTAGAAGGTGGAATAGCGTTTCTCCTTTCTTTTTCATAGGTATGATCATAGCTTATATTGTTATTATGATCATAAGAAGAGATATGTTATATTATTAGGAAATTTTTACAAGTTGCTTAGATTCGCTAGTCACTATTATAGACATGCTTAGTACAACTAAGATGATAAAGATATTTGGCAGCGCTTGAGCTAACTAAGGACATTACACAAGAAGCGTTTATTAAGGCAGTCATACATGGTCCAAGATTACATTCGGACGACAACATACCAGGTTGGATTAAATGGGTTGCCCGGAATACCGCCATTGATTTTCTGAGAAAATGGAATAACGGGCATCAGATTGTTGGGTACATATACGATAGTACATATACAACATGTCAAAACGAAGTCAGCGTTGCAAGTGAAGTTGAGACCAAAGTGAAATTTGAATTGCTTCATCTGGCTCTCAGCGAATTGAAGTCAGACTATAAGATCTTACTACTGCTGTTTTATCTCTGTGGAAAATCGTATCGTGAAATCAGTAATGAGTTAAATTTGCGAGAATCAGTTGTCAGTCAGCGACTGGCAAGAGCGCGTAAAAAGTTGCTACAACATTTTTTGAAAAAATAGGATGATCCTGATAAATAATAACCTCAAGGGATTTTCGGCAGGATCGGAGAAGGACGCTTCATGGAAGATGGTAAGAAGATCATCTATGAAACCCGAAAAGACATGCCAGCCAATAAGCCAATTACTGTAGGCGGCTTCAAGTGGACAGGGAACGTGGGATGTGACATATCCATTGCTTACAGGCTACCATACCAAGACTAGAACTGTAACATGGACGGATAATGAAGGTAAGTCACATAGCTCTACTGAGTCCTATACCGACTATAGCGACCCTATTTGGGAGAATCGAAAAGGAACTGACGGTTACGCTGAACTGAATACTAAACAAGGGCTCCCTACAGCCCCGTCTTGGAAGCCGGAAGAAGCGAAGGAAAGTCGCGGATCATGGGAAATCATTCCTTGGGTTGAGGAAAATGGTTTGAATCCAAATGAGGTTACTCGTGCCGGTTATGGTGTAGAGATCAAAGCAACGACGAAATACACCACAGATTGGGAAACCAAGGTCCCTAAAGGCTTAGAAGGAACAGCTAAACCCATTGGAGGAGAGCTGAAAGGGGCTACTGAAGTTAGGGTGTATATTTGGGACACCAACGGTGATTATGTGACAAGCATTGGCCTAGTTAAGACAGGTGGAGATGATAAAACAGCAACATGGGAGCTTCCAGAAGAACATTTCAAATCGAAGTTTCTTGACATCTATGAACGAAAATTCTATACGGATATCAAAGCTCCTGATGGAGAATACACATTTTAAATCGTAGCCATGCATGCCGGACAGAATTACTTGTCCTCTTGCACCATCAAGAAAATAACCATCTACGGTAGCATGTATGACGACTGGCAAACGAAGCGAGATACATCGGAGTGGTACAAATAAGGGCATTGCATGTATGTAATTATAGATTTATAATAAGAATAAGAAAGGGGCGGCGGCAACCGCCCCCTGCAACAGCCGCTTTTAAGGGCGGTTCGGCTTTAAGAAAAGATAATGCTTATTAAGAAATAAGACCGAAACCTTTTCTCAGGAGGGGCGGTCTATTTCTTTTGGTTAAGGATCGCTAAAACAATTGTAACTACCAGCGTCAGCAGCGCGATAATTAGCGAACTGAAACCGATCATAATTGTTAAAGCGTCTTTAACTTCCATGGCATCACCTCCCTTCCGAGAGGTTAGCCGACCGCCCATATAGCCTTTCTGTTGCAGTTTTAATTATATCATAGACGACCTCAAGCAGTCTCTTCGGAGGTTGCTTTTTCTATTAGTAGAGCGTTAGGAGGAAGAACATGAAGTTATTAAATGACATCGCATCCCAAGTGTTGGGAGTGTAGAGGATGAAGGAGTATATAGCCCTATGCGCGAACGAGTTCCAGCTCCTGCTGCAGCGGGACAAGCTGCTCCGCGTTCCGGCGCTGAGTTAATTCGTATCCGGGCATCCGCGGCATTATGACGTCGGCGATGAGCAAATCTCACGGGCCATCGTTCAGCAATGCGAGCGTTTCCGCGCCGCCCGCCGCCGTGACGAGCTTGCAGAATTCAGGCTGCGGACATGGGCAGGCCTCCTTGACTGTCATAGTTCTATTCAAATTTGAATAGTAGTTGTCGAAATGACCGAAATGAGCCAACATGATAGTATAGGAGAAAAAGTCGGCGTTCATCATCAAATTTTCAAATCGAGGTCAAAATATGTCCAGAACGATATTGATTGTGGAAGACGAGCCTATTTTGCGGGAGGTTATGAAAGACTACTTGCTCGAGGAAGGCTATGCCGTGCTGGAGGCGAGCGACGGAAAGCAGGCGCTGTCGTTGTTTCAAGAACATGAAGTGCATTTGATCATATTGGATATTATGCTGCCGGAACTGGACGGCTGGGCGGTATGCCGGCGGGTGCGCAAGTCGTCGGACGTGCCGATCATCATCTTGACGGCGCGCTCGGACGAGGACGATACGCTGCTCGGGTTTGAGCTAGGGGCGGACGACTATGTGACCAAGCCTTACAATCCTCCTATTTTGCTCGCCCGCGCCAAGCGGCTGCTGGAGACCCGCCAACCCCGAGAACGCGAGAGAGACACCTTGTCCGGGGGAGGCATTGTGCTGCATCTCCCGTCCCGCACCGCCTCGGTAGACGGGGAGAGCTGCAGCCTGACGCATACGGAATTCGAAATGCTCGTTTGCCTACTGCGCAATAAGGGGATTATCGTCAGCAGGGAGCAGTTGATTACGAGCATTTGGGGATACGACTTTGTCGGGGATGACCGAACGGTGAACAGCCATATCCGCAATTTGCGGGCTAAGCTGGGAGCGCGCGCCAAGCACATCGTCACCGTCGTCCGCTCAGGCTATAAGTTCGAGGAACGGCCATGAAGCTTAAGATCGGCATCGTTCCGAAGCTGTTTATGCTGACGACGGCGTTGTGCCTGTTTATCGCTGCCATCATATTTATAGGGCAAACGGTGTTTTTTCAGCAATTTTACGCCAATCAGAAGGTCGAGGAAGTAAAGGCGGCCCTTCAGACCTTTGAGCGGGACTACGTCGCTCAAGCCGGAGATGCGCAAGCCGCGGCCAAGCTGGAGCAGGCTTTTTATCAACAGCATAATTCCTGGGCGGCGGTTTTGGACGCCAGAGGCTACTTGCGCCATGCCGACGATTTCTCCATGGAGGTTCGGCTGGAGCCGGTGAACGGTCATCCCGGACTAGCGGAGCGGACGCTGACCGTGCCGCTGTATACCGTGATGAACGTGGAGGATTTCAGCGCGGACAACCCGTTTCTGCAAAATACGTTGATCCGGGAGGGACAGCGCATCGCAATCGAAGGAATCCTCATGGATAATCAGCTCGTTCCTCTGCGAGTGGGAAGGGATGCATCCAATCTGAGAGAGGAAAACCGCCTGATCAACGAGCAGCTGGAGATCAAAGAGTACGAGGTCGTCATGCGCTATGACAGTCCTACCCGGTATCACGAACAGTACCCGGGCGTGCTGACGTACGGGACGATCACGAAGGTCCGGACGCCGGAAGGCGCGCAAGTGTCGCGCTATATGAACAGGCTGTTTCTGGAGAAGATCAAGGCATTCCAGGCGGATCTGCTGTATGGGGACGCAGGCGGGGCCGTGAATCAGGTGATGGATTACGAACACAATCAGGTAAGCTACAAAATGTTCGTCCGCCGCATTTCCGGCCAGGCCGGGGCCGCCTACGCGGTTGCCTTGACGTCGCTGCAGCCGGTGAGCGAAGCTGCGGAGGCGATGCAGGACTATTACGGCTATATGATCATCGTCATCCTGCTGCTCGCGCTGCTGGCCTCGTTCTATTATTCTCGCCGGATTGCCCGCCCGTTGCTGCGGATCAACGAGACGACGCGGCGAATGGCTCGCCTTGACTTCTCGAAGCAAATTCCAGTCGCGACGAAGGACGAGATCGGCGATCTGTCCGCCAACATCAACGAGCTTTCGGAGCGGCTCCATTCCCACATCGTCAGGCTGGAGCAGGACATCGAGAAAGAAAAGCAGCTCGAGCATACCCGCAAGCAGTTTATCGCCGGCGTTTCGCACGAACTGAAAACGCCGCTGAGCGTCATTCAAAGCTGTCTTTCCATTCTGAAGGACGGAGTAGCGAGCCATAAGCGGGATCATTATTTCGCAGCGATGGAAGAGGAAGTGAAGAAGATGGATCTGCTGATCGCCGATATGCTGGAGCTGGCCAAATACGAGTCCGGCACGTATCGGATGACGCTGGCGCCGTTTCGGCTGGACGCGGTCGTCCAGCGGATCAGCGAGAAGCTCGCTTCCGGCATCGCGGAGAAACGATTGCAGCTGCATACCCGCATAGACCCGGTCGAGGTTGTCGCCAGCGAGCGCCGCATCGAGCAGGTGCTCGTTAATTTCCTGACAAACGCGATTCGCTATACTCCAGAAGGACAGGACGTTATCGTATCCACTACAGATGAGGGTGACACCGTCCGAATAAACGTCGAGAACAAGGGGGCCCATATCCCCGCCGATCAAATGGAGCATATTTGGGACCGTTTCTACCGCGGCGAACGTTCCCGCCGGCGGGCGGACGGAGGAACCGGCCTCGGCCTTTCGATCAGCAAGCAAATTTTGGAGCTGCACCAGGTGCCGTACGGCGCGATCAATACGGAGGACGGTGTGATGTTCTATTTCCATTTGAACAAAAAGCAATAATGATCCGCGGGACGGGTGCCCAATTATTTTTCACTTTTTTCAAAAAGGATATTTACCTCTCGCCCGATATTTGACATCATTAACGCATCAGTGACAAATGCGATGAAGAGACGAGTAAATAAACGGAACCTTGCACAGTGAGCTCCGGCAGCTGGGAAGGAGCGAAGGTGCCTTTATTGAACAAAGACTCTGAGCAGCGCATCGGCGGGAAGATTGCGCGAAGATTCCCTGTACGACTACAAATTCGTCGGACTCTCGCACAATACGCTGCGCGGAGCGGCCGGCGCGGCGCCGTGCTAATCGCCGAACTGCTCAAAGCCGAAGGCTGTATTCAGGCGAAATAATATAGATTTCATCAAACTTAAAGTGCAGAACTGCGGTTCTGTGCTTTTTTTTATTTCATCTGCATTCCGTCTGCATCTTATCTTGATCTCTCTCGATTATTCTTCCTTTTGTCGCATTCATTTTATTCATCGAAGAGAGGGCTCCGAACAATGATCAACCGAATGAACAAAATCGGCGGAACGCTGCTGATTGGAGCGACCGTCCTATCGCTTGCAGCATGCGGGAACGAGGATAGTCCGCCGCCGGGGACAGCTCCGGTCTCAACGTCGCAGGCAGACGCTTCCGCTTCGGGAGCCACCCGGGCACCCCAGTACGCCACTTTGTTTTCGGACAGCGTATTTCTCGGCGATTCGATTACGGAAGGGCTGTCGTATCACGACGTGCTGGAGGAAGCGAATGTGCTCGCCGGCGCAGGCAAGACAGCCGAGTTCGCGCTGGAGGATATCAAGGAGCTGGCACAGCGCAAGCCGAAGCATGTCTTCATTCATCTGGGGTCAGACGATATTCTTTGGCCGACGGACAATCCGCAGGAATACTCGCTCAAGCATTACGCCGCCTTGATCGGCGCGATCAAGGACAAGCTTCCGCAGGCAACGATCACGCTGCTGTCGGTCACCCCAGTGACCGCCGAAGCGGAGGAGAAGGACCCGCGCTATCGGAATATAGAGGCATACAATCAAGGGCTGCGGGAGCTGGCGGACAAAAAAAACGTCGGATTCGTCGACCTCGCCGGCACTGTGACCGGAAATCCCGAGCTGTACGATGCGGACGGCATCCATTTCAAAGCGGAGTTTTATCCGCGGATGCTGGAGCTGCTTGCGGACCGGGTGAAATGACGGGCGGCTCGGTTAAGACGGCGGGGAGGTGACGGGCATTGGTCTTCAGCAGTCTGATCTTCCTATTCCAGTTTTTTCCGGCGACACTGCTTGTTTACTACCTTTCGCCTAACAGGCTTCGGAATGCCGTATTGGTTGCCGCCAGTCTTGCTTTTTACGCCTGGGGAGAGCCTGTATATGTTTTCCTCATGATCTTTTCGATCTTATTCGATTATGCGAACGGGCTGCTTATTGATAAATACCGTCATCGCAAGTCGATTGCCAGAACGGTTCTGATCTTCTCACTCCTCGGCAATGCGGCGGTTCTCGGCTTTTTTAAATATGCCGGGTTTCTCATCGATAACATCAATCGCCTGTTCCATGTTCACATTCAGGCGGCCGAGCTGCCGCTGCCGATCGGCATATCCTTCTATACGTTCCAGACGATGTCTTATATCGTGGACGTCTACCGGGGCAGTGTGCCTGTGCAAAAGAACATCGTTGCCTTCGGCGCCTATGTGACGATGTTCCCGCAGCTCGTGGCGGGGCCGATCGTCAAATACGGCGACATTGCGGCGCAGCTGGCTTCCCGCCGAATGACGCTGGAGAAGTTCGGCGAAGGGGCGGAATGGTTCATTCGCGGGCTGGCCAAAAAAGCGCTGCTCGCCAATCCCATCGGATCGTTATGGATGAGCGTGAAATCGACGCCGACGGAAGAGCTGACCGCAGGCTATGCATGGCTCGGCATTATTGCGTTCACCTTCCAGATTTATTTCGATTTCAGCGGGTATTCGGATATGGCGCGCGGGCTTGGCAAAATGTTCGGGTTCGAATTGCCGGTCAATTTCAATTACCCTTATATATCCCGCAGCGTAACGGAATTTTGGCGGCGATGGCATATCACACTCGGATCGTGGTTTCGGGAGTACATCTACATTCCGCTCGGCGGCAACCGGCGGGGCTTGCGGATTCAGTTCCGCAATCTGCTGGCGGTCTGGCTGCTCACCGGCTTATGGCATGGGGCGAGCTGGAACTTTATCGTCTGGGGCCTGTACTTCGGCTTCTTCGTGACGGTGGAGAAGCTGGCGCTGCTGAAGTGGCTGCAGCGCGTTCCCGCCCCTGTATCGCATATCTACACGATGCTGGTCGTCATCGTAGGTTGGGTTTTGTTCGAAATGGACCTGGGCACCGCCGGATCGTTTATCGGCGTCATGCTCGGCTTCGGCGCCCACGGTTGGACGGATGACCGGACGCTCTATGCGCTGTCGACGAACGCGATCCCATTGGCCGCGCTGGCGCTGTGCGCGACGCCGCTTCCCCGAAAAGCATTCATGCATTTGGCGCAAAAAGGGAAGCGGGGAGACGCGATCGCCGTTTCGGCCGCATACGGCATGTTGCTGGCGCTGTCCACGGCCTATTTGGTCACGGCAACTTACAATCCTTTCTTGTACTTTCGTTTCTAAAGGGAGGCGGTCGCACTGAAGACGACAAATACCTTCTATCGAACCGCCGTCGCGCTCATCCTGATGCTGTTTGTCGGCACGATCGCCGTCCTGCATCCGGCGCTGCCCGACCGAAGCTTCTCGGATTCGGAAAATCGGGTGCTCGAAGCGCTGCCGCCATTTTCGCTGTCGTCGCTCTTGTCCGGAAAGTTCGCTTCGCGTTACGAGAAATACGTGGCCGATCAATTCGCTTTTCGTGACGTGTGGATCGGACTGAAAACCGATGCGGACCGGGCGATGGGCAGAACAGACAGCAACGGGGTTTACTTGGGCAAAGACGGCTATCTGATCGCGGCGTTCGCCCCGCCGGCGGAAGGGGAGGCGGAGGAGAAGGTCGCGGCCATTCATTCGTTCGACCGCGCCACGCCGGGCGTCCGCAAATATATGATGCTCGCGCCGACGGCTGCCGCCGTGCACCGGGACAAACTGCCGGCTTTTGCCCCGGCTGGCGATGAGCTGGCGTATATGGAGCGAATTCGCAAGCTGCTTTCTCCGAATATTCGCTTTGTCGACGTGTACCCCGCGCTGTACGCCGAACGGGAGCGGCCTGTCTATTATAAAACCGACCATCATTGGACGATGCAAGGCGCTTATGCGGCATACCGAGAACTATGCAAGGAGATGGGGATGATCCCGAAGGACGAGGAAGATTTCCGGGTTCGCCAAGTGACGAATGCGTTCTACGGCTCGCTCTACTCGAAGAGCGGCTTCAGGCATATGCAGCCTGACAGCATCTCCTTGTATTTGCCGAAGGAGAAGACGGACTATACCGTCGAATATGCGGATGAAGGGCACACGACGCATTCGTTATACGCCATGGAGCGGCTGGAGAGGAAGGACAAGTACCAGGTGTTTCTTGGCGGCAACTATGCTTTGATCCGAATAATGGCGTCCCGTCCGACCGGGGGCAAGCTGCTTGTCGTCAAAGATTCGTACGCCAACAGCCTGATTCCGTTCCTCACCGGGCATTTCAGCGAAATCTACATCGTCGATCTGCGATACTTCGACGGATCGTTGACGAGGCTCGTGGAGCAGCACGACATTCGGGACGTGCTCATCGTTTACAATATTCATACATTCTTTGAAGATCCATCCATCAAGTACTTGAAGGAGGAATGAAGCGCATGATGATACGGCGCGGGAGAGGCAAGGGCAGGGGGATGGGCGCGCTGCTGACGTTGATTGCGGCGATTGCCGTGATAGCTGTCTTGACGGCCGGCTGCTCCGGCGAAGAACCCGGGAGCGGGGGCAAGACGACGGCGAACGAGGTATGGGAACGTATCCGGCTGGCGGCTAACCTGGAGGAGATGAAGCAGGGCGACGGCGACAAGCTGCTGAAGCTGTATTCGATCACAGCCGACGAAATCGAGGATTTTGTGCTTTACACGGCTTCGTCCAATGTGAAGGCGGACGAGCTGGTCTTGATTCGGCTGAAGGATGCGAAATATACAGGCGGCGTCAAGGAGCGAATCATGCAGCACATCGAAGCGCAGTCAGCCAAATTCAAGGATTACCGCCCGGCCGAATACGCTTTAGTCGAAAGGCATGTCTTGACGGCAAAGGGGCCGTTCGTTTTCTTTGCCGTCTCGAAGCAGGCCGACGCGCTGGAACAGGCGTTCAACGAGGCGCTGAAATAGACAGCTATGACGATCGAATCCTTCGTCATCGGTCGTCACCTGCGGTGCTGATAATTCGCCGACGGCATCGTCGAATTATCAGGATAGCGTATAGCTTCAGACGGAAGGTGAATGAAGGTGAAGTACCTGGTCAACCCAAGCAGCACAGGGAGGACAGAGAGGATATGGAATATTTTGGGTCACGCAACAAGCACTCTGTCTGGACCGGCCCAACTGCCCAGTTTTCCGAGTCTCATTTTCGCAGTGTTTCCGAAATGGCTAATCAAACCATGCATCCTGGCCGGGGCACCCGTAGGGAGGCAGTGCTCGATCCTTTCGGCGGATCCGGAACGACACTAAAGGTCGCCCAAGAACACAATCGCGAATGTACCATTATCGAAATCGGACCAAAGTACGTAGAGATCGCAAAGCGACGAACAGCAATTATTCAACCGGTTTTAAATCTATAAGTTGAACAGTTCGAAAAAATAACGAATGAATGAAAAGGGGCTGTCCAGAAAGTCCCCAAAATAAAAAAGTTGGTCGGAAAAACGTAATGTTTTCCGTCCAACTTTTTTTGTGCGGCTGTTATTTCTAGGAAAGTAGCGAGGCGGATACCTGCCACTTTCAATAGATTGAGGGCCAATGCCACAATCCCAAACTCCGTGTGAACCTTCTCGAGTCCTCGCAAGGAGAACCACCGGAACGACCTATTGCCCTTGATGTGACCGAATACGCTCTCTACCTCCACTTTACGCCGAGCATAGATCGTGGACTTCTCGTCATCCTCAAGGGCTCTTTTGGCCTTTGCTTTTAACTCTTCCCAGATCATATTCCAGTGTACCTGGCAGTTCCCCTTTGCCTTCGTGCAGCTTGTCTTGAATGGACAATCACTGCAATCTTCACATTCATAGATCTTAAAACTTTGTTCCAGGCCCGAAGTGTTCTTTTTCGTTTGGTATTTCTTAAAGCGAACGTACCGACCATTCGGGCAAACAAATCGGTCATCGCGCTCTTCATACGTCCAGTTGGACGCGTGCCGGATGTCCTTCTTGTATCGACGTGTTTTCTCTTTCCTATAGCTGCCATAAGGAATGAGGAAATCAAAACACGGCTCTTTTTCTTCGCCCACCGCATACAAATAGTTCTCTTCGCTGCCATAGCCTGCATCGGCGATCACCGTTTTCGGCATCGGTAAAGAAGACGCGGCTAATCGCTCAATATGTGGAATGAAGCAACGCGTATCTGTAGGTCGCTGATGAAGGCTGTAAAACAAAATGATCACCAAAGCAGGCTTTCTGCTGCTCATACTTAGCGAATCGGGGAAGAAAGTCCTCCCGAATTTGTTTCAGCGGCTGCTTCAAGGCACTGCGTTGTTTGCGTAAGTCTTTCCGCTCTTCACTGCCATTAGCCTCGGCGATTCGTTCCGTCAATCTTTCCACCGTTTCTTCCAGCACGACTGCTGCTGCTTCGAGCTTGGCAGGGAGTTCGTCTGATTCAGCCGCCGCGTATTCGCCAGCTTCTTGCTGCGTGAGCGTATGAATGTGCGCAAGGGTTTCCTGTACCTTTTCCTTCAGCTTTTCCTCGAAGCGCAACGTGGATTTTTTCCACACAAACGAATACTTGTTAGCGTCAGCTTCGATCTTCGTGCCATCTAACAGCTTTTCGATACCGCGACAAGAGTACACCTTTTGCGAGTAACCGTACAAAATGACTTTGAGCATCATTTTGGGGTGATAGGAACTGCGGCCTCCACCCGTATAGTGAGCAAACAACTGCTCATCCGGGATGGCTTCAATCATCTCGTCAATCACGCGAGCTACGTGATGGGAGGGGATATGCATCTCTAGATCCAGAATCATCTGAACCTGCTTGTTGTCATAATCTTTAAAGGTAGGTGCAAGGGTTCTTTTGGAAACGATCTTTTCTTCCAAATCCCCTAGAGGAAGTGCCACTTGCATGGTATACTGTTCTGTAGTAGTCGTCAGATTACTCATAAAAACCGTCCTTTCGTAGATTGTGGTGTGGTAACTCCATTCTACAGGAAAAGACGGTTTTTTTGTGCCTCATTTTAACATTTCAACAAAAACGGGGCGTCCAGCGGTCAGTTTTTACTGACTTTCTGGACAGCCCCTTTACTCTAGTATACTCACATCGGACAGAATCCTTTACAATAAAAATCTAAGCAGGTTGAAAATGTTTCATTCGTAGTTTGCCGGTTTCCGCTTGAAATAGGAGGTGACTTAGATGAAGAGACCATACGAAACGATCCGCGGCTGGCTGGGTCGCGATACGCTGAGGGGGCGCATGTACCTGATTTTACTGACGAGCGCGATGATTCCGCTGATTATGACGGGCAGCCTGGCGTTCTACTCGATTACTTCCATCCTTGACAACAAAATCGAGAAAGGCATCGAGGACAATTTGGAGCGCGTACTGCAGACGCTGGAGACCACGCTGAACAATTTGTACGACGTATCGCAGCAGATGTCCTTCGAGGGGTTTGTCGGGCGCGATCTGGAACGCCTGCTGCAAACGGCCGATCCTTACGAAGCAGCCCAACTCCATAGCAGCATCCAGCAAAACGTCAACCTGCTGAACGCTTCCAATTTAAAAACGGGACTAATGTTCTATTACGACAGCGCAACCGGCAAAATGATGTACGAAACGCTTTTGACCCGAGACAAGCACCCGGACCTGCTTGGGCTTCCCGTCATGGCCAAAAAAGGAGATATTACGTTCAACAGCCCGCATTTGACCCTGTACAAATACAACGATACGCCCGTGTTCTCCGTGCTGCGCAAAATGGGCGATCCCCGGCATCCCCTGTACGCTTATGTTGAAACCGATTCGAAGGTATTGCAGCAGGTGCTGAACATGAAGCAATACGGCATGGACGCGTTCCATCTGCTGACGGACGAAAACAATACGATTTTATACAGCGACAATCCCAAGCGCTTTCCCGAAGGAAGCGTGTACCTTGGCGAACCCAGCCCGGGTTATTATCCGTTTGTGGCGACGTCCGGCCAGGGATGGCATTTGGTGGTGTTTATCAGCAAAAAAGATTACCACCGGGAGACACGCACTTGGCTAATCGGTTTCTCGCTTGTCGCGGGCCTCGCGCTTATCGTCAGCCTGCTGCTTGGCGTTCGCGTGTGGAAAATGGTCCTGGGCCCGCTGCGTCGCATTCAGCGCGGCATCGGGGAATTGACCAGCCGCCGCAAACAATCGGTGATGCCCCTGACGGGCATGAAGGAGTTCGATTATTTGATCGAACGTTTCAACGGGATGCACCATCAAATCGAGGAATTGGTTGCCGAGGTCGAGCAAAAGGCCAGGGAAAAACAGGATATCGAAGTGGAGAAATTGATGGCGCAGATCAACCCGCATTTTCTGTATAACACGGTCAATACGGCCCAATGGTTGGCGCGCATGAACGGGCAGCACGAGATCGACCGGTTTTTGTCGCTGTTTACGAAGGTGCTGAAATACAATCTGGCCAAGTCCGGGAAAATCGTCACTTTGCATGACGAAATTCAATCACTTAAAGATTACGTGGAACTGCAGCAAATCAGATACGATTATGAATTCGACGTCAGATACGAGGTTCCGGAGGAGCTCATGGAGGTTCCCATGCCTCGTTTCATTCTGCAGCCCGTTGTGGAAAATGCTTTATACCACGGGCTTCCCGAAACGGGAGGGAAGATCGTGGTTTCGGCCCGTTCGGACGGCGATGCCGTGCGAATCGAGGTGAAGGACAATGGAAAGGGAATGAGCGAGGAACAGGTTCGCGAAATATTGCACGGAACCCGGGCGGATAGCCATCCAACGGGGATGGGCATCGGCTTAAAATATGTCTTCCGCAGCCTGAACAGCTTTACGACGGGGCAAAGCAGGCTTGAGATCAGCAACGCGGAGGAAGGTGGTACCCTCGTGTCGGTTTGGCTGCCCGCCGTCAACGGTTTACCTGGCGAATCCGCGCAAGGGAAAGGGAGGAATGCGGTATGAAGGTGCTGGTCGTAGACGATGAAAAACTGGTACGCCGCGGCTTGATTTCCATGATGCCTTGGGAACAATACGGCATGGAAGTCATCGCCGAAGCGATGAACGGAAAAAAAGCGCTGGAGTGCATGGAGCGGGAACCGGCCGATCTCGTGTTTACCGATTTGATGATGCCGGTCATGTCGGGATTTGAACTGATGGAAGTTTTGAAGTCGCAGTATCCCCATACCTCGGTAGTCGTCCTGTCCTGTCATGAGGAATTCGCGCTTGCCCAGCAGGCCATCCGGATGGGGGCGATTGATTATGTCGTCAAAAACGATCTGGAAACCGAACGAATGGATGAAGTGCTGGAACGGATCTCCGCGAATTGCCGGCATAAAAGCGCACTGGCTTCGAAACGGGAACGGGAAAAAATAGCGTTTTATGAACCTTCTTCAGGCCCGTGGAACGAAATGCCTGTTGCCGGGGGGGACGCGCCGTTGCCCGGGCAGGAGCGAAGCGCGGAGTTGCGCGCGGCGGAAAGTTTGTGGCAGGAAATGAAATGGCTTTACGACGACCGGGCCTACGAGCATCTGCTTGATCAAACCCGCAAATTCCGCCTGCCGCTTCCCGAGTTGAAAAGCATCGTGTTTTCGGCCTTGCTTAAAGCGGGGTATCTGATGCTGGCAGTAGACTATTCCGTACGCTGGATATCCTTGCTGGAACAGGGAAGACACTGGGACGAATGGCGGAACATCATCGACGAGGGGCGCGGTTACTTTCGCGGCATTTTGTTCAGGGAGAAGCTGGCGCCGGACATCGTGAACGGCATTTTTCAAGCCATCCGGTATATGCACGACAAGGAGGAACTTGACTTTAGCCAAAACGAAGTTGCCCAAGCGGCGAACATGAGCCGCACGTATTTCAGCAAAAGCTTCAAAGAGGTGACGGGGAAGTCGTTTCAGGAATACGTGAAGGAGTTTCGGCTGTACAAGGCGCGGCAGTTGCTAAGAAATAGCGATCAGCCGATTTATTCGATCGCAAGGCAAATCGGCTTCAGGGACGAGAAATATTTTAGCAAAACGTTTCAAAAACAGTTCGGGATGCTGCCGTCGGCCTATCGCAATCAGAAGCCGGCGCTTTAGGTAGGAATTTTGTGCCCCCGGGTCCGAAAATGGTCAACCGGCGACTTTGTCTTTTTGAAAACGGATACAAAAAACCGCGATCAGGACTCCCGTTTCTAACCCGGAAATGGCTGAAACGGTCTTATACTTGGCATGTAATCATCAATCCGTCCAAAGGGGGAAAAAAGATGAGGCAACGAAAACGGATCTTGTTGCTGCTCGGTTTTGCTTTGATTCTGTCTGCATGTTCCAATGCGGGAGGCGAAACTCCGGCGGCAACAGGCGATTCGGATGGCAACAAAGGCGCCGCCGCAGTCGAAAAACAGGATCCTTACGCTCCAATGGTGGAGCAGGTCACGATCACGATCGGCAAAGAAGCAGCCGTAGATCCTAAGCTGCCGAGCGGTTCGACCGTGGAGGACAATGAGCTGACGCGCTACTTCTCGGACAAGCTGAACATCAAATATGTGGATGCTTGGCAGGCCACGGGCTCAGGCGACGCCTATAAACAAAAGGTCAGCCTGGCGCTTACCGGCGGGGATTTACCCGACGTCATGGTCGTGGACAAGCAGCAGCTGGTACAACTGGTCAATGCCGATATGGTGGAGGATTTGACGGAAACTTATGAAAAATACGTCTCGCCCAACCTCAAAGCCGCCTATGACTCCACGAACGGTTTCAGTCTGGCTTCGGCGACGTTCGACGGGAAACTCCGCGCTTTTCCGAATGTCAGTCCCGGGGCCGACGCGCAAAATTTGCTGTGGGTCCGTCAGGACTGGCTGGATGAAATGAACCTGGAAGCGCCGAAAACGCTGGACGACATCATTGCGGTCACGAAGGCATTCCAGGAGAAAAAAGGGGCGGCCGGCATCTTGGGAACGCAGCAAATCGTTAATGTCGGCAACAGCCAATACGGGTTCGACTCAATTTTCAGCGCTTTTGGCGCGTACCCGGAAATGTGGATCGAGGACGAGCAGGGCCAAGCGGTGTACGGTTCGATCCAGCCGCAAATGAAAGAGGCGCTCGCCAAACTTCAGGAAATGGTGAGAGACGGCATTATCGATAAGGAATTTGCCGTGAAAAAGCCGGAGCAATCCACGGAGCTGGTCGTCAGCGGCAAGGCAGGGATCTTTTTCGGGCCATGGTGGCTCCCGTTCTCCCCTTTGAACGATGCAGTCAGCCAAGACTCCAAAGCCGAATGGGCCGCTTACCCGGCGCCGGTCGGAAGCGAGGGCAAAATGAATACGCATATGGCCGCAGCTAGCGGAAGCTATTTGGTGGTACGCAAAGGCTACGAACATCCCGAAGCCGTGCTCAAGACGCTGAATCTGCAATTTGACGTCGATCAACTGCAAGGCGAAGGCATCGTGAAAAACGATCCTTACCAATGGATGAACATGCCATTTTCACTGTTGCTCAGCAACTATGACGACAAAGAGAAAAAGGCCTTGGCCGTGAAGGCGGTCATCGACGGCAAGGCGGGCGAGGAGACGCTGCAAGGCGAGGCCAAGCAAATCTACGAGTCTTATTTAAAGGATAAGGAAGCGCCCAAAAAGGATTTAACCGCTTGGTCGCAGCGGCACGCCTTTCTGACGGGGGCTTTGGCGTTGGCGGAAAACGACATCAATCGGGTGCAAGGTGTATTTTACGACCAGACGGATACGATGCGCTTGAAATGGGCCAACCTGCAAAAGCTGGAGGACGAAACGATGCTCAAAATCATCATGGGCAGCGAACCTGTGGATTATTTCGATAGTTTCGTGGAGAAATGGAAAGCGCAGGGCGGAGACCAAATCACCGCCGAGGTTCAAGCGGCCGTGAACAACAATTAAAGCATGGACGGGGAAACATGCGGGGAGTTTGGGATAAAGCTCGGACTCCCCTTTGTCCGTCAAGCAACTCTCGTATTCGGAGGGAAACGATGGGGAAAAAAAGCCATTCGCTTCATTATCATCTCATGCTCGCGCCCGGCATGGCGTTTATCATCGTATTCGGCATTGTCCCCTTGTTCGGCATTGCCATTGCCTTTCAGGACTTTATACCGGTCAAAGGCATCACGGGCTCCAGATGGGTAGGTTTCGATAACTTCGTTTACATGTTCCAATTGGACGACAGCAAGCGGATTTTGTTCAATACGCTGTACATTTCAATTTTGAAAATGATCATGCAGATCATCGTTCCCGTGGGGACGGCTTTGCTGCTGCATGAGCTCGTTTTCCCGCGGATGAAAAAATGGTTTCAAACGATCATCTATCTTCCGCATTTTTTGTCTTGGGTGATCCTTGCGGGGATTTTGACCGATATGTTGTCGGCCCAAGGGCTTGTCAACAAGGTCGTGCAGGCCTTATTCGGCGAAACCGTGTTTTTCCTGGGAAGCAATTTCTGGTTTCCGATCGTTGTCGTGCTCAGCGATGTTTGGAAGGAATTCGGCTTTAATGCCATCATTTTTTTGGCAGCGCTGACGGCGATCAATCCTTCCCTTTACGAAGCGGCGGAAATCGACGGGGCGGGACGGCTGCGCAAAATGTGGAGCGTAACGCTGCCGGGCATCATGCCCACGATCGTGCTCGTGACGACGCTTAATATCGGCCAGGTGCTGAACGCCGGTTTCGATCAGATCTACAATTTGTACAATCCGCTGGTATACCAGTCGGGGGATATTATCGACACGTACGTGTACCGGATCGGATTGGTGCAATATCAGTTCGGGTTGGCAACAGCCGTAGGCAGTTTAAAATCGCTGGTAGGGTTTATTCTGATCTTTATTTCCTACCGATTGGCGGCGAAGTATGCCAATTACCGCATTTTTTAGCGGCCGGCTTCATGGAAAGGGAGTGTATGGATGCTGCTTTCAGCCAAACGGCGAATCAAGCCGACGGATATCGTTTTATTATTGGCGATGCTTGCGATTACTTTGCTTTGTTTGCTGCCGCTCGTTTACATCGTTTCGCTCTCCCTCAGTGGGAAATCGGCTGCGGCGGCCGGCCTGGTCACGTTGTTCCCGGTCGATTTTACGTTTTATTCCTACCAGTACATGCTGAGCGATCACCGTTTCTTCGAGGCTTTCGGCGTATCCGTGGAAAGGGTGGTGATCGGCGGGATCATCAACTTTGCATTGACGATTCTGATGGCCTTTCCTTTGGCGAAGGAACGGTCGGAGTTCAAGAGCCGGAATGTCTACGTCTGGATCATCATCTTCACGATGATGTTTAACGGCGGATTGATCCCGTGGTATATGGTCGTCAAAAATCTGCATTTGATCGATACGATTTGGGCGCTTACGCTGCCGGGAGCCGTTCCCGTGTTTAACGTCATCCTGCTGATGAACTTTTTCCGGAACCAGCCGAAAGAAATTAGCGAGGCGGCGGTCGTGGACGGCGCAGGACCCTGGCGTATGCTTGTTTCGGTGGCCGCCCCGCTGGCGCTGCCGGCCATTGCTACGGTTACTTTATTCAGCATCGTAAACCATTGGAACGCATTTTTCGACGGAATGATTCTGATGAACAAGCAAAGCAATATCCCTTTGCAAACCTATATTCAGCAGCTCGTCGTACAGCCGGTGATCTCGTCAACGACGCGGGCGGAGGACTTGATCAATTTCTCGCAGCGGACCTTTAATGCCGCAAAAATCGTGGTGACGATGGTTCCGATTCTGGTGATCTACCCTTTTCTGCAGAAATATTTCGTCACGGGGATTACGTTGGGATCGGTCAAGGAATAAAGGGGAGGAGAGCTTGCCGTTTCTGGGGGGGGTTAGCGGATGGCACCCTCCAGTTCGAGCAGGCTCGTTTTCATTTCCAGGCCGCCCCGGTAACCGGTCAGCGCCACGGGGTTCCTCGAAGATCGAACGGAAGGGAAAATTGTTCCCGGCCGTCCTGGAAATACTCCGCAAGTTGGATCAAGAAAGGTTCCAGCTTCGCCGAATCCTCCACAAGCGTGCTGCCGGAGAAACGCCATTCGACCCATCTCCGCCGATATTAAAAAAGCATACATCCTCCTTAAAAAACTTGAGTTAAGTTGAATGAAACTGCATGTTACAGTTAGTAGTGCGAGGCTGTATAATGGGGATATCCGACATCCCGACTTCCGTGCTGTTAGGAGGATATAGACATGCAGATCAGAGTATTGTTGGCGGATGACGAGCCGGTCATATTGCGAGGGTTAAAAAAGCTGATCTCCTGGGAGGAGATGGGCTTTGTTATTGTAGGTGAGGCGAATGACGGGATCGAGTTGAGGCAGCTGATCCGTGATTCCTCCCCCGACTTAATCATTAGTGATATCAGCATGCCCGGTTGCAGCGGGATTGATATTATCAGGGAACTTCATGAGGCAGGGCGACAGGTCAAGGTCGTATTCATCAGCGCGTATCAGGAATTCACCTATGCGCGTCAAGCTATCCAATACGGAGCGCTTGACTATTTGGTCAAGCCCGTTAGCAAAAAGCATTTGGAAGACGTGGTAAGCAAGGCGGCTGCGGTTATTCGCGAGGAGAGCGAAGGGGAACGGGCCAAAGAAATGCTGGACCATTACGAGCGGAAAAACCGCACCGTTACGATCGAGGAATTGCTCGACGGCCTGATGGACGGGGACAAGCGCGCGGCCGGCGAACTCATCCGCATGGGAGCCGTAGCGTTAAGTCGGCATACCGGCGTTTGCGTGCTGGAAACGGATGAAGAGAGTGGCGGGGATTCCCGCTGGGCGGAACGGGAGCGAAAGTTGGTTCATTTTGCGCTGAACAATATTATGAAGGAAACACTGGAAAGTCGCGGCAACTGTCTGATGTTCCATAAAGATGGAAGATTCGGTTTTTTGATTCAATATGAACAGCCGCAGGAGCCGCTCAAGCTGGCCGAAGACCTGCATGGGAAAATAAACGCGTTCCTGAAGCTCAAGGTGTCGATAGGCATCGGCTTACCGGTCTCCGGTATCGAGGCGGCGGACGAGTCTTACCGCACCGCATTGGAAGCGCTTAAATCGAGATATTTTACCGGATTGAACCGGATTATCGAAGCGGGGACAGAAGACGCGGCCTCTGCCATAGAAATGCCCGGCATCGCCGAACTGCAGGGCGAAATCGTCAAGGCGTTTGCGTCGCAAAACAAAGAGGGACTCGCGCAACTGACCGCTCGGCTGCTGGATGCCGTTAAACGTTTGGCCGGAGGCAGCAAACAACTCGCCATAACGAACGTGTATAACACGATATTGCTGCTGGAGCAGGAAATGGCCAAAATCGGAGTGCACATCGGCTGTTCCCAGGGGAGTCAAAGCTCGCTGCTGGAGAGATTGGACGGCCATTCGACTTTCGCTGACGTGGCGGACGAGTTCTCGTCCGTCGTGAACCAGGCGTTCGAGCGGTTCGCCAACAAGCTGGCGAACAAGGAAATTGTCGAGCTGCGCCGGGTCAAAGCTTACATGGAGGAGCATTTCGCCGAAAACATCACGCTGGAATCAATGGCGGCGATGATTTATATGAATCCGTACTATTTCAGCAGCTTTTTCAAAAAGCACACCGGGAAAAATTTCAAGCAGTATTTGACGGAGGAACGGATGAAGCATGCGCTCCGCCTGCTTTTGGAAACCGATTTGATGATTTATGAAATCGCCGAACGCGTCGGCTACAACAACGCCCGCCATTTCAGCGACATGTTCAAAAAAATGTACGGCAAGCTGCCACAGGAATACCGGCAATCCGTCAGCGTGGAATAGGAGAGGGGCCGATGCGCTTACGCAGCAAAAAATTCACCAGCATCTTCGTAAAATTTGCGGGAGCCTTCATTTTGGTCGGACTGGTTCCATTGTTTACGCTGAGCCTTTTTTCGGTGAACACGTTTACGGGATATGTGGAGCGGTATACAACCGGAAATTTGCAGCAGATGATCACGTACATGAGTTATAACCTGAACACTGCCTTCGATGAATATAACGAAGTATCGAAGCTGATGTATACCGGCAAATACGAAGGTTTCATCGAAAGCTCCAGCCAAAACCAGACTTATAATGTCGATGAACTGGAGCAAATCAACAATATTCCGATCAATTCGTTCCTGAAGACGGTGCTGTACAGCGACAATTATATCAGCAGTGTGTATTTTGTCCGGGAGCGGGACGGGAAACTGTATTACCAGGAAAGAGAAAACAGGGGGATGGACGAGGAACTGCTGCCCTATAAAAAATGGCTCGGACAAATGCGGGCCCATCCTTCGAAAGTGGCGATCTTTCCGACGCATGCTGACGATTATTACCTGTCATCGGAGCGCAAAGTGTTTACCATCGGCCGCAATCTGATCGATATTTCCGGCAAGGTGACGGTCGAACCGAAGATTGTCGGCACGTTGTTCCTGGACGTGGATGCCGAGATTTTCGATCAGTACATCAAGGAGCTTAATCTGCGGGAGCAGGACGAATTGGTGCTGCTCGACGGGGAAGGCAACGTTTATTTCAGCAATCGGGAGGAGGCCCTTTCGCGCGAGGGACAAAATGGACCCGAGCGGGATAAAGAGATGATGGTGATCTCGGAGCCGATCCCGTTTCTGAACGGCAGCCTTACCGCGCGGATTCACCGTCCCTCGTTGTTCGAGCAGCTGCTGTCGGTGCGCACGACCGTGTTTATCGCCATCGGGCTTTGCGCAGCCTCGCTGGTCGTGATGGGCGCATGGTTCTCCCGGCGTTTGTCTGCGCCGATCCTGAAGCTGATGAAGCAAATGGCTAAAGTCGAGTCCGGAAACCTCGGTATACAGGTGGAGGTGCGCAGTAATGACGAGCTCGGCAGGCTCAGCCACAGCTTTAACCGGATGGTCGAGCGTTTGAAAGCGTACATCGACGAAGCTTACGTGGCGCAGATCAAACAGAAGCAGACGGAACTCAACGCATTGAAAAGCCAAATCCGGCCGCATTTTTTGTACAACACGCTTGAGGTGATCCGGATGAGCGCGGTGGATAAAGACGACCATGAAGTGGCCGACATGATTCTCTCGCTGTCCAATCAGTTGAAATACGTCATCGATTATGGCGAGGAGAAGGTCAGCATCCGCAGCGAACTGGACAATATTAGAGACTACTTTTATATAATTTCGGTCCGCTACGATCAGCGATTTGAGTTCAACTGCCATGTGGCTCCGGAAGTGGATGTAAATTGGCAAATTTTGAAGCTCTCCCTGCAGCCGATCGTCGAGAACGCGATCCAACACGGGTTAAAACAGCGGGGAAGAGGTACGGTCGGGCTTACCGTCGAAAGACGCGAGCGCGATCTGGTCATTACGGTTTACGATGACGGGGTCGGAATGAGTTCCGAGACGCTGAACCGGTTGAACCGTACGCTGAGCGATCCCGAAGCTCCCGGCAAAAATGTCGGGCTCAAAAACGTGCACGAACGGATCAAATCGGTCTTCGGCGAAGCCTACGGGATCGTCATCAACAGCCGGGAGCATATCGGCACCTCGATCTTGCTTACCTTTCCCATTATGGAGGAAACGGCAAAACGGATGGAAACATGAAACTTTCCGTTCGTTTTTTTTTCGGTTAAGGCTGCTTTCCGGTTTCTTAAAAACGATGCATATCGAGCTTAAATAAGTTCATTCAGTCGGGAAGGGGCAAATGCTATGCTTGAGCCAGGGAAACGGTTTCAGTACGATGATGCGCACATCGTTCTTCCGTCTCCGGTACGCAGAAATAAAGGGAGGTTACCCGAAAGATGGCTAGTAGAAGATGGTTAAAACTTTCCACCGTGGTATTGGCAGCGTCCTTGGTGCTGAGCGCATGCGGCGGAGGCAGTTCTAGTGGAAGCACGGCAAATACACCCACAACCGGAAGCAATGGTAACGCCTCCGGCGGTGAAGCTCCGAAGGAGGTCAGCTTTACGATCGGCTACGCCACCGGAGATCCTGCCACGAAAAAGGCAATCGCCGATACAGTGCAACGGTTCATGGAAGCGAACCCGCATATCAAAATCAAGGATATCAGCGAAACGTCGTCCGCAGCTTATCTGGACTGGTTGAAAACGAAGGACGCGGTCGGCGAGTTCCCAGACCTGGTGGAGATGCGCGATACGGAAGTGTTTGCCGATGCAGGCAAGATCGTAGAACTGCCGTCCGATCTGCTGGAGCTGTTCAACGACCCGCCGAAGGTGGACGGCAAGGTATGGAACGCGCCGATGCAGGTGAATTCGCCGCAGGGGATCATTTACAGCAAGAAAGCGTATGAGGAAGCGGGAATCACCGAACTGCCGAAAACGTACGACGAGTTCATCGAAATCCAGGAGAAGCTAAAGGCCAGCGGCATTTCGCCGATCGTGGTCGGCGGCAAAGATATTTTCCATATGGGCTTTTGGGTCAACAAATTCCTGATCGACCAAGTGTACGCCAACGATCCGGATTGGAACTCGAAACGCACGGCCAAACAGGTGAGCTTCACTGACGCGAACGTCGTGCAGGCGATGACGGATTACAAAGAACTGTTCCAAAACTACGTCGATAAAGGCTGGTTGAGCACGGGCGACAATCAGACGGCTTCCTTCCTCGTAACCGGAAAAGCGGCGCAGTTATACTCCGGAACGTGGATGTTCACGCAAATCGCCGAAGCCGACCCGAACTTCGAATTCGGCTTCTATGCTATCCCTGATCGGGAAGGCAAGGTGAACGTCATCGGTCTGCCGTCTCCGGCTGGCTGGTCCATTTCGACGGAAGCGTCCGAAGACATGGACAAGGTGGAAGCGATCAAGCAGTTCATCCGCTACTTCTTCGAGCCGGAAAACTATTCGTTGTACTTAGCCAGCATCAACGCGATTCCTTCGACCAAGGAGCAGGTCTCATACGAGTCCAGCGAGCAAATGAAGGTGGTGCTTGAACTGATGGCCGACCCGAACGTCAAAAAATCGCTGGCGATCAACAACTGGTGGGGCGAAAACCAAATTCCTCCGCAGTTCCGCAACTGGTACTACAAGCTGCTTCAGGAATTGGTAGTAAAGGACGGGGACGTCCTGGAATATATGAAGCAAGCGGACACGGAATACGACAATGAGGTCAAAGCCAACGCGATGTAAGGGAATCCGGCAAAACCGCAGGAACCTCCTTCGGGGGGTTCCTCTTTAATCTCAAGCGTTCCAAAGGAGGGAGACAACCATGGCTGTATCTGCTGCCAATTCCGATAATGCGTATACTGCTGCGAAAAAGAAGAAAAAATGGCAGTCTTATGCGCTATTTTTCATTTTGCCGTCCTTTATTTTGTATACGCTGTTCGTAATCGTTCCGACAATAGGCAGCGTCTATTACAGCTTCACGTCATGGGACGGCATCAGCGCCGACGTACGATTTATTGGGCTTGCCAATTTCGTGGAAATTTGGAACAGTCCGCGCGTTCATAACGCGCTGCAAAACACGTTGATTTTAACGATTAGCCTTGTCGTTCTCGAGAACTTGTTTGCCATCCTGCTTGCGATGCTCGTCGATAAAGTGCGGTGGCTGAGCAACTTATTCCGCAGCATCTTTTATTTCCCTACGCTGCTTAGCGGCATCGTGATGGGGTTCGTTTGGGCGATGATGCTGAATTACAACTTCGGCGTTGTCAACCAACTGCTGGCCAAGATCGGCCTTGGGGCTTTTACGGTCGACTGGCTCGGCGATCCGCGCTTCGCCATGCTGGCGATTCTTTTATCCACGGTTTGGAAGGGCGCCGGTTATTATATGATTATTTATTTGGCCGGATTGCAGGGCATTCCGCAGGAACTGAATGAAGCCGCCAGCATCGACGGCGCAAACGGTTGGCAGCAATTCCGCCATATCACGTTTCCGCTGCTGGCTGGTTCAGTGACCGTATGCATGGTCTTGTCTATGATCAGCGCGCTGAAAATCTTCGATCAGATTGCGGTCATGACGGACGGCGGTCCCGGCTTTGAAACCGAAACGTTAACCTATCTGATCTATAAGGTTGGATTCGGTGAGCTGCGCCAAGGATTCGGGACGGCGCTGGCCATGGTGCTGTTTTTCATTATATTGATCATTACCGTGTTTCAAGTGAAAATCCTCCAAAAAAGGGAGGTCGAAATGTAATGTCGCTGCAAACACGTAAACTTGCGATAGATGTCTTGATCTTATTGGTGACGGTTATCTTGGCGGTCATTTTCTTCTTCCCGATCTTCTTTAATATCATGTCTGCCTTTAAGAGCAATGCGGAAATCATGAGAGACGCGGTCGCTCTTCCGACATCGCTCTATTTGGAAAGCTTTAAGTATCTGTTGACCGAAACGAACTACCCGCAGGCGATCGCAAACAGTTTGATTTTGACGGCCCTGTCGATCGTATTCCAGGTGCTGTTCATCCCGATGGCCGGATACGCCATTCAGCGCCGAAACGCCAGATGGACGAAATTCGTCTTCCTGTATTTCCTCGCCGGGATGATGATCCCGTTCCAGGCTTACATGATCCCCCTGTTCAAGGAGCTTAAAATGCTGGGGCTTTACGGCAGCTTGGCGGGACCAATCATGATTTACGTCGCCGGTTCGGTCGGCTTCGGCAGCCTTCTGTATTCGAGTTTCGTCAAGGGGATTCCTGCGGAAATCGAAGAGGCGGCGGAAATCGACGGCTGCTCCAAGGTTCGAATTTTCTGGAACATCGTGTTCCCGCTGCTCGGCCCGGTGACAGCCAGCATGGTCGTCCTGAACGGTCTGGGCATCTGGAACGACTTCCTGCTGCCGATGCTCGTCCTTCCGTCCGGCGAACCGAAGACGATGGTCGTGGAAATTTACCGCTATATCGGCGAGTTCTCCTCCCGTTGGGACATGATTTTTGCCGGCACGACGATGTCGGTCGTGCCCGTGCTGATCGCCTTCATCTTCCTGCAAAAATATTTCGTCAAAGGGATTGCGGCAGGAGCGACGAAAGGATAGGAGCGTTAACGAGAGACAACCTGTCGAAATTGAAATCGGCAGGTTGTTATTTTGAGTAGGGACGTTAGTTTGCCACCGGCAAATTGCCAAAGTGAAGAAAAAAACATTTTTTATAGCATGCGAAAGCGCGCTGATTGCGGTTTTGAGCAAAATTTATTCTGTTGCCGCAAGCTCAAGGCAGGCATAATGAAGTTGCTTGATGAAAGCGCATATTCGATAATTCCCAAAGGGAGGGCATGCTTAAAAATGAAGAAATCGACATTCAAAAAAGGGGTATGGCTGCTGCTGTCGGTAATCCTGCTGGTACCGATCATGGCTTGCGGCGGCAACAACAGTGGTGGAAGCGCTGCGCCGGATAACGGCAACTCGGGGAGCGACGACTCCGGCGGTAAGTTGGATCCGGTGACCCTGAAAATCATGCTGTTCGGTGAGAAACCGAAGGATATGGACAAAATTTTGACAAAGTTCGAGGAGCAAACCGAGGATACATTAAACACCAAACTCAATATCGAATGGAACTCCAACAACGACCACAAGCAGAAGCTGAAGCTCAGAATGGCCGCGGGAGAAACGGTTGATGCCGCTTTTGACGCGCCCTGGGGCAATTTGTATCAACACGTTAGTCAGGGATTTTACCAGGAGCTCGACAAGTACTTTAATAACGATGAATACCCTGGTTTGAAACAAGCGTTCAGCGAGGAATTTCTGGAGAGCAACAAAATTAACGGACATATTTATGCGATTCCGTTTACTCAATATTACGATGATATTCGCGTCGTTATGATCCGCAAGGACTTGCGGGAAAAGTATGGGATGGAGCCGATTCAAAGCTATGAAGAGCTGGAGGCTTATCTTGACAAAGTTAAAGAAACCGAAACGAAAATGACGCCGCTTGTACTAACGGGCCGACGCGGATTCCAGACCATGTTCACCAAGGACGAACGCCATGATAATATGGTACAGATCAGCGGAGCGGGGGTACCGATCAAAGTGGTTTTGTCCGATGACGGCAAAAAGGTGTTGAATGCCGTCGTACAAGGCGATCCGGCATCCATGTATGAAAGCTTTCCGGCGCCGCTGAACGACCCCGAATACGTCTGGTATGAGCAAATGGAGAAGTTTGCGGAATGGAATCAGAAGTACGTACAGAAGGATGCCTTAAGCGAGCAGGATGCCAAAGTGTTGTTTGTCGGTGGGAAGGGGGCGGCAACGGAAGGCGTGCTTAGCGAAATGGCTTCGGTCAGAGAGCGGTTGCAATCCGCGGTGCCGGGTGCCGACGTGGAGCCTTTCATCTTAAGCGACCGGATCCGGAATATGGAAAAAGAAGCGATTGGGGTCACGTATAAAGCTTGGAATACGATTGTCATTCCGACGACGTCCAAAAATACCGAACGCACGATGAAGTTTATCGATTGGCTGTTCCAAAGCCAGGATAATCACGATTTGTTTGAGCTGGGCATTGAAGGCGAGCATTGGGTAAAAGAAGGCGACGGAAAGTATAAAATGACCGACAAAACGACTAACTATGTATTCCCGGGGTACGAATTGACCTGGAATCCGCTGATGTCCCGGATCAACGGGGACAACGATGAGGAGACGCTAAAATATTTGGAATATGCCGCTCAAGAAGATACGTATTACCGTGTTCCGTTATCTGGATTCGTGTTCGACAGTGAACCGGTCAAAACGGAAATTGCCAAAATATCGCCGAAAAACGCAGAATACGACCAGATCACGAAGTTGGGCGCCGATCCGGACTGGAGAGCGTACACGGAAGAATACTACAAGGAAATTCAGGCCTTGGGCTTGGAGACACTGCGCGCCGAAGTCATCAAACAGGTGCAAGCTTATCTCGATGCGGGCGGAAAATAACGCTTGACGAATTTCACTGATATATGTATGCATGTGTCCGAAGCGGTCCAATCTTTGGGCCGCTCTTTCACATGATTTTTTAATTAGTTTCAGAATTATAAAGATATTAGTATTTTTTAGGGTAGGAAAATGAGGAAAAAGCATTTATTGTTATTAAATTATATTGGTTGTGAGTTTCAAGCCGCAGACGATCACAAAATGAGGGGGACGCCGAATGAACACGTTACGGAACTTTTGGATTACGCGAAAAATGCTGCTCAAGATGATTTTCACGTATTCCATCGTTTCTTTTATCGTCCTCGGCACATTTTCTTATATTGTGGTGGACAAGGTTTCGTTGAATTTAACGGAAGACATCAATCAGTCGGCGGAGCGCATGACTAGTCAATCGTATAATACCGCCGACATTCTCCTATCCTCGACGTATAATTACTTTTCATCAGTTTTCGCCGGCAATCAGGATGTGTATTACGCGATGTACGGAAATCAATTCACCTCCCGCGAAATGTATCAAATCAGTAGCTTGCTGAATGAATTGAAGGCAGCCAACCCACTAATCCAATCACTTTACATTTATAACATGAACAATAATTTTGTCTTCTCATCAGGGTCAAGCGTTCGTTCGATCGAGGATTTCTATGATACGCAAATGACAGCGATGTTAAACGGAGAAAACTTGCATCAACAGGGGCTCTTTATCCCCCGAAAATTCCAGGTTCGGAAGGAAGATACCGCTATTAACAACCTAATTTCGATTATTTATGCCGAAACGAAAAAAAATGGCGGAGTTGAGGGTGCTTTCGTGATCAATCTGGATCAGGAATTGCTGCAAAAAATGGTGTCGAAGGGGAGCGGGAATAACGCGATTCAATCGTTTATCGTCAACCGCAGCGGCGATGTCATTTCGCATACCAACGGCAGTATGTTTGAAAAGAATGTAAGCGAATACAAATACATAAAACGAATTTTCGCTAGCTATACCGATCAAGGAAAATTTATCGAGGACATCAACGGTAGAAGCTCGTTTGTCTCCTACGTCAAATCAGACCGATTAGGCTGGGTCTTTATCAGTACTGCGGAGAATGACAGTATGCTGGTGAAGGTAAACAAACTAAAACGCTACATTGTCACGGTGACGGTTGTATTTATCGGAACCGCGCTGCTGTTCGCCCTTTTTTCCGTCCGTTATATCTATCAACCGATCTCTCAATTGACAAAACGGCTAGCCTCTTCAGCATTGGAGGAAAAAATGCCGCCGCTCAGTGAATACGAGATCATGCTGCATTCTTTTCAAAGGCTGGAGAGCCGAATCCGCGATTTGAAAAAGGATATCAGCGGGTATTTGCCAGCAAAGAAAAAGGAAGTATTGCAGTCGATGATTCAGACGGGGGTGCCGAATCAACCGGAGGATCGGCGCTTGCTGGAAGTCGGCTTGACCTTGAATGGAGACCATTACCAGGTTCTGATATTGCGGATCGACGATTATACTTCTCAATTTCAAAGGTACGATCAAGCGGATATTTCGCTGTTTAAATATGCGATTTCCAATATTGCCGAGGAAATTATCCGGCCGGGGTACGATATGGAAGTTTGGACAGATAATGATGATGCGCTCGGATTGCTGTTGTACTGGAAAGACAAAGCATCGACCCCCACCTTGATAGATTCGTTGATAAGGGAAGTTCAGCAAAGCGTTACGCAGTACCTCAAAATGAGCTTGACCGTGGCGATCGGATCGGTCGTTGATGAGCTTGCGCAAATTCCAATGTCCTATCATTTGGCTTATCAGGCTTCCCGCTACCGGTTGACGCATGGCCCAGGTTCTTTAATCCGCTACGAGGACAGACCGGCGGAAGATGCGCAACATGATTATCCGCTGCAGTTGGAGAAGCTGATCACGGATCATCTGCGTCTCGGGGAGCGAAATAGGCTGGAGCAATTGGTAGGTAGTTTTTTTCGGGAACTGGTGGCTTTCAAATATGATGAAATCATGCTCTATGTCTACCAATTATCGGTGATGACGCTTCGGACGGCCAGCGATATGGTCAGCGAGGAGGAATTGACTCGCAGCGGGATGTTGTCCCTGCCGGAAACGATCACGAAATGCGACACCCTGGACGAAATGTGCCGGGAATTTTTGCGCAGTTGCCATGATATTATCGCCATGCGCGATTTGCGTTCCTGCGAAAGCAATACCAAAATCGTAAGTTTGGTCCAGCAAAAAATCGTTGAACATTACGGTGATCCTGATTTGTCAGCTGACAAGCTCGCCGAGCAGGTCGGCATGTCCACGAATTATTTGCGGAAACTGTTTAAAGATCAGACGGGGTGCACGATTTCCCAATACATCACCGAGGTCCGGTTTGAAACCGCCAAACGGTTGCTTCTCGAAACCGATCATTCCGCCGGGAAAGTGGGCGAGATGGTCGGCATTCTGAATACGAATTATTTCTACGCTTCCTTCAAGAAGCATGTCGGCATGTCGCCGGTTCACTTCCGCAAAGAGCACAAGCTTGGCGGATGACGACGAACTGCGAATTGACTTATCCTATATCGACCGGCCATGGCCGCCCATCCGTTACTCCTCATGATGATGGATGAGGCGGCCATTTCCGTGATTTGGAGGAATATTCACATTTCTTAAGGCTGGAGTGTAGGAAATTATCGTTTTCTGAAGGATTTAGACTGGCTGATGCGTAGACTCGGATTCATAATGAGAGGCGTTCAACATTGTAAAGGAGGTCTTCTTTTTGAGCAAAGTTATTTCCGCAAACCAAGCCGCAGCGCCTCGACAAAACGGCAGGTTAGCCTCTTTTTTGCTGGAAATCCGCAAAAACAAGATGCTTTATTTGTTAACCCTGCCGGGGATACTGCTCATTTTCGTATTTGCCTATTTGCCGATGGCCGGTATTGTGATCGCTTTCCAGGACTTCAACCCGGTTAAGGGGATTACGGGCAGCGAATTTGTCGGTTTGAAAAATTTTCGTTTTTTTGTCGAATCGGGAGAAACGCTGCGTATTATCGCCAATACATTGTTCTTAAACGTGTTGTTTATTGGTTCTGGCGCCATAGCTGGTGTAGCGATTGCCGTTATGTTGTCCGAACTGGGCGGCCGCTGGTTTAAACGCATCATCCAGACGATCGTGACGCTGCCGCATTTTTTATCCTGGACGGTGATCGCGATGCTTGTCACTGCGTTGCTATCGACAGAAAACGGGGTGGTGAACAAAGTACTTCAGGGCGCGGGGATTGAACCGGTTTCGTTTTACGGGAATCCGGGGATTTGGCCGCTTCTGCTCGTGCTCATCAAACTGTGGCAAGGCGCAGGCTTCGGCTCGATCGTTTATTTGGCGACGATTTCGGGGATTAACCCGGAAATTTACGAATCCGCTTCTATCGACGGGGCCACCCGCTGGAGCAAGATTCGCTATATTACGTTGCCTTTGCTGAAGCCGACCGTGATTCTGATGCTGCTGCTGGCGATGGGCGGAATTTTTTACGGGGACTTCGGCATGATCTTCGCCATCATCGGCCGCAACCCGATTTTGTATCCGACAACGGACGTCATTGATACCTATGTTTACAGGGCGCTAATGGATCTGGGGGATATGAGCATGGCGGCTGCTGTCGGGTTCTTCCAGTCGGTGGTCGGCTGCATTTTCGTAATCACCGTCAATGCGATCGCCCGGAAATGGGCGCCCGACTCGGCGCTGTTTTAGTATTCATAACGATAAGGCAGGTGTGTATCCGTGATTCGTGAAAGCAAAGGCGACCGAATTCTTAAAGGCTTTTTTTATGTTCTGATGGCGTTGTTTGGCGTGTATTGTCTCGTGCCGTTCCTGACCGTCATCGGCAGTTCCTTCGGAACGGAAAGCGCCATCTTGCGCGATGGCTACTCCATCATCCCGACGGAGTTTAGCGTCGAAGCTTATAAACTGATTTTTCAGGACATCACCATTTACCGTTCCTACGGCGTAACACTGTTCGTGACGATCGCTGGTACGTTGTTGGCGATGGTAGTGACGAGCGCACTCGCTTACCCTTTGTCCGTCAAGACGTTGAAATACCGTAATTTCATCAACTTTTATGTTTATTTCACGATGTTGTTCCATGGCGGACTGGTGGCCAACTATTTGTTGATTTCCAAATATTTGGACATGAAAAACTCCATTTGGGTGTTGATCATACCGGCTTTAGTTTCGCCTTGGAATATGTTCCTATTGCGCAACTTCTTCAAATCGATCGACGAATCGATCGCCGAGTCGGCCAAGATCGACGGGGCAAACGACATGTACATTTTGTTCCGGATCATTTTACCGATTTCGTTGCCGGCGATCGCTACAGTAGGACTGTTTTATGCGCTTGGATTCTGGAACGAGTGGTTCCGGGCGATGCTCTACATCGACGACGAGAAGCTGTTCCCGCTGCAATATTTAATCATGCGCATCATGAACAACGCCGATTTCGCCAATCAGGTGTCCGCCCAGGTGTCGCTGCCGGGGTACGTGATTCCGACGATCACTACTCGTTTGGCTACGACGGTCGTGACGATCGGGCCGATCATATTCCTGTATCCGGCGTTGCAAAAGTATTTCGTCAAAGGGCTTATGGTTGGTGCGGTTAAAGGCTAAAGCGGTTTAAAAGCTTGGGATGACAGATTCATGAGATGAGATGAAAGTGAGGCAATAAAGGTGTATGGACATAAAAACCATTCAAACCCATATTGATTTGATGACATGGGAAATCCGAAATGAAGAAGGAAACAATGCGGCAGTTGCAGAGGGGGGATCTTGGCTCTTGGTGCCGGAGCGTGCGCTGGAGTTTCGCCATCCCGGAGTAACCAAGCCTAATCACTGGCGCGTACACGGTTTTGTTGAGCTTAACGAATGTACCGTTAATATGTGCGGTTGGGATGGCCTTGAACTCGAAATGGCGCTTCCGCAAGAAGGCGCGATCGAACTGAAATTGGAAATCGATCGGATGGTGAACAAAAGCCCGTTGCCCGAAGAAGCGGATACCGCTTCGTATACGGCTTTGGTCGCGGGCAAAGGCCAGCGCCGCTTGTGGATTCCGTTCGGCCTGTTCGATGATTCCAAATCGGTTTATGCAAAATGGAAGTTTGTCCGCAGTCTGCGCGTGACCGCTCGCTGGTTGTCGGGAGACCGCGAACAGTCTTTGCAACTGACGAAGGTTTCTTTTCGCCGCCGAAAGTCCCTGTATCTGCATACCGAGGTGCAGTCCCAAGCGGCGGAAATGGGCGAAAGCGTAAGGTATCCCGTTACGGTAGCGAATTGTACGGACCGGAATCAGGCCGTCAAATTGTCCGTGGAAAGGTACGGAGGCGAGACGATGACGGTCGAAATCGAACCTTCCGTCCTGATGCTGGCCCCTGGGGAAACGAAGATGGTCGAGGTACGGGTCGGCATTTCGGAGCGCGTTGCTCCCGGGGGCTTCGAGAGCCAAGTCGTTCACGCGGTAGCGGACGGGCGCGGTGATGAAGGGGAACGACTGGAACTGACGACGTTGCGGAAGCTGCCGCATCCTTACGTGATCATGACCGAATCGGAATGGGAGGGCGTGCGGAAGAAAATAGCCGGAAACCCGCAAATGCAGGATTTGCTCGGGATGTACACGCGGCGGGCCGAGGCCTGGGAAGTGCCGGAAATTCGCAAAGACGCGCCGTTTCTGTTCGAGACGCATCATTCGCACGAGGCGCATAACGCCATCATCGTTTGGAAAGTGACAGGCCGCTCCGAATTTGCTGAAAAGGCAGCGCTGTTTCTAAAACGTTTGGTCAACCCGGTGAACGGCTATCAAACAACGATGAGGGCATGCCATCAGCAGCTGGTGCATGAAGGCGAATTTTTTAAACATATGGCCGTCGTTTATGACCTGCTATACGACTCCGCTTATTTGAGCGAAGAAGATCGCCGTCATACGGAACTTTGCTTCCGCCTTTACATGGATGTAATTGACGGGGGTATGGGGATGGGCAACATTTCCAATTGGATGCTTGCGGAACTGGCCGGGGCGCTGTATTGCAGCCAAGCGCTGCAGGACCGGGAGCGCATGAACCGTTTCCTGTACGGGCCTGGTGGACTGGCGGACCAATTGGCCCGGGGCACGTTCGACGACGGTTGGTGGTACGAATGCTCCGTCGGCTATAACTTGATGGCGGCGGGATTGTTTACGGAAGTGTCGCAAAGCTTGCGCCCGTGGGGCATCAATTTCGCCGACATCTGGGTGCCGGCCAGCTACTCCGCCGAGGTGTCGCCGGGCGGGGGTTCTCGGATCGACGGTCTGTCGCTGGAGGTGTGGGGACCAAGTACGAAAAACTACCGTTCCATCACGATGTTATGGGACAGTCTGATCCCTTTTGCGGACTATCGCGGCGTCATTTTCGGATTCAACGATGCGGCCGAATTAAGGATGCCAGGAATTTCGCCCCGCGGCTACATGGATGCTCGGTTGGATCTGGCCTATTATTTGTACGGCAAGCCCGAGTACGGGGACATGCTGCGCCATTGTTCGCTGGAGGAGCGCGATCTGCTGTTTGCGGCCAGCGAGTTGCCCGAGCTTGAACCTGGAACAGAGCCGTACAGGCGGTCTTGTTATGCCGACAATGCGGGCGCCGTCGTTCTGCGCTCGCAAACGCCCGGCCGCCAACCTAGAGAACAAATCCAGGCCGTGTTGAAATACGGTTCCCATGGAGGGGCGCACGGCCATTACGACCGGGGCAGCCTCGTTTCGCTGATGCGTTACGGCAAGAGCTTCTACAATCCGGAGAGCATTTGGTACAGCTATGGAACGTTCATGTATAAGTTTTATGTGCAAAACTCGCTGACCCATAACATGGTGACCGTGGATTTGAAGCAGCAGGATCCCAGCGAAGGGAAACGCCTCTTGTTCCACGCCGGCCCGGCGTTTCAGGCTGCGGCGGTCGAAACCACCGCCAAATGGTGCAATCCGCCATACGGGGGCTGGACGGTCAAAGAAGATACTTTTGCCGAACGGGCCTGGAGCGAGGGACGCTTCGTCCCGATTCCGGCCGATCCGCCGGCATACACGCGCCGCAGCGGGTTTACCGAGCCCGTGCTGCAGCGCCGTCTTGCGGTGGTTACCGACGATTACACGGTATTGTTCGACTACGTGTCCGGGGAAAGGGAGCATGTTTATGATTGCTTATTCCATATTAAAGGACTGCAAAGCTTGGAAGCTTCCGGCGGCAAGAAACATCGCCGGCATACGGAGCAACTCTCGGCCGATCCGCTCTCGAGCGCTCAGTTCATCACCGACTGCGACTGGTACGATACGAGCGGCACGGTTGTTGCCTCGTTTGCATTCGGCTTCGGACCGGACTTCGACAATGAGGGAAACCGCACGTTCTTCAATGAAGACGGCGCGTTGAATATGGACGTCTATTCCCTCTGGCCGCCGCGCAAGGAAACGGTCGTGGGTACGGATCCGGAATATGTCCAGGTAGAGAAGCAACTGTTCTACACGGTTGAGGCGGATGGCATGACTTTGGCGGATGGCCGTTTCGGAGCATGGATATTGGGCCGCGACGAGATCGATGTGGAGATCGGAGGACGACGGCAGTTGCGGCTTAAAGTGCGAATTAACGAAGCGCTGGGCGAACACGATGTTCCGGTCAAGACGCGGAAAACAGTGTTTTGGGGCGACCCGTATGTCGTGACTGCTTCCGGGGATATCGTTTATCTTTCCGATCTGCCGCTTCGTTATTGCAATACCGATGAAGGCTTCGGGATCGGCAAGGACTACGCCGGAGGACCGGTCAAAATTCAGGCCCGGCGTTATGACCGCGCGATTCCTGCACAACCGCTCGTGCCGGAAGAGGAAGGAATGATCGAGGTTGATCTCTCCGGTCTGGATGCGGTCCGCTTCGTGGCGGTGATCGGCGGCGATTATCCGCTCGGCGATGAAAGCCAGCGCCGCAAGCTGCTCGGCTTCCGGCAGAAAGGAAAGACAGCACGCTTTATTTCAATCATGGAAGCTTACGAAACTCGGGCGATGATTCTGAGAGCGGAGGCGGCTAGTGCTGATGAGCTGACGGTGGAACTGGCCGATGGGCGGAAGCAGAATATCCGGATTTCCGGCCTGGATTCGGAGGGCGGGGAGATCGCGGTGAAGCTCTTGGAATTCGACAAGGTCGGAAGGCTCATCCGGGAAGAGACGACGCAGCCGCGAACATGAGGACGTCTCGGTGACCGTAAGATCGGAAATTTACCTTGGAAGATCGGCGGGCGTTCCGCGGCTGGCTGGATCAAATTCTTCGGCCAGGTAGTACGGATGAGCATTCCCCCGCGCGACTTCTAAATTGCTTGATAGAACGGCTCAAAGCAGGAGGTACAACATTATGACAACGATCCGAATCGAGGAGAGCGGGCTTCAGGTGCTCTTGGAAGTGACAACGGCGGGTGAGGTTCGGCTGCTGCACTTCTCTTCCCTGGATTACGAGGAGGCTGCACTCAAGGGAGCAGCACAGAAATCGAAATTCCCGCTTGTTGAAGTTCAACTTACCGGCGAAAACCACGACGGCCATCACGGAGCCAAGCATATCGAAACGCTGCCGGGGAAGCGGCTGATTTATACCGGACATCGCATCATTGACAACGATTGCGGCCCCAAGCTGGAGATCGAGCTGTCGGATCTCGAAACGGGGCTGAGGCTTGCGGCTCATTGGCAATTTTACCGAGGGTTTCCGGTGGCCCGCTGCTACAACGTTGTCGAGAATACCGGCGACAAAGAGCTTGAACTCGAATATGTCTCTTCCTTTGCACTTACTGGCCTTGCCAAGGAAGGGAAGGCGAGCTGGGGAGAGAAGATGAAGCTTCATCTGCCGCATAATTCCTGGTACGGAGAACTGCAGTGGCATGCATACAAGCTGCCGGAGCTAGGACTCAGCCCGGTCAATCGCTTTACGACCAAACGGGTGACGGTGTCGAACACGGGCTCATGGTCGAGCGGCGAATACGTGCCAATGGGCTGCCTGGAAAATACGGAAACCGGGTCCTGCTTGTTCTGGCAAATCGAACATCATGGATCATGGCACTATGAAATCGGCGATCACTTTCACCGTGAACTTAATGATGCCGGAACGGACGAGGGTCATTTGTACATTCGGATCGGAGGGCCGACAGAACGGGAAAATCACTGGTGGAAAAAACTTCGGCAAGGGGAGACATTCGTTACCGTTCCCGTTGCGGTAGGTGCTGTAAACGGCGGGCTGGAAGCTGCCGCAAGGATTTTGACCGGGTACCGCCGATGCATTCGCAGGTCGCACCGCGATAATCAAGAGCTTCCGGTCATTTTCAACGACTTTATGAACTGCCTGTTCGGCGATCCGACGGCGGAGAAACTATACCCGCTAATTGATTCGGCCGCCGAAGCCGGCTGCGAAATTTTCTGCATCGACGCGGGGTGGTATGCGGACGGGGAATGGTGGGATGAAGTCGGGGAATGGCAGCCTTCCGTAAAGCGTTTTCCCGAAGGGCTCGGCAAGGTAACGGAATACATCCGTACGAAGGGGATGGTTCCGGGATTGTGGCTGGAAATCGAGGTGATGGGCGTCCACTGTCCGCTGGCTGAACGTGTACCGGATGAGTGGTTCTTTTGCCGCCGCGGCAAAAGGGTTATCGACAACGGTCGCTACCAGCTTGATTTTCGCCATGAGGAGGTACGACGGTTTGCCGATGGGATCATCGACCGGTTGGTGCGGGAGTACGGAGCCGGTTATATCAAAATGGACTATAACATCAATATCGGCGCAGGTACGGATCTTGACGCGGACAGCGCGGGGGACGGCATGCTGCAGCATCAGCGCGCCTATGTATTGTGGCTGGATTCCGTGTTCGCCCGGTACCCGGATCTCATCATCGAGCATTGCAGCAGCGGCGGCATGCGCATGGATTATTCCCTGCTCTCCCGACATTCGGTCGCGTCGATCAGCGATCAAACGGACTACCGGAAGATGGCGCTGATCGCAGCGGCGGCGCCGACGGCGGTTACGCCGGAGCAGGCTGCTGTCTGGTCTTATCCGCTCGAAACGGGAGGCACGGAGGAAGTTGCGTTCAACATGGTTAACGCCATGCTGCTCCGCATTCATCAGAGCGGGCATTTGGCCCGGATGACCCCGGAGCGAATGGAGCTGGTGCGCGAAGCGATTGCTTATTACAAAAGCATCCGCCGGAGGCTTGCGGCTTCGCTACCTTTCTGGCCGCTTGGCTTGCCGAAGTTTGGCAACGCTTGGACCGCCATGGGTCTGGAGGAAGGAGACGCGATCTGGCTGGCCGTATGGAGGCTCGATGGGACGGAAAACGAAGCTGTGCTGGCGTTGGACCGGTTGGCTAATCGTGGGCTTTCGGTTCGTTGTGCTTATCCTGCGGCGGCGCGGGGCGAGTGGTTTTGGGATGAAGCGGTCGGCAGGTTGCATGTCCGGCTGGCTCAACCCTTCACTGCTAGATTGTTTGAATTTATGCCCTTGGAGGGATGAATATGGAGCGGGAGTATACCATGGACGCCTTTCTGAAGCGATTATATGTTGACATTGAGGCAAGAAGGAGACGAAACCGAAAGAACCTCTCTTTGGTGGAACGGCAGAGTCGGCTGCGAATTTCGTTGAAAAGGGCATTGGGCGAGTTCCCTGAGCACGATCGTCCGCTCGATGCGGTATTGTTGGATCGCACGGATTACGGGGATTTCGTGCTGGAGAGGGTCGTTTATACGACGATGGGACATGTTCATGTGCCGGTCATGGTGCTGGTTCCGAAGGCGGGAACTGGGCCGTGGCCCGCTGTTCTGGCCTGCCACGGCCATGGGAACGGGCAGCGCGACGCGGCAGGACTGGATCCCGAAGGAGCGGAGCTTAATGACCCGGGTATTCACAACCGCTTCGCCGTTCAATTGGTTCGGGCGGGCATACTCGTCGTCATTCCCGAAATCATGGGTTTCGGCGTCCGGCGCATGGCCGCGGAGTTGATAACCTCGCCCGATCACAGCTCATGCGGTACTTTGTCCTCGCAACTGCTGATGTATGGTCGGACGCTAGCCGGCATGCGGGTGTACGAAGCGATGCGGGCCATTGACTATATATGCGGGCGCGAGGATGCGGATGCCGGGAGGATCGGAGCTTTTGGTTTCTCCGGAGGAAGCTTGATTGCAGCATTCGCCTCCGGTCTGGATGAACGCGTGAGGGCCATCGTGCTATGCGGTTGGACGAATACCTACCGGGGCAGCATCCTGGCCATGCACCACTGCATTGATAACTATCTGCCCGGTATTCTGCTGGAGGCTGAGCAGCCTGAGTTGACCGGGCTCATAGTCCCGCGTGCCTTATTCGTGGAATCGGGGGAGAAGGACCCGATTTTTCCGGTGGAGCATGTGCGGCAGGCCGTTGCGGCACTGGAAGACGTATATGCGGACTGGGGGGCCAAGGATCGGTTTGCATACGACATCCATCCCGGAGGACATGAAATATCAGGGGCGAGATCGGTTCCATGGCTGTATGATCAGTTGACACAAGGCAAGTAGCGAGAGGTCGATTAAATACATAAATGGAAGGGCGGAAAATGGGGATGACATCCAATTCGCAGGATCGCGATAAGCTTATTGCGCTCATACGGCGGGCGGAGAAGCTGCTTAAGGCTAGAGGAGATTTTTTTACGGACGGAGCAGTATTGGCGCTGAAAGATATGCTCGTGCAGGCGAAGCTGGCGCTGGAAGGTAAGGAACAGCTGCCTTTTATCCGGAACAGGGAGTTCCTTGAGCCGCGTACAGAGGAAGCAATTCTGTTTGCGACCAGAAGGTATACGATGGTACCGCCATTTGCCGAGGAAGGAACTGTGTATACCCACTATGGGCTGGAAGCGGCGCTAGAATGGTTCGAAAAGCAGGATATGCTGCGTGAAGGCGCAGGCTGCCTTCCCGATAAGGCTGAGTTCGTTTTAGAGAAGGCTCGCGGATTACTGGATGAGGCAACCTTGGGAGACGGAGCCGGGGACTATGATCCGGGGGCAGCCGCAAGACTCGCTGAAGCTATGGAGACGCTCGTTCGGGAAATGGATGATGTTGATGCTGAGGACGGCGGAGAGGAGGCGGCACGCAAAATTATCGCTGTCTACAACCGGTTGCGCGAGTTCCGCCATTCCCGCCGGTTGCGCACGGATATCGAGCAGGACGCTTCCTTGTACCTGACTGCTGAAGGGCTGAAAGAGCTGAAATCGGCGGTAACCTCCGTGCCGCATATCCGCGAACAATATGAACGAATTGAACGGCTCTCCGAGTTATATTCGGTGGAAGACTTGAAAAGTGTAGTCAGCGGGATCATGAACGGTGATGCGGATTACGATGAGCTGAACCGGCATTTTTATCTGTGGAGTTCCACGGACAAAATCGTCAACTTCAAGGTTCCTTTAGGTGCGGTCAAAGCCTCCTTATCTTTTATCTTGCCGGCGGAGGAGAATGAATGTGACGGTGTGGGGCATGTTTGGATCGACGATTTGGAAATTTTGACCGCCAGCGGCGGCAGCCTTGACATCCAAAACGGGGGCTTTGACGAAGGAGCGGAAGGACCGAGGCATTGGAAAAGCCTGGCGCTTAGGGGAGAGCCAGTCCTGCGGTGGGAGAACGCCTATCCTTTCTGCGGCGGAGGAACCCGGCAGTCCGAACCGGCCAATCCTTCATCCGAGGTAGCCGCTCGCGGTAGCTCGGGAGTCCGACGTTCGCTGTATATCTGCAATCCCGGTCCCGGCGACGAAGGAGCGTGGGAGTATGACGGCGAGTTTGCTGTGGAAGGCGGAACGGGCTGTACGCTGACCTTCGCCGCCAAGCTGGACGGCAAACTGAAGAAAGGCCTTAAGGCGCTGATTTCGTTTAAGGACGAGCAAGGCCGGCCCGCCGGGGAATTCGAATATTTCTTCAACCGCAAATCCTCCATACCGGGCGGAAGGTTCCTGCTCACCATGCAAGCCGACGCTATCCGATACGCCGTGACCGGAGACCGCCTATTCGCCGAAAAGGTCAAGCTGGCGATCCTATATATTTTGCACGATTTCTGTCAAGGGGCGGAGCATTGGATGGTGACGAATTTGCGGCCGGAGGGAAGCGATGCTTACGGGGCAGTGCAGGGCGGCCGGGTGATGAGCGTGATGGCGGTCAGCTATTCCCTGATTCGTACAGCGGACGTGTTCAGCGCCGGGGAGAAGGCAAGATTTTACGCACTGGTAGAGTACATGCTTCGCTATTTGCTGGATTTGCGGGACCGGACAGAGTGGTCCGCGTATGAAGCGCAAAAAGGCTGCAGCAACTGGCAGACCGATATGTGCGCAGGGACTGGAATGATGATGATGGCGTTGAGCGATTTTCCAAACCGCCATACCTGGCTGAACAATGCGAATGCCGTCTTGAAGGCGCAATTGGAGCTAAACGTCAATCCTGACGGCTCTTGGCCGGAGTCGATCCGCTACCATCACGCCGCGCTGGAACGTTTCGCCGGTTATGCCAAGGTACTGAAGAATGTGACCGGTGAAGATTGGTTCAAAACAACGCCGCTTTCGCAAATGTTCCGTTTCCCGCCGGATGTGCAGACTCCGGGTTACGCGTATTTTGGAGGAAGGATTGGCACGCCGCCGTTCGGTGACCACGCGCTGGGCGGGGGGGAGGAATTCGGCTATTTTGCTGTTTTCCTATCGGATATTGCCGAAATCGACAAGCCTTTAGCGGACCGGATGTACCATGCTTGGACCGCTGCTGGAAGGCCCTCGAAAAAAAACGGTCCGGAAGCCATTCTGCTGGAGAGTCTGCTTTCCCGCACGGATCGCTATGTGCCAGGAGAACCGCCTAAGCTTATGTCCACGGCAGACTATCCGGATGCGGGCATCTACATTTTCCGCAACAACTTCGGAAACCGTGAGCAGAGCTATTTCGCCATCATGTCCAGTCCGAAGCCGGTGGCGCACGGCCATCTGGATCAAGGTTCATTCATCCTTTACAAAAACTCCGTTCCGCTAGTTATGGACTCGGGCATTGAAGGTTACTTCGACAGCAGTACACCTTGGCACATTTGTTCTTATTCGCATGCCTGTCTCCAGTTTGCTACGAGGCGGGAGGCTATCCCGCCGGATTCCGGCGGAGCGATTAACTTGTCGGCTGGCGCCTACAGTTTGGAACGAGGCTGGGTGGATGTCCCCAAAACAAGCCGAGTACTGGAGGTTCGATTGGGTGAAAAAATGGAAAGCATTACGATCGAAATTGCGAATCCGGAGGGCGCGGGAAGGCATATTCGCCATGTGGCTTATGTAAGGGAGCCGGATTTGTACGTGATCCGTGATGAGATACTAGGCTTTGATGGAAAAGTGCTGTTCAATTTGCCGGTGGCGGCTGTGGAGTCCCGGTTGGGCGGCAACCGGGTTTACTCTAGAGGCGCGTTCGGCGTGGACCTGGAGACGGTATTTCTGGGCCCGGTTGTTTCGATCACGCTGGATCGGGGACGCTCCACTCCGTTTTTTGAACGTAAGGACTCAGAAATCTGCATGATGGATTACATCCGTGCGGTTGCGGAGGCCAAAGACGGATTTCTGACGGTACTATATCCAAAAGTTCGGGAAAGCAAGGAACTGGAGGTAACGCGGAACCTGGACGACAGCATATGCTTAATGACCGAAAAGTATATGCTCCGGCTGGACTTTCCTGCTCTCCGGCAGCATGGAGATGGCGTGACATTTCAACAGCCGTTCGGCGTATCCGTCCGTTCGCGGGATGCTGATGAAAAAGCGAGGTTATTACGGTGAACATGTCATTTGCGGATTTTGGACCAGGTCAAACGAAATTAAGAGAAGGACCGTTATATGACCGATTTCAACTGAACAAAGAATATGTCATGCGGTTGACCAATGCCAATTTGCTGCGCAGCTTTTACATGGAGGCCGGATTGTGGAGTTACAGCGGCAATGGAGGTACGACGACCGCTTCCACGACGGACATGGAAGGGCCGGAGCACTGGCATTGGGGGTGGGAGTCGGTGACCTGCGAGCTGAGGGGTCATTTTATGGGGCATTGGCTGTCGGCGGCTGCGCACATTTATGCGCAAACGAAGGATATTGAAGTGAAGGCAAAAGCCGATACGATCGTCGCGGAGCTTGCGAAATGCCAGCAGGCAAACGGCGGGGAATGGCTGGCTGCCTTTCCGGAAACGTTTATGCAGCGGCTGGTCAGCGGCAAATGGATATGGGCGCCGCATTACACGATCCATAAGCTGCTGATGGGCCTATTTGACATGTACAAGCTGGCGGGGAACGAGCAGGCGTTGTCCATTATGAAAGGAATGGCGGTATGGTTTGATCGTTGGACCGGGGGTTTCACGCAAGAGCAGTTGGATGGTCTCCTCGATATGGAAACCGGCGGCATGCTGGAAGCTTGGGCCGATTTGTACGGCGCGACCAGGGATGAGGCGCATCGCCGACTGATGATGCGGTATGTGCGTCGGCGGTTGTTCGACCGCTTGCTTGCCGGCGAGGATGTTCTGACGAACAAGCATGCCAACACGCAGATCCCTGAAATCCTGGGCGCGGCCCGCGTCTACGAAGTGACCGGCGACGAGCGTTTCCGCCAGATCGTGGAAGCGTTCTGGGATTGCGCGGTGACAAAACGCGGTTATGTCGCTACGGGCGCGGGAGACGACGGGGAACTGTGGATGCCTCCCGGAGGCATGGCGTCCAGGCTCGGCGCGGGCCAGGAGCATTGCTGTAATTACAATATGATGCGGCTCGCTCATGTGTTGCTGCGCTGGACGGGCGACCACGTTTACGCCGATTATTGGGAGCGCCGGTTTATCAACGGCGTGCTGGCTCACCAGCACGGCGATACTGGTATGATCTCCTATTTTCTTGGCGTCGGATCCGGCAGCCGCAAGGTATGGGGATCGGAAACGCAGCATTTCTGGTGCTGCCACGGCACGCTGGTGCAGGCCAACTCGGCTTACGAAACGGGAGTTTATATGCTGAGCGAAGAAGGAGTAGCGATTACACAATGGATTCCGTCGGCCCTAAGCTTCGAGCATGACGGGGCGATGGTTGGCCTCGAGATCGTCCAGGACGGACAGTTCGGCCTGTTTCCGCTTAACAAATGGTCCGTGACAGGGATGAAAGCCATTACTGAAGTGGATAAACCGTCCATCCCCGCAAGCCGTCCTGATCGTTTCCGATATCGGGTGACGGTTACCTGCAGCAGGGATACGGAGTTTTCGCTCAAACTGCGAATTCCGTGGTGGGTCAGCGGTACCGCCTCCATCTTCGTGAACGAAGAACTTCATAAGACCTCTCCTGCCGGTCCGGGCTTCTATGAACTGAGCCGGCGTTGGAGCGATAATGACACGATCGTGGTGGAACTGCCGAAAAAGCTGGTGGCCGAGCCGCTGCCAGGGGAGCCGGAGATGGTGGCCTTTGTCGACGGCCCCATCATCCTCGCCGGGCTGACGGAGGAAGAACGCTTGCTTATAGGCGACGCAAGTAAACCGGAGACGTTGCTGATCCCCGACCGGGAGCGCAACCACAGCTGGTGGAATGCCGGTTATTACCGGACACGCGGCCAATCCTCCAATTTCCGTTTCATTCCGCTTTACGAAATCAAAGACGAAGCTTATACGGTTTATTTTCCCGTTACGCCGAAAGAACACGCCAAGCCGGGTGGATAACAAACCGCCGTCCGCAAGTTGATGCAGGCAAGTTCTAAAATCACCGCATATAAGGCTTAAAAAACTTCATTTTATAAGAAATACGGTAATGATACGCTTTCAACAAGCGGACCATGGATATTCGTGATTACGAGCAATTTCATGATGAAAGGCAGGAACCTCCCTTGTTAAACGATACAGTGCAGCAATGGTTGGATGACGTCATCGCCAAGGTGACAATCAAGATGGACGCGGTCAGCGAGCGTTCGCGAAACAAAATTCCTTATACGACCGTGAACGGCGTACATGACGACCGGGCGACGGAGAATCCGTCGGGGGACGTCTCGGACGGCATCAACTGGTGGACGAACGGCTTCTGGGCAGGCATGTTGTGGCTGATGCACCATGAAACCGGGAACGAAAAATACAAAGAAATCGCGCAAATTTCCGAAGCCAAACTGGACCGGTGCTTTGAGGAATTTTACGGCCTGCATCACGACGTTGGTTTCATGTGGCTGCCGACCAGCGTCGCGAATTACCGGGTGACGGGGAATCCGGAATCCCGCAAGCGGGCGCTGCATGCGGCAACCCTGCTGGCGGGGCGGTTCAATTTGGCAGGTGGCTTCATTCGCGCGTGGAACGATCTAGAGGAAGGGGATACGCGAGGCTGGGCAATCATCGATTGCATGCTTAACATTCCTTTGCTCTACTGGGCTACGGAAGAAACGGGCGACCCGCGATTCAAGCAAATCGCGATGAAGCACGCGGATACGTCCATGTCGGCGTTTGTCCGTCCCGACGGCTCCGTCAACCACATCGTCGAATTCGATCCTTTTAACGGCGGCGTGGTCCGCACGCATGGCGGGCAGGGCTACGGCGAAGGCTCCTCTTGGACGCGCGGACAGACCTGGGCTTTGTACGGATTTATGATGAGCTATATTCATACCGGGAAAGACGAGTATTTACAGACGGCCAAGCGGGTGGCGCATTATTTTATGGCGAACATTCCGGAGGACGGGATCATCCCGGTCGATTTCCGTCAGCCGGAAGAGCCGAAACTGGCGGATGATACGGCCGCGGCTATCGCGGCCTGCGGGCTGATCGAGATCGCCAAAGCGGTCGGCGGATATGAAAGCCGTTCGTTTACAGCGGCGGCGCTGAAGCTGCTAAAAACGCTGGATGAATCGCGGATCGATTGGTCGCCGGATACCGACCACTTCCTGCTGAACGGTTCCGGAGCCTATCATGCTAAGACGCATCATCAGCCGATTATTTACGGCGATTACTATTTTATAGAAGCGTTACTTAAGATGAAGGGCGATGAACTTTATTTATGGTAATCAAAAATCCGATCTTAAGAGGCTTTAATCCCGATCCGTCCATCATTCGGGCGGGCGACGACTATTATATCGCTACTTCCACATTTGAATGGTTTCCCGGTGTACAAATTCATCATTCCAGGGATCTGGTTCATTGGGAGCTAATTACCCGCCCGTTGAACCGGGTATCCCAGTTGGACCTTAGGGGGATCGGCGCCTCACAAGGGGTATGGGCTCCGTGCTTGACCTATCATGAGGGGATTTATTATTTGGTCTATACCGTCGTCAATTCCTTTTATGTCAAAATGTACGATACGCCCAACTACCTGGTGACGGCTACGGATATCTGCGGGGAATGGTCAGAGCCGATTTTTCTGCACAGTTACGGATTTGATCCATCCATGTTCCATGACGACGACGGGCGCAAATATGTTGTCAGTATGGTCACGGATCATCGGGTAACGAAACGTTACAGAGGGCATCTGGTTATTCAGGAATATTCTGAGCAGGAACGGCGCATGGTTGGCGAACCCGTAACCATCTATGCGAGCGACGAGCATTATCTGGAAGGACCGCATATTTACAAACGGAACGGTTATTATTATTTGTTTGCGGCGGATACGGGAACGGGCGAAGGACACGGACAATCTATGCTAAGGTCGAAAAATCTGTTCGGGCCTTATGAAGCGTATTCGGGCAACTCGCTAATGACGTCGAGAAATCATCCTGAGCTGTTGCTGCAAAAAGCGGGGCACGGCGATTTGGTCGAGACGCAAAACGGTGAATGGTACATGGTTCATCTTTGCGGACGGGCGCTTGAAAACCGGACCGAAAAGGGCGAACGCAAGTATACGCTGGGCCGTGAAACGGCACTTCAAAAGGTGGAATGGACCGAGGACGGATGGCTCCGGTTGGCAAACGGCACAGTACTGCCGGATGAGGAGGTGGAAGCGCCAGATCTTCCGCCGCATCCGTTTCCGAGCCGGCCTCCGCGCGACGATTTTGACAGCGAAATGCTCGACATTCACTTCCAGTCCCTGCGTATTTCGCTCGATGACACGTTCTATTCATTGACGGAGCGGAAAGGCTACCTTCGTCTGTACGGAAGGGAAGGACTTGGGTCGAAGTACAGACAGAGTCTTATCGCAAGGCGCTGGCAGGAATTCAAATTTACGGCAAGCACCTGCCTCGAATTCGAACCGGAAAGCTTCAAGCATTTAGCCGGCCTAATTTGCTTTTACGACACGCAAAATTATTATTATCTACACGTGACACATGATGAAGACCTGGGCCGCTGCATCAGCATCCTGTCCGCCGTCAACAATATGTACGCGGCGCCAGCCGGTTACGTTCCATTGCCGGTGGAAGCGGAGCGGATTTGGCTTCGTGCCGAGGTGGATCGCGACAATCTTCAGTTCTCATATTCCACCGAAGGCGAAGAGGCGTATCGAAAGATCGGACCGGTTCTCGATGCGAGCACGCTGTCCGATGAGGCTTGCAGCGAGGGCTGGTTTACAGGCGCTTTCGTCGGACTGTGCTGCCAAGACTTGACTGGTTTTCGCAAGTATGCCGATTTCGATTATTTTGAGTACGTCGAGCATACCTAAAGTGAAAAAAGGGTTAATTTTAAAGATGAAGCGGCAGATAAAGACCCCTATGGTCTTGTAGTCTGCCGCTACTACTATATGTTGTTTGCAACCTTGACGGGATTCGACGTTTACAGTGACGACTCCCGAATCTTCCCCGCCGAATGCGCTGCTGCACCTTCCCGATACTGCCCCGGTGTCATCCCCTCTATCTTACGGAAGGAGCGGATAAAGTTCTGCGAGTTGTTGTATCTCAGCTTGGCCGCGATCTCCTTGACGGGCATTTCC
>Ga0310836_100293_pt1 | contig 48534 bp, 43 predicted proteins | sample SM_ome_4_FD_201310 | JGI IMG/M metagenome (GOLD analysis project Ga0310836, IMG submission 201310) | Sorghum-adapted microbial communities enriched on stacked mutant (SM) sorghum from Joint BioEnergy Institute, Emeryville, California... ... | reverse complement strand
ATGAGATTTCCCACAGCGTCAAGCTGGTAAGACCCCTTGCAGGTGACGAGGTAGATAGGTTCGGAGTGGAAGCGTGGCAACACGTGGAGCTGACGAATACTAATCGGTCGAGGGCTTATCCTTGAAACGACACGACAAGTGCTTCGCAAAGCAGACGTTTCGCATCCGGTTTTGAAGGTTCAAGGGGAACTTCCCCGGGTTGGCACCGAATCGTCCGGCATCGGCGTTCGGTAACGAGTCGGAGGAGGCTTCGCACAACCCGAATCTTCAGCAGCTGGAATTTTACCGGAGGTTATCCGGACCCGGAGAGGTACCCAAGAGGCCGAAGGGGGCGCTTTGCTAAAGCGTTAGGGTGTAACAGCCGCGAGGGTTCGAATCCCTCTCTCTCCGTCTTCTCAACCTTCATGCGGCGGCGTAGCTCAGTTGGCTAGAGCGTACGGTTCATACCCGTGAGGTCGGGGGTTCGAGGCCCTCCGCCGCTACCACTCAAGCAATCCTTCATCCGTGATTTGCCGTTGATTGGCCGGCCGCTTTATGCTATGATATTCGTCGGCGGCCGAAAACCAACAAGCCGCAAAAACGGATCACAAACGTGCCGTTATAGCTCAGCTGGTAGAGCAGCGCATTCGTAATGCGCGGGTCGGGGGTTCGAGTCCCTTTAACGGCACCATTTCTTTTTACGGAGCTGTGGTGTAGAGGCCTAACATGCCTGCCTGTCACGCAGGAGATCGCGGGTTCGAATCCCGTCAGCTCCGCCATTTTTTTATCCGGCAACATTCCAAAGCATCTTTTCCAATGCCCGGGGCTGGCGACGAGCTGCCGTGCGGAGGAACCTATGGCTCGGTAGCTCAGTTGGTAGAGCAGAGGACTGAAAATCCTCGTGTCGGCGGTTCGATTCCGTCCCGAGCCACCTTCTTGTCCTCATACCGGGGCTGAAACATCGTTTTCTTACCGTGGAGGGCTAGCGAAGTGGCCAAACGCGGCTGACTGTAAATCAGCTCCCTGTCGGGTTCGGTGGTTCGAATCCATCGCCCTCCACCATTCCCATCACAAATGAAAATGCGCGTGTGGCGGAATTGGCAGACGCACCAGATTTAGGTTCTGGCGGGCAACCGTGGGGGTTCAAGTCCCTCCACGCGCATGAAGGAAGTCGAAGTCCCTTGCAGGGGATTTCGGCTTTTTTGGTTTTTTTTTGCGAATCAGCGAAGGTTTGTTGAAATTTACGTGGAATCCTGTATGATAAAATGAGAGAAAATGGCAATGAGGTGGAGCGATTGAAAAAATCCGTACATATCATTCTTGCAATGGCAGTCGGAATCATGATTGGTGCGGTCGGAACGGCATTGGCTGCCGGAGAAGTCGTGATGGCCACATTTCAACAGTTGGCGCTTGTCGTGAACGGGCAGACCGTGGACATGGATGAGGAAGCGCTGGTTTACGAGGGGAAGACGTATATGCCGGTTCGTGCGTTGCTCCATGCATTGGGGTATGACGTGAAGGATGAGGCGGATACACGGACGATTTCGGCCGTGAAGTCTCTGGAAGCGTTGCAGGATGAGATTGAGAAGCTTTCAGCCGCGAAGGAATCCGAACATAGGGCGATCGCCGATCTCGATGAACGCATTCGTGTGACCGAAAAAATGTTGAATGCGGCAACCGGCGAGTTGGAAACGGCGAAAGCAAAAGGCCATGCAGCGGTCGTCGGAGAGTTGGAAAAACAAATCAAAGCGTACGGGGAGAAACTGGACGAATTGCGGCAGCAGAAAGCCGCCCTGGTGGAGTGAAACCAATCCCTGGCCCGCACCCGCGGGCTATTTTTATGGGTGTTGACGGTGCCTTGATCCGGGTGGATGGGCGGATCCGGTTACCGCAAGCAAATTTCCCATTTGCGTTTCCGGCATGTATGCACAACCCCTTTTTCACCAACAATAATCATTGGACCATTCCATGCAAAAGGAGGCAGCCGTTTGGTCCGTTTTCTTGTTCGGCTGATTGCGACGGGGATCGTGGCGGTGCCGCTCCTCGTTTGGTTTGCGGATGCCGGCCTTCCGGCGGCGTTGTTTGCGGCTGCGTCGGTGGCCGTGCTTGGCTGGCTGATCGTGGACCGGCTGATCCTGCCGCTCGCCGGCCGCACGGTCGCCTTGTTGTCTGATGCCGCGCTGGCTTACGCGTTCCTCTGGTTCGCGGGCGACGTGATGAATTGGCCGCTCGGCCTGTGGGAGCTGTCGGCGGCCGCTTTGCCCCTGGCTTTCGTCACGCGGTTGTGCCATGCGCTCGGACAAGCAGAATCCTTTTCCACATAAATGATTTCACCCATCAAAAAGGCTCGCCGCCGCCATCCCGCGGGAAAGCGCGCGGACGAGCCTTTTTTCGTTCGTCGGCAACCGTTTTGTTCGATTTTTCATACAAAAAGTCCGGGTTCCGGCGGCGAAAGCGCCCATTTGGATGAAAAATCATACAAAATCGCCCCGTCGGACGCTTCCGGATTTCGGTTTTGTATGCTTTTTCGAACAAAACGCCCCGTTTTTCATCCGGTTGAAGCCGTTTTGTATGAAATTTCATTCAAAACGGCTGACAGGGGTCGGAGCGGCCGCGGGAGACACATTCACGACGGAATCCGCATACGCCCCCGTCATCCCTTCGGGCGAAAAACGAGGGCGGCGAGGAAGGAGAAGATGATCGCAGCCGAGATGCCGGCGCTCGTCACTTCGAACATGCCGGTCAAGATGCCCACCCAGCCGTTCCGTTCCAGCTCCTGCAGGGCACCGTGGAACAGGGCGTTGCCGAAGCTGGTGATCGGCACGGTGGCGCCTGCGCCGGCGAATTCGATCAGCGGATCGTACCAGCCGAGGCCGTCCACGATCGCGCCCAGCACCACGAGGGTGGACATCGTGTAGGGCGGCGTCAGCTTGAATACGTCCATCATCAACTGGCCGAGCAGGCAGATGGCGCCTCCCACGAGAAATGCCCATACGAAATCCATGATCATGGTGCGTCAGTTCACCCCGCTTTCGATGGCGACCGCATGGGCGATGCACGGGATGCTTTCGCCCTGCTGGTAGCTGATGGTGGACAGCAGGGCGCCGGTGGCGACGACGAGGATGCGCTTCAGCTCGCCCCGCTGCATCCGGTTGAGCAGATGGCCGTACGTGACGACCGCCGAGCAGGCGCATCCGCTGGCCCCGGCTTGCACTTGCTGTTTGCCGTAATCGTATATCATCATGCCGCAGTCGCCGTAAACGGTTTTGTCGATCGGAAATCCTTCCTTCGCAAAAAGTTCCAGCGCCAACTGATACCCGACCTTGGACAGGTCGCCGGTGACGATCAGGTCGTAATAATCGGGCGAGCGGTTCAAATCGCTCATGTGCGCCATGATCGTGTCGACGGCCGCCGGCGCCATGGCGGCGCCCATGTTGAACGGGTCCTTCACGCCGAGGTCGACGATTTTTCCGAGGGTGGCGGCGGTGACCACCGGGCCGTTGCCGGTTTTGCCGAGCAGCGCCGCGCCGGCACCCGTCACGGTGAACTGGGCGGTCGGCGGTTTCTGGGAGCCGTACTCCGTCGGATAACGGAACTGTTTCTCCGCCGACGCGTTGTGGCTGCTCGTGGCGGCCATCGCGTAGGTGGCCGCGCCGGAGTCCACCAGCATGGCGGCGACCGCCAGGGAAAGCATGGAGGTGGAGCAGGCGCCGAACACGCCAATGAACGGCACCGCCAGCGTCCGCGCCGCGAAGGTGGACGAGATGATCTGGTTCATCAGGTCGCCGGCGACGAGGAACTGAACCTGGTTCATGGACAGCCCGGCTTTCTGCGCGGCCAGCTGCGCAGCTTCCTCGAACAGGGCCCGCTCGGCTTTCTCCCAGCTGTCCTGCCCGATGGACAGTTCTTCGTGGATATGGTCGAAGTCTCCGGACAGCGGCCCCTGCCCCTCGAACGGGCCGACCACCGTGCCGGTGCCGAGGATGACGGGGCGATGGTCGTATTCCCAGCTTTGCCGGCCTTTCAGCAACATGGCGTCATTTTCCCCCTCCTGCCAGTTCGGGATGGAAGATCATGTAGACGATCGCCACGAAAAAGGCGGCCACGGTGCCGCAGACGATGACGGGCCCGGCGATTTTGAACATTTTGCCCCCGACGCCCAGCACGAAACCTTCGCTCCGGTGTTCGATGGCCGAAGACGCCATCGAGTTGGCGAAGCCGGTCACCGGCACCGAGGTGCCCGCACCGGCCCATTGGGCGATTTTGTCGTAGACGCCAAGGCCGGTCAGAATCGTCGACAGCAGGATCATGACCGCCACCGTCGGGTTGCCCGCTTCCTTCTTCTCAAAACCGAACCACTCGATGAATCCCGTCTGCACCAGTTGCCCGATCGCGCAGATGAGCCCGCCAACGAGATAGGCCCGGATTCCGTTCATGAGCACGTTTCGCTTCGGCTCGGCCTGCTTCGCGATTTGCTGGTATTCCTGCGGCGAAAGGCCGATGCCTTGTCCGGACTTTTTCTTTTTTTGAGCCACCGTCAGTGTTCCTCCCCTACATGAACGCTACATAGAACGTTCCCTCGCCGCCTGTGATTTATGCATGGTACGGGAGGTTGTGATAGAATGGAACCGATCTTTTGCACGAGGTGGGGAACGCGATGGACTGGGAGCGGCTCAAACGGCAACTGGAGCAAATCTTGCAGACGGAAATCCGCCAGGTGCATGTCGGGAAGGCGGAATGGGCGCGCCTCGGCGAAGCGGGGAATTTGCCGGTGACGGCCAGCCGCGAGCGGGAGGGGGAGATCCTGTTTCCCGTCCGGGTCGACGGCGATCGTGTGGAAGCGGCGGCGGTTTCGGCCGCGCAGCTGACGGACACCGAACGGGGCCTGGTGGAAGTGGCGCTGGAAACGCTCCGGCTGTCGGATCCGGCGCCGAAGCGGAAGAACGGCCAGGATGCCCTCCCGGACATTGTGCGGGAATGGGTGGAAGGCCAGATCGCCGCGGGCGAACTGGACGACCGGGACCCGCCCGCCCAGTTGTCGGCGTACCCCGTGCTGTACCAGGAGCGGGTGCCGTTCCTGATCGTCGGCGTCTACGACCATGAGGGGGACGGCGGCGTGCAGGAACTGCAGAAGCTTTTGGAGACGTTTTTTGACAGCGAAATTCTGCTCGTTCCCCTTGAAGGAAAGGAATGGCTCGCGCTCGCCGGCAAGTCGCTTGTCGAAGCGGATGACGAGGCGGATGCCGACGAAACAATGGAGGAACGGCTCGCGTCCCTCTGCGAAGGGCTGCATTCGGTGCTCCTGAACGAAGGCGAAGGCGAGTGCCACGTGACCGTCCATTACCCGGTCGTGCCGGCCCAATCGCTGCCGATTGCGGTGGCCCGGATGCGGGAGGCGGTTTCCGTCGGGCGGTCGCAGCGGGTCAACCAATACGTCCACCTGCCGTGGGAGCTGTACCTGGACCAGCTGCTCAGCCCGCTTTCCCGCGCGGACAAAATCCGGTTCATCGAGCAGGTGTTCAAACGGAAGGAACCGATGCTCGACGACGAGACGATCCAGACGCTGGAGACGTTTTTCGAACTGGACTGCAACGTGAGCGAAACGGCCAAACGGCTGTTCATCCACCGCAACACGTTGCTGTACCGGCTGGACAAGTTTCGCCAGGAATCGGGGCTGGACGTGCGCAATTTCAACCAGGCCGTTCACGTGAAGATCGCTTTGCAATTGTACAAAGTGACGAAAAGACACTGACGTTTTTGTAGATTCTGTGCATGGTCAGAAGCCGCCCCCTCGGGTTATGATGAAAGCACGGAAAATCAACCTTTTTTGAGAAGGGGACGAGAACACATGGCAGGCGTACGTTTGAGCCATATCTACAAGACTTACCCCGGCGCAGCCGCTCCGACGGTCGTCGACTTCGACCTTGAAATCAAGGACAAGGAGTTCCTCGTTCTGGTCGGTCCGTCCGGTTGCGGCAAATCGACCACGCTGCGGATGATCGCCGGTCTCGAAGAAATTACCGAAGGCGAACTGTACATCGGTGACCGTCTGGTCAACGACGTCGCGCCGAAAGACCGCGACATTGCGATGGTGTTCCAATCCTACGCTCTGTATCCGCACATGAACGTGTACCAAAACATGGCGTTCGGCCTGAAACTGCGCAAGTTCAAGAAAGCCGACATCGACGCCCGCGTCCATGAAGCGGCCCGCATTCTCGACATCGAGCACCTGCTTGACCGCAAGCCGAAGGCGCTCTCCGGCGGTCAGCGGCAACGCGTCGCCCTCGGCCGCGCCATCGTCCGCGAACCGCAAGTGTTCCTGATGGACGAACCGCTGTCCAACCTTGACGCCAAGCTGCGCGTGGCGATGCGCTCCGAAATTTCGAAGCTGCACAAACGCCTCGAAACGACGATCATTTACGTTACCCACGACCAGACGGAAGCCATGACGATGGGCGAACGGATCGTCATCATGAACGAAGGCTACGTGCAACAAGCCGCACCGCCGACGGAAGTGTACAACAACCCGAAAAACCTGTTCGTTGCCGGCTTCATCGGATCTCCGGCGATGAACTTCATCAACGGCATGATCGACGAAGAAAACGGCAACGTCGTCTTCAAGTCGAAGGGCATCAACGTCGTCATTCCCGAAGGCCGCGCCAAAATTTTGCGCGACAAGGGCTATATCGGCAAGGATGTCATCTTCGGCATCCGTCCGGAAGACCTGCACATCGAACCGATCTTCCTGGAAGCTTCGCCGAACAGCATCGTGAACGCCGGCATCGAAGTTGCCGAGCACCTCGGCCACGAGCAAATCCTGTACCTGGAAGGCATCGGCGACAGCACGGTCATCGCCCGTATCGACGGCCGCTCCGCCGTGTCCGAAGGCACGAACATCAAGCTGGCCATCGACATGAACAAATTCCACATCTTCGACAAGCAAACGGAACAAGCCGTTTTCTACCAAGAACCGAAATGAGCGGTCGGCGGAGCGATCCGCTGAACCGGACCAAAACCGGCTGCGACGGGACTTTTCCCTCGCGGCCGGTTTTTTGTCGTTGGGGGCGGGGGTCGAGCGGTTGCGGGATCCGGGACGGGAACCGGTGAATCGCGTATTCGTTGCGGGGAGGGCAGAGGGATGGCCGATGCCGGTCGGCGCCAGCCGGCGCGGTGACGACCGCTGCGGCCGGAAGGCGGCGATGACGCCGGCGGTTGATTTATGCGCCGATTTCCTATACGATTTTACTAACAAACGGCAGTCAATACGGCACGCTTCATTCGGGGGGAAACCATGGCGTCAAACAAGGTGAAAGTGTCAGAACTTGTCAATCGCTTCAATCTGGAAGTGATCAGCGGGGAAGAAGGGCTCAGCCGTCCGATCACCGTTGCGGAACTTTACCGGCCTGCGCTGGAGATGGCAGGCTATTTCGCCCACCACCCGAAGGAGCGCGTGCAAATCCTGGGGCGAACGGAACTCAGTTTTTTTGAAGGGCTGAAGCCGGAAGAAAAGCGGGATCGCATGACGCGGCTCTGCGATCCGAAAACGCCGTGCATTTGCGTCTCCCGCGGGATGGACGTGCCGGAGGAGCTGGTGGAAGCTTCCCGGGCGACCGGTACGGCCGTGTTGCGCAGCAACTGGGCGACCACGATGCTGTCCAGCCGGTTGACGGGGTTTCTGGAAAACAAGCTGTCGCCGACGACCACCATCCACGGGGTTTTGGTGGACGTGTACGGCGTCGGCATGCTGATCACCGGTTCCAGCGGCATCGGCAAAAGCGAAACCGCCCTTGAACTGGTGAAGCGCGGCCATCGGCTCATCGCCGACGACGCGGTGGAAATCATCCAGACGCCGGACAACATCCTGTACGGCAAAGCGCCGGAACTCATCCGGCATTTGCTGGAAATCCGCGGAGTCGGCATCATCAACGTGATGACGCTGTTCGGAGCGGGCGCCATTCGCAACGAAAAGAAAATCACCATCGTCGTCCGGCTGGAAAGCTGGCAGGAAGACAAGCAATACGACCGGCTCGGCCTCGACGAGGAAACGACCCGCATTCTCGACACGGATTTGCCCCTCGTGACCATTCCGGTCCGGCCGGGGCGCAACCTGGCGGTCATCATCGAAGTGGCGGCCATGAACTTCCGGCTGAAAAGGATGGGTTACAACGCGGCGCTGCAATTTACGAACAAACTGACGGAGTCCATCACCGAAGATTACGACGACATGGATTGATCGTCGGGGTCGGCCGTTGTCCCTTTTTGATGTCGCATTGAAATTTCGCAGGATGAAGACGGAGGGTTTGCGTGAATACGTTTCCGCTCGTGATTGAACCGGTCGCCCTGAAGCTGGGGCCGATCAGTGTGACCTGGTACGGCATGATTCTCGGTTTGGGGGCGGTGGTCGGCCTTTTGCTTGCCATTCGGGAAGGCAAACGGTTTCAGATCGCCCCGGAATTTTTCATGGATTTGCTGCTCATCGGCGCGCCTTGCGCCATCATCGGGGCCCGGACTTATTATGTGGCGTTTGAATGGGAGCATTACAAGGGCGACTGGTACGAAATCATCGCCGTCTGGCACGGGGGCCTGGCGATCCACGGCGCGTTGATCGGCGCGATGGCGGCCGGCCTCATTTATACGCGGGTGAAGAAAGCCAGCTTCTGGCGCATCGCGGACATCGCCGCACCTTCCCTGATTGCCGGCCAGATGATCGGACGGTGGGGCAACTTCGTCAACCAGGAAGCCCACGGCGGCCCGGTAAGCCGCGAATTTTTGAGCGATACGCTGCATTTGCCCGACTGGATCGTGAATCAGATGCAGATCGGCGACACGTTCTATCATCCCACGTTCCTGTACGAATCGTTGTGGAACCTGATGGTGCTGCTCGTGTTGCTGTGGCTGCGCCGGCGGCCGTGGCTGAAAGCCGGAGAACTGTTTCTTGGCTATTTCGCCCTCTACTCGCTGGGCCGGTTTTTCATCGAAGGCCTCAGGACGGACAGCCTGGCGTTCCACGGACCGTACTGGCTGGAAAACGTGCTCGCCGTTCTGTGGTTGCCGATGCGGCTCCTGTTTGATGCCGGCGAGTTGCCGCCAGGCGGCGGCAACGTGCGCATGGCCCAGTTCATCAGCCTGATGCTCATCCTGACGGCGGTGATCCTGATCGCCGTGCGCCGGTTCGGCGGGTTTGCCCGTGAACGGTATCTCGATCCGATCGTGATCGGCACGGCCGCCGGAGCGGGTGCGGGCGGTGCCGCCGAAGCAGCCGGGGCAACCGGCGGACAAGCCGGGGCAAGCACCGCGGCCGATGCGGACGGGTCGGATGAAACCGGCGGGCAGGCGAAGGCAGCCGCAGCCGAATCCGGCGTGCGGGGTGAAGCGGACGGGCAAGGCGCGAACGACGAAGGGAAAGCGGAAGACGAATCCGACGGAGAAGCCGGTGCAGCAAACCGCCAAGGGGCCGAAAGGCAAGGCGAATCGGACGGCCGTAATGACGGCGTGGAAGACAAGACGGACAAAAACGGAGATGGCCCGTCATCATGATACGTTGCGTACTGCTGGATTTGGACGGCACCACCATCGACACCAACGAACTCATCATCGAGTCGTTGCAACATGTCATCGGCCGGGATTGCGGCAAAACGCTGACGAGGGACGAGATCATTCCCCTCATGGGCAGCACGCTGGCCGAGCAGTTGCGGCATTTTGCCGGGCGGGAAGACGTGGACGATCTGGCGCGGGCTTACCGCACGTACAACCATGCGCGGCACGACGAGATGGTGGCCTTGTTCCCGGGCGTGCTGGACACGGTCCGGCGGTTGCATGAAGGCGGGGTGGCCATCGGCGTCGTGACGAACAAAAGCCGGAACACCTCCGCCAGAGTCATCGATCTGTTCGGGCTTGGCCCGTTCGTCCGGTCGATCGTCTCGGTGGAAGACGTGGATCGCCCGAAACCCCATCCGGAACCGGTGTTCAAGGCGATGCGCGAGCTCGGCGCGAAACCGGAGGAAACGGCGATGGTCGGCGACAGCCCGCACGACCTGCTGGCGGCCAAGGCGGCGGGCGTGATGGCCGTTGCGGTCGGTTGGTCGCTGAAACCGCGGGACGTGTTGCTGGGCGCCGGCGCCGACCGAATCATCGACAAGATGGAAGAACTGTTGGACATTTGCGGCCTCGCCGCCTGCGGGCGCGAATGATCCGGGGCAAAGAGGGATGGCGAACGTGAGGAAAACGGAACGGTATCCGGTGGAGGGACCCAATTCCCTCTGGCAAATTTACCGGACGGTCAGCCGCTGGAAAGGGATCCGCAACTTCATTTTCATCCAGTTCTGCCGGTATTGCCCCTCGCTCCCCCTCAAAAACTGGATTTACCGCAATGTGCTCGGCATGCAGGTGGGCAAGCATGCGGCGTTCGGCCTGATGGCGATGGTGGACGTGTTTTTCCCGGAGCGCATCCGCATCGGGGACAACACGGTCATCGGCTACAATGCGACGATTTTGGCCCATGAGTATCTGGTGAACGAGTACCGGCTCGGGGACGTAGTGATCGGCTCGAACGTGCTGATCGGCGCCAACACGACGATTTTGCCCGGCGTCACCATCGGGGACAACGCCGTCGTCGGCGCGGGCTCCGTGGTGCACAAAGACGTGCCTGCGGGCGCCTTCGTCGCCGGCAATCCGTTGCGCACGATCCGGCCGGGCAAGGAAACCGGCCAGGACGCCCGGGACGCCGAAACCTGATGCCGAAGCGCCGCGTATCCCTGTTTTCACGGCAACAGGAAAACCGATATGATCGTGCAAAAGTGCGCCGCATTTTCGCGACAAGGCGAGCATCGCAAACACCGGGCGCACTTTTGCGCTTTCTTTGTTTACCGGCGGCCGGCGGGGGGCTTTCCGCCTGCCGAAGTCCGACGGTTGACGATCCGCGGGCCGTGTGGTACGATACGGATATTCTTTATTTTGGTAGTATGGTAGACAGATAACAAATTAACGCTTTAAATAAATAAAGTAACCATCGAAATCAGCCGCAAAAGTCAATCAGGTTGAAGATCAACAGGTTAAACGAAGGGATGGCCATGTCGAAACCAAAAGTGTTTGAAAAACCGCGGGGCGTGAAGGATTATTTGCCGGATCTGGCGGACAAATTGCGCCGCATCGAATGGCGGATGCTGGATTGCATGGCCCGCTGGGGCTACCGGCAAATCATCACGCCGACGCTGGAATATTACGATACGGTCGGGCTTGCCAGCTCCACCGCCAACGAGCGTCTGTTCAAGCTGTTGGACAACAAGGGAACAACCCTCGTGCTCCGCTCCGAAATGACGGCGCCGATCGCGCGGGTGGTCGCTTCCCTGCTGAAGGACGAAGCGCTGCCGCTTCGGCTGTCGCATCATTCCAACGTGTTCCGGGCGATCGAAGAAGAAGCGGGCCGGGAATGGGAGTTTTTCCAAACCGGCGTGGAACTTGTCGGCGACGGATCGCCGGAGGCGGACGCGGAAGTGATCGCCCTGATGGCGTCCTGCCTGAAAGCGGCGGGCGTGCGCGACTTCAAAATCGCCCTCGGCCACATCGGCGTGCTGAACGGGGTGTTCAGCGCTTCGCTGCCGGACCGGCCCGAGCAGCAGCAGACGCTCCGCGAATGTTTGCTCAAGCGCAACTACGTCGGATTTCGCGCGGCGCTCAAGGGCATGGACCTGTCGCCCGAAGCGCGGACGAACCTGGAGCGGATTTTGCGCTTGCGCGGCGGTAGGGAAGTGTGCGACGAGGCGCTCGCCATCGTGGGGGACGAAACGTCGCGGACGGCCCTTGCCCATCTGCGGGACGTCTGGGATGCGCTCAAGGCGTACGGCGTCGGTGACACGGTGATGATCGACCTGACGATGATCGGCAACTTTACCTATTATACGGGGCTCATCTTCGAAGGATATGCCGCCGATTTGGGGTTCCCGCTCTGCAGCGGGGGGCGCTACGACAACCTGCTTGCCGCCTTCGGGCGGCCGGCGCCGGCGACCGGGTTCGCCCTGGAGACGAACCGCATCGTGCTGGTGGCCGACGACATGCCGAAGGACGAGCGGCGCGTGCTCGTGCTGTACCGCAAACCCCGGCGGGAAGAAGCGTTGGCGCGGGCGATGGCGCTGCGGCGGGAGACGGAAACCGCGGTGGCGGTGGAAACGGTGTTCATGCCGGACGGGGAAACGGCCGACGTGTCCGGCGGCGAGGGACAATGGGTGTTCCGGGGCAGACGGTACGACGATGTGCTCCGGTTTGACGAATGAGAGGGGCTTCGGGAAAACGATGGCTGGAACTACGGCTCAAGCGATCCGGGAACGCCTGAAGGTGGCGATTCCCAAGGGCAGAATTTACAAGAAGGCGGCGGCACTGTTTCGGGATGCGGGCATTCCGGCGCCGGAAGACGTGGACGATTCGCGCAAACTGTTGGTGACGCTGCAGGATGCGGGCATGGAAATCATCCTGGCGAAACCGGCGGACGTGCCGACCTACGTGGAATACGGCGCGGCCGACATCGGCGTCGTGGGCAAGGACGTGCTCATGGAAGAAAACCGGAGCGTGTACGAACTGCTCGACCTCGGCATCGCCCGCTGCCGCATGTCGGTGATCGGGCTTCCGGACTGGAAGCCGGCCATCCATCCGCGGGTCGCCACGAAGTACCCGAATCTGGCTTCCCGCTATTTCCGGGAACAGGGGCAGCAGGTGGAAGTGATCAAACTGAACGGATCCATCGAATTGGCGCCCCTCGTCGGACTGGCCGACCGGATCGTCGATCTGGTGGAGTCGGGCCAGACGATCCGCGAGAACGGGCTGGTGGAGATGGAGCACATGTTTGACATCACGAGCCGCCTCATCGCCAACCGCGTCAGCTACCGGATGAAAAGCGACGCCATCGACGACGTGTGCGACCGGCTGCAGGCGGCCATCGACCGGCGCTCGGCGCAGCAGGCGGAGCGGGTGTAATCATAAACCGTTGCCGTGAATGCATGGACATCTGGTGAATGGTGGCGATGGAAACGGCAAATGGTCATGCCCGGCAATCGTTCGCAGGCGGGATGGGTTTTGTATGATTTTTCATACAAAATCCCCGATAAACAGGCGGTTTCACGGCGATTTGTATGAAATTTCATACAAAACCTCCTGGTTGAACCGTCTTTGCCGCCAGTTTTGTTCGATTTTTCATACAAAACGCCTTCATTCGATGCCCAAATCCGAGATTTTGTATGAAATTTCGTACAAAATGGAATCTAACCGGGAAACGAAATGACCGAGTGGAATCCAAATCATGATTCGACGAATGGTTTTATTCCTTACTGATGAACAGGCGATCCGAGGGAGGCATTGCCGATGATCCAAATCAGGGATGCGGCGGGATTCAAACTGGAACGGCAGGTGGAGTACGGCACCCCCGAGCAAAACGAGGCGGTGCGGCGCATCATCGACGACGTGCGGCGGGAAGGGGACGCGGCCGTAATTCGGTACACCGAAAAATTTGACGGTGTGGCTGCGGAACGTCTGCAAGGCCGGCTGCGGGTCGATGAAGCGGAATTGGCGGAGGCTTACGGGAAGGTGGACGCGGCGTTCGTCGAGGCGCTGCGGAAGGCGGCGGCCAACATCCGCGATTTCCACGAAAGGCAGAAGCGGCAAAGCTGGGTGCACCTCAGGCCGGACGGCACGATGGTCGGCATGAACATCCGCCCGCTGAAGCGGGTTGGCGTGTACGTGCCCGGCGGCAGCGCCGCCTATCCGTCGTCGGTGCTCATGAACGTCATCCCGGCGAAGGTGGCGGGCGTGGCGGAAATCGTCATGGTGACGCCGCCGGCGACAAGCGGGAAGGAAGGCATCGCGCCGGAAATTTTGGTCGCCGCCGCGGAAGCCGGCGTGAAGGAAATGTACCGCGTCGGGGGCGCCCAGGCGGTGGCGGCGCTCGCCTTCGGCACCGAAACGATCAAGCCCGTTGACAAGATCGTCGGGCCTGGCAACATTTACGTGGCGCTGGCGAAGCGCAACGTTTACGGCGCCGTCGACATTGACAGCATCGCCGGGCCGAGCGAAATCGCGGTGCTGGCCGACGATACGGCCGATCCGCGGTATGTGGCCGCCGACATGCTGTCCCAGGCCGAGCATGACGTGATGGCCTCCGCGGTGCTCGTCACCACGTCACGCAAGCTCGCGGAAGCGGTCAAGGCCGAACTGGCCGCCCAACTGGCCGATTTGCCGAGGCGGGACATCGCCGCCAGGTCGCTGGCGGACAACGGCGCGCTCCTGGTCGCCCGCGACTGGCAGGAAGCGATCGACGCGGTGAACCGGCTGGCGCCGGAGCACCTTGAGATCATCACCGCGAATCCTTTGGAGGACGCCGGCCGCATCGAAAACGCGGGCGCCATTTTCCTCGGGCCGTGGAGTTCGGAGCCGGTGGGCGATTATTTCGCGGGACCGAACCACATCCTGCCGACCAACGGCACGGCGCGGTTTGCCTCGCCGCTGTCGGTGGATGATTTCGTGAAGAAGACGAGTTTGATCCAATACAGCCAAAGCGCGCTGCAGGAAAGCGGCCGGCACATCATGACGCTGGCCCGCGGCGAAGGGCTGGAAGCCCATGCGCGCGCCATCGAAATCAGGCTCGGGGACGGGCCGGGGAAAGAGGGGAATGCAAATGGCTGACAAGCCGCTGGCGGATACGCCCCGCCAAGGGTCGGTGGAACGCAAAACGGGAGAAACGGACGTCAAGCTGACGTTCAACGTGGACGGATCGGGCACGAGCGTCATCGATACGCCGGTGCCTTTTCTCAACCACATGCTGGATCTGTTCACGAAACACGGGCATTTCGACCTGACGCTGAAGGCCGACGGCGACGTTGAGGTCGACGACCACCACACGGCGGAAGACATCGGCATCTGTCTCGGCCAGGCGCTCAAGGCAGCGCTGGGCGACAAGGCCGGCATTCGCCGGTACGGCAACGCCTTCGTGCCGATGGACGAGGCGATGGCGCAGGTGTCGATCGACATCAGCAACCGGCCCCACCTGGAATACCGTGCGGAGTATCCGTCGCAGACGGTGGGCGATTTCTCCGTGGAACTGGTGCACGAGTTTCTGTGGAAGTTCGCCCTGGAGGCGAGAATCACCCTGCATGTGATCGTCCACTACGGGCGCAACACGCATCACATGATTGAAGCGGTGTTCAAGGCGCTCGGCCGGGCGTTGGACGAAGCGACGTCCCACGACCCCCGGGTGAAGGGCGTACCCTCCACGAAAGGAGTTCTCTGACCCGTGATCGCCGTTATCGACTATGGCATGGGCAACCTGCACAGCGTGCAAACCGCCATTGCGCGGCTCGGCTGCGAAGCCGTGGTCACGAAGGAGGAAGCGGACATCCTGGCGGCGGACGGGGCGATTTTGCCCGGCGTCGGCGCCTTCGGGGACGCGATGGCAAACCTGGCGTCGGCCGGCCTTGTCCAGACGATCCATCGTTACGCGGCCACGGGCAAGCCGCTGCTCGGCATTTGCCTGGGCATGCAGCTTTTGTTCTCGGAAAGCGAGGAACACGGCCGGCATGAGGGGTTGAATTTGCTGCCGGGCAAGGTGGTGCGGTTCCCGAAGGGCCTCAAAGTGCCCCACATGGGCTGGAACCGTCTTGACTTCCGCCGCGAATCGCCGCTGTTTGCCGGGCTGACGGAAGGCTACGCCTATTTCGTCCACTCGTTTCACGCCCTGGCGGAACGCGCGGAAGACGTGCTGGCACAGACGGATTACCACGGCCCGGTGACGGCCATCGTCGGCCGCGGCAACGTGTTCGGCATGCAGTTTCACCCGGAGAAGAGCGGCGATCTCGGCATGCGGCTGCTCGACAATTTTCTGGCCCTGACGAAGAACGCCAAAGAACCGAACCGGGTGTAGGGCGCCAGGATCGGGACGGGGCCGGGAACGGGTTCCGGAGTGGGCCCGGAACCGGTCCGGGATCGGGAAGCCGTTTTCGGATGCGGGGGTCAAAATCCCCGGATTGGGAGATGGCGAACATTCGGATTATCGGGAGAAGGAGCCTGACCGCCGGGATCGGGTTGCGGTCGGAAGAACATGCCGGACCGTCCCACAATCCGGACAGCCGGCGGAAGCCGGCGCCGGGCCGCCGCAAGGCAAGCGAGAACGGCCGGGGCAACGGCATCAAGGAACCGGGAGGTTATCCATATGCTGACCAAACGCATCATCCCCTGCCTGGACGTCAAGGACGGCCGGGTGGTGAAAGGGGTCAACTTCGTCAATTTGCGGGACGCCGGCGATCCGGTGGAGCTGGCCGCGCTGTACAGCAGCGAAGGGGCCGACGAGCTGGTGTTCCTGGACATCTCCGCCTCGGTGGAAGGCCGCGGCACGATGGTGGACGTGGTGCGCCGGACGGCGGAAAACGTCACGATTCCGTTCACGGTGGCCGGCGGCGTCTCTTCGGTGGATGACATGACCCGCCTGCTCCGGGCCGGCGCCGACAAGGTCGGCATCAACACGTCGGCGGTGCTGAATCCGCAGCTGATTGCCGACGGATCGCGCCGCTTCGGGGCGCAATGCATCGTGGTGGCCATCGACGCCCGCTGGAATCCGGCATGGAACGACTGGGAAGTGGTCACCCACGGCGGCACGAAACCGACCGGCCTGAAGGCGCTGGAATGGGCGAAGCGGGCGGAAGAACTGGGCGCGGGCGAACTGCTCCTGACCAGCATGGACAAGGACGGCACGAAGGACGGTTACGACCTGCCCCTCACCCGGGCGGTGTCCGAGGCGGTGTCGATTCCGGTGATCGCCTCCGGCGGCGCGGGGAACGTGCACCACTTTTACGACGTGTTCGCGGAAGGGAAAGCGGATGCGGCGCTGGCGGCGTCCATCTTTCACTTCAAGGAGTTGACGATTCGCCAGGTGAAAGATTATTTGCATGAACGGAACGTGGAAGTCAGGCTGTGAACGGCGCAGAACCGGTGCCGGAAACGCGGCCCGGAACACAAGCGGCGGACGCCATGAAAGGAGGTAAGGGAATCATGAACGGTGCAGACGAAACCAAACTGTACGGCACGGAGGAGTTGGCGGAGGCGATCCGCTGGGATGCGACGGGGCTCGTGCCGGCCGTCGTGCAGGACGCGGCGAGCCGGGAAGTGCTCATGCTGGCGTACATGAACCGCGAATCGCTGGCCAAAACGCTGGAAAGCGGCGAAACGTGGTTTTGGAGCCGGTCCCGCGGCGAGCTGTGGCACAAGGGCGCGACGAGCGGCCATTTGCAGAAAGTGCGGCGCATCCGCTACGACTGCGATGCGGACACGATCCTGGTCGAGGTGGACCAGGCGGGCGCAGCCTGCCACACCGGGCGCCAAAGCTGCTTTTACCGGGAATTGGACCTCAAGCGGGGGCAGTCCCTTTTTTACGAAGGCAAGGAAGATCCGAAAGCGATCCTGGACAAGCTGGAGGCGCTCATTGCGGAGCGGGACGAGCAAAGGCCGGAGGGCGCGTATACGACGTACCTTTTTGAGCATGGCGTGGACAAAATTTTGAAAAAGGTCGGGGAAGAGGCGTCCGAGGTCATCATCGCGGCGAAAAACCGGAGCAAACACGAACTGCGCTACGAAGCGGCGGACCTGCTCTACCATCTGCTGGTGCTGCTGCGGGAGCAGGGCATGCGGCTGGACGAGGTGCTGGAGGAACTGGCAAGCCGCCATCTGAAAAAGAAAGGGGAGTATCCGAGCCTTGCCGGCGAACGTCAGGATTGACTATCACACGCATCATGAACGTTGCGGGCATGCGGAAGGCCGCCTGGAAGACTACGTGAAACGGGCGATCGAAATCGGCCTCGAGCAGATCGGGCTGTCCGACCATATGCCCCTGCTGCACGTGGATCCGGCGACGTACTACCCGGGCATGGCGATGGCGATGGAGGAGCTGCCCCGCTATGTGGAAGAAGCGCTGCGGCTGAAGGAGAAATACCGGGGCCAAATCGACATCCGGGTCGGCCTCGAGGGTGATTACATCGAAGGGTACGAGGAAGACATCGAGCGGATCGTCACCGGGTACCCTTGGGACTACGTGATCGGCTCGGTGCATTTTCTCGGGGAGTGGGACGTGTCGGATTCGCGCCAGCTGCACGGCTGGGAAGGGAAGCGGATGCTGGATGTGTACGAGCGGTATTTCGACGCGGTGCAGAAGGCGGCGAAGACCGGCTTTTACGATTTTCTCGGCCACATCGACGTGATCAAGCGGTTCGGCCACCGGCCGGAAGAGGATGACGAGGTGCGTGAACTCGAGCGGCGGACGCTCGAGGCCATCCGGGAAAGCGGTGCGACCATCGAACTGAACGCGTCGGGGCTCCGGATGCCGTGCGCGGAAATGTTCCCGAAACGGCGCATGCTGGAGTATGCCTTCGAACTTGGCATTCCCGTGACGGTCGGGTCGGACGCCCACCAGCCGGAGCGGCTCTCCCAGTATCTCGACCAGGCGGTGGCGCTCCTGAAGGAAGTCGGATATCGGGAACTGGCCACGTTCAGCGGCCGGCAGCGGACGATGATCCCGATCGACCGGTGACCGGCCGATGACGGGCCGGCAGGCCGATCCGTCGACCCGCCCCTGCACGGTTCGACACACCGGGCCCGATCAACGGCAGGAGAGGGAACGCTCGCGGACGGAAGGCAAGCCGGTCATGACGGACATCGAACAGACGGGACAAGCAAGATAGGGACAAGCAAGACAGGGACAAGCAAGCGACGGTGCCCTCCGTGATGAGGGCTTTTTTGCATTTGGGAAAACCCGTCCCATTATGTATAATGAAAGTATTCCAAGGAACGGGAGGACCGTATATGGTGGCGAGTGACCGTTTGCGCATCTTTTCCGGTTCATCCAACCCGGAGTTGACCCGGAAGATCTGCAACGAACTCGGACAGCCGATGGGCAAAATCAAACTGTCCCGGTTCAAGAGCGGCGAAATCTATTGCCTCTACCAGGAAACGATCCGCAACTGCGACGTGTTTTTGGTCCAGACGTTTTCGCATCCGATCAACGAGCACCTGGTGGAGCTTCTGGTCATGATCGATGCGGCCAAACGGGCCAGCGCGCGCACGATCAATCTCGTACTGCCCTATTACGGTTATTCCCGGCAAGAGCGCAAAAGCGCCCCCCGCGAGCCGATTTCGGCCAAGCTGGTGGCGGATTTGCTGACGACGGCCGGGGCGCACCGGGTCATCACCATCGACCTGCACGCACCGGCGATCCAGGGCTTTTTCAACATTCCCGTGGATCATTTGACGGCGCTCGACCTGATCAGCGACTACATCCGCAAGAAGAACATCCCCGATCCGATCGTTGTGTCCCCCGACGCGGGCCGTGCGACGACGGCGGAGCGGCTGGCGGGGATGCTGGATGCGCCGTTTGCCATCATGATCAAAAAGCGGCCGGCCCACAACGAATCGGTCATCACCCATATCATCGGGGAAGTGGAAGGCCGCACGCCGATCATCATCGAAGATTTGATCGACACCGGCACGACCATCGTCAACGTGGTGGAAGGGCTGAAGGAGCGGGGCGCGAACGACGCCTACATTTGCGCCACCCACGGGGTGTTTTCCGGGCCGGCCATCGAGCGGCTGAACCATCCCGCCATCCGGGAAGTGGTGATCACCGATTCCATCGCCCTGCCGCCGGAGATTCCCGCCAAGTTCAAGGTCATTTCCATGGCCCGGCTGCTGTCCGACGCGATCAGCATCATCTGCAGCGGGGGCTCGATCAGCACACTGTTCCGATACGGCGGAGTATGATCTGCCATATGTCAGGCATCGCGGATGAAGATGTGGTTTCATCAAATTAACCGGTTATCCGGAATGAAAGGGAGGTGCCCGCAAGTCCGATGGGGAACATGAAATCCGCGCCGCGGAAACCCAACGTCATTCCGCTCAGCATGGACGCGACGTTCTTTTTTGAAAGGGCGCTCCGGTCGCTTGACCGCATGCGCTACGAGAAGGCGCTCAAATATTTTCGCCGGGCGACGGAACTGGAACCCGACAATCCGGAGAGCCATTGCAACATGGCGGGCATCTTGTCCGAAATGGGCGAGTTTGAGCAATCGAACGCCATCCTGTCGAAAATCCTGACGGAAATCGACCCCGGGATGACGGAATGCTATTTTTACATGGCCAACAATTATGCCAACATGGAAGATTTCGAAGCGGCGGAAACGGCGCTGGCACAATACATGGAGAAAGATCCGCACGGCCAGTACATCGAGGAAGCGGAAGAAATGATGGATCTGCTCGGCCTCGAACTGAACCGGCCCGCGCGGGGTGTGCCGGCGGGCGGGAACGAAGAATGGTTTGAACACGACCGGGCCCGCTCGATGCTCGAATCCGGCAAGTTCGCCGAAGCGGCCGAACTGCTCGAGGCGATCGTCAAGAAGCGTCCCGATTTGCTTGCCGCGCGCAACAATTTGGCGCTTTCCTATTTTTACATGGGCGAATACGAGCGGTCGCTGGGCCAGATCCGCAGCGTGCTCCGGAAAGATCCGGGCAACCTGCACGCGCGGTGCAACCTGGCGATTTTCTGCCGCCATTTCGGCTACAAAGCGGAACTGGCGTCGCTGGTGGAAGGGCTCAAAAAACTTGTGCCGTACCATCCGGAACACGTCTTCAAGCTGGCCGCCACCCTCGGGATGCTGGATGAGCACGATGCGGCGTACGCGCATTTCCGCCGGTTGCTGCGGGAAGGGGAAGGTGCCGGAGACCCCGGATTTTGCCATTACGCGGCCGTGGCCGCCGTCGGATCCGGGCGGAAGGCGGAAGCATTCCGCTGGTGGAGCCGGGCGGCGAAGCTGGACGGCCGGGGATCGGTTGCGGCCTTCTGGCTGGACGAATGGCGCCGTCGCGAGGAAGCCGGCGGCGAGTGGGAATGCCTGCCCAGCTACTATTACCTGATGCCCTTCGAAGAACAGCTTCGCATCGCGGAGATGGCGGGGGAATCGTACGCCGGCATTGCGGAGCGGAATCCGCATGTGGCGTCGTCACTTGTCTGGACGCTGGCACACGGTGACGCGGACGGCAAGCGGAAGGCCCTCGCGGCTGCGGCCCGCCTTCTCGCGGTGAAGCTGCCCGGGGAGATGGCGGGTATGGATCGCGCTTCGGCCGGATCGGCGGAGGCGGCGGTTGCGCCTCCGAACCGTGCCATCATCCGGCCGATCGGCGGGAAAGCCGCAAGCGGCGTAACCGGGAACAACGAACCGTCGCTTCGGGACGTCGCGATGCGCGCCTCGTTCCCGGAAGTCCGCGCGGCCCTGGAGCGCTTCGCGGCAGATCCGGCGGAGCGAACCGATCTGAGGCGGCTGGCCGGCCGGGTGCTGGGGGTGCTGGATGCCGCAGTCGCGCGGAACATCGGCGGGCAGCCCCGCCGGAAACGAAGCTGGCAAGCGGTGGTGGAAACCGCGCTGGCCAACGCGGATCATCTTGATGCGATCGAACGGCAGGATTTGCAGACGCTGTGGTCGCAATTTCTCGCGCGCACGTATCCCGAAGTGCCGAAGATTGCCAAAGCGGAAGGCTGGGCGGCAGCGCTGGAGTATTTGACGGCCAGGATGCACGGCAAGCCCGTCACCTGCCGGGCGCTTTCCCTCCGCTACGGCGTATCCCCGCAAACGATCAGCCGGCACGCGAAAACCATCGACGAGGCGTGCGGGTTGCGTGAAAAAATGGAACAAGTCCACCGGATGGAGGAGGATTCGTTTCCGTGGCGAACGGCCGTGGATTCCGCCTCCCCAAGCCGGCACAGGGAGGAATGAAGCATGCATCAAACGATCATTATCGGCACCGGGCCGGCGGGATTGACGGCGGCCATTTATTTGGCCCGCGCCAATTTGAACCCGCTTGTCATCGAAGGGCCGGAACCGGGCGGCCAGCTGACGACCACCACGGAAGTGGAAAACTTCCCGGGCTTCCCCGAAGGGATCATGGGGCCCCAGCTGATGGACAACATGCGCAAGCAGGCGGAGCGGTTTGGCGCCCGTTTTCTTCGCGGTTGGGTAAACAGCGTCGATTTGAGCCGGCGGCCGTTCAAGCTGCAGGTGGAAGGCCACGGTGAACTGACGGCCCGTACGCTGATCATTTCCACCGGCGCATCGGCCAAATATCTCGGCATCGAAAACGAGAAGGAAAGCGTCGGACGCGGCGTCAGCACGTGCGCGACCTGCGACGGCTTTTTCTTCCGGGGCAAGAAGATCATCGTGGTCGGCGGCGGCGACTCGGCCATGGAAGAGGCGATCTTCCTGACGCGTTTCGCCAGCGAGGTGCGCGTCGTCCATCGCCGCAACGAACTGCGCGCATCGAAAATCATGCAGGATCGCGCCCGCGCCAACGAGAAGATCACATGGAGCCTGAACCGGACGCCCCTGGCGGTCCTGTCCAACGAAAACGGCGTGACCGGGCTGCGCGTGCGGAACAACGAAACCGGCGAAGAAGAAGTGCTGGAAGCGAGCGGCATTTTCGTGGCCATCGGGCACAAGCCGAACACGGACTTCCTGAAAGGCCAGCTGGAAATGGACGAACTGGGCTACCTGATCGTCAAACCAGGTTCGACGGAGACGAATGTGCCCGGCGTATTCGCCTGCGGCGACGTGCAGGACCGCAAATACCGGCAAGCCATCACCGCTGCCGGCAGCGGCTGCATGGCGGCGCTCGACTGCGAGCGGTTCCTCGAGGAAGATACCGTGCAGGACTGGAGCCAAGCGCTCGGCTGAGCCGGGGCGCACGGGCGGACGCAGCCGTGTCCGGGTTGCCGCAAGCGCAACCGGACGGGGATTCCGTCCGATTCCTTGACACCGTCCGCGGAACGGTACGCATCGTGAGGGGACGAACCGTGACGGGATGAACCGTGACGGGATAAAGCGGAGCGGGCGGAGCAAATTTTCGTTTGTTGGGGTGGAACTTGGCATGAACATTTACATCGGCGTGGATCTCGGGGGCACGAGCATCAAGACGGGCATCTGCGACGAAGAAGGGCGATTGCTGGCATCCTCGGAAGGGCCGACGGAGACGGAACACGGAACGCAGCGGGTCATCGACAACATCGTGGCGTATGTTCACAAGCTGGTTCAGGATTCGCCGTACGATTGGGAGCAGGTGGCCGGAATCGGTGCGGGCATCCCCGGCTTCATGGACGTGGAACGAGGCTACATGCATTATTCCGCCAACTTGCCCCTGACGGACGTTCCGCTGAAGAGCCTGTTGGAAGAACGGTTTGGCAAACCCGTGGCCATCGGCAACGATGCCAATGCGGCCGCCCTCGGCGAAGCGTGGAGCGGCGCCGCCCGGGGCGTGCCGATCAGCGTCATGTACACGCTCGGAACCGGCGTCGGCGGCGGCATCGTCATCGACGGCAAAGTGATCGCCGGCGCCACCGGGATGGCCGGCGAGTTGGGCCACATGACCGTCGTGCCGGATCTGGAGGCCATCCATTGCGGTTGCGGCAAAATGGGATGCCTGGAAACCGTGTCCTCGGCCACCGGCATCATTCGCATGGCGAGCGATGCGGTGAAACGGGGCGACCGGACGATGCTGGCCGACCTGAAAACGATCACGGCCAAGGACGTTTTCGACGCAGCCCGCGCCGAAGACGAAACCGCCCTGCGAATCGTCCAGCGCGCCGCCTATTATTTGGCGAAGTCGATGGCGGCCGTCGCCCTCGTCGTCAATCCGAACCGGTTCGTCATCGGCGGCGGTGTGTCCAGAGCAGGCGACCTGCTGCTCAACCCGGTGCGCGAAGCGTTTCGTGAACTGGCGCAGCCGCGGGCGCAGGAAGGCATCGAGATCGTGGCGGCGGCCCTCGGCAACGATGCGGGCATGATCGGCGCCGCCGGCCTGTGCCGGAATCGTTGAGACCCGATAACGTGGAGGGGGAAGGATGCACGATCACGACAACGGAAGCGAAGGAATCGCCGAACTGGTGATCATCACGGGGATGTCCGGAGCGGGGAAAACGATCGCCGTCCAGAGCCTGGAAGACCTCGGCTTTTTTTGCGTCGACAACCTGCCCCCCGTCCTGATCCCGAAGTTTGCCGAGCTGATTGAGCAATCGAGCGGCAAAATCGGCAAAGTGGCGCTTGTCATCGACCTTCGGGGCCGGGAATTTTTTACGGCGTTGACGGAAGCATTAAACTTTCTGAAAACGCGGCATACGGTAAGATACGAAATTCTGTTCCTCGACGCCCGGGATCAGGTGCTGGTGACCCGTTACAAGGAAAGCCGCAGGCGCCATCCGCTGGCGCCGGAGGGGTTGCCCCTCGAAGGCATCCGCCTGGAGCGAAAAATCCTGGAAGAGTTGAAAGGGCTGGCGACCCAGGTGATCGATACGAGCGACATGAAGCCGGCAAGGCTGAAGGAGCTCATCACCGAACGGTTCCAGTTGCACAAATCGGGTGTCCTGACGGTCAACGTCGTTTCGTTCGGCTTCAAGTACGGCGTTCCGATCGATGCGGATCTCATCTTTGACGTGCGGTTTTTGCCCAATCCGCATTACATCGAACAGCTCAGGCCGAAGACGGGGCTTGACCCCGACGTTTACGATTACGTCATGAAATGGGACGATACCCGCGTTTTTCTGGAGAAGCTGGTGGATTTGCTGCGCTTTTTGATTCCCCAGTACGCCAGGGAAGGCAAAAGCCAGGTGGTCATCGGCATCGGCTGCACCGGCGGCAAACACCGGTCCGTGGCGATTGCCGAGTATTTGGGCCGGCACCTGAGCGATGTCGCGAACAAAGTGCGGGTCGGACACCGGGATTCGGAACGCGGATGACCGAAAGCGGCATGGGAGAACATTGATGGGGTGAAGTCATGGGGAAACGGGACAGCGGATGCGTGCCCAAGGTCGTCGTGATCGGCGGCGGCACCGGACTGTCGACAATGCTTCGTGGACTGAAGGAGAAGCCGATCGACATTACGGCCATCGTGACCGTGGCGGATGACGGCGGAAGTTCGGGCATCCTGCGGTCCGAAATGGACGTTCCGGCCCCGGGTGACATCCGCAACGTGATGATCGCGCTGGCCGATGCGGAACCGATCCTGTCCAAAGTTTTGCAGCACCGGTTTCAAAGCGGCAACGGATTGGCCGGACACAGCCTGGGCAATCTGATTTTGGTGGCGATGAAGGAGATCACGGGCGATTTCGTCACCGGGGTCAAAGAGCTGAGCAAGGTGCTGGCGGTGCGCGGCCGCGTATTGCCGTCTTCGGCGGACCAGATCGTGCTGAAAGCGGAGATGGAGGACGGCACGATCGTCTCCGGCGAGTCCAAAATTCCGCAGGCCGGCAAACGGATCCGCCGCGTGTTTCTCGAACCGCCCGATGCCGAACCCCTCGGGGAGGCGCTGGAGGCCATCGAGGCGGCCGACGCGATCATTTTGGGGCCGGGCAGCCTGTACACGAGCATCATCCCCAATTTGCTTGTCCCCGGCGTGGCCGAGGCCGTCATTGCTTCGCCGGCGTTGAAAATTTACGTGTGCAATGTCATGACGCAGCCGGGCGAAACGGACGGTTACACCGCCTATGACCATCTCGCCGCCATCGAAGCCCATGCCGGCGGCGCCCGCATTGTCGATGCGGTGGTAGTCAACGAGAGCGAAATTCCCCGCGAGGTGCTGCGGCGCTACGCGGAGCAGGGAGCGGTTCCGGTGGAGCCGGACCGGGAGCGGATCGAAGCGGCAGGGCGCACGGTGGTGGCCGACCGGCTCGTCAAAACGAGCCGCTATTTGCGGCATGACGCCAAGCGGCTTTCCGACCGGATTCACGGCCTCATTCTCGGAGGACGTCCGGGTTTGCACCGATTGAGCGAAGGCAGGTGATGCGGCATGTCGTTTGCCGCCCAGACGAAGAAAGAACTGACGATGATCGAGGCGGACACCTGTTGCCAGCTGGCGGAACTGTCCGCGCTCATTCGCATGAACGGGGCGGTGCAGCTGTCGCGCCGGCGCATGGTGCTGGACGTATCCACCGAGAACGCGGCCATCGCCCGGCGCATTTTCACCCTGGTCAAAAGCCGGTTCGGCATCAGCGCGGAACTGCTCGTCCGCAAAAAAATGCGGCTGAAGAAAAACAATGTCTACATCGTGCGCATTCCGAACCGGGTGGAGGAAGTGCTGAATGCCCTGCACATCGTGTCGGAAGGCTTTCAGTTTACGCCGGGCATCGACCAGACGGTCATCAAAAAATCGTGTTGCCGGCGCGCCTATTTGCGCGGCGCGTTTCTGGCCGGCGGATCGGTCAACAATCCGGAAGGGTCCAGCTATCACCTGGAAATCTTTTCGTCGGATGAAGAACATTGCCGCGACCTGACCGCCCTGGCCAACCGCTTCCGGCTGAATGCGCGGTACATTGAGCGGAAGAAGGGTTTTGTGCTATACATTAAAGAAGGCGAGAAGATCATCGAATTTCTCAACATCATCGGTGCCCACCAGGCGCTGTTCAAGTTCGAGGACGTCCGCATCATGCGCGACATGCGCAATTCGGTCAACCGGATCGTCAATTGCGAAACGGCCAACCTGAACAAGACGATCGGTGCGGCGATGCGGCAAATCGAAAACATCCGGCTGCTCGAGCGGGAAATCGGACTGCAAAACCTGCCGGAGAAGCTCAGGGAAGTGGCGGAAGTCCGTTTGGCCCACCCGGACATGAACCTGAAAGAAGTCGGAGAGTTGCTCAAGGGCAAGGTGAGCAAATCCGGCGTCAACCACCGGCTTCGCAAAATTGACGAACTGGCGGAAAAAATCCGGGAACAGCGGCTGGAGAGTTATCAACAACAATGATATAATAGGGAATAATAACTTTTGAACGTTCAGTCCATTCCTGATAATGAAAGTACCAGAGCGATGCCAGGGGGTATGAGTATGACTAGGCGACCCGTCGTCGTCAGGTTGAAAACCGGATTGCACGCCCGGCCGGCCGCACTTTTTGTGCAAGAAGCCAATAAATTTTCTTCGGAAGTGTTTGTGGAGAAGGACGACAAGAAAGTCAACGCCAAAAGCATCATGGGCATCATGAGCCTGGCGATCAGCACGAACACCGAGGTATACATCAGCGCGGAAGGCTCAGACGAGGAGCAAGCTGTAAACGCTTTAGCGGCGCTCGTCAGCAAGGAAGAATTGGAGAACCAGTGACGGTTTCGGCACGCCCGAATCCGGGGCTTCCGGATGCATGTTTTCCGGGGTTCTGCGGTTCGGGCTGCCGTTTTTTGGGGAATGCCTGACACAAAAAAACTCCCGCATGGGCTGCGGGAGTTTGCTTTTTTTGAACATGTCGCAGGGTGCCGTCCGGCCACCCGCGCTTATGCGTTGGTGATCACCTTGTCCACGATGCCGTATTCCAGCGCTTCCTGGGCGGTCATGAAGTAATCGCGGTCGGTATCCTTTTCGATCCGTTTCAGCGGCTGGCCCGTCCGTTCGGCGAGAATCTGGTTCAGCTTGTCGCGCATCCGCAAAATGCGTTTCGCGCGGATCTCGATGTCGCTGGCCTGCCCTTCGGCGCCGCCGAGCGGCTGATGGATCATGACTTCGCTGTTCGGCAGCGCGTACCGCTTGCCCTTCGCTCCGGCCGCCAGCAGGAACGCCCCCATCGACGCCGCCATGCCGATGCAGATCGTGGAGACGTCGGGCTTGATGTACTGGATCGTGTCGTAAATGGCCATGCCGGCGGTAATGGATCCGCCCGGGCTGTTGATGTACAGGTGGATGTCCTTGTCCGGTTCCGTGGCTGCGAGAAACAACAACTGTGCGATGACCGTATTGGCCACGGCGTCGTTGATGGGCGTGCCGAGGAAAATGATCCGGTCTTTCAAGAGCCGGGAGTAAATGTCGTAGGCGCGCTCCCCGCGGTTGGTCTGTTCGACGACCATTGGTACCAGGCTCATGATGATTCCTCCTTGGTTTCGGAATTCGTGCATGCAAAACGCCGGTTTTGGCAACGCTGATGGTAATCCCATCATAACAGGTTGAATCGAGAAGGTCAAGAAAGGTCAAACCATGGTCAAAAAAAATACGCGCTCGCTAGGAATCGAACCTAGATCTTAGGCTCCGGAGGCCTACGTCATATCCATTGGACCACGAGCGCATGATGAAAAATCGGTTTTGTTGATGACAGCAAAGGTAATTATACGGCAGGCGAAATCAAAATGCAAGGGCGGCTGCAAAAAAAGAATCTGTCATTTTTTTTCATGCGCGTTGGGGGGAGTGCAACTTGCAACTTTCCGTCGGATTGGGTACAATGAAAATGCACTTGGCGAGCAAGCCAATTTTTTTGTCAGCGAGTGGGACGTAATTTGAGTGTGCGGGACGTTTCGCGTCCCGGAAGAACATCCCAACGCATGGATGACCCGGAGGACCAACAGACTTCAAATTGGAGAGGTCAGACATGAGAGAGATCATTCGGATGCAACAGCAGCTGGCCCCCGACTTGATCGATGTCATCAGGCGTCGACACATGATTCTGCACCATTTGAGGCTGCTTGGCACGGCCGGACGGCGGACGCTCGCGTCGTCGCTGGCGATCAGCGAACGGGTGCTTCGGGCAGAAACGGATTTCCTCCGGGAACAGGGGCTGCTCAAGATCGACGCCCGCGGCATGGTCATCACCGAAGCCGGGCGGGAGCTTCTGCAGGCGATGGAGCCGCTGGTCAGCATCTGGTTCGGGCTCAGCGAGATGGAGGATGAGCTGCGCAGACGGTTCAACCTGAAAGCCGTCACCGTCGTTCCGGGCGATTCCGACGTGTCCCCCGCGGCAAAGAAAGAATTGGGACGGGCGGGCAGCGCCGCGCTCATCCGGTTTGCTTCCCCGAACAACGACATCATCGCCGTCACCGGCGGATCGACGATGGCGGAAATCGCGAGCTGGCTCAACCCCGCCGCACCTTTCAAGGGCGTCTGTTTCGTACCGGCGCGGGGCGGGCTCGGCGAAAGCGTGGAGTTCCAGGCGAACACCATTGCCTCCACGATGGCCAAAAATACCGGCGCCGCCTATCGCCTCCTGCACGTGCCGGATCACCTCGGCGAAGAAGCGTACCAGTCGCTGATGCAGGAGCCGAACATCCGCGAGGTCGTATCCGTCGTGCGCAAGGCGCGCATCGTCGTTCACGGCATCGGGGATGCTGTACGTATGGCGAGGAGGCGCAACATGGACGAACAATCCATCGCGGCCCTCGTGAAAGACGGCGCGCTGGCCGAAGCTTTCGGCTACTATTTCAACCGGGACGGCCAGGTGGTGCACAAGATGCCGACGGTCGGGCTCCGGCTGGAAGACATCCAGCACACCGAAACGGTCATCGCCGTGGCCGGAGGCGCCAGCAAGGGCAAGGCGATCGCCGCGGTGCTTCGCTTCGGGCACGAGGACGTGCTCATTACCGACGAAGCGGCGGCGAAGGAAATTTTGGCCGATTCCGGGCAATAGCGTGATCTTGACCGCCGTGCCGCGAGGCGCGGCAGTCTTGACCATATATTTTCAAAGGAGGAACCAAGCATGGTGAAAGTAGGCATCAACGGATTCGGACGCATTGGCCGCAACGTGTTTCGCGCCGCGTTGAACAATCCGGAAATCGACATTGTGGCTGTCAACGATTTGACCGACGTCAAAACGCTGGCTCATTTGCTCAAGTATGACACGACCCACGGCAAACTCGATGCAACGGTCGATTACACGGAAAACGCACTGATCGTCAACGGCAAGGAAGTCAAAGTGTTCGCGGAACGCGACCCGGGCAACCTGCCCTGGAAAGACCTCGGCGTGGAAATCGTCGTGGAATCCACCGGCATCTTCACGAAGAAAGAGAAAGCCGCCCTGCACCTGAACGCCGGTGCCAAGAAAGTCATCATCTCCGCTCCGGCGACGGACGAAGACATCACCATCGTCATGGGCGTCAACGAAGACAAATACGACCCGGCGAACCATCACGTCATCTCCAACGCATCCTGCACGACGAACTGCCTGGCGCCGTTCGCCAAAGTGCTGCATGAGAAATTCGGCATCGTCAAAGGCATGATGACGACCGTTCACTCCTACACGAACGACCAAAACGTGCTCGACCTGCCGCACAAAGACCTGCGCCGTGCCCGCACCGCCGCGCAAAACATCATCCCGACGACGACGGGTGCCGCCAAAGCCGTTGCGCTGGTGCTGCCCGAACTGAAAGGCAAACTGAACGGCTTCGCCATCCGCGTCCCGACGCCGAACGTTTCCGTGACCGACCTTGTCGCGCAACTGGAACGCAACGTCACCGTGGAAGAAGTGAACGCCGCGCTGAAAGAAGCCGCCGAAGGCCCGCTGAAAGGCATCCTGGCCTACAGCGAAGAGCCGCTCGTCTCCAGCGACTACAACGGCAACCCGGCATCCTCCACGATCGACGCGCTGTCCACGATGGTCGTTGACGGCAACCTGGTGAAAGTTGTTTCCTGGTACGACAACGAATGGGGTTACTCCAACCGTGTCGTTGACCTGGCGGTCTACATCGCGAAGAAGGGCCTGTAATTCGCCCGATACACCCTTACACCGAGAGGAGAAGCGATTCTCCTCTTTCACCATGTTTAAAGAAAGAGGGAACCCTGCCATGAACAAGAAAAGCGTTCGCGACATCGACGTTTCAGGCAAAAAGGTATTCGTCCGCGTGGACTTCAACGTTCCCCTGGAAAACGGCGCCATCACCGACGACACCCGCATCCGGGAAACGCTGCCGACCATCCGTTACCTGATCGACAAGGGCGCCAAAGTGATTCTGGCCAGCCACCTCGGCCGTCCGAAGGGCAAAGTGGTGGAAGAGATGCGCCTCACCCCTGCGGCCAACCGTCTGGCCGAACTGCTCGGCAAACCGGTGGCCAAAGCCGACGAAGCCGTCGGCCCGGCCGTGAAGGCGATGGTCGACAAGATGGAAAACGGCGACGTGCTGGTGTTGGAAAACGTTCGTTTCTATCCCGGCGAAGAGAAGAACGATCCGGAACTGGCCAAACAATTCGCCGAACTGGCTGACATCTACGTCAACGACGCGTTCGGAGCCGCCCACCGCGCCCATGCTTCCACGGAAGGCATCGCCCATTACCTGCCGGCGGTTTCCGGCTTCCTGATGGAGAAGGAAATCTCCGTGCTGGGCAAGGCGCTGAGCAATCCGGAACGCCCGTTCACGGCCATCATCGGCGGCGCCAAGGTGAAGGACAAAATCGGCGTCATCGAAAACCTGCTGAACCTGGCGGACAACGTCATCATCGGCGGCGGGCTGGCGTACACGTTCATCAAGGCGCAAGGCCATGAAATCGGCAAATCGCTGCTGGACGAAGAAAAGATCGACCTTGCCCTCGGCTTCATCAACAAGGCGAAGGAGAAGGGCGTCAACTTCCTGCTCCCCGTCGACATCGTGGTCGCCGACGACTTCAAGGTCGACGCCAACACGCAAATCGTCGACATCGACAACATTCCGGCGGACTGGGAAGGCGTGGACATCGGCCCGAAAACCCGCGCGCTGTATGCCGACGTGATCAAGAAGTCCAAACTCGTGGTATGGAACGGCCCGATGGGCGTGTTCGAAATGGATCCGTTCTCCCACGGCACCCGGGCGGTGGCCGAAGCGTGCGCCGAAACCGAAGCCTACACGATCATCGGCGGCGGCGACTCGGCGGCTGCGGTTGAGAAGTTCAACCTGGCGGACAAGATGGATCACATCTCGACCGGCGGCGGCGCTTCCCTCGAGTTCATGGAAGGCAAAGCGCTCCCGGGCGTAGTGGCCCTCAACGACAAGTAACCGGCACCAATCACATGACGGGTTCGAACCCGTCGGCATCAGGCTAGCAAAAGGAGGCGGGTTCGCATGAAACGGACACCGATCATTGCAGGAAACTGGAAAATGTTCAAAACCGCCCGTGAAGCCGCCGCATTCGTGGAAGACGTGAAGGGGAAGGCGGAAATCGACGGCGTGGAAAGCGTCATTTGCGCTCCCTTCACCGCCCTTCCGGCCCTTGTGGAAGCGGTGAAGGGCACCACCCTCAAAGTCGGTGCGCAAAACCTTCACTTTGAGGACAGCGGCGCCTACACCGGCGAAATCAGCGGCGTCATGCTGAAGGATCTCGGCGTCACCTACGTCATCATCGGACACTCGGAACGCCGGGCCTACTTCGCCGAAACGGACGAAACCGTAAACAAAAAAATGCATGCCGCATTCCGCCACGGGCTCGTGCCGATCGTCTGCGTCGGCGAGAAGCTCGAGGAGCGGGAAGCCGGCAAGACGAAGGACGTTTGCCGCGTGCAGACGGAAGCCGCCTTCGCGGGGCTGACCGCCGAACAGGCGGCCGACGTCGTCGTTGCCTACGAACCGGTGTGGGCGATCGGCACGGGCAAATCGTCGACGGCCGAAGACGCCAATGAAGTCATTGGCTACATTCGCGGCGTCATCGCCGACCTGTACGGCCAGGAAGTGGCGGACAAAGTGCGCATCCAGTACGGCGGCAGCGTGAAGCCGGGCAACATCCGCGAATTCATGGCATGCCCGGAAATCGACGGTGCCCTCGTCGGCGGCGCCAGCCTGGAGCCGGCTTCCTACATCCAGCTCGTGGAAGGGGCCAAGTGACATGGCGGAAAGACGCAAACCGGTCGCACTTATCATTTTGGACGGCTTCGGCTTGCGGGACGAAACGTTCGGCAACGCCGTCGCCCAGGCGAACAAACCGAATTTTGACCGGTACTGGAACACATACCCCCACACGACCCTGACGGCGAGCGGTGAAGCGGTAGGCTTGCCCGAAGGCCAGATGGGCAACTCGGAAGTCGGCCACCTGAACATCGGCGCAGGACGGATCGTGTACCAGGACCTGACGCGCATCACGAAGTCGGTGCGGGAAGGCGACTTTTTTGAAAATGAAACGCTGCTCGGTGCGGTGCGCCATGCCAAGGAAAACGGCAAGAAGCTGCACCTGTACGGCCTGCTGTCCGACGGCGGCGTGCACAGCCACATCAACCACCTGTTCGCCCTGCTGGAGCTGGCGGCGCGGAGCGACCTGAAAGACGTGTACATTCACGCGTTCCTCGACGGCCGCGACGTGGCGCCGGACAGCGCGCGGGGTTACATGGAGCAATTGCTGGAGAAAATAAAGGAAACCGGCGTCGGCCGCATTTCCACCGTGCAAGGCCGGTATTACGCCATGGATCGCGACAAGCGGTGGGACCGGGTGGAAAAATCGTACCGGGCGATGGTGTACGGGGAAGGCCCCAAACACACCGACCCGGTTCAGGCCATCGTCGATTCCTACAGCCAGTCGGTGTATGACGAGTTCGTCGTGCCGACGGTCATCGTGAACGAAAACGGCGAGCCGAACGGCCTCGTGGAATCCGGCGATGCGGTGATCTTTTTCAACTTCCGTCCGGACCGGGCCATCCAGCTTTCGCAAGTGTTCACGAACGAAGATTTCCGCGGGTTCGATCGCGGCGAGAAACGGCCGAAGGATCTGTACTATGTGTGCATGACCCTTTTCAGCGAAACGATCAACGGCTATGTGGCCTACAAACCGAAAGATCTCGACAACACGTTCGGCGAAGTGGTCGCCCAGCACGGGCTGACGCAGCTGCGGACGGCGGAAACCGAAAAATATCCCCACGTCACCTTCTTCTTCAGCGGCGGCCGCGACGTGGCGCTGCCCGGCGAGACCCGCATCCTCATCAACTCGCCGAAGGTGGCCACCTACGACCTGAAGCCGGAGATGAGTGCCTACGAAGTGGCCGAGTCGACGGTGAAGGAAATCGAGGCCGAAAAGCATGACGTGATCGTCCTGAACTTCGCCAATCCGGACATGGTCGGGCACAGCGGCCTGCTCGAACCGACCATCAAGGCGGTGGAAGCGACGGATGAATGCCTCGGTAAAGTGGTGGAGGCGGTGCTCGGCAAAGGAGGCGTGGCGGTCATCATCGCCGACCACGGCAACGCGGACATCGTCACCAACCCGGACGGATCGCGCAACACGGCGCACACGACCAGCAAGGTGCCGTGCATCGTCACCGATCCGGGCGTGAAGCTGCGGCAGGAAGGCGGCATTCTGGCCGACGTGGCACCGACGCTGCTGCATTTGCTCGGCTTGCCGCAACCGCCGGAAATGACCGGCCAATCGCTGATCGAATCGTGACCGGTTCCGGTCGGCCTGTTTGCTCGGCTGCGTGCGGCAAGCGGAGGACGGCCGTGCACATCCGCGTGGTCGCGTGACCGAATCGGAGTGGCCGTACCGGAGGGTTCCGGGTTAGCCGTTCCGGTCGGCCTGTTTGCCCGGCTGCGTGCGGCAAGCGGAGGACGGTCGTGCACATCCGCGTGGTCGCTTGACCGAATCGGAATGGCCGTACCGGAGGGTTCCGGGTGTTTCGGTTAGCCGTTCCGGTCGGCCTGTTTGCCCGGCTGCGTGCGGCAAGCGGAGGACGGCCGTGCACATCCGCGTGGTCGCGTGACCGAATCGGAGTGGCCGTACCAGCCGGCTGCCGATTGGCGCTCCCCGATCTTGCGATCGCAGGTCCGTGCAACAAGTGGAAAAATGAAAGCAGTTCGGATACAATTTTCTGGGTAATTCCAGCAGCAAGGAGAGTGCAGGAGAAATGTCCATCATTCAAGACGTTTATGCCCGCGAGGTGCTCGACTCCCGCGGCAACCCGACCGTCGAGGTCGAAGTGGAACTTGAATCCGGCGCCAAAGGCCGCGCCATCGTGCCTTCCGGCGCTTCCACGGGCGCCTATGAAGCCGTCGAACTGCGCGACGGCGACAAGAGCCGTTATCTGGGCAAAGGCGTACTGAAAGCCGTCGACAACGTCAACGACGTCATCGCGCCGGAAATCATCGGCCTGAACGCCCTCGATCAAGTGCTGATCGACCGGACGATGATTGAACTGGACGGCACCCCGAACAAGGGCAAACTGGGCGCCAACGCCATTCTGGCCGTTTCCATGGCCGTTGCCCGGGCAGCTGCCGACTACCTCGGCGTTCCGCTTTACACCTACCTCGGCGGCTTCAACGCGAAGGAACTGCCGGTACCGATGATGAACATCCTGAACGGCGGTGCACACGCCGACAACAACGTGGACGTGCAAGAGTTCATGGTGCTGCCGGTCGGCGCGGAAAGCTTCAAGGAAGCGCTCCGCATGGGTGCGGAAATTTTCCACAACCTGAAAGCCGTCCTGAAGGACAAAGGCCTGAACACCGCCGTCGGCGACGAAGGCGGCTTCGCACCGAACCTGGGCTCCAACGAAGAAGCGCTGCAAACGATCATCTCCGCCATCGAGAAAGCCGGATACAAACCGGGCGTTGACGTGTTCCTCGGCATGGACGTGGCTTCCACGGAATTCTTCAAAGACGGCAAATACCATCTGGAAGGCGAAGGAAAATCCTTCACCTCCGCCGAGTTTGTCGATTTGCTGGAATCCTGGGTCAACAAATATCCGATCATCACCATCGAAGACGGCTGCTCCGAGGACGACTGGGAAGGCTGGAAACTGCTCACCGAGCGTCTCGGCGGCCGGGTGCAACTGGTCGGCGACGACCTGTTCGTGACCAACACCCAGCGGCTTTCCGCCGGCATTGAAAAGGGCATCGCCAACTCCATCCTGATCAAAGTGAACCAGATCGGCACGCTGACGGAAACGTTCGACGCCATCGAAATGGCAAAACGCGCCGGCTACACCGCCGTCGTGTCCCACCGTTCGGGCGAGAGCGAAGACAGCACCATCGCCGACATCGCCGTGGCCACCAACGCCGGCCAAATCAAAACCGGCGCACCGAGCCGCACCGACCGGGTGGCGAAGTACAACCAGCTGCTCCGCATCGAAGACCAGCTGAACGGCATCGCCATCTACCCGGGCAAGAAAGCCTTCTACAACCTGAAAAACTTCAAGTAATAATTGGTAGTGCCGACACAGACGGACGAAATTGTCGGCCGTCAAAACCATCGCCGGATCCGCGGTTTGCGGGTCCGGCGATTTTTTCATGCGGTGGTGGATGCGGAGATTGATGGCAGGTCCGGAGATTGTTCATGCAACGGGTCGAGATCTCATTGGGTCTCTTTCGACCGGCGTCGGTTGAGAATATCGCGGGGAGTTGCTCGAGAAAGTCGAGCAACTTGGCCCGTGAAGGCCATTTTCGTGGGGAGTTGCTCGAGAAAGTCGAGCAATTCCGTCCGGAGAGGCCGTTTTCGCGGGTAGTTGCTCGAGAAAGTCGAGTAATTCGGTCAGTGGAGATCGTTTTCGTGAGAATTGCTCGAGAAAGTCGAGCATCTCGGTCTGTGAAGGCCGTTTTCGCGGGTAGTTGCTCGAGAAAGTCGAGTAATTCGGTCAGTGGAGATCGTTTTCGTGAGAATTGCTCGAGAAAGTCGAGCATCTCGGTCCGTGAAGGCCGTTTTCGCGGGTAGTTGCTCGAAAAAGTCGAGTAATTCGGTCCGTGGAGACCATTTTCGCGGGGAATTGCTCGAGAAAGTCGAGCAACTCGGTCCGTGGAGGCCATTTTCGCGGAGAGTTGCTCGAGAAAGTCGAGTAATTCGGTCAGTGGAGATCGTTTTCGTGAGAATTGCTCGAGAAAGTCGAGCAACTCGGTCCGTGGAGGCCGTTTTCGCGGAGAGTGCTCGAGAAAGTCGAGCAACTCGGTCCGTGGAGGCCATTTTCGCGGGGAATTGCTCGAGAAAGTCGAGCAATTCCGTCCGGAGAGGCCATTTTCGCGGAGAGTTACTCGAGAAAGTCGAGCAACTCTGACCGAAAGTGCAGTTTTCGTGTGGAGATAGCAGCAAAATGCCGCCAACTCGGCCCGGAAGTGCCGTTTCCGCACAAAGGTAGCGGCAAAATACCGACAACTCGGACCGCAAGCACCGTCTCCGAGCGAAGTTGGCGGCCGGGATCCGGAAGGCGAGCGGATGACGCCCCAAACCGCCGGCAACCCGGCCCGGCACAACCGGCCCCTTTCGGTTCAAGCGCGCCTTTTTGCCGCTTTCTGTTCGTACAGGCGGGTGTCGGCCAAAATCATCAGCTCGTCGAACGGATCGTTGCGTCCGTTTTCGCAGCAGGCGAACCCGAGGCTGATGGACAGCTGGTAATCTTTGGCGCTCGACCGGTTGAACGCGGCAAATTCGTCGTAAATCCGGTTCTGCACGGCATCCGTGGCTTCCCGGCAGTTCGCCGGAACCGGAATGACGGCGGTGAACTCGTCGCCCCCCAGCCGGGCGAGGATGCTGCCTGCGGGCAGGGCGGCGCGCAGCAGTTTGGCGGCTTCCGTGATGGCAATATCGCCTTCCCCGTGTCCGTAGCGGTCGTTGATCTTTTTCAGGTTGTCCATGTCGGCGAACATGACCAGATAGGTCAGGCCTTTTTCGGCAAAGCGGCGGACGCTGATCTTGCTCTGCTCCATGAAACCGCGGCGGTTCAGCAGGCCGGTGAGCTCGTCGCGGATCGAGATGGCGTGAAGCTCGACGTTCAGTGCGGCCAACTTTTCCAGCGCCTTGCGCAACTTGTCTTCCGCTTCCTGCCGCTTGATGATTTCTTCCCGCAGTTTGGCGTTTGCGTCCGTCAGCTCTTTCGTCCGTTTGGCCACCTGCAGTTCGAGATTTTGCCGGTAGTTTTGCTCTTCAAGGACGTGCTTGGCGTTTTTCAGCGCGATGGACAGCCGGTTGTTGATCACTTCGTAATAGCGCGTCACCCGGTCGTCGAAACTGAACACGGTGTAGCCGAGCCGGGTATCGCCGTGAAAGAGCACCTGCACCACAAGGTCGAGCCGCTGGTCTTCCATCTTCCGCATGACCGGATCGGGGAGAAGGTTCAGGGTGGGGAACACCACGCCGTCGCCAAGCTCCACCCATTTGCCGTCCTGGATTTCGAGCATGAGCCGGGATTCGTCCAGCGGGCGCGCCGGATCTTCATACAACGCGACGAAGGCGTACCGGATCCCGTGTTTTGTCAGCAGGTCCCCGGTCTGTTTCATCTGCTCCCGGACATCCAACGCGGAAAAAAGCTCCTCGCTGAACTGTTCCAGCTGGGCGCTTTGCAGGGAAGACAGGAAATAGCGGGACGCTTCCGTTTTGCCGAGGGCATCGCTGATGTGGGCCCTGGCCGCATGGAAAAGGTCTTCCGCGAAAGGGACGAAATCCTTCGGCAACCGTTCGAGGGTTTTCTCCCGAATCCGGGACAGCCAGTTATGCATGCCGATCAGGGGGCGCCCGGTGTCCCGCAAGTACGTCAGGTACTGTTCCATCGTCCGGTAGAAGGGCAGGCTTTCCCCGGACAGGATGCTGTCCACCAGCGTCGAAGCCAGCATCTCCCGCAATTCGGCGATCGGCGTTTCTTCCGCTTGTCCGTCATGTTGCCGGCCGGTCCGTCCGCCATCCTCTTCATGGCCGGCGAAGCCGGACAAGCCGAGTTCCCTGATTTCCCGCAACACGATCTGTTTGAGCCATTCCGCCATGCGGCGGTCGGCGTTCCCCGGCGTGAAGCCGGCCGGCCGGCCGGCGGCCGTTTCCCGCGCCGTCTCCATCCCGGCGAAACCCGACGGCATATCGCCGGCAGGCAAAGTCCAAATCGGCGCATCCCCGACGGGCACATCCCCGGCAACCTCTCCGGACAACGCCCCGGCCCCTTCACCGGCCGAATCGGCGCCTTCCGCCCGGCCTTCGCCCTGGCGCCGGAAGGTGTTCGCCACGATCGGCGGAACGCATCCGCAGGAGGACCGGATCACCAGCTTGTTGGACAGCTCATGGCGGATGTCGGTTTCCTCGCCGTCCATCAGCCGGCAGACGATTTCGGCTGCCTGTTGCGCCTGCAGGCGGAAATCCTGCCGCACCGTCGTCAGCCCGAGGGGATGGGCGTAGACGGCGTCGTCGTACCCGACGATGGCCAGATCCGGCGGCAAATACCCGTAAAGCTGCTTCAGCTCTTTGATGGCCCCCAATGCCATGTCATCGTTGGACGACACCAGGGCGTCGTACTCGATGCCGCGTTCGTGGAAATGGCGGATGGCGGCGTGCCCCGATTCGTACAAATAACTGCCGGTGTACATCCGTTCCGGTTCAAAAGGAATGCCATGGGCGGCCAGCGAATCCAGCAGGGCGGCAAGACGGATTTCGGACTCGTGCCCGCCGTCCGGCCCTTTGATGAAGACGAATTTGCGTTTGCCGTGAACTTCGATCAGGTGATCGACCATTTCCCGCATGGCGTCGTATCCGCCGGAGACAACGGAAGGAATCGTATCGTACGTTTCGCCGATGCTGACGATCGGGATGTTCCGGTAACTTTTGATCAGCTTGCCGATGGATTGCTTGTCCGCATAGCCGGCGATGGCCGTGGAAAGCACGATGAGCCCGTCCAGCTTGTCCGAGCGGATAAACTCCATCAAAATGTTCCGGCTGCTCTCCCAGGCATACGGCGACTGGATTTTGCCGACGACGAACACGAGCAGGTTCATGTCCTTCTTCCGCAACACGTCCGTCACGCCGGAAATCACGATATTTTGAAAAAAGTCATGGTCCACCAGACTTGAAATTTGATCGACGACCAAGCCAACCGTGCGACGACGTTTGTTCATCAGCCAGTCATCACCCTTCTGCAGGTCAGTGTTGGAAAATTCGTCACGCGTGTCCAAAAATCCTTGCAAGCTGACAAAATTCAATCAAAGAAAAAAGGGTCAGCAGACCCCGCTTCGACACTGTCATCATACCGTCATCCGTTCGCGCGGCACGCGGCCATGGAACCGTCACCCGGCCCCTTGGCGCATCCAATGCGAGAACACGAAAACGGCGGGTGAATTCCAGTAGATTGCCACTTCGTTGGTCGAATAGCTGTCCTTGTGATCGGCGAAGCACAAGGCCGGCGGCTTGCCGGCCAGCCGGCTGCGGGCAATGTCGTCCTGCAGGTTGGCGTTCGGCCCGCCGGCGACGAACCCCGGCACCGGTTCTTCGACGCCGTCGGCCACGCCGGGGCGGTAATGGGGATCGCGCACCACCCGGTCGCCGAATCCGGTCACGTAACTGATATCCGGCGCGTTGCGCCCGAGCAGGTAATGAACCTGGTCAAGGGCCGTCCGTTCGTAAACGGGGTCGCCGAACAGGCGGCGGGCAACAAGCAGGTGCATCGCGCGGTTCATCGCCAGCATGTTGCTGCCCCAGATGTAGTCGGCCTTCTCCAGCGTCGTGCGAAACCCGTCCTTGTCCGCCCATGCGACCAGCTGATCCGCCCGCTGTTTCCAGGCGTCCAGAAGGGAGGCGCGCAGCTCCGCCGCCACACGGTTTTCGTCATGGAACAGCAGCGCAAGCGATCCGTAACCGCCCACGTCCGCCCAGCCCAGTTCCGTTTTGGAAAAAGGCAAGTTGTGCAGGCGGGCGGCTTCATCGTGAAAACGGGCTTCTCCGGTTGTCCGGTACAGTTCCGCCGCCGCCCAGTACCGTTCGTCGTCGCTGCAATCGTCCCCGTACTCGCCCGTGGCGACGTCGGGCGGGTTCTTGAAGTTCGGCGCGTCGGGACGGGCTTCGAGCCAATCCCAGGCGCGAAGCGCCGCGGCAAGGCAGCGGCCGGCGAAGTCGGCGTCGAAAGGCCGGTACGCGCGGGCGGCCATGGCCATGACCGCGGCAAAGCCCCCCGTCGCCGTCGGGGAAACGGGCATGAAATACAAATCGTCCAGATCGTCTTCCGGTTTCCGGTCCAGGGGCGGGAACCGTTTTGTCGTCAGTTTGTGGAACGCCCCTCCGGAGACAGGGTCCTGCATTTTGAGCAGAAACGCCAGCTCCCACCGGCATTCGTGCAGCACGTCGGGCATGACGCCGTCCGTCTCCGGCAGCGGCAAGGGCCGGCGGAAGGCGTCCGGATAACATTCGTATGCGAGCAGCAGGTCGGCCACGGCCTTGGCGGCGGGAACGGTATATTTGCCATAGTCGCCGGCGTCGTGCCACCCGCCGCTTCCGTCGAGACGCCGTTCGTTCTCGCCGTAGACGATGCCGTCGGCCAGGTGGCAGGCGCCGTGCGTCCATGGGCCGGCGAACGGCTCGGCGAGCGCCGTACCGCACCGGAAATAATAAAACGCCTTCAACAACCCTCGCTGCACCGGTTCGTACGGAGAAGGGGCAATGGCAAATTCCGCCGAGCGTTCGCCGGTAGCGACGTGCCGGAGGTAATACCGACCGGCTGCGGTCACCGGGCTGAAATCCCCGACGGCGGCGTACAGGCCGCTTGCTTCATCATGGCGGCCGTCGGCTGCGGTACCGCGCCAAACCGCCGTTCCCGTGGCGGCGTCCACCACTTCAAAAGGACCTTCATCAAGAAAAATCGCGATCTTCTCCGCATCCGTCGGATACCCGACCTGGTTGACCCGAATGCGGCGGGCAGGTTGTGTCATGGCGTTGCCTCCCGTTTGGGGTGATTTCTTTCCTTTTTCAGGCGGTTCAAAACGTTTCCGGTAAATGTTTCCATTATCATTATAAGGGCCTGTCGGCATGAATCCAACGGCGGAATTGCGAATTTTGGGGCTTTTTGATGAACGGTTCCATCCAAAGGTTGGGATGCAAGGTTGTCAACCGCCCGGCGATGTGCTAAAATATCCTTTGTTATCTGTCCGAATGTTTCTGCGTGCGCGTTTGTGGCAATGGGAGGTGTAGCGCAATGCGAGTATTGTTTCACGTGCTGTTGATCATCGTCTCTCTGGGACTGATCGCGGTCGTACTTTTGCAGAAAGGCAAGAGCGCAGGCTTGTCGGGTGCGATTACCGGCGGGGCCGAGCATCTGTTCGGCAAGCAGAAAGCGCGCGGGCTTGACCTGTTCCTGGCTCGACTCACCACGGGACTGGCCGTCGCGTTTATCATCCTTTCGCTTGTCGTATCCTACATCGTGAAGAACTGATTCGGGGAAGACGACAATACAGCCCTTGAATGGACCTTTTGCCTTTGCATTGCCTGAGCATACAAGTGAATGCCAAAGCGGAAAGAGCAGCAGGAATTCATGGTTCCTGCTGCTTTTTGTCTATACTAAGGAGCAAGTGAAAAGCAATCGAGGTGCAACCGATGTTGAATGAACAAGAAGTACTGGACTTCATGCGCGAGACCGCGTACAAGCCGATGACCGTCAAGGAGCTGGAACAGGCGCTGTCCGTTCCGGATGCCGGGACGTTTCGTGAACTTGTGAAGCTGCTGAACCGGCTGGAGGAAGAGGGCAAAATTTACCGCAACCGCCACGACCGGTACGGCATTCCCGAGCGAATGAACCTGATCCGCGGCCGGCTGCAGGCCCATCCAAAAGGGTTCGGCTTTCTCATCCCCGACGACCGCGACCAGCCCGACATCCATATTCATGCCAACGACATGAAAGGCGCGATGAACAACGACCTGGTGCTCGGCCGCATCACCGGCAAAAACCATGCCGGCAAACTGGAGGGCGAAATCGTCAAAATCGTGCAGCGGGCCAACGAGCAGCTGGTCGGGCTGATCGAGTGCCACGAGTCGTTCGCCTTCGTCATTCCGGATGACAAGCGGATCAACAAGGACATTTTCATTCCGAAGGAAGGGATGAAGGGCGCCGTCACCGGGGAGAAGGTCGTCGTGCGGATCGTCAAGTTTCCGGAGGGGGCGCGGACGGCGGCGGAAGGCGAAGTGGTCGAAATTCTCGGCCACAAGGACGACCCGGGCGTGGACATCCTGTCCATCATCCGCAAACACAACCTGCCGGAGGCGTTCCCGGAAGATGTGTTGGCCGAAGCGGAGCAGGTGCCCGACACGATCTCGGAAGAGGAACTGGCGGGGCGCGTCGATCTCCGGGGGACGAAAACGGTGACGATCGACGGGGAAGACGCCAAAGACCTGGACGATGCGGTGGAAGTCGTGCGCCTGGAGAACGGCAACTACCTGCTGCGGGTGTCCATCGCCGACGTCGGCTATTATGTCAAGGAAGGTTCCGCGCTGGACCGGGAGGCGTACAACCGGGGGTGCAGCGTCTACCTGGTGGACCGGGTCATTCCGATGCTGCCGCGGCGGCTTTCCAACGGCATCTGCAGCCTGAACCCGCAGGTGGACCGGCTCACGCTGACGTGCGAGATGGAATTCGACGACCACGCCCGCATCGTGCGCCATGACATCTACCCGAGCGTCATTCGCACGGTGGAGCGGATGACGTACACGAACGTGCGCAAAATTTTGGTGGACCGGGATCCGGAAGTGATGGAGCGTTACCGGGATCTCGTGCCGGATTTCGAACTGATGGAGGAACTGGCCCTCAAGTTGCGGAAGGCCCGGATGCAGCGGGGCGCCATCGACTTCGATTTTCCGGAAGCGAAAATCATCGTGGATGAAAACGGCAAGCCGATCGACATCGTCAAAAGGGACCGCACCATCGCCGAACAGATCATCGAGGAGTTCATGCTGGCGGCGAACGAGACGGTGGCGGAACATTTTCACTGGTTGAAGGTGCCGTTCATTTTCCGGGTGCACGAGGATCCGGACAGCGAAAAGTTGATGCTCTTCATCCAGTTCGCGGCCAACTTCGGCTACGTGGTCAGGGGGCGCGGCAACAAGGTGCATCCCCGCGCGTTGCAGGCGCTGCTGGAGGAAATCAAAGACACGCCGGAGGAAAACGTCATCAGCACCGTGCTGCTCCGCTCGATGAAACAGGCCCGTTACGACGCCGAAAGCCTCGGCCACTTCGGGTTGGCGGCGGAGTTTTACACCCATTTCACGTCGCCGATCCGGCGGTATCCGGACCTGGTCATCCATCGCGTGATCCGGGAAGTGCTGGCCGGCGGCGGGCGGCTGTCCGATGCGCGCATGGAAAAGCTGGCGGAACGCATGCCGGATATCGCACGCCAGTCGTCGGAGCGGGAGCGGGCGGCCCAGGAAGCCGAGCGGGAGACCGACGACCTGAAGAAAGCCGAGTACATGCTGGACAAAATCGGCGAGGAATACGAAGGCATCATCAGCGGCGTCACCAGCTTCGGCATGTTCGTCATGCTGCCGAATACGGTGGAAGGGCTCATCCGGCTCAGCGACCTGCAGGACGATTACTACCATTATCATGAGCTGCAGCATTCGCTGATCGGTGAACGTACCAGCAAGGTGTACCGCATCGGTGACGAAGTGAAGGTGCGCGTGGCGCGGGTGAGCGTGGCCGAGCACACCATCGACTTCGAGCTGGTGGAAACGCGTCGCCGGGAAAAAACGGTCAGCCTCGTGGACGACAAACCGGCGCGCCGGCGCGGCAAGGAAGGGCGGGGAGGCCGTGCGGCCGAGCCCGGAAGGGGAAGGCGGACCGGTTCGGATGCCGGCGGCACCGGCAACGGCGGACGCAGCGGCGGTGGTTCCGTTGGCCGTTCCGGCAAAGGAGGGCGCGGGAGCGCCGCTTCCAACGGCAAAGGCGGCGGCCGATCCGGCAAGTCGTCCTCGGCGGCTTCCTTCATTACCGTCTGGACCGGGTCCAACGGCGGGAACGCAAGCGCCGGGAGCGGCGGGAATGGCGGCCGGAAGCGGGGCGGCGGCAAAAACGGCGGCGGCGGTGCGCGCAAACGCGGGCGCTGACCTGTGCCGCTTTGGCCGCGACGGTAAGCGGCAATGCTGACAACCGGGCCAAATGAGATGCACAAAATGCATTTCATGACGAAGACAAAGTGCATTTCATGTCCTTCATTTGATCCGGTCGGTGAAAAATGAAGGGATGTAATACATTTTGTGTACTACATTTCGGGAAAACCGGCCCTGTTGGATCCAATCGCGGAAATGAAGTACATGAAATGGTCTTCATCAGGCTACGTATCGCCAAATCCGCAAAATGAAGTACACAAAATGGACTTCATGACGGAGGCGAAGTACATTTCATGTCCTTCATTTGATCCGGTCGGTGAAAAATGAAGGGATGTAGTACATTTTGTGTACTACATTTCGGGAAAACCGGTCCTGTTGGATCCAATCACGGAAATGAAGTACATGAAATGTACTTCATCAGGCTACGTATCGCCAAATCCGCAAAATGAAGTACACAAAATGGACTTCATGACGGAGGCGCGGTGCATTTCATGTACTTCACCCGGTCAGCGGGGAGGGGTGCCGCATGGACGGGTGTTTTGGAGAACGTCCAGGCTGAGGCAGTCGGAACCTTTTTGATCGATCCAACGAACACTTCTCCGTGACCAACGATTTCCGATGCGCGTTTCTTCCTTGTATTGGCGGCGGGTTCTTGATAAAATGGGATTCCGGGCCGGTCAGGCCTGCATGATGGAAGACGGGGAGCGGGTGAAGCGGTCATGGGCAAAAAGAACGATGGCAAGGAGCTGGCGGTCAACCGACGGGCTTCCCATGACTATTTCATCGAAGACACGTACGAAGCGGGCATGGTGCTGACGGGCACGGAGATCAAGAGCGTGCGCGCGGGGAAAGTGAACATCAACGACGCGTTCGCCACCATCCGCAACGGCGAAGCGTTCGTGCACAACATGCACATCAGCCCTTTTGAGCAGGGGAACCGGTTCAACCCGAGCGATCCGCGGCGGGCGCGCAAGCTGCTGCTGAAACGCCGCGAGATCGACAAACTGCTTGGCGTCGTGAAGCAGCAGGGATATACGCTGGTACCGCTCAAGATTTACCTGAAGAACGGGTTTGCAAAGCTGCTGATCGGCGTCGGCAAGGGCAAGAAGCAGTACGACAAGCGCGAAACGGAAGCGAAACGCGACGCGCAGCGCGACATCCAGCGGGCGCTGAAGGAACGCCAGAAGGTGGCGCGCTGAGGCTGAGCCGAATGCGTCGGGCTGCCGATGGCGGTTGTCACCAGTCTGGTCCATGAAGCGGCTGCGGCAACGCGGACAGCTTTGGCCGGACAAGAAAAAGTGGTTGGCTTTCCACCAGTTTGCCCGCATGTTGCGGGCGGCTGTGTGCTATAATAGCTATGCGGTACGATGCTCAACCCGAGCGGCGTGCGCCTTTCACATCGCGGGGGCGTTTCGGATTCGACGGGGGTAGTTCGAGCACGAGCAGCGGGTAGCGGGGACGCGTCCGCTTCAACAACGCTAATGCCAAAATAACTGGCAACAAACAATCTTCTTACGCTCTGGCAGCCTAATAACCTGCCTGCGTGCTCCTATTCAGCATCGCCCATGTGCTGATTCAGGGGCTCAACCTTAGTGGGATACGCCGTCAGGTCTCCGCCTGGGGTCTGGCGGAAGAAGACAATCAGGCTGACCCAAAGGGGACCCGGTCACGGGGGGACCCTCGGGTGACATCAAAACCGTGACTACACCCGTAGAAACTTGTGTGGCGTTATCTTCGGACACGGGTTCAAATCCCGTCGCCTCCATACAAAGCAGAAGGCTCCGATCGAAAGATCGGGGCCTTCTGCTTTGTGCGGATGCAGGGCTCAGAGCGCGTGAGGGGGCGCACTGACTGAGCGAAACAAGGAGCTCGACATCGAAATCGACCAAGAAGTCACTCTGCCCCAAAGTCTGAGGCTGATATTGATGAGACGTTCCCTTATATAGGCATATTTTCAAATAAATGGAGGCACTTCAGTTTTCTTTCTCGTCAAGTTGCAGCTGTATTGCCTAGAATCAAAAAATTAGAAGGCAACTATAATTTTGTTAAGAAAACAATCAGCGAGGCTGGCCAACTTGATGCATGCATTACGTGTAATAGAAAACTTAAATAATTTGTGTTCAAAGCCAATCAGTAAAGCAGACAAGTCGTATCTTCTTCATGGCAACAGCAACATTGATGTTTATCCGCTCCAAAAATTTTTGATATCTTACGAAATATTGTGCTGTGAGAAACTAGATAGAACTTATCGCAATGAGCTCAGAAATGAACTTTTGGCAAGAATAAATGTCAACGCCGGAAATCATTTGACCCATTAGCGCCAGAATAGAATTGACCCACCTGTGTGCCTGGTGTCGAATAGATTCCGGTTTTTACTTTGTCCTTGAGGCGGTAGCTGTTCCCGCGAATGTTGACGACATGGCAGTGATGCAAGAGCCGATCCAGCACCGCTGTTGCCAGAACAGGATCACCCATCAATTCGCCCCACTCGCCAATGCTCTTATTGCTCGTCAGGATCATGCTTCCCTTCTCATAGCGGGCCGACACCAACTGGAAAAACAGATTCGCCGCCAGCGGATCCAGGGGCAGGTAGCCTACTTCATCCACAATGAGCAGGCGAGGCCTCAGATACACGCGCATCCGCTTGTCCAACTTGTTCTCCTCATAGGCCTTCCGCAAATCTCCCACGAGCTGGGCAAGGGAAACGAAATACACCGGCAATCCTTGTCCAATGGCCTCCATGGCGAGGGCAATCGCCAGATGCGTCTTGCCTACGCCGGGTGGACCCAAAAACAATACGTTTTCCTGCCTTCCGATGAACGTCAGTCCTGCAAGCTCCCGGATGAGCCGTTCGTCCATGCCAGGCTGAAAGGAGAAGTCGAACTCCTGCAAGGTGCGCCGGTACGGCAAATGCGCCAGTTTCATGCGTACTTCGACGTTTCGGCGCTGGCGCTCCTGAAGCTCTGCCTCCAGCAGCTCATTCAGGAACGAAAGATACGTGCTTTGGCTGCGGCTTGCAGCTTCGAGGATCGCATCCAGCGATTGGGCGGCTTGTCCCAATCCGAGCTCTTCCAGATGGTGGCGGGCTTGCTCCAGTTCGATCACGTTCCCACCTCCGCCAGCCGCTCATACACATCCAGCGACCGTACTTCCACGTCCTGCACCGGAATCTGGATGCCCTGCGGCTTCGGGTATGCATACCCTTGGGCCGTGCCGAGGTTCGCGTATTGGTGTTCGCACATCACCAGCGTCCGTGATCGATGCTGTTTCTTGTGCCGGGCAATCAGCTCTTGTTCCCGGTAGATCTCGATGAATCCGTTGATATCCCGCACCTTCACGTCCCGCCCGCTGTACGCCCAGGGAACGCCATATCGCACGCCGTCATAGCTCACAAATCCATCCCGGCTGACTTTTCGCACCTCAAACCGGTATTTGGCCAGACGATCTGCCGGAGGAAGCGCTCGGAGTTCTTCCTGCGCCAAACGGTCCATCGGTCGCTCACCGGTCGTCCCGTGGATGCGCCGATTCTGTTCGTCACACCACTGCCTTGCCTGACGGTTCAGGTCTTCCACATCCGTAAACCGCCTCCCTGGCATGAAATTCTGCTCAATGAATTGAACGGTCCGTTCCACCTTGCCTTTCGTTTGCGGTCGCCGGACGCGGCAGACTTTCGGAACCATGCCAACCGTTGCGGCGAAATCCTCAAACAGCGGATGTCATCGGGGCTTTCGATCATCTCCCATGCCCAAAATGACCGTCTTCATCTGGTCCGTCAGCATCGTCTTTGGCACACCGCCGAAGTATTCGAGCGCATGGATCAGGCAGCGCAAGAAACTGTGGATGTCGCACCGTTTGGCAAACTCGATGTACATCATCCGGGAATATCCCAACACCATCGCGAACACCGGAATCTTGCGCACTTCCCCGTCCAGATCGACGTATTCGCAGATCTTCCAGTCCACTTGCGCCTGGTACCCCGGTTTCGTTTCGTATCGTTGCACGGCAGGAATCTTCCTCGGCGGCCGGTGCGGTTTCACATAGTCC
>Ga0310836_100279_pt1 | contig 50010 bp, 23 predicted proteins | sample SM_ome_4_FD_201310 | JGI IMG/M metagenome (GOLD analysis project Ga0310836, IMG submission 201310) | Sorghum-adapted microbial communities enriched on stacked mutant (SM) sorghum from Joint BioEnergy Institute, Emeryville, California... ... | reverse complement strand
CAGTGGGCGCGGCTTGGGTGCCAGTGCGCTGCCGGAGCAACGACTTGACAATGGCCGCGCGGCTGGCACAAACGCCACCCCGGTGGCAGAGAAGGCGAGGGTGTATGTCCTGCCGCTGTATGCCGAAGCCTTGACCGGAAACTTCGCCTGGCATGTATGCGCGGCGGACAACCTGCAAACACGTTGCAAACAACAGGCACCGCAGTCACCCCCTCAAACAATACCCGGAAACCGTGCAGAAATTGGGAAAATGCCCGCCCTCAAAGGCTTCAGAAGATGCCCTTCGGCGCACCAAATGCACCAATTGACCAGCTATGCGGACGGGGTTGACGAGCCGGAGATCCTCCTCTCAATCATTTTTCCGATTCGGGCATCGCCCTTCGCAAAGACGCGTGAGCACCCGGTTGTGCGGAGGCATCGTAAATCTTGGATCGTAAGTGCGATGATTTTGTATGGCGATGCATGGGATAAGGGAACCCGAAATCGGGTTCCCTTATGGTAGAGCCGCCGTTCACACAGGGTCTTCCGCGCGGCAAGTCAAGCCTTGAGGTGTACGGCGGGAAGCCGGACAAGCGTCGGGCCCGCTCTGCAGGCGGCAAGGGATGCCGCAGAGGCGAAGGAGGCTCCCCGCGCCAACAAGCGAAAACAAACGGGCCAAAAAAGCGCCTTGCCGCTGATCCGGCGGAAGGCAAGGCTTACATTACGTGTTGACGGTTATATCCGGCGCGGAAATAATCGGCTCTACAGTGATTTGTGACGTGGTGTTGGAGAAATCCACGATTTCCAGGATTACCGGTGTGCCCGGCTGGATATCCGTTGTTGCCAGTGTCAATTCGGTTGCGGCAAGAGAAGACAGTCCCCCCTCCTGCAATACACCGTTGGAGTATACGTTGTAGTATCCACTCGTTGGCACAGGAAGTTCGGTTACCGGGTCGCCATTATCATCCACGAAACTGTCTGCCTGTATCACCGTTTCAGTCGGGCCGATCATGTCAGCATCCACAGTAGCAACGAAACGGGATACTGCCGGGTTTACGGTCGTCGTGACTTCACCGTTCGATGCAACAGGCTGGGAGGCAGTTGCGGTGATAAACAATTTTACCAGACTTGCAGGCAATTTCATCACCTCCTTTCGGCGAGTTGCAATTTTCCGTCTGCGTTGCCGGGCGAAAGAAGGTTTGGCCCGTTTCAAACTGATGAATTGGGCGAGGATGGGGGCATTTTGGGGAGGAAGATCGATCGTCAAAAACATCAATTTCCCCTTGCTGTACGTATAGTTCGCAGCAGGCTGCAGCACGCCGTTGACATAGACGCTTTCAAAAGAGACTTTGCGCGGGTCGGGGATGCAGTTCCTCCCAACGCCTTGTATTTGGTCATGGTTGGTAAATATCCTCTTGGCACCATCGGCAATCGTGCAGAAGGTGATGGCTTTTGCCTGCAAAACGCGTTGTGCGGTCGCGCGTTTGGTTGATTTGGCCTGTTTTGTGCGCAAGGTGCGTTTGGCAGGCCTCGTTCGCTTCGTGGATTTCTTGGCGGCCTTATCCGGTTGTCTGCACAAAGAGCCCCTGGTGCGACTCCCGCTTCGATTGCGGTAACCGTAACAAATGCAAAAACAACGCTTGAGACGGGATTTTTTTGGCACCGTTTTCTCATTCCCTTAACCGTGACATACCTGTTTCCATTTCATTCCATTCGGTTCGCATGTGAAACGGACAAATTCCCCGTATGGAATTCGGAATCAAGAAAATTCAACTCATTTGCGGGGCGGGTGGCGTGCCGGCCCATGAAAAAGGCCCCTGCACCTCGGGTGCAGGGACCTGCAAAGCCGGCGCGCCGCGCCAATTTCATGCCATGAACGAATATTCGGACTTCCGTGCTCGAGCTGCACAGCGGCAGATCAACACGACGATTTCCGGCACGGACCTCCTCCGCTTGTTCCCTTCCGGGAAAATCAAATCAATCCGGACTTCTGCAGCAGTTTGCGCACGATCACCGCGACTTCCGCCCGCGTAATCGGATCGCCGGGCGCAATCCGGCCGTCTGCCCGGCCGGAGACGATGCCCGCCTGAATCCCGGCCGCCACGCCGGATTTGGCCCAACCCGACACGCCGGCTGCATCCGTGAACGATGCAAGCGTCGTTTCTGCATCCGCGGGCGAACCCTCCGCCGTCAGCCCGGTGATCGCCATCGCCCTGGCGATGATCACCATCGCCTGCTCGCGGGTGATCCGCTCCGCCGGACGGAACGTGCCGTCCGCATAGCCTTGCATCAGGCCGTATTCATGGGCCGTCCGGACGGCTCCGGCGTACCAGTCACCGCGCTTGACGTCGGTGAACGGAACCGTTCCTTCTTCCGGCGCCAGCCCCAGTCCCCGGACGATGATAGCGGCAAATTCCGCCCGCGTAATCGGCAGATTGGGCGCGAAGTTCCCGTTGCCGACCCCGCTCACCACCATCCGGGAGCCCATGTCGTTGACCGCTTCCTCGGCCCAATGCCCCGCCATGTCGCGGAACGCGAGCGGATGCCAGACGACGGCATAGAGGCTGTTCGTCAGGCTGTTGATTTTGGCGAAATGCTTGCCGTCGATGACGACGATCCGGGTCGGCACATGGCGGGACTCCCCGTCCGGTTCCACAGCGATGCCGGTCGTGATTTTGCCGGGATCTTCGTCTTCGGGAATCGCGATCGTCCGTTCCACAAAAGCGTTGAAGCGCGACACCTCGACCGTCTGATCGCCGAACGTCGCCGTCACCCTGAATTCGAGCGGCGGGACGACGACGGCCAAACTTTCGTCCGTGCCGAGGCGGCGGAGGACGTCGGATTGGTCGGCATCCGGTTCGGCAATTTCAATCCGAATTTTGACCTCTTCCAGATTCACGTTGCCGCCGAAAAGTTCGGCAACGGCATCGATGCGGATCTGACCGGCAGGCAGCGTGTATGTTGCCTGTTCCGTTTTGATCTCGACGACCGCCTGATTTTGCTCCATGCGCTTGATGATTTGCCCGGTCAATTCGCCGGCGGCGACGTCGGCTTGCGACAAAACCGGGATGGTCATGACGGTACCCTCTCCCTCGGCCGCCAGCTTCTCCTCGATCCTGGCCGGATCAACCGTCACCGTGACGTGCTTCCTGCCGTCCACCACCGTTGTCCGGGCCGTGCCGGCACGCTCCGCCTGGCCGTTCACGAGCACCTCCACAACGGTTTCTCCAGGCCGAAGCACCGGCGGCGGGGGAACTTGCGGCGTTGCGCTCACCTCGTTCGAGGCCGGGCTGATGCCGGCCGGATTGACCGCCTTGACGATGAAGTAATACGCGGTGCCGTTCATCAAGTCGGTCGCATCGTATACCGTATCGGTCACGTCGGCAATTTCCGTCCCGTAGTCCGTGGAAGCCGTCCGCATGTAAACCAGGTAGCTGACCGCACCATACACCGGGCTCCACTCGATTCGGACTTTCCCGTTGCCGTGTGCAGCCGTTTCAATGACCGGCGCCTCGAGCGTCGGCCACGGAAGCGTTACGGTCGAGCTTGTGATGGCCGGCAATCCCTCCGCTTCAAACGCGATGCGGGCTCCCGTTACCTCCGCGGCATTGGCCGCACCCAAATCGGCAAACGTCACCACGCCGCCTTCGGCCTTCCCGGACGTCGTCCCCGTCAAGCTCCACGTCCCCGAATCTTCCTTGACGACGGTGACCACCGTCGAATCGTCATGGACGCTGACATTGCCGAAGCGATCCACGAGCGTTACGACCGGCTGTTGGCCGAATGTCCCTCCGTTGGAGGCCGGGGGCGCAATATCCACGGTCAACTCCATCGAAACGGCCGGCCCCGCAACGGGCGTAATGTCGACCGTATCCGTGGAGGGGACGCCTGCAACATCGAAGGTGATCGACTGCGCATCCGCTTTGTTCAACTTCAGATCGACCGTCGCCTGGCCGGCGGTGAACCGAACGGTCATCGTCGTCGCCGCACCGGTCAAAGGTTCTTCATCAATCGATCCAAAGGTGTGATCCGGCGCTTCTTCTTGGCCGGAGACGGTCACGTCGTACTCGCCGTCAAACGCGGTTACGGGATTCCCGAGCGCGTCCCTGACCGTCAGCGCAATCACATTGCTCGCTCCTGCCGCGGGCGAAGACGAGGCAGGGATTGCTTCGACGGACTTTGCTCCCGCATCGACGAGAATGCCGGTCGTGTCCCCCGCATTGTTCAGCTGGGGCAAGATGCCGTTCCCCGTCAGGTCGGCCATCGTTCCCCCGGACAACTCGATGGCGCTGCCGAGCGCGATGCCGTCCGTATCCTCGTCGCCGGACTTCACGACGTATTCGAATACGATCTCGTTCGTGCCCGTCCCGGATACGTACACCGCTTTGACCGAAGACGTGCCGATCACAAGCGGCAATGCGGGTGTTCCGTTGTCCGTCTCCACCACGACGTCTTCACTGAAATGCACCGTGAACGTGAGCGTCTCCCCGAGCGTGTACGTGCCCGCGGCAGGCACGCTGACGCCGGTGACCTGCGGCGCCACCGCATCCACGAGGATGCCCGACGTATCGCCCACGCCGTTCAGGGTGAGCACGGCCGCGTTGCCCGCGGCATCGGCGATGCCGGCTCCGGCCGGCAAACTCATTGCATACGCGGCAATGCCGTCGTCATCCGCATCGCCGGGGGCGATCGTGTAGCGGAATTTCAGTTCGCTTTCGCTCACGGAATCGATATAAAAGGCCGCCTGAAACGCTTCCCCGATCGTCAGGATCAGCGTCGGCACGCCCGTCACCGTGACCGGCTCGTCCATCGCCACGACAAACTCGAGCGCTTGTCCCGCCACGTAAATCCCGGCCGGCGGTACCGATACGCTGGTGACTTTCGGCATCTTCGTATCAATGATGATCGCTTTGCCGGCCCCGAGCGATCCTTCCGCCCCCGGATCGGGCAGCGTCAACAACGCCGGGTTGCCCGCCGCATCCTTGATCGTGCCGCCATTGAGCGACAATGCGCCGGCCGATGCGTAATCGAGATCATCCGATGCGTCCCCGGCCTGCACCGTGTACTCGAACACAAGCGTTGCGCCGTCGGCGCTCGTAAAATCGGTCGTCCGATCATTGTTCCCCGTCTCTAGCGTCAACCGGGGCGTTCCCGTCACGACAACCGGTTCGCTGAATGTCACTTCAATCGGGATGACGGTTCCGGCTTTGTATGCTCCGTCCGCCTTGGACGATGTGACGCCTTTGACGAACGGCGCCACCGCATCGACCTTCACCTGGCTCGTCTCCCCAATCCCGTGCAGCGTCAGGTCGGCGTCCACGGACCGTGTTTTGATCGAACCTTCATTCAAATGCAATGCATCGACCGATATGCCGTCTTCATCGAGATCGCCTTCCTCTGCGATATACCGGAACAACAGCTCCCTTGTATTCGTACCGGAGACGTAATCGGCGGCGGCCGGTTTGTTTCCGACGGTCAGGCTAAGCTGCGGCGTGCCATCAACCGTGACGGGCAGGTTGAATTTCACCGTAAATTCCAGCGGATCCCCGGCCTTGTACGTTCCATCGGGCGGGAGAACCACAGAGGAGACCGTCGCTTTTTCGACGATGGTCACCGCGACGCTGATCAACGCCGTGGCGTACCCGTCGTCGACTTCGATCATGAAGGTATCGATGCCCTCATGACCGGGCGGTTCATAAGTCATGGTCCCTCCGGGAAAGATCTCCTCTTCGCCGGAGGAAGCGGTGGCGCCTACGATCGTCAACGTGCCGAAGTCTGGCGGGGAGGCCGCTTTCCATACCAGCGTTTGTCCCGGATCGGTATCCCTGGCTCGCAAAAGATCATTGAGATCCACAGGTTCATCGTCCACGAGCACGGTCAACGTCGGGTCCGTTTCGAGAAAGACAGGCGGATGATTGATCCGCAGCGTTGCGGCATTGGACGTTGACGACAGGCCATTGGCATCCGTGACGATGACACGGTACGTATAACCATCCATGTCCTCCGTTACGGAGACAAGGTTCAACGCGGAAGCGGCCGCGCCGCTGTACACCGCATCATCGCTGATGTTTTGGAAGTTGCTTCCGCCTTGCGTATCGACTTGCCACTGATAGGACAAGGGAAGCATGCCATCGGCCTCAACCTCGAAGAGGGCATCGTCCCCGACATTGACCAAGGCATCGGCCGGATGGGCGGCAATGACGGGAGGCTCGCCATCCTCCGGATCGATGACCGTTAACAATCCGGGGCCAACCGCGTCAAACTCGACATGCTGACCTTCAGTGCTGGAAGAAAAACTGGTCATGACGAGATAGTATTTCGTATCTTTCTCCAAGGGGATATCGACCAGTTGAGACAGATAACGATCCCCATTCATGTCGTCGTTGCCGGCATAAAGATTGTCCATGGGCTTCAAGGGATTGAAGCTGCCTTTGTACAAGAACAGCGTCGTATCATCCAAGGTGGTCGCGATCCCGCCCCTGGATTCCAACACCGTAATGGTGTAATTGCCGGAAGCGGTGGGAATCAATTCCCGGATGAAATAGTTTCTGGTGTAGCGGTCGGGATCTGCGTCTGTCCGGGCATCGATCTTCCATTCGTTATCAGCAGTCATCCAAAAAGGGGAGGCACCGTCGTGGTAAAACCAGGTCAATGTGTATAATAGCCATACATCATAGTCCCCTCCGAAATCATCAACGATATCCCCGGGCAACATCGGACGAACGAACGCCAGGCCATCCTCCAGGTCTCCTCCGAACGGCGTTGTAACGGTATCGGCGTACGCCGTTGGGGAGAAAGCCCCCGAATATCCTGCAAGCAGTCCGATGCATAGTGCCATCGCAATTGTAAAGGCTTTCATTCCAGCTGATGTGACTTTCATGCAGCAACTCCCCATTCGGAATTATTGGATACGGCTTTGCTTCCTTCTTTGCACGGCTTCCAACATGCGGCGCAGAGGTCCATTTCGTCATTATGGATTCCATGATGCAAGATGCATTCGAACCCGTGATCCGTGATGTTGGTTTGGATGGCCCCCGATCGCCGTTTGCTTGCCGTGCCTTCTTTGCCGGGCCTACTGCAACATACGGTTGTAACTGTCTCATCGACTTGGACGATCCGTTCTTCCAACAGCACACGCGGTCGACTTTTGCGATTTTTTGCGGAAGCGTGCAATAAGAGCCGTATGCATACCGTCCGTTCCAATCCATTCCAGGTTGACTGCCTGCATTTTCTCAGCGGAACGAGCACCGATGACGCCTTCTGCTCCGTCCTCCACAAGATCGGAATAAGAGCGAACGCCTCCCTTTCCAGACAGTTAATTCTATGAAACTCGCTTTGGGACAAGATGTCAAGAAAGCGAGCGTGAGATTTTCATGCCATTGATCCAGCCGGACACGAACACGGTTTTGCGGGGGATCCTTTCATGTTGGAGGGGATGGAACGGTGAAAGGCCCGCTTTACAGATACGCCTCAAGGTCTTCAAGCCTGGAGATGACCCCCGCCAAATTGCCGGGCTGCGGCGGAATCGGCTTCCCCCATTTGTTGAACCATACCGCCCGGATTCCCAATTGACCCGGACCCTCGACATCGTTCGACCATGAATCGCCCACGAACAGAGCGTGCTCCGTTGCCGTCCGGGACGCCGACAACGCCAACCGGTAAATCTCCGGATCGGGTTTCTCAAAACCCGCTTCTTCCGAAATGATGATGAGTTCCCGGGAAAAAAACGGCAACAATCCGGAAGCCTCCAGCTTGCCCATCTGCCAGTCTGTCGTACCGTTCGTCACGATTCCAAGCCGACAGCGGCGGCTCCATCTTGACAGAAGACCGACGACGGTCGGATCGGGCTTGATGAAGGAAAGGCTGAGCGTCTGATGGAACCGGTTGAAGCGGTCGGCATCGTCCACGCCGATTTCTCTGCCAAATTCGGCGAGGGCACGGATGAGCCTGAAATTCCAATAATCCCGCAACGTGATTTCCCGGTTGTGATACATCGCTTCGTAGACGGCATTGTGTTTCCAGGAAACGTCGAACAACGCCCGGGCGTCCAGGTCCCGGGTTGCCTCGTGCAGGCGAAACGCCTCCATCAAGCTCTGTGCCCAATATTCGTCAAAATGAACCAACGTGTCATCCAGATCGAACAGGATCAGTTTGACCGGCATCATCGTCCTCCCCGGTTTTCTCCCCATTGGATTTTCAGTATTTTATCGTTCATTGGGGGAAATTGCAATCGGTGTCGGAACGGGGCGTGACGGCAACAACTATTTCATGTTGCGCGATATTGCCAGATTCCTGAGAGGCACGCCGAAGCAGTTTGAGGTGGAATGGGACCAGGAGAAGCGAGCCGTCAATCTGATCAGCGGCAAGCCGTACACCTCAATTGGCGTTGAAGGATACATGATCCTCGGCGACGAAATCAAAACCGCGATCCGGTCCGACGCGAAAATTTACCTCGACGGCCGGGAAATCGATCTGACGGCCTATACGGTCGACGGTTACAGCTACTTCAAACTGCGCGATCTCGCCGCCGCCCTGGATTTTCATGTCGGATGGAACGAGACCGACGGCGTGATCGAGATCGATCCGATGTTCGGCTATACGCCCGAAAAAACCGACGACGGCTATGCGTTCAGAACCAATGTGAATGTGCGCGATACCCAGCAAAAATATGTCTTCCCCTACGCGCAAGTTTCGTCCGTACAACAGTTCTCCTACAAAAATGAAGGCTTGGCATACGCGTATGTCCAGGATCAAAATCTTGTCATCGTCACCCCCCGAAAACAGCTGAGCCTGGAAATGAAGTATCCCCGGCTCGGCGACGTGATCGCCGATGAAGACGGAAATTTCTACGTCATCTGGGGAAGAAAAAACGAACGTTCCGATGAAATCATCGAAACCGTATTTGTCTCGAAGTATTCGCCCGAAGGCGAGCATATCCGGACAATCGGCTTTGTCGGGGCGGCAACGCCGTGGGGGGACAGGGATTCGGTAAAGACGCAGCTTCCATTCGCCTACGGCAACAGCGTATCCGCGATCGCGAACGGCATTCTCGTGAACTATTATGCCCGGGTGGCCTATAGCGGCCACCAGAGCGACAATGTCATCGCCGTCAACATTTCGGACTTGTCGCCCTATGAACTGCCGAACAACGCCTACACCAGCCACTCCTTCAATCAGAGCGTCATCTACAGCAAACACATGTCGGGATTTCTCTTCGCGAGCCAGGGCGACGCCTCTCCGCGCGGCTTCAGGGTCAACGGCGCAAACGGCAGTTTCGGTGACCAGAATGACGTCACCTTCCACTTCTATCTTGAATCCAACGCGAATTACGACATGTCCATCATCAACTGGACGTTCGCCCAGCTTGGCGGTCTCGCGGAGACGGGCCAAGGCGTCGCGCTGGTCGGGGCATCGGCGAAATCGATCGGTGAGGAAGCGAAGACGGAGAAGCAAAATCTGTTCGTGCAAATTTTTGATCCCCGAGCGCCGAAACGGTCTCCTTCGGCATATATTGGCGGAACCGTGCGCAGCGGCGCGACATCGTTCAACATCAATGACAACCAGAACTCGCCCCTGACTCCCGTCACGGACCATGGCGTCATCTGGCTCACCGATCATACGGACCGCAACGTGATCACACCCCAGGTTGCGGCGGCCGACGACCGCATCGTGATCTTGTGGTCGGAAGTGGTCGAAGGCGAAACCAATTATGAATCCTTCTACACGGTGCTTTCGGCGGAAGGAAAGGTGATCACGCCCGCGACTTCGCTGGGCAACATGCCGCTCAATTCCTATGAAATGCCGATCTGGCATGACGGCAAAATCTGGTGGGCTTACGCCCTTAACGGGAAAATCGCGGTAACAAGCATAACTCCGTAACGTCCGCAGCGGACCGGTTTGCAGGCAAACCCGCGAGGGATCACGGGGCCGTCCTGGCTTGAACGGGACGTTGCCATCCGTTGCCTCATCCTACGCCGTTCATCGCCGTTTGATCACCACGGGTTGGCAACACCCGGACTCGGCGGGCATGAGCCATCGGACGATCGATGCTTGATCAGCCGTCAATCTTGGCATCCGGACGATTCCGATTCTCAAAAGAACGCCTCGTTGATGCCCTTGAACCGGATGACGGCGTTCGGAATGTCGACAAACAGAAACCGCGACTCGCCCAGGGGAAACGAAAACGTGCGGATCAGTTCGCCCGTGGCGATGTCGCTGTAGAAATCCGACAAAATGCCGCGGTTTTCCAACGTCATCCGGATCAGGTTTTCGATGAAGTAGGGGCGCCAGCTCCAGTTTTTCCCCTTCATTTCTTCCTGGAGACGCCAAACGCCGTTTTCCATGACGATGTTGGACGTGATTTGGAATCCTTCGCAGTCCGTAATGTACATCCGGAACCCGATGTCGCTCACCCGCGGGCCGATGCCGAGCAGCCACCCGTCCAGATCGGAGCCGATCGCGGCCTTGTTCACGATCGTTTGCAGCCTTTCGTTCAGGGCGGCCGAAAACTCAAACAGGTGTTTGACGTTGGACTGCTCCAGCTGGATGAAATGGTGAATGTCCTGGCGAAACTGGTGTTTCAGGCTGTCCGGAGGAATGAGCTCCGCCGTCGGCCGGGAGAAAAAATACCCCTGAAAATACCGGCCGTTCTTCCGCCAGGAATAGTGAAATTGCAGCTTGTTTTCGATGCCTTCGAACAGCAGTTCCGCGCCGATTTTCCGGGCGAGCAGCGCGAGGGAATAAATGACGCCGTGATAGGAGTGGGTCGGCTCGTCGTTCTTCAGGGAATGGAGGTCCACTTTCAAAATGTCCGGTTCCAGAATGCCGATCCGGTCCAGATTGCTCGCCCCTTTGCCGAGGTCGTCAATGGCGATCTTCGCGCCGAGCGTTTTCAGGCGTTTCAGAATCGCCCCCAAATCCACGATGTCGCCGTTGAAATCATGCTCGGTAATTTCGATGACGAGACGGGACAAATCGAGCCCCCGGCTGCGATAGCGGATCAGACGTTGAAGGAAGCCGTCCTTGTCCATAATCAGGTGATTGGCATTCATGTTGATGTAAAGGGAAACATCCTCCCGCGCCGTGAGGAACGTTTCGAACGCTGCGGTTTGCAGATGGAGGTCGGTTTCCATTTTGAACCGTTCGGGAATGCCGGGATCGTGGAAAAAGGGGCCCAGGCTTTGCACGCCTTGATCCGTCTGCAAACGTCCGAGCACTTCATATCCGGTCACGCGATGGCTGTCCGCACTGAAAATGGCCTGGAAGTAAGGGACCACTTGCTTCAGGTTCGGAATGGCTTGTTCGATTTTCATCCGCGCAGCCCCTGTCCATATGTGTAATTGTCATGCGATCTTACAAGCAACGATACATTAAGAGAAATTTACAGAATTATCGATGCGGTTCGCAAGCATGTTGTCAAAAAAGATCACACACTACTCGTCCCGGCCATAAAAAAAGGAAACCCGAAACGGATTTCCCGGCCTGCAAGGTCAAGTCGATTTGCACACGATCCGCTGCGTCCCGACGTCCGCGAAAAGCTCCATCCCTGCCGTCCGCGCCACGTGCACGACCCCGGTGAACGGTTCCGCATCGGGCACAATGTCAGTCAGCGCGTTGGGCAAATCCAGCACGCGTTCCGGGTGCCAGATGGCATCGGGCTCTCCCGGCGAGAGCGCCGCGTAGAAAATGCCCGATTCCACGAGATCGAGGAAGAAATGGCTGCCATACGACAGTTCAGGCGCGTACCCGGCTTCGGCCGATGCCACCTCGCACAGCACGGACATGTGACACAGTTCCGCAAAATGCACCGGCACCCCGAGCGACGGCGTCGTCGTCCCCCACCGCCCCGGTCCGACCAACATCGCCTGCCTGCCCTTCAGCGCGTTGTTGATCCGGCCGATCAGCCGGGCGACCGCGTATTTGCCCTGCTCGGGCAGCGCGTAATAGGCTTCCGGCCGGACGAAGACGACGTGGTTGATCGGCAGCCGGACGTTGCCGCCCATGAAACCTCCCCTGCCTGCGAAGAAACAATCGTCCGATGGCTCCGGCAGCACCACCGGCCGGCCGAGCCCGCGCGTCTGGAGCGGCCGGCATTGGAGCAAATTGACCCGGTATTGCCCGTCCGCCGTAAAATTGACCGTGAACTCGATGTCGACGGGATATTCGTACACGGCGGCAAGGTGTGCCAGCATTTCCCGCATGAACGCCGGAAAATCGGTCCGCATGAGCAGCCCGCGGAAATCGACGATGTGCGGTGCCGGGCGGTCCGTGATGCCGAGTTCGCGCATGCGCGAAGCCGTCTCATGGTCGGGCTCGGCGATTAGGGACGGATCGGCCTTGATCCCGCCCGCCAGCACGGCATTCGCATCCCACGATGTCAGGCCGCCTTCGCGGAACGACAGCAGGTCGACTTCGTGCTGCGCATATTTGCGCCGGTCCGCCGCGTACATCGGCGGTTGTCGCCCCGGATTGTCCAGGCAGACGATCCGGGCGTAGTCGCCTTCCGTCCGGTCGACCGCCCGCGTCCCGAGCCCGAAGACGAGCCGCAGCATGCCCGCGTTCATGTCGATGCCTTCGTCCCATACGTACAGGTTCATCGAATGGCCGACGCCCGCCGCATGCGGAAAAATAGCCGTCCCCGTGCTCGTCTCCGGACACCCGCTGCACGAGCAGGGCCATCTGCTCGTCTTCGCCCGCGAGGCCGCGCATTTGCCGGTAGGTGAGCGCGTCCTCGTTCATCGCGCTGGCATAAACGGTGCGCACGGCCTGCTCGAACGCCTCGTACCGCTCTTCCGGCGCTCCCCGGTTGATGCAGAAGACGCTCTCGTATTTGCCGGCGAAGGCGTTCCCGTACTGGTCTTCCAGGAGGGAGCTGGAGCGGACGATGATCGGGGATTGGCCGTAATGTTCGAGCATGCGCATGAACCGTTCGCGGATCGTTTCGGGAAAGCGGCCCGCGAGCAGCTTCTCCCTCAACTCGGACGCGCAGCGGAAGTAGCCCTCCTTCGTCTTCTGCTGCATGAACAGCCTCCACCAACCGTTGTAGACGATGTACGTGTAGAACACGTCCGAGCCGATGAACCAGGAGTCATGCGGCTCCAGCTGCGTCGTGAACCGTCCGCCGTCCGCCGCCTCGAGGATGCGTCGGGCGAGCAGCATGCCGACGCTCTTGCCGCCGATGAAGCCGCTGCCGATCTGGCGGTCCGCGATGCGGAGCACGTCCGGCAGCGTGAAATAGCGGTCGCACAGGGCGAGCAGGCGTTTGTCGCGGCCGGCGAGCATCCTGAGCAACCGTTTCTTGACCCGCTCTTGCTCGTCCGCGGGTGCGCCGAGCGCCTCCTTCGCCCGCGCGAACATGACGTTCCAGTAATCGAGCCGGTCTTCGCCGCGCGTGACGGCGGCGAACAGCTCGGCCAATTCGGCGCTCGCGGTGATGCTGACGGCTTCGTCGCCGTCGAGCCGGTGCGGGAAAAACATCACGGGCGTGTAGCGGTTCCACGCTTTCAGCGGATGGATGTAGTCGCTGCCGCCGACCCGATAGACGTCAATGAGCAGTTGCGTCGTCTCGCGGATGCCCGCGATCGTCGCAAACGTATGGGCGTTGCGGATGATGGCGAACCAGGCGACGGTCTCGAGTTCGAACAGGTAAGGGCAGGTGACGCGGAAAAAGTTGCCGATCATCAAGTCGGAATGCCAGTCGGCAAGCAGATCGGTGAGACTGTCGAACACATAAAACGCCCGCCGCCCCTCCCGCTCGATCAGCTGGTGGACGGACGCAGCGAACCGCTCGAACCCCTGGTCGGCGCCGAGTTCGACAACGGCGATGTCCGAATCGGGCGCAAACAGCGGCTCGTGGCTGCCGAAACGGACGTAGATGAGCTTCCGGCAGTCCCGCTTCGCCTGTTCGGCAAACCGTCCGACCAGCCTGGCGTATTGCCCGATGTCATCCACTTGCCATACCACATTGTCGCCGAGCCTCAGCCCGTCGATGACGCCGTCGATTCCCCTGATGCCGGTGCTGACGCGGTCAAGCATCATGCCGGAACACCTCCGCAGTCTGTCGCTTATTCCGATTCAACCATTTCCGGAATCGGGCTGTCAATCGACGGCCGGCTGCTGCACCGCCGATTGTTGTGCCGACGCCCCACTCCCGGACATCATCTTCCGTTACGGTTCCCTTGAATTGCAACAACAAGACGACGGAACGACTGAGCACGGTTTTGCGATGTTTGCCCAAAAACGCTTCATCGCGAAATCGTGCCCCGTCGTTCCGTCAGTGCGGGAAACGTTCAATTTCGTCCAAATACAGCGCCCTTCGATCCTTGGCCACGAGGCCGCAGTCCGATCCTCCGCGGTCCCGTCACAGTTCGCCCTTCCGGTTCATGCGAACGAGCAGGAAGAGCAGATACGGTGCGCCGAGAATGCCGGTAATGACGCCGACCGGGTAGCGGACCGCGAAGGCAAACTGCCCGACGAGATCCGCCGCCAGCACCAGCACGGCGCCGACGAGCCCCGCGGGAACGGCGCCCGAAAAGCCGGCACCGACGAGACGGCGTGCGATGGGGCCCGCCAGGAAGGCGACGAAGGCAATCGGCCCCGTTACGGAGGTGGCGACCGCGATCATGACGACCGAACCGAACATGAGCATCACCCGCACCGCATCCGTCCGCACCCCGAGGGAAACGGCCGAATGTTCGCCCAGTTCAAGGATGCTGAGGTGTCTCCCGAGGGCGACGACGATCGGCGCGAAAATCAACACCACGGTGATGAGGGGCGGCAGCTCGTGCATCTGCACGCCGTTGAGGCTCCCGCTCAGCCAGCGCAATACGGCCGGAATGTCGTGCTGCCGGCTGATCAGCATCAGCCAGGAGATCACGGCTTCAAGCATGGCCTGGACGCCGATCCCGATGAGGATGAGCCGGCCGATCGAAAACTTGTTGCCCCTGGACAACCCGTAAATCAGAAGGACGGCAGCCAGCCCCGCGACGACCGCCGCGACGGACACGACCGCTCGGTTCGCATGCAGCACGACGATGCAAAAGACGGCCGCCGCACTGGAACCGGCCGTGATGCCGAGGACGTTCGGGTTGGCCAACGGGTTGCGCAGCATCGTCTGGAAGATGTGCCCGCCGATGCCGAAGGCAAATCCGGCAAACAGGCCGGCGAGCATCCGCGGCAAGCGGATCGTCTGGACGGCGAAGCTGGCGCCCTTGACCTGCTCTCCCATCAGCGCCCTCACGACATCGGACACCGGATAAATGGTGCTCCCGAGATACAGCATGGCGCCGCACAACGCGATCGCGAGCAGCGCGAGGACAACGGTGGCCGCAAACCATCGAAGGAACCGTTTCCGCCTGCCCGCCAGAATGGATGCAATCGTTTCGTCTCTGATCATAAGGACCGCACTTTCGCTTTCATCGCTAACAGAATCAAAATCGGCGCTCCGATGAACGCCGTGACGACGCCGACCTCCAGTTCGCCGGGCCGGCCCGCCAGCCTTCCGGCCACGTCGGAAAGGGTCAGCACGACGGCGCCGGTCAAGGCGGACATCGGGATGACGAATCGGAGATCGGGGCCGAGAACGAGGCGAACGAGATGCGTGGCGAGCAAGCCGACGAATCCGATCGGGCCGGCCAGCGCCGTCGCCGCCCCGCACAGGATGACGCCCGCCGCGGCAGCCGCCAGGCGGACAAGCCCCTTGCGCACGCCCAGTCCGACAGCCGTTTCATCGCCCAGCGTCAGCGCATTGAGCGCGGAGGCCGAAAGCAGCGCGGCCAGCACGCCAACGGCCAGAAAAGGAAGAAAGATCGAAATTTTGTGCCAATCCCCCGCACCGACGCTTCCCACCTGCCAGAAGCGGAATTGATCCATGGCGAAGGAACGGGGCAGCAGGATGGCCGTGATGAGCGACGACAACGCGGCGCTCGTCGCGGCCCCCGCCAAAATGAGCTTCAGGGGCGTCGCTCCGCCGCGTCCCAGGGAACCGATGCCGTACACAAACACGAAAGCGGCCGCCGCTCCGATCAGCGCCAGGGTGATATACTGGCCTGCGGTGCCAATGTGGAGATAGGCGATGCCATACACGACAAACAGGGCTGCGCCCGAGTTGACGCCCAGAATGCCCGGATCCGCGAGCGGATTTCGCGTAACCGCCTGCATGAGCGCACCGGACATGCCGAGCGCCGCTCCGCAAAGCAGGCAGAACACGGTGCGGGATATCCGCTTGCGTATCACGTCGGCCCCGTAGGTATCCGCATCGGGATCGAACAGGCCCGCGATCAGATCACCGAAACCGACCGAGCGCGAACCGAAGGCCAGCGACACCATGATGCTTGCGGCGAGCAACAGCAACCCCAGCAACAACACCGCCGGGAAGCGCTTTGGCACAAGCGAACTTCCCGGCTTGTTCATTGAACGTTCATTCATTTGACCTTGTCGAGCGCTCCTCCGATGAGTTGCAAATATTCATCAATCGTATAGGCGATGGACAGCGGATTCGGGTTGCCGGCAGCCGCCAGCGGCGTATTGTCGCCGATCAGGACAACGGCTCCCTTCTCGATGGCCGGCACCTTGCCGAGCAACGGATCCGCCTGGAGTGCTTTCAGCAGATTTTCGTCGCCGTAAGAAACCAGGATATCGGCTTCGTGCAAGATGTCGGAATTTTCCGCGCTGACAAGCAGATAGAACGAATCCGGATCCTCAATTGCATCCAAAACGCTTTGCGGATATTCCATGCCGAGCTCTTCAATCAGGAACGCGGCGCGCGGGTCCGTCGGCGCATAGATGTAGAACGTGGACAGGTCGTTCGGCGAGAAGGGGACGAACACCACTTTCGCGCCTTTCAGCTTGGGATAGGCGCCGGCTTTGTCCGCAATGAGCTTTTCGGTATCCCGGATCAGTTGCTCGCCTTCCGCTTGCATCCCCATGCCCATCGCGTTGTAAAGCACCTGCTCGCGCCAGGTAATCACCCAGGGCGCCTTCTGATAGGCCACGGTCGGCGCGATTTGGGCCAGAATGTCGTATTCTTCCTGCGTGATGCCGGAGTAGGCGGCAAGAATGACATCCGGCTCTGCGTCCGCGATCGCTTCGAAATCAAGGCCGTCCGTATCCTGGAAGACGTTCGGATTGGTCACGCCGAGTTCCTCCAGCCTCTTCTTCGTCCAGGGCAGCATTCCGCTGTCATCCTGCACGCCGTAATTGGCCGCAGAGAATCCGACGGGCACGACGCCGAGGGCCAGCACAATGTCGTGATTCGCCCATTGAACGGTCGCGATGCGCTCCGGCTTTTTCTCGATGACGGCTTCGCCAAGGGCATGCTTGATGACGATCGGGTATTGGTCGTTGTCATCCGCTGCCTGCGACGAGCCGCCCGACGATGCCCCGGATTCCGCCGACCCGGAGGAAGACGCCCCTGTTCCCGCCGATCCCGAACCCGCCGAAGAATCGGACGTTCCGCCGGATGAACAACCGGCCAGCAGCGCAACGATCAAAACCGCGATTCCGAACATTTGCAAAATGGATTTCCGTTTTTTTTTCATGTCGAAATGCTCCACCCTTTTCCGAACAGATTGAGAACGATTCTCTATGATAATGATTATCATTTACAATATTATCCGCGCATCGGCGGGCTGTCAACGAAAAAAGTTTGTCTGATTCGCAAAATTGTGGGTGCAACCCTCCGGAAGCCGCAACATCCGTTCAACGGCCGTGCCGATTTCGCCGCGACCCCTGCCGCCCCTATCATGTCCATCTTTTTCGGATGTAAAACATGTTTGACAAATTTGCTTCCGCGCGGTATGATCGTGTCAAAAATATTTTACACGTTCGGGAGGTTCCCCATGAGCTTGACCTGGTTCTCCTGGGTGTTTGTGTCGCTGTATGCCGTTTTGCTTGCGCTGATCGTGACGGTGCTTGTTTCCCTGAAAAAGCGGGGCGACGAGCGGAGCCAATGGATCAAAACGAAGGCGATGTCCGCAGCGTTCATCGGGAGCGTGTTGATCCTGCTTTTTGAATCGGCGCGCAGCATGGCCGGCGGGGATGCCGAAACGAATCCGCTGCTCGTTTTGGCGGCCGTGTCCTTCATCTACTTTGTCGCCCTGCTCGTCTACAAACGAAAATACGGTGATCTCGGATGAAAAACCGCATCCGGGAACTGCGCAAAGAACGGAACATCTCGCAGGAAGAACTGGCAAAAAGGTGCGAAGTGTCCCGACAAACAATCAACGCCATCGAAAACGACAAGTACGACCCGTCGCTTTCGCTGGCGTTCAAGTTGGCCAAACATTTGCAAACGACCGTGGACCGGCTGTTCATGTTCGAGTGAGGAATTGGCCGGAATCCGTTGGCGCTGTCAACCGTTCACCAGACCGTCCAGCCTCCGTCGACGACCAACGTTTGGCCCGTGACCAAATCCGAAGCGGCGGAGGACAGGTAGAGGGTTGCGCCGAGCAAATCGTCCTCCGTCCCCAACCGCCCGAGCGGAATGCGGCTTACCACTTCTTCCCGGAATTCCCGGTTTTCCAGCATCGTTTTGGTCAACGGCGTTTCGGTGAACGTCGGCGCGATGGCGTTCACGTTGATGCGGTATTGCGCCCATTCGATGGCCAGCGCCTTCGTCAGCTGGGACAATCCGCCCTTGCTGGCACAATAGGCGGCCCGGTCGTAATAGCCGACAACCGCCAGCTGCGAAGACATGTTGACGATTTTCCCCCGGCCATGCGGAATCATGCGGCGGGCGACCGCCTGGCTCATGAAAAAGGCGCTTTTCAAATTGAGATCGAGCACCTTGTCCCAATCGTCTTCCGTGACGTCCAGAGCCGGTTTCCGGATGTTCATGCCCGCGTTGTTGATCAGGATGTCGATTTTGCCGAAATGGCCGTGGATGGCATCCACCTTGCCGGGAATGTCCTGCACCCGGAACAAATCCATCGGAACGGCCAGCACGTTTCGCCCCAGCCTGCCGATCTCTTCCGCCACTTCCGCCAACTCGTTCTCGCTGCGCGCCACCACGGCCACATCCGCTCCCGCCCGTGCCAGGGCGACGGCAATCTTTCTGCCGATGCCTTTGCTGGCGCCGGTCACGACGGCCGTCTGTCCTTCCAGACTGAACAACTCCCGCAACAAATCCATGTTTTTGCCCCCGTTTCGTGATGTGTGATCGCGTTCCGTGAAAAAACGCCGATGAATCCGCATGATTGGCATTTGCCCGAAGAACCGGCTCAACCTTTCCTGTCGGACACTTTGATTTTCATGAACCAATGGACCGCCGTCCCGCACAGGATGGCCCATACGGGCGCGCTGATCTGAAGAACGGAAACGTTCGACAGGGCAATCGCGAAGGCGGCCAGCGCACTCATGGCCTGTTGGCCGGCGGAAAACGATTCTTTCAAATTCGAAATGAGCACATTGATAAGCGCAAATCCGGCCAACATCGAGAAAAGGGCCGTCGGCAAAGCCAGGAGGAAGGGAACGATCTTCCAGGCCATGACGCCGAATGCCAACGTCAAAACGCCGCTCACGGCGGCGGCCACGTAGCGGCCCCGTTTTGGCCCGGAATACTCCCCCGTGCAGATGACGGACGCCATTCCGGCAATATTGGCACTTTGTCCGCCAAGCAAACCGGCCAGCATGGAGAACAAGCCGCACGTTGAGACCAAACGGCGGACGGGCGGATCATAGCCTTCGTTTCTCAACACCCCGATTCCGGGCGCGATGTCATTGCTGAGCACGAGCAACGCCACCGGAAGCGCAATGCTGACCAATCCCGCCAGGGAAAACTCCGGCGTTTGAAACCGGGGCAGAAAAAACGCCAAATCCGTTTCGGCAAATTCCGGCTTTTGCGTCGCCAACACGGTCAGGATCGCCGCCGCCACGGCCGCCAAAGCGGGCGGGAATCGTTTGGCAAATTTCAGGCACAACAAATAGGCGAGGATCGCGATGCCGCCAACGACGGGCAATTCCTTCACGGCAAGGATCAAACGGACCACGTAGCCGGCAACCATTCCCGCCATCATGGCGGAAATGACTTCCCTCGGCACCCACCTCATGATCTTCGTGAAGATGCCCAGGACACCCACCAAAAAAATGAGGAGTCCCGAAAGAACAAATCCGCCGATCAGTTCGGAATGGGAAACATGGATGGTGATGGTGGACAAAAAGGAGACAGCCGTGAGCGAATGCCCGCCCACGACCGGTTTTCGGTGCCACAAGGACATGAGAACGCCGAACAAACCGCCCAGAACATAAACCGCAAACATCCAGCCGATCGCTTGCCGGGGCGACAAATGGACGTTGGATGCCGCTTCGAGCAAAACGATGGCCGGTCCGGTGCAAATGAGCGTGGCGGAAATCAGTCCGTTCGACACATTGTGGATGTTGAAATCCGCGATCATGCCGGCGCCGGGGAATTGAATCGGTGACCTCCTGACGCGGGGATCGCGTTGCGAGGGCAATGGCATATTGGGGGCCCTCCTTGCTGCATGCCACAGGGGTTCGGATCATGCCGGTACCGTTCACAATCCGGTCATTTCCCGACCATGCCCTTCATCTCGGTGGCCAATTGATCGAGCTGAAGATAGCTGTCGGCGATCTCGCTCAGGCGGTCGTCCTGGCTGGCGATGCCGGTGGCCATCTCTTCGACGGCGGCCATGTTGGTTTCCGTCGTCTCGGTAATGACGGAAATTTCCGCCACCGATTTTTGGTACTGCCGGTTCACTTCGGCGGCGGTTGCCTGGACCTCGTTGGCCTGCTCCTTCACCTTGCCGGCGTCATCGGACAACGCATTCATCACGTCGGCGACCCGGCTTGCGGCGTGATGGCTTTCCACGACCATCCGCTGCCCCAGCACCACCTGTTCGGCCGCCTGGTCCGTCTTGGCGCGAATCCGGTCGAGAATGTCGCCGATTTCCCTCGTCGACTGCTGGGCCGTACCCGCCAGCTTCCGGATTTCGTGGGCCACGACGGCAAACCCGTGGCCGTGCTCGCCGGCATGGGCGGCTTCGATGGCGGCGTTGAGCGCCAGCAAATTCGTCTGCTCGGAAATCTGGTTGATGGCCGTGACGATTTCATGAATCATGCCGTTCAGCTGATTCAGCTCGTTCATGATCGCAACGGTTTGTTCGATCGATTCGTGGGCCCGGTTCATTTTGTCCGAAAGGGAGAGCGCTTCTTCCTTGCCGCTGTTGGTCAGCAGCTCGGTGCTTTCCGAAAGCTTTTTCAGGTCCGTCGATCTGGCGGCGAGCGATTCGACCGCCCTGGCGATTTGCTGGACCGAATCGCCCAGGTCGCCGATGCTTCTTGTTTGCGTTTCGATGCTCGCGCTCAATTGGGAGAAGGAAGACGTGATTTCCTGCGAAATCGTTCTGGTGGTCGTGATGTTTTGCTTCAAGTTGGCGCTGAAATCGTTCAGCACGAAGAGGTTGGCGGCGACCCGGCCGATCATGTCCTGCGCCCGGTTTTTTTCGGCCAGCGCCTGCTCGCGTTGGCGTTCCGCCTCGGCCTGCCACCGTTCGCCGAATTTCGAAGAGGCAATGAGCGGCGCCGCGATCATGAACAGATACAGAAAGATCGTGACCGGATGGTTGTTGCCGAAAATGAACTTGTATTCGCTGAGCACCAGGAACAGGGTCACGCCGATGCCGAGCATCGTGGTGAAAACAATCGCCCGGAAATTGTTGTACAGCGTCATGACCGACAAACTGACGAACACGAGAAACCAGGTGGTGATGACCGGTCCCGTCACCATCAGCAAAACCGTCAGAACGGTCAAAATGACGGGGATGAAAAACATGACGTATCGCGACAGCCAGTTTTTGTACGTCATCACGGTGGCGAACCCGCAGGTGATGAACCCGACGATGGCCAGTGTGACGATCGACCCCGGCGCTGCGCCCGTGAGGAAACAGACACCGATGCCGAGGACAAGCATGCCCCAGATGATGTTGACCAGCAGCTTGTTTCGTTTTTGCAGCGTATCGGATTCGTTCATGAATTCCATCCTTTCGGGACCATGTGAAAGATCGGTGCATGAAAGTGCTGTCATCGACACACTTTGACAGTACAGTACCACAGCTGGCGCCGCATGCGCAACCAAATGGAAGGAACAATATGGCACCCGGAAAAATGAGCGGAGGAACCCGCAGGCTCCTCCGTGAGCAGGTGGTATCATCCGTCCGCCCAAACAACCACCGTCAATTGATCCTATCGAGCGCCTCCAGCACGTTCAACAGCACCACCGCCGCCTGGGCCCGCATGCTGAATCGATGCTGGCCACCCCAAAAAAATCTCCCTGGCGGAATGGTCCGGCTTGTCAGCCTGTCTGTTCCACCAGGGAGATGAGGGGTTGATCCGTCGTTGGATCTTCGATTAATCATACAATTCAAGCGTGTTATCGATCATCAGGCGGACCCCGTACAGCTCGAGCACGGCGTAGGCGTAATGGATGTCAGGCAATCTCGGCCCCGCGTCAAACTGGTCGCCCGACCGGCTCCAGGGCACTTGTCCGCGCGCCACAATGTTGACATCGGGATGGACGGCGTTCGCATCCCGTGCATAGTCCACGACCGAATCCATATCGAAGGGATGGCTGTCATCGGTGATCACGTAATACACCGTCGCCGAAACATCGATCGGCATATGCATCAGACAGATCAGCCAACGATCCGGATCCTGCATATCCTCCAACGCGTAAATCGCGAACAATCCGATCGAATCGGTTTCCAAATCCAGGGCCAGTACGCTCGAAACGCGCTGGCCGCCGCCGGAAGAAGCGACGATGTAAAGCTTGTAGGCGCCGCCCTCGTCTGCCGACAACTCCAGCACGGCCTGTCCGCTTGTGGACACCGTACCGTTATCGCGGGTCCCGGAAAACTCCTTGAGCTCAATCAAATCTGCCGCAGTCGGCACATCGGGATCCGAATCGCTAATCAATGCGTAATACAGGGAGTCGGCGTTGGTCGACGTCACGGGCACGTAGATGTTGTACTTGAAGGGCGAGTCTTCCATCGTGAAGATCGCATTCGGGTCAACGGCAACGGTCGGAGCCGGGTTCGAAACCGGCTGCGGAACGGAGTACCAAGGATCGCGCAAGAAGAGAATCGTTTCGGCAAGGTACATGTCGCCCGAATCGGACCTGACGGTGACGAGGATCGTCGTATCCACCGGATGGGCGTTCCACGCTACGCGAACCGCAGTCGTTCCGTTCGGCCCTTGCTCCAATGATTTCCGCGCCGGCGGATACAGATAGCCCTGGATGTTTTGCTCCGCCCTCAAGCCTTCGTTCAACCGTTGCAAATCCGTGACCAGATTGCCGTACTGGTCATACGCGCGCAACACCAGCCAGGCGGTTTGTCCGGCCCCCAACCTGTTGATGGATACCCCCGATTCGTTGACGAACCCGCCCGATTCAATGGACTGGATGACCGGTTCTTCGCCGAGCAAATACGTACGGGAGACGATCTTTCCGTCCACGTTGAGCGTGACTTGCACCGAATCGGCCGGCCAGCCGGCCAAATCGGCCAAAATCGCACGTTGTTCGGACGCGAACCCGGCGGCAAAGCCTGCATGTGCTCCCGGTTCCGAGAACGACGCCTCGAGTTTGTCGGGCGTACGGGACCACGGTTCCCCATATTGGTTCAAGAGGATGTACGGCACTTCGACACCTTTGGCGCGGGGAAGGGTGTCCGCCCCGCCGAGTTCGACCGTGACCAGTCTTTCGGGCTCCACCTCGTACTGCATCGTTGCCGTTTCTCCCGATTGGTCGACGGTGAGCACGGCTTCGTATATGCCCGGTTCGGCCATGTCTTGCAAAGTGACCAGAATGATCTTTCCGTCGCCGCTCCATGTTGCCGATTCGATCCCGATGCTCGTTCGCTCCCCGTTGGTTCCGATCCGTTCGATGGAGACATGGATCGATTCGGGGGCCTTGAATCCCTTGACGGCGAGTTTCACGCGTTTGACGCCGGATTGGGCGGCAACCATGATTTCCGGATTGTCGTCCGACATTTCATAGGTCGAAAATGAAGCTTGAACCAGCATTTCCCGGGTTGCAGGTATCTTGTAGTCGTTTTGGGGATCGATCAGGCCGGCATCAAGTACGGCTTTCACATACCCCTTCGCCCAATCACTCGCTCCTTCTACATCGGCCTCGGGGTCAACGGGGAGGTCCAGCGCCAGGACCATGATTTTTGCCAGCTGCTCGATGGTCACTTCGGCATTCGGATCGAATATGCCGTTCCCATATCCGTCCAGAATCCCCGCCTTGGTGGCAGCGCCGATAAATCCCGCCGCCCATTCGGCTTCCGCCAGATCCGTGTAGTTTTCTTGCGCCGCGGCGTAATCCTCCCGCAACTTCAATATCTTGCTGATGATCTGTGCTGTTTCGGCGCGTGACGTGCCCCGGCTGAAATCCATCCCGCTTTCGGCAGCACCGGAAAAAATGTCTTTTACCGTCAATCCTTCGTATTTTTCCTGTGTGCTCAAATCGTAGTCCCGCTTGTTCCTGTCATCCTCTGCGTCCGCGTGGATCACGGCCGGATTCAGGACGGCGGCAAACAGCATGACGGCAATGAACAAACGGATGATTTTTCGGGTCATGTCCCATTGTCCTCCTTCCCTCGGTTCGGCAATCGCCGGCGCCGATCCGTCATCCGTTGTTCCAGGATGCCATCGTTGCCTTGATGTCCGGAGAGGTTCGACACTTTCGTTGCATGGTACTTTCATTCAGCATTCGATCGGAAACGGATCGAAATCGTCGCATTTCACCATGATCGTCCACACTGTACGAAATATGGATTGCGGCGGGGCGGAAACGGGGGGGTGCCCTGGCGAATCGGCCGTCACGGGATCTCCACGGGGAGCTTGAAGACGGGAGACACCGCCGGGTTTTCCCCTTGCCTTTCGGCAATCAAAAACAGGTTGTAGACCCCGTCGGGCACATGTTCGATCTCGATCACGACCGGGTTGACGTTCTCGTTGTTGCCATCCACGTTCAACGCGGCTCCGCAATACTCGCCGAGTTCGCCATAGCAGCTGCTGGAGCCGAAGGCGGCCAAAATCGCAGCTGCGTCATAGTCGGCATCCGGATCCTTGGCCAACACGAAATACACAAGAGCCAGTGAAGACGTGTTCAGCCTCACGCGGAATTGCGTCTCGTTGTCCGCGGACACGCTGTAGGTCGCATCGATGATCCGCAAACGGGTATCAAAAGGCTGCTCGTACAACTCCGAGAGCTTGCCGTTCGGCGCTTCGGCCACCGCGTACAGCACATAGTCGGCGGACGGCTTCAGTCCGTTAACCGTGAAAACGGCCGTGCCGCCGGTCACGTTGGCCTTGCCGATGTTGGCCATCGAGTCGTCGGCGGAAGCCACCCACTCGCGCAGCGTTTCGGCGTCGGCAGGCCCGCCAAGCTCCGCTTCCCACGCCGCGTAGTACACGTTCGCCGCGTCGGACGCATGGATGACAAAATCGGCATGATCGGTATGCGCGTCATACACCGCCTGGGTGACCGTCGGGTTGTAGTTGCGCGGAGAAGAAGACGGCGATGACGGGACGGAAACGGGCGGCATCGCCACCGGGCGGCCGTTCAGCGTCTCCACGTCCAGATCGCCTTCGAGGCGAACCGTCGGTTCGCTCTCCGCTTCGCCATCCGTTTCGATCTCACCGATTTGGCCCGTTCCGGTGAACACGATCTCCCCGCTGAAATCACCGGTCACAACGACCTTGCCGGCATGGCCGTTGACTTCGATTTCAATCGGCCCTTTCTGGCCGGCATCCACAATCCGGATCTCCAACCGGTCGGCATCCCCATTGATGATCACCTTGTTCTCGCTCTTGGCAGACGGCACGAAGTCCAACACCGAATTTCCGGCGACTTTCAGGACGAAGGCGCCCATAAAATTGAAGACTACCCTGATCGTGGTCTGGCCGGATGGATCGGACGAGCCCGTCGTGCCATCCGTACCGGAGGCATTGCCCGTCAGATTGTCAAGGATGTTCTGCATGGATGGCATCACGGGAAGGTTTAAGTCGGGAACGTCATGGTCCAGGTTCAGGGCATCGAGTTTGGCGAGCAACTTTTCGACATCCACCAAGGTTGTACTTGCATCACCGAGGGGGGTAAACATTCTGGCCGGTTTGTTGAACATCATGTCGTCCCGCGTGTTGTTTGGCGTATTGTTCGGCACCCCGTCGGCTGTTCCGGCTTCGGCATCGTTCCGGTCGGGCACTCCGTCTTCGTCTCCGGCATCATCCCGGCCGCTCTCCCGGGTGCCGTCCCCGTCTCCTTCCGGGGAAACTTCCTCAGCGTCGTCCTCCCCGGCATTGCCAGGACCGTTTCCGTCACGGCCTTGCGCTTCCTCTGCGGCATCATTTCCGTTTCCGTTCATCCCGATCGAATCTTGCTTCATAAAAGAGAATAAATCGGAATCCGTTATGCCGGTCATCAGGAGAAACTCGCTGGCGGTGATTTCCCCCGTTATCAAAGCTTCGACCAGTTCATCAAAGCCTGCCGGATTCGAATTCACCGCAAAATTCGGCGTCGAAGATCCGCGATTCCGCAAAATCTGGTCAATCAAGTTGGTGATCGTCGACTCCCTGAACTCGAAGTTCAGCAGAAATTTTCCGGGGTCAAACAACATGTCCGTGACCGGAGTCGGAGAAGTGGCGAGGATCTGGTATTTTTTGAGCGATATCCCGTAACGCTTCTCCAGAAACTCGCTCATCACGCTGATATAATCGTTCTCGCTCAACTCGGCGATGGAAACGGGTCTGTCCGCCCTTGCCATGCGCGCCGCAGCATCCGTGAGCCCTTGCACCACCAAATCCGTCAAATCGACGACAGCAACGTGGCGCGAAAGGAACACGCCGCCCGTGAAAGCCGTCCGGAAATACAAGAAGTTGTACGGCGGATCGTCCAAGTCGGCCAAAACCGGCGCCACCACGGTGAGCCCGTCCACCGAAGAGTCGGCAAGCAGCACCGCTTCCCGGGACGCGGCCGTGATGACCAGATTTCCGGTGACGCGGAGATTCGTGACGGCCGCATTGTCCGCCGAAACGTACAGGCTGCCGGCAATGACGGCTCCTCCGCCGTCAAAGAAAACGGGCATGCCCGGCTCGGCGCCGGCACCTGCAAGCTCCAGTCCGGTTACCGCCGTGATCACATCGCCTTCGTTCTCAAACCAGACAGCCGATCCGATCAGGGCGTCCCGGTTTCCTTCCCAAAACAGTCCTGCCAGCGCGTCATCCCAGCGATACCTGTGGCCGCCGATCGTCACCGATTCGCCGTCCAGCGCTTCGATTCGCCTGACTTCGAACAGCAACCGATACAGGAGCGCCGCCGCTTCTCCGCGCGTCAACGTATCCCCCGGCGCAAACGTGTTTTTCGTTTTGCCGCTTGCGACCCGCAAGTTGGCGAGCGCGCCCACCGCACCGGCAAACCAGTCGTCAGCGCGCACGTCGGCAAATACCGCCGCATGGCCGGGAGCCGCCGGCCGTCCGGCAATCCCGGCCAGCATCACCGCCGCTTCGGCCCGGGTGATCGTCCGGTCGCCCCGGAACGTGCCGTCCCCGTACCCGCGGACGAAACCTGCCCGATGCAACGCATGGATATAGGGCGCCTCCGCGGAAGAGGCGGACACATCCGTGAAGGCGGTACCCTGGACGGGCGAAAGCCCGAGGGAACGGGCTGTCCACACCGCAAAATCGGTCCGGGTCACGGGTTCATCCGGCGCAAAACCGCCGTCTTCGTTCGGGGCGATGGCGCCGATGGCCGTCAAAAAGGCCAACGCTTCCAGATAAAACGCTTGATCCGGCAAATCGTTGTATCGGCCGAGCGGCGACGTCCCTTTTGTCTGCGCGGATGCCTCTTCGGCGAAAGCCGCAACCGGCATTTGCCCCAGCATCAAAAGGATGCACAGAAATACCGCCGCCGCGCGCCTGAATGGTCGGCCAACCTCTCGGATCACGTCAAGTCCTCCTTTCGGCCGCCTTTTCACGATTAACCAAAAAGCGGCCATATTTTTCTTCTTTATCTAATGATAACGCAAAAAGTCAATTCATCTCTTAAAAGATTCTTAAAAGAATTTCCTGCCAATTTCCATTTTTTGTTGTTGCGCTTCCCTCTACCCCGCAACTTTCCCGGTGATTGCCGACGGATTTCCTCCATATACCGCGCGGCTTTCACAGAAAATTCCCTTGCCAATAATCGGCAACTCTGATATGAAAATAGTATCGATTATCGGTTTCAAAACGGGTCAAACGGCGATGGTCATTCCAATTTCGAAATGGACGCTGATGATGATGAACACGACGATTGCCGAAAAAACGAGAATCCCTTCCGTCAGGGAGCAGTTGGTGACCCGCAACCGCCTGGAGGCCAAACTGCGGCAATCCCTTGAGGCCAGGCTGACAACCGTCACGGCGCCCGCGGGGTTTGGCAAAACGACGGCCGTCAGCGGGTGGATCATCCGGGACAACGTCCGGGCATCCTGGCTTTCCCTGAAGGAAGGCGATGATGCCAGGTTCTGGCATTATGCCGTGTATGCCGTCGATCGGCTGTTTCCCGGATTCGCGGACAGGCTTTCCCCCATCCTCGACGAACGGGATGCGTCGGTGTCCCCGGAATTTTTCGTCTCCCACCTGATCCGTGAATTGGAGCGGCAAGAGGAACCTTTTGTCCTTGTACTGGATGACTACCATCTCGTAAAAAGCGCTGCCGTCCATGACAGCATGCAATTGTTTCTGACCAACATGCCCGCGACGGTGCACCTTGTCATAATCGGACAGCAGGCACCCCCGTTTCCCGTCGCACGCCTGCGCATGCTCGGCCAGCTGAACGAAATCGACATGCGGGATTTGCGTTTTACGGCGGAAGAAGCGTCGGAACTGGTAAAACAGTCCGCCAACCTGAATCTTCCCGCCGACGAAATCGAGTTGCTCTGCACGAAGACGGAGGGATGGGCGGTCGGCATCAAAATCGCTTCCATTTATTTGCGGGAACATGACGACCACGCGCGGTTGATCCGCGATTTCTCCGGTTCGCATCGCCTCGTCGTCGATTACGTGAAGGAAGTGCTGCTCGACCGGCAACCCGAATCCGTCCGTACCTTTTTGCTCTACACGTCCATCCTCGACCGGTTTTGCTTCCCGCTTTGTCGTGCCGTTGCCGGGATCGGCGTCGAGTCGCAGCCGGACATGGATCTGGACGGGCTGAGCTTTTTCATCATTCCGCTCGACCCGGAACGCGTCTGGTTTCGTTACCACGGCCTGTTCGCGGAATGTCTCCAGCAGCTGCTTTCCCGGTATGCGTCGCCGGAACAGGTGGCCGATGCGCACCGGCGGGCATGCGACTGGTTTGCGCAACACCGGATGTACAAGGAAGCGATTTCCCACGCCCTGGCGGCGGGAGAAGGCGAACGGGTTGTCCACCTGATCGCCAATCTGCTGGAGCAATCCCCCCAGGATGCGCGAAATCTCGCCTTCGAACCCTGGTTTGCGGAGTTTCCGGTTCATCTGCTGTTGAAGCGGCCGAAAGTGTTCGTCTTCCTGACCGGCACGCTTCTCCTGTTCGGCAAAACGACGTTGGCCACCCGCATCGTGGAAGAAGCGGAACGCATCGTCGGATCGGGATGGGAACCTTCGCCGGACGACGACGGTTTCTCGCTTCACAAAGGGTTGTCCGTCCTGCGGGCGGGCATCCGGATGTACCTGGATTTCACCCGCATCCTGGACCATATCGAGGAAGCCGTCCAGCTCATCCAATGGAGCGGCCGGAAAATCGACTTCTGGAACCGGGACGACGTCCGGCTGTCCCGCAGTTACATCGGCATGGGCGGCAAAATCAAAACGTCCATCGGCGTCTATGCCCGGATTGTGTCCAATCCGCGGTATTCCATCTTTTTCTACGAAAACATGGAAGGCTACGGCCACGTGATGCTGGCGGAACTGTATTACGAAAGCAATGATTTGCACAAAGCCGGGATCGAACTGGCCCAGGCGATGCCGGCCGTCCATGCATCGGGCAAACCCGCCATCCTCGTCCCGGCCGCCTATCTGAAAGCCCGTCTCGAATATGCGAAGGGGCGTCCCGACGAAGCGAAAGCCGCCCTGCAGGACGCGGAAGAACGCCTTCGGGCGATGCATTCCCCCCGCTGGATGAGCATCCTCGAAGCCGTCAACGTCAGCTTCCGGCTCCGGGAGGGAGCCGTGGAAGAAGGCGTCCGCTGGGCGGAACGGCGGCTTCTGGACGGCACCGGCAAGCCGAACGTGAATGACGAATTTGAACACTTCATCTACGCCCGCGTGCTGATGGCCAGCGGCAAACTGGAAGAAGCCGTCCACTGGCTCATGCAGCTGTTCGAGCAAGCCAGGTCGCGCCACCGCTACGGCAGCGAAATCGAGGCGCTCCTGTTGCTGGCGCTGTGCTGGATGCGGCGGGGAGACGCCGAGCGCGCGTTCCAGATGATCGGGGAAGCCGTCGCCATGGGCGAAGCGGAGCGGCACGTGCGTGCTTTCCTGGACGAAGGGACGGAAATGGCCGAACTGCTCTCCGGTTGGCTGAAGGTTTGCGAAATGACCGCGCCGCCGGTGGTGAAAAAGCAGCACATCAAGTACGCATGCGACCTGCTCGCCCAATTCGAACGGGAACGGGAGAAAACCGCCGGCGATGCCGCCGCCATTCCCCCGATGGCGGCCGCGCTGCTGACGAAACGGCAATACGAAATTTTGCTGAGAATGGCATCAGGCGCCTCCAATGAGGAAATCGCCAATGAACTGTTCCTCGCCGTCGGCACCGTCAAGCGGCACACCCACCAAATCTTCCAGAAATTCGAAGCGCGCAACCGCGTCGAAGCGATCTCGAAAGCGAGCAAGCTGGGCATTCTTTGAAAGAAGGAAAAAGCTTCCCCGCAGGGGCAATCCTGCGGGGAAGCTTTTTTGCATCATGTTGCGGCGGCAGCCCGGTGCTCAGAATATCCGGGAAGTCAGTTTGAAGAAGTCTTCAATGCCTTCCAGCACAATCCGGTCTACCTCTTTGGAATCGTAACCGACCTTTTTCAGCGTCTCTACAATGCTGATCTTGTTGTACGGCAAATTCCCCACCAGCTGCCAGGCTTCCTGCAGGGAGAGACCCACTTCCTTCACGCCCCAAATGTACAAGAACTGCGGATTCGTATCGGAGTGGATGAGCGCATAGTTGTTGAACACCTGCGAGCCGTACAGTTCGGTAAAGACGCTCCAGACTTTGTGAGCCGTCAAACCGCCGCAATCCGCCGACCAGCGGACAACGTCGAGCATCCTGAGATGTTCCTGTTCGTTCGGTGCACCGTAATTTTTCTTCACGGACAGAAGCGCCGAAGGCACCGATACGTTATCCCACGAACCGCGCACCGATTCCAGGACGCATCCGAGCGTTTCATAACGATTGTCTCCGGTATAGTGGCCCATGCCTTCGTAGTAGTCTGTATCCCGATTGTAGGAATCGTCATCGGAAACGACCCAGTAGGGAGCCAGGGCACGGGTGATGTCCGTGAAGTTGTATCCCGCCGCCTTCAGATGCCTTGCGGTTTGGACGCCCGGCATCGAATCGTTCAGATGGAAGGCGTAAATGAAGTACACATGCGAAGCGATTTCCCGCACCGGTTTGTTTTGGCTCTTGTAGTATTTCACGGCGGCCGTGACATCGTAGGTGTAAAATTCGTCATTGTCCCACAAGGAGTAGAACACGCTCAACATCGACATGCCGGCTTGATCCATCATTCTGAACCGGTCATCATAAGGCAATCCGGACAGGGACAGGATCCGGTAGATCCATTCACGGCCATATCCGTGCAAGTACATCTCCCTGATGAAATCTTCATCCACTTCGTCCATGAAATGCACGAGCATCTCGTCGAAGACTTTGTCACGCGGCAAATGGTTGACCGCACCGAAGATATTCTGCCATGTGACGATCTCCTGCAGGGACTGCAAAATCTCTTTGATGGAACGGAGCGGCGTGTTTCTGGCGACAAAGTGATCGACGATCTCCCTGAAGGTGTAGCCGTAAACATGATACAGAATGCGCCCTTCATCGAGTTCGGGACCACGATCCCGGAATTCGCGGATGACGGCGTCGATCACTTCCGACTGGCCGTATCCAAGGTTTTTCAGCAAGACGGACGCCGAATTCCAGTCAAAGCCGGCCCACATCGCGGCCATGGTTCGCGCCGCGTCGCGTGCACTCAGGCCTGCCGCCGCTTCCGCCTCAAGCCACTCCATCAGCAGCTCCCAGCGGCCGCTGTCATATGCGGCGGCCACCGCATCCCATTTGTCTTCTTCCGACACCATGTAAAGCGGGATGCTCCGCAGCACGTTCAGGTAATCCGCCATGGCGAGCTCGCCCTTCGTCAGGCGGACGATGTCCTCCAGGCCGAATTGCCAATCTTTCATGGTACGGATTTTGTGCGACATCGCTTGAAGGCCGACCGCCTCGAGCGCCAGATCAACCTTCTCCTGCTCATCGGCAATGCCGTACATCGTCTCCATGATCTGCGACAACGTCTGGTAGGTCGCCGGCAACGAACGATGCCACGTGTAATTCAGGCTGATGGCCGACAACACCTCGATTCTGCCATAGCCAAGCTGATGGAGGCGATTGGCCGCCTCAAGCGGGTCGGCAATGCCGTAATCGACCTTCAGGACGTAAGCCATGGAGTCGGCGGAGTACCCTTTGCTTTTCAGCAACAGCAAGGCGGTTTCTTCGCCGTCCGCACCGTAGATGGTTTCAATCGCAGCCTCGGCTTCCTGATTGCCATAAACACCGTTTGCGGTCAATGCCGCAAACGCTTGAACCGGCTCTTCCACCTCGTACACCTTGAGCAGCACGAGCGCCGCCTCCTCCGCCGCAAACATGCGCAGGGCGGAAACGGCCTGGGTCATGCTGTATCCGCCGTCCTTCATGGCTTTGCCGATGTCAAGGGCGCCATAACCGGCTTCACGCAGGACTTCGAGATGGTTGAACGCTCCCATGTGGAGGGCGGCGTAAGCCAAAATTTCGCTGTGCGGATAACCGGATGGCTTGAGCGCATCGATCATCTCCTGCACATTCGAAATGCCGTAACCGTGCCTGAGGACGTTGCCCGCATACGAGGCGGGGAAACCGGCCTGATTCAAAGCGGCGGCTGCGGTTTCTGCATCCGCACCGAACACGCTCAGGACGTCTTTCACGCTGTAGACATCCCATTGGATGCCGTAGGAACCGTTCAGCAAGACGCCTTGGTACAGCCACTCGGCAACCGTCGCAAGATGCACGTCGTTTTCCAGGGCGGCTGCCGTCTCCATGGCGCCATATGCGCGGCTGACCGCGCGGACGGCTGTGGTCAAATCGCCCTGATGGGCCGCCGCAAGGCCCGCCAGCGTTTCCGTCGCCGAGAACTTGGCGTTTTTCAGCGTACCGGCCAAGCCGTCGGCCGAATAATCCGGATTGGCATCCGACAAGGCCGCCGCAATTTCCGCCGCCGCGTATCCGGCTTGCCTGAGCGCTTCCGCCGTCCGGACATCATCGTTCCGGTATCCCGGACGCGAATGCAGGAAAGCCAGCGCCGCCTTCGCATCCATTCCGGCGAGCCGCAGTTGCGCCGCCATCTGGTCGGTTCCAAAGGTGTTGGCAAGAACGACGGTCGCTTCATTCGAGGCAAGGCCGTACGTAAGCAGCAGAACCCGGTTGACCTCTCCGATGGAATAGCCCGCATTGCGCAGATACATGGCCGTGTATTCCGCCGGTTGCCCGAAATGTTGGCCAAGCAATCCTGCGAGTACCGTTGCATCCACATTGTTGGTTTTGCCGAACGAAAGAAGCTCATGGATTTGGAGGCGGAATGCTTCCCGCAGGATGATGAGCGCCGGGCCGACTCCGGTTGCCAAACCGCCATCGGTCAGCATGTTATAGGCGGCTTCCAGCGTCAGGCTGTCATGTTGGGCGAAGTGGGAGACGGCCTCCTTGACGGATTGCTCTCCGTGCCCGGCCCGGATCAGAAGCCCGATGACCGTAGCCGGTACCAGGTTGCCCGGACCGATTTCGAGCGCTTGGATGATGTCGCTCACCGGGTAGGAAGCCGCGGTCAGTTCCTCCACAAGCCGCAGATCGTCCATACCTTCCAAACTGCGAAGCGCGTCGGCGAAATCGGCCGCACTGAACTTCGCCGCCCCGATCGTCCGGACCGCTTCCTCGCGTTCGATGCCGTACACATCGATCACGGTTTCAAGGACAACATCCGATGCCACGCCGGCAATTTTCAGGGCCGTGGCCGATACCGTCGCGGAAGCGCCATAGTATCGAATCAGCGCATCGGCCACCAGTTTTGCACGTTCTGCCGCATCCGCACCCCAACCGGCGGCTACCAGGGCCGTGGCCGCCTGCACCGCGGTAAATGCGCGATCAGCCGCGACCGCCTTCATGGTTTCATCCAGGGTGTAACCGGCCGCTTTCAGGAGCGCGGGCAAATCGGATGTCGGCGTGCCGAATCGGGTTTTCAGGATGCGGCCCGTTTCCGCTCCGCCCACGCCGAGTCCGGCCAGGATTTCGGCCAGATCGCCTGCCGCAAGCGTTTGATCCAGCGATATCAGAACCGTCGCGATATCACCGGCACCGTAAGGCCCGTAGAGGGCGTCGGCGATCTGTGCCGGTGAAAGCGAGAGCTCATCCCGCAACGTCTCGGCGATTTCGGTGATCGGCGTTTTCCGGAACTTCAGGTAAGCTGCATAATCCAAAGCCCGTCCGAGGTGAAGGAGCATGACATTCTCAAGTTGTTCCATTCGTCCGCCATCTTCGGCGATCACCAGGTTGACGGACAGCATGACCGCACCCGCTTCGGGCTGGATCGTTCCGGCGAGATGGAGAACGATTTCTTTGTTGCCGGCATCTTCCGCGAAAGCCACGCTTTCCACCGTTGCCGTGTCCCTGTCTTCCCCGTTTGCGATCTCGATGAGGAAATCATCCGGTTCGGGCAGTTCGATGGCTTTGTCGAATGTGATCCGGATTTGATCGCCGGAAGCAGCCACATAAGCTTCCGCGATGGCCGGCGGCATGGCCGGCGCAAATTTCACTTCACGGATAAAGCCGTAGCCGGCCTTGTTCAGGCTGAGCTCATACGTGGCATTCGGCTCCAGATCCGCATCAACGAGATAAGCGGTACCGCCGTTGATCCTGGTGATGCCGTCAATGGCCGCAGCCACGCTGCTTTGGCCTTCGATTCTCGCAAGGCTCAGATCTTCTTTGGCCAAATCTTCGATGGCGGGTGACAGATGAAGCGTGAATCCGCCCGATGCGATATCGGATACCGCGGGAACGACAGCCTGCACCGCTTCGAAGGCAACCGGCCGCGAGAGCCAACCGTCGCGGGAGATGGTCAGCGTATAGATTTCGCCACCTTTCAGCCCGGTCGTATCGACGATCCAGAATCGGCCGTTTTCTTTCACCAGTTCCCAGAACAAATCTTCATCGACCCGTTCATGGTTCAGGTGTCTCCAGTTCCAGTCATCGCTCCAAACGCTCGGGATTTTGATGCCGAACGGATACCGGTTGCCGTTGGCGTCCGTGATCGCGATGTCATCTTCCGAGAGGTTGGAATTCGGCATGTTCAGTTCGACCAGCAAACCGGCCGCCCGCACGTCCAGGCCGACCACTTCCAGAATCGGCACCTCAAACGTGAGCGTGGGGCCAAGGTTGTAATAAGTCCGGTAGATGGCAAGGCCGTATTCTCCCCCGTCCCCAAATGCTTGTTGCAAGGCGAGACGGTACGTTTTCCCGCCGTCCTGGCTGACGGCCGATTGCAGCGGACGATTGCCGCCGGGACCCATCAGGACAAAGTGGGTTTCATCCAGATCCGGGACGGCCGGATCGAAACTGACCGTAATGCCATCCAGCGAGACGTCGGTGATTTCGATCCGGGGAGCCGGCGTGTACACGTACGTGATTCCGGCAAACTGATAGTTGTCGCGCAAAATCTCGAGCTTGAGGCTCGTGCCGGGATAAAGATCGGCTTCGATTTCATACATGCCGGTCTCGTTGTTCCGCTTCAGCGCGTTGATCGGGATGTCCGCATCGTAAGGATCGGTGATGCGGACTTCTTCCCTGCGCAGGTCCGCGATGTCCGGAATCACCCTGAACATGACGCCGTTATCCGTCAAGGTTACGTTGTCCAGTCGGCCGTTGATGTACGGCATTAGCAAGGTTTCGGGCGCGAAGGTGTAGCCCGGCTTGTCAAGCTCGATCACATACGGAACACCGTATTCAAGGTCGGCCTCCACCAGCAGCGTTGCCCCGTCATCCACTGTGACCGCTGATTTGACGGGAACTTCCTCATCAGGAGCGAACTCTTTCGTGATTGTCACATTGGCATGGCCGAGCTCGCCGACCGTCGGACGCGTGCGCAGATTCAGCACAAAACCTTGCGGGCTCGCATCCGTTACGGTGACCGTACTGTGGAGGTTGTTCACCGTGGGCATCAAGTCATGGAACGTATAGCCGGGTACGTCGATCTTCAATTCATACTGCTGTCCGAGGATCAAATCCGCACGGATTTCCGCGTAGGCTCCGCCGTCCTGCAGCACAAAGCCGTCAATGGCCACCTCGGAATCATGGTAAAGCAGCGTGATGTGTTCTTCCGTCATTTCCGGCACGGCCGGATCCAGTTTCAGCGTGATGCCGCCGACCCACGCCCGCACGCTTTCGTCGACCGTAACGGGAACGGAGAGCGCATACCCGTCTCCGAACTCGTAACCGTCGGCTTGCGGCAATACGGTATAGGTCACGCCTTCACGCAGATTCGCCCAAATGCGATACCTGGAGCCGGAAAGGAATGGTTCGATATTGTCGACCGGTATGATTTCACCGAACGGCCCCGTGATGGTGATGTCGTCTGCCGCAAGGCCGGCCACCTGCGGGGTGAGGTGCATGTCGAACCTGGCAGCGGAAATGTCGGAGAAGGTTGCGCTCACTTCCAGGCCGGGCACGACGAACGTGACCGGTTCGATGGCATACCCGTTCGGATTGGACCAGGTTACCCGGTAGGTCATGCCGCCTTGAAGCGCGATATCCATCCGATAGGATTGGCCGCCGCCCAGATCCGTCAGTTTTTGGTCCATGTCGAGGACCGGTTGTTCGTTGGCATCCGTGACACGCACATGTCCGCTCGTCAACCCCGGCAAGGGCGTGTCCAAATGGAACGTAAAGCCGGTACCGTCCACCTCCTCCACGGTTACCCCGACCCTTTGGATGTATTGGAAGTGGAACGGCGAATTGAAGGCATATTCTTCTTTTTCAACGATCAGATAATAGTGGTTGCCCGGCGTCAACGCCGCCGTTACGGCATAGTGTTGGCCTCCGTCTTCCGTCTCGACGGTGATCCCCCCGATGTACACCTGGTTGCTGTAATTCCGGATCTTGACATGGCGTTCATCCAATCCGGCAAGCGGCGGATCCAGTTCGAAGACGATCCCGGATTTGGGCATGTCGACAATCCTGATCGTCTCCTCGATCTCATCGATCATGAACCACAGCGGACTGAGCTGGATCCCGTAACCGTACCGCGCGATGGAGACGTCATATTGAATGCCCCGTTTGAGCGACACCGTCACCGTGAAGGTTTTGTTGTCAACCGTGGTAACATCCTGAACATCGGGGCACGTTTTCGGTGTGGCCACTGTACAGACTTGGAAGTCTTCGGCCGCCAGATGCGGAACTGCGGTGTTGAGCGTCACGGTGAAGCCTTCCGTCGTGAAATCGGCAATCGTGCCGCTGACATTCAGTTTCCTCGGCGTCAAGGATACCGGGCTCACGGTCCATATGTAGCCGTTCCGGTTCAACGTCAAAACATGCTCACGATCGTACACCATGGGGGAAGCGACTTCCACCAGGTAAGTTGCACCGCCGTCATGGGTCGAAACGGATTCGATCGTCACCTCTTTGTTGCCGAGCAGCTCGACCAACCTCAGATCCGCGGGAGCAAGATCGGGAATGGCCGGAGCAAGTTTCAGCGTGAAGGCGTCCACCGTCGCATTTTCCACGGTCAGAACTACGCCTTGGACGTTGACCGTGATCGTCCGGGGAAGATCCGGGAAGTAGACCCCTTCCTTGTTGATTTTCAGCGTGTACGACTTGCCTTTCTCCAGATCGACCCTGACGGAATGTTTGCCCGCCACCGTCTGGACGCTCATGACGTCGATCCGCGTTTGGTTCACGTCCGCCGTCCGCAATTCCACTTCGTCCGGTTCAAGGCTCATCATGGCGACATACAGGCTGTTGCCAAGGGTTTCAAGATCAAAGCCCAGCGTCGTCACGTTGGAGACCGTAGTATACGCAACCCAGGGAGCGGTAAACGCCACCGTGCCCAATAACTCGGCATTGCTGTAAATTTCGGCGGTATAGCCGGCGTTTTCCGTGAAGGCGTAGGATACGCGGTACGCCGTTCCTCCTTCGAGCATCTGGAGAGACGGACCGTCCAGCCAATTCGGATTTTCCCTTCCTGCTTCGTGCAGCAACACATGCGTGACGGATTTCGGCGAATTGAAGCGGAACTCAAAGCTGTTGTGCGTCACTTCCGTCAACCGGACCGGAGGTTCGAACGCTTTGCTGACCGGTTCTCCGAAGTCGTAGCCGTCAAGCGCGATGGAGAAGGTGTATTCGGCGCCGACGACGAAATTCGCGCTCACCGCGTATCTCGCGCCGTTCGCCTCTTCCTTCACGGTATAGGTCGTGATACCGTCGCCGGACACGGTGATGTTGTCCCCGGTCAGGCCCGGAACGGCCGGATCGAGCAGGAGAACCATGCCGGAAACAAGGCTTTCGACCTGGACGTTCACCACGCCCGTCGGCACGTCGACGACGGCACCGGAACCAAAGTCGAATCCGTCTTTGGAGGCACGGAGGGTGTATTGGCGTTCGCCGGCGAGCTGCGCCCGGAACGTCCAGTTTTGTCCGTCGTCGCTTGTCGCCGAGACGATCTGGACGGCTTCATTGCCGGAATCATAAAGTTCGAAATCGTCCGCCGACAATTCGGGAACAGGCGATCCCAGCCGCAGCCCGAATCCGGCAATCGAGGGATTGAGGATCTCCATCGCAACCGGAATGGCATCGTCGATCGTGATGTTGATGATTTCATCGAAGACATAACCCGGTTTGGCCAGCGTCAACCCGTAATCGGCGTTCCAATCCAAAACGGCGGAAAGGGTATAGGTGCTGCCGTCGTCGTCACTGTCCATCGTGAAGTTGACAGGTCCGCCGGAAGCATCGTGCAGCTCCGCGAGCAAACCGGTGACCGCCGGTTTTAGCGACAGGCGGATGCCGCGTACCGTCGCCTCCACAATCGTTGCCTCCACCCGGTACGGAACCGAAATCACGATGCCGTCGCCAAAGGCATAACCGGATTTCTCAAGCTCGACACGGTATGTTTTGCCGTCCGCAAGCGGCGCCTTCACGAGATAGCTTGCGCCCTCGCCGTCGTCCGCCGGTTCGATGTCGACGCCCTCAAGTTCGGCCTCACCGTCATAAATCCGTACGTCTCCGGCTTCCAGATCGGGGATGGGCGGATCCAGGATCAGCGTGAAGCCGTCGCTTGTGACGCTGTCTTCGTCGATCGCGGCCGTGACCGGCAGGACCGGAACTTCAATTTGCACCGGATCGAAGCGGTACCCCGGCTTGTTGATCAAAACCGTGTACGTCTTGCCCCGGGCAAGCGCCGCTTCCACGACATAGCGGCTGCCGTTATCCGTCGTTGAGATCTCGACGAGGTCGAGTTCAACCTGCCCGTCCAAAATCGTCACGTCATCCTGGCCCAGTCCCGGCACGGACGGTTGCAGTTCCAGCGTGAAGCCTTCGGTCGACACGCTGCCTTCGGCCGCCTGTACTTCAACATCCTGTTCCGGCACGACGAAGGACGGTTGGGTGAACGCGTGACCTTTCTTTTCGATGACGACCGTGTACGTTTGCAAAGGATCGAGCCGGACGGTCACGGCATAGCCGGTGCCGTCCACCGTTTCTTCCATGCCGGCGATCGCGAATGAATCTTCGCCGGCCAGTATCGTCACGTCGCCGGCGGCAAGGCCCGGAACATGCGGATTGAGCCGCAGCGTGAAGCCTTCGACATTGATGCTTCCTTCGTCAACGGCAACCGTAACCTGCAGATCCGGCACATGCACTTGCACCGGATTGAATGCGTAACCCGGCTTTTCAACCGAAACCGTGTACGTCTTGCCGCGCTCCAGATTCGCTTTCACGGCGACAAGGGCATGGCCGCCGCTCTCCGTCACCGTGACGCTGTCAGGATGGAACGAAAGTTCGTCTTCGTTGTCCGTAATCGTCACGTCGCCGGCGGCAAGGCCCGGCACGTGCGGTTCCAGCCGAAGCGTGAAGCCTTCGTCATCCATGCTGTCTTCGTCGACCGTGACGGCAACCTGCAGATCCGGCACGTTCACTTGCACCGGATTGAATGCGTAACCCGGCTTGTTGATCGAAACCGTATAGGTTTTGCCGTACGCCAGCTCCGCCTTCACATCGATGACGACATGCCCGCTGTCGCCGGGCGTCACCGTGATGCCGTCCGGTTCGAACGAATCGTTGCCCTGGCTGTCCGTAATTGTCACGTCGCTGGCAACGATGCCCGGCACGGGAACATCCAGTTCCAGGGCAAAGCCTTCCGCCGAAATGCTGTTCGCAACGACCGAAACCTCGACCGGTTGAATCGGCAGTTCCACTTGCACTTCGTTGAATTCGTATCCCTGCTTGCCGATCGAAACCGTATAGGCTTTGCCGTACGTCAGCTTCGCCTTCACATCGATGACAACAAACCCGTTGTCGCCGGGCGTCACCGTGATGCTGTCGGGTTCGAACGAATCGTTGTCCCCGTTGTCCGTGATCGTCACGTCACCAGCCGCAAGGCCCGGCACGGCCAAATCGAGTACCAGGGCAAAGCCTTCCTCCGAAACGCTTCCTTCGACGAGCGCAACATGGACCTGCCGAGCCGGAATCGTCACGGTGAGCGCCTGTTTGAAAGCAAAACCGTCTTTCCCGATGACGACTTCGTATTCGCGGCCGGCAGCAAGCGAAGCGTTCACGTGATAGACCGCGCCGTCATCGGACATGGTCAGGGAAAGAACCGGAATGGTCCCTGCATCTTCGCCTCCGTTCTTCTCCCGGATCCGGATGTCAGCCTCGTCCAAATCCAGGACCTCCGGATCCAGCGAAAGGACAAATCCGTCCGTCGTCGCGTCGCTGGCGTCCGCGTCGATTGCAACCTCATCATCTTCTACATACATATTGAAGGAAAGATTCCCGTAATCCGGATGATTGATTTGAACGGTATAGTTCACATCGAACGTCAGAAGTGCATCCGGCTTCGGTTTGACGTAATGTTTCAAACCGCTGTCTCCGGAAACGACTTCTTCGATGGGAACTTCTTTGGCCAAGTTGTCAAAGATGCTGACGAACTCGTCAAGGCCCGGCATGGAAGGAGCCACTTCGAGCAGAAAACCGTACGGCGTCGCATATTTGACCGAAGCGGTCACCGAAATAAACTGCAACGTATTGATGGCATAACCAGGCACATCGAACTGAACCGTGTAGGTGTTGCCCGGGGTCAATTCCGCGAATATGAAGTAGTACATATTGCTGGACTTGTACACCCAGTTCGTATCGATCACATCGTTGTTCTGGTCTTTGATCGTGATATGATCTTTGTCCAGATTTGGCACCTCTTTGCTGAACCAGATCCTGAACTGTTCAGAATTCTGGTACATCAGGGTGGCCGTTACCTGTACAGGGGGTGCTGTCTCATCGTCACCCTCGTCGCCGCCTTCATCGTCGCCGCCTTCATCGCCGCCTTCGTCGTCACCCTCGTCGCCGCCTTCATCGCCGCCCTCGTCGCCGCCTTCATCGTCGCCCTCATCGCCGCCTTCGTCGTCACCCTCGTCGCCGCCTTCATCGCCGCCCTCGTCGCCGCCTTCATCGCCGCCTTTGTCGTCACCCTCGTCGCCGCCTTCATCGTCGCCGCCTTCATCGTCGCCTTCATCGTCGCCTACGTCACCGCCTTCGTCGCCGCCCTCGTCGTCGCCTTCGTCGCCGCCTTCGTCATCGCCTTCATCGCCGCCCTCGTCGTCGCCTTCGTCGCTGCCTTCGTCGCCGCCTTCGTCGTCACCCTCGTCGCCGCCTTCGTCGCCGCCTTCATCGCCGCCCTCGTCGTCGCCTTCGTCGCCGCCTTCATCGTTGCCCTCGTCGCCGCCTTCATCGTTGCCCTCGTCGCCGCCTTCATCGCCGCCTTCGTCGCCGCCTTCATCGCCGCCTTCGTCGCCGCCTTCGTCGCCGCCTTCATCGCTGCCCTCGTCGCCGCCTTCATCGCCGCCTTCGTCGCCGCCTTCGTCGCCGCCTCCGGAATCATCACCCGGCCCCGGATCGGGATTCGGATTCGGATTCGGGCCGGGATTGGGCGCACCGCCGCCACCTCCGCCTCCGATGGGCGGAATGTCCACGGCCGGCGGCTCTTCCTGTGCGGGCACCGCGGAAGGCGGGGAGACCACTTCATCCCCGATCCTGACGGTCACCGCCGGATTGCCGGCAGACAATTTCTCCGGCATTTTCTGGAACGAAACCCCTTCCACATTGACGACGGCATCCTGAACCACGCCGCCGCCCACCACTTCGGTCGGTGCGTCAAACGTCACCTTCGCAACGGCAGCCGTTTCCTGCACTTCGATTTTCGTGCCTTCCGCCGTTTCCGCCACGTTCAGGCTGCGCACGGTGCCTTCCTTGACTTCCAGCGTAACGCCCGGCGTTTGGATTTCCACATTGGCAAACTCGCCTGACAACACCACTTTTCCTTCCGAGGTCAGGCTGATGGAGACGTTTCCGAACCCTTCGCCCGAAAGGTCGACGGCTTCCAGATTCGCTCCCGATTGCAGGACGACTTCCTTCACCGCGGAAGCCCCTGACACCACGATGCGAATGTTGCCGTCTTTCTTGTCAACTACCACGTTGGTCAATACGGAATCCTCGACATGGATACTGTTCGCGCCGCCGCCGAGGATGGTCGTCGTGCCGTGTACTGTTACGTTTCGGAGCGTAACGTCTCCTTCTCCAATGCCTTCGCCCAGCACAAGGTCACCATGAATCACCGCATTTCTCAACAAAACGTCAGGCACATGAACAGCCACATTCCCGGTGATTTCCAGCGGTTTGCCGGCATCGTCCGAACCGTATGTGCCCGGTTTCACAATGGACAACCCCGTTGCTTCGGACTTGGCTTCGGAAGCCTTTTGCAGAAGGACGACCGTTTCCGCGCGCGTCAACGGCTTGTCCGGTTGGAACGTGCCGTCCGGATACCCCCGCATGATGCCCAATTCCACGACCGCCGCCACGGCCATCCGGCTCCATCCTGCGATTTCGTCCGCATCGGCAAAAGCGCGAAGAAGCCCTTCCGCATCGGAAGCGCTTGCATTCAAAATCCGCGCGACAACGGACGCCGCTTCTTGCCGCGTGATCAAACCGTTCGGGCGGATCGTGCCGTCCGGATAACCCGAATAATACCCGGCGGCAACGGCAGCGGCGATCGCATCCCGGAACCATTCGTCGGACACGTCCGAGAAGTGGATGGCGGCCTTGTCCGTGAACCGGAACAGGCGGTTGACAAACGCCGCGAACTCGGCACGGGTCACCACCTGATTCGGACGCACGGTGCCGTCCCGGTATCCCGACAGCAACCCGCGCTCGATCCAATCCCGGATCTGGGCTTCCGCCCAGTGGCCCTGCAGGTCGCGATACCCGGCGGATTCCTCCTCTCCGCCGGTCGATGCTGCGGTCAGCACGACCGGATATTGCGCACTGGCGATCAACGCAATGATCAGGAAAACGATCACCGGTTTGGTTACCCATTTGAAAGGATGACAACGGGCACGAAACATGGCGGAATTCCCCTCTTCTCGCGGTTATTGGCTGGTTTTTTGATCGTCTGTTCGTCAAAAACGTCACAATTTGCGCTATTTTACTCTCGTTCTACCATATTGGCGTGACCCTCACAATCAACCAAGGTTTATTTTTTTGCGAAACTTCATGAAAGGTTGGTTGTTTTTATTGTTTTATTCCTTTATTGCTATTTTCAGGTATAATGGTTCAAAGGGAGTCGGCATTTGTCGAGGAACATTTTGCCCGGGGGCAGCATCTTTTTCTTTTTCAAAAAGGGGGTGAAATGATGGATTTTGAGCGGGAGTGGACCGCCTTTCTCGACCGGGAACGGAACACGGCCGGCGGGCGCAGGCTGGAAAGGTTGATGACGGAACTTGCCGGCGAGAAGAAAATGTTCGAATCCGTGCTGTGGCCGGTGTTTCGATCTTTTGACGGCTTCAGTCTGGAATACGAGATCAAAAGTCCGTCCGGCGTCAGCATCTTTGTCGATGCACTCTATCATCCGCTGAGGCTGGCGTTTGAAAGCGAGGGGTATGCTCCCCATGCGGAGACGATTACCCGGGACCGTTTCTCCTTCGAAAGGAAACGGGTCCGCACGTTGGCGCTGTACGGATACACGTACTTTCCGTTCAGCCGGGACGAACTGGACAAACAGGCGGAATCCTGCAGGCAGTTTCTGTACGAATATCTCGGCCGGTATACAGGTTCCGACGATCCTTCGCTGCGGGAGCTGACGGTTTACGAACGGGAAGTGATCCGGTATGCGTTGCGGGTGAACCGGGCGATTCAGTTGCAGGAAGTTTGCGGGTTGTTGGGATTGAAAAAAGATGCCGCCAGGAAAGTGCTCCGGCAATTGGCGGACAAACAGATCCTCAAACCGTCCGGCAGCGGGAAGCAAAAAGTAAGAGCGTATGTGCCGGATGACCGTGCGTTTCGTTATGTGCTGTAAGGGATGTTTTGCGTGTTTTACTTTCGGCGCCGAGAGATGATTTTTTCGTCTTTCGGCAACCGGCGGGCGCTTCTGGCAACCCTGAGAGACGATTTTTTCGTCTCTCGGCACCCGGCGAGCGCTCCAGACAACCCCGAGAGACGATTTTTTCGTCTCTCGGCACCCGGCGAGCGCTCCTGGCAACCCCGAGAGACGATTTTTTCGTCTCTCGGCACCCGGCGAGCGCTCCTGACAACCCCGAGAGACGATTTTTTCGTCTCTCGGCACCCGGCGAGCGCTCCTGACAACCCTGAGAGACGATTTTTTCGTCTCTCGGCAGCCGGCGAGCGCTCCAGACAACCTTGAGAGACGATTTTTTCGTCTCTCGGCACCCGGCGAGCGCTCCTGACAACCCTGAGAGACGATTTTTCGTCTCTCGGCACCCGGCGAGCGCTCCTGGCAACCCTGAGAGAAGCAGACACCCCCGATTCAAAAAAATGAGAAGCGGTGTTTCCGCCTCTCATTCGTTTTTCACGGGCACGATGAACTGCCGGCCTCTGACTGCGACGCTCCACCCCCCGACTGCGAACATCCGGCAATGAGCGAGAGGCAGCAAAATGAAGAGAAAACCGCCGACTTCGCCCCGCTCCTCAAGCATACACCGCCATCGCCAGCGTCCCCGCCAGCATCAGCAGGAGGTCAAGCAGCGCCTTGCGGCTCAACGTTTCGCCGAAAACGAAATACGAGAACACCACCGACACGACGATGCTCATTTTGTCGATCGGCACGACGACGCTGACCACGCCTTTTTGGATGGCGGAGTAGAAGCAGAGCCAGGACGCGCCCGTGGCAAAGCCGGACAGGATGATGAACAGCAGCTCCTTCCGGTCGATGGCGGCCAGGCGCGCAGGTTTCCTTTTCACCAAAACGACCAGCCAGGCCATCACCAACACGACGGACGTACGGATCGCGGTACCCAGGTTGGATTCCACCCCGTCGATGCCGACTTTGGCCAGAATGGACGTCAGCGCGGCAAACACGGCGGAACCGGCGGGGTAGAACATCCAGGCCCGGCTTTCCCCGCTTCGCATCGTTTCCTTGCGCTCGATCATCAAATAAATGCCGACGCCAAGCAGCGCGGTGCCCGCCAGTTTGCCGGCCAGGTGTTCCGTTTCGCCGAGAAAGGCGATGGCCAGCAGCACCGCAAGCACCGTGCTCGATTTGTCGATCGGCACCACCTTGTTGACGTCGCCGAGGGACAGCGCCTTGAAATAGCACAGCCACGACGCACCGGTCGCCAATCCCGACAGGATGAGAAAAAGGAACGACTTCCCGCCGATCTCCGTGATCGTCCCGAGCGAACCGACCGCGGCGACCATCCCCCACGCAAACAGCAACACGACGATCGTCCGGAGCAACGTCGCCACGTCGGAGTCCGTTTGCTTGATCCCGCATTTCGCCAGAATGGACGTCACACCGGCAAAAAAGGCGGCCAGCACCGCCATCGTCATCCAGAGTCGGAACATGCACCATGACCGGCCCGCGATGCGCTCTCGCTGCACGTGACCGCCACGCCATTCCTGGTCCTTATCCTGCCCAAAAAAAGCCTTCAACCTTGTATAATGAATGATGCTATCGCACAAAACGTCATACATTCGGAAGCAAGAGGTGAATTTCATGAAAATCGGCATCCTGGCGCCCATCACCTGGCGGACGCCGCCGCGCAGGTACGGCCCCTGGGAGCAGGTTTGCGCGAACCTCGCGGACGGCCTCGCGGATCGCGGTCATGACGTTTGCCTGTTTGCGACCGGCGATTCCGCCACGAAAGCCCGGCTCGTTGCGGTGTGCCCGGCGCCCCTCGGCGAACATCCGGACCTGCCCGCCCGCGCCTGGGAACTCGTCCACATCGGGCATGCGTTGCGGATGGCGAACGAATTGGAACTGGACGTGCTGCACAATCATATGAACTTTTTGCCGCTGCCGTTCGCGGGCCTCGTCCGCACGCCGATGGTGACGACGATGCACGGCGCCGCCATGCTCGAAAAAGATTCCCGCGAAGCGTACCGGATGTTCGCTACCATGCCGTACGTCTCCATCAGCCGCGCGGAGCGGGAGGCTTGCCCGGAACTGAACTACATCGCCAACGTGTACAACGGCATCCGGCTCGAACAATTCGATTTCGTCGAAAAGGAAGGGCGCCATCTGCTGTTCATCGGCCGCATCTGTCCCGAAAAAGGCGCCGACCTCGCGGTGGAAGTCGCGCTGCGTACCGGCATTCCCCTCGTCATCGCCGGCATCGTGCCGGATCACGAGAAGGCGTTTTTTGAAAGCCGGATCCTCCCGCGGGTCGACGGCAAGCTGATCCGCCACGTCGGCGAAGTCGGCCCGGCCGAGCGCAACCGCCTGATGGGCGAAGCACTGGCGCTTCTCCACCTCGTCCGCGTGCCCGAACCGTTCGGCCTCGTCATGGCGGAAGCGATGGCGTGCGGCACGCCGGTGATCGGCTTCGGCCTCGGGTCGGTGCCGGAAGTGGTGGAGCACGGCGTCACCGGTTTCGTCGCCCGCGATCTGGAGGAAGCCGTCGCCCTGGTCGGACGGCTGTCCGACATCCGGCGGCGGGACTGCCGCGACCGGGTGGAGCGGCTGTTCACCCTCGAACGGATGGTCGAGGGGTACGAGCGGGCTTACGCACAATTGGCGGGCAGCTGAACCGCCCAAGGACGCCGGGAGGCGGGATTTCCGTCCCCCGACGGAACGGGAGCGGCCTCCGGCCGGCCCGGTCCCATTACAGACCGTCCGTCCGCGCCGCTCCCTCGGTCAGCATCCGCATGTCGTGGCCGGACGGATTTTGGAACACCCGCAGTCCGAACTCCGGCGCCACCGCCAAAATGTGGTCAAAAATATCCGATTGGATCGCCTCGTAATTCAACCACCGCACGTCATTGGTGAAGGCGTAAATCTCCAACGGCAGCCCGAATTCACCCGGCGCGAGCTGGCGCACCATCACCGTCATCCCTTTGTGGATGTGGGGATGGTTTTGCAGGTAGTTTTGGATGTACATCCGGTACGTGCCGATGTTCGTCATCCTGCGCCCGTTGACCACCACGGACGAATCGATGTCGTGCTCGCGGTTGTAGGCTTCGATTTCGTTTTCCTTTTGCTCGATATAGTCTTTCAGATGGTGGATTTTCCGGAACTTTTCGATCATTTCATCGGTGCAAAACCGGATGCTGGTGACGTCGATGTACACCGACCGCTTGATCCGCCGCCCGCCGGATTCCTGCATGCCCCGCCAATTTTTGAACGATTCGTTGATGAAGGCGGCTGCCGGAATCATCGTGAGCGTCTTGTCCCAGTTTTGCACCTTGACCGTCGTCAGGGTAATTTCGACCACATCGCCGTCGGCGTTGTGCTTCGGCATTTCGATCCAGTCGCCGACGCGCACCATGTCGTTGGCGGTAAGCTGGATGCCCGCCACGAAGCCGAGGATCGCATTCTGGAACACGAGCAGCAGGACCGCCGACAACGCGCCGAGCCCGCCCAGCAGGATGAGCGGATTCCGGTCGATCAGGGTGGCGATGATGACGATCACCCCGATGAAGAAAAGGACGATCTTCACCACCTGCAGAAACCCTTTGATCGGGCGCGTTTTCGAAATTTCGGTGGTGCTGTAGATGTCGTTCAGCGCATTGAGGAACGCGTTGGCTGCCGCGAGCACGACGAGCAGGATGTAGATGACCGCCGTCTTTTCCAACAAGGTGACGACCGCCGGGAACTCCTCGTATACATACGCCGCATAATAAAGGATCAACGCCGGAACGATGTGGGACAGCCGGTGGAACACCTTGCGCTCGACCAATTTGTCGTCCCATTCGATCCGGTTTTTCGTGATGAACAGCGTGATGAGCTTGAGCACGATCTTTTTGGTGATCCAGTTTGCGATAAAACAGGCGGCCAGGATCCCGACGGTCACAATGGCACAGGACAGCCATTTGGCGATGGTCGGATCCAACCCGCGTTCGCCCAGAATAACGTTCAAAACGTCCATGTCCGCCCCCCGTCTGTCGTCCGTGGATGAATGGTCACTCCTTCTATCCTAAAGGAAAAAAGGCCCAATGTATAGCCGTGCTGACGGGCTTTCCCGGTGTGCGGTTCCGGTTGCCGCGCGCCGATGCCGTGCATGGAGCCCTTGCATTTTTCAAGGATTCATCGTTCAGCCACCGGGTTGCAGTGCATTTATGCAGCATATTTTTCGAGATTTCACCGTTTTGCCGAAATGGATTGCATATCTGCAGCATAAGTCTTCACTTTTTCATTTTCGCGCGAAATATCCTGCATTTTTGCATCATATTGCCCCTTTTTCTCGATTTCCCCGAAAATATGCTGTATTTTTGCACTACATTACTTCCGCTCACATCACCCCGTCTCTTTCCCCCTCCCTGTCCAAAAAAAGGGTGCCTTCCGGCACCGCATTCCAAAAACACCGACTGTCATTTGCACTCACATCCAAACCCCGTCTGAGCCTTCCACCCACTCGTACCGGGTGATTCGTCCGCTTCTGCCCGCAGCGACCGGTCGCAGCTTCCCTTTGCCGCACAGCTGCCGCAACAGTTTCACCGCCGTGCGCCAATTCACGCGAAGCTCCCGCTCGAGATCGGCCGGACGGATTTGCTTGTCTTTCTTCAGGACGAGGAAAAGGACTTCCCGTTCAGCCAACGAATCATCCGACTTCCCCTCCATGTTCACAAAAGGAAGCAACAGCGTCTTGAGCAAATATCGAATGATTTCCGGCCGCCTTGCATCGCTCCTGTCTGATCCATCCCTCCTGCGAAAATGTACTGCATTTTTACAGCATCATTTTCGATTTTTCTTCATGTGGCACAAATAAAATGCAAATATGCAGCATATTTTTCCGTTTTTTCGATTTCCACCAAAATAAATTGCATTTTCGCACTACAATTCCCCTTTTTTTGTGTGTTGTCCGTTTTTTTGTTGTAAAAATGCAGTACATTTTCACGTTCTTGATCACTGCGTTCTTGAATTCCGCGCACCCCTCCCAATCGAGTAGGAGGGGGCGGCTAGCCCCCGACCTCTCACACCACCGTACATGCGGGTCCGCATACGGCGGTTCCGTAAGGTTAACAAAGTTCCAGGTAACGAGAAAGCAGACTTTTCAGCCCTT